>Ga0068707_1000150_pt1 | contig 39184 bp, 38 predicted proteins | sample YNPNPMetaG_FD_66600 | JGI IMG/M metagenome (GOLD analysis project Ga0068707, IMG submission 66600) | Anoxygenic and chlorotrophic microbial mat microbial communities from Yellowstone National Park, USA - YNP NP MetaG | ecosystem: Environmental > Aquatic > Thermal springs > Hot (42-90C) >... | reverse complement strand
CCGGGAGGCGTCGCTGGCGCTGGGGGCCACGAAATTCGAGACGACCTGGCGCGTGGTCCTTCCCTCGCTGATGCCCTCCATCCTCACGGGCTTGATCCTGGCGATGGCGCGGGCGGCGGGGGAGGTGGCCCCGCTGATGCTCACCGGGGTGGTCAAGCTCGCCCCGTCGCTCCCGGTGGACGGCACGCCGCCCTACCTGCACCTCGAGCGGAAGTTCATGCACCTCGGATTCCACATCTACGACGTGGGCTTCCAGTCCCCCAACGTGGACGCCGCGCGGCCGATGGTCTTCGCCACGGCGTTCCTGCTCCTGGCCCTCGTGGTGGCCCTGAACCTCACGGCCATCGTCCTGCGCCGGCGTCTGCGGCGGAAGTACTTCAGCGTGACGGGATTGTAGGAGGAGCACATGTTCACGGCCCCCAAGGTCGCCCCGTTCCCCCGGACGTCGTCCTCCCCCGGGGCGCCGCCGGCGGACGCCTCGGGTCCCATGGTGGAGATCGAGCGGCTCTGGTTCTCCTACGGCGGGAAGGTCGCCCTCAAGGACGTCTCGATCACCTTCCCGAGGAACCGGATCTCGGCCCTCATCGGGCCCTCCGGTTGCGGGAAGACGACCCTCCTGAGGTGCCTCAACCGCATGAACGATCTCATCGACGGCGTCTCGCACGAGGGGACCATCCGCGTGGCCGGTCTCGACATCTACGACCCGTCGATGGACGTCACCGACCTCCGGAAGCGGGTCGGCATGGTCTTCCAGAAGTCGAACCCCTTCCCCAAGACGATCTACGAGAACGTGGCCTACGGGCCCCGCCTCCAGGGGGTGCGTTCCCGCAGGACGCTGGACGAGGTGGTGGAGCGCAGCCTGAAGTCCGCCGCCCTCTGGGAGGAGGTGAAGAACCGGCTCCATGCGCCCGCCCTGAGCCTCTCGGGCGGCCAGCAGCAGCGTCTGTGCATCGCCCGGGCGATCGCCGTGGAGCCCGACGTGCTCCTCCTGGACGAGCCGTGCTCGGCCCTCGACCCCGTGGCCACCGCCAAGATCGAGGAACTTCTGGTGGGCCTCAAGCAGAAATACACCATCGTGATCGTGACCCACAACATCCAGCAGGCCGCGCGCATCTCCGACCAGACCGCCTTCATGCTGCTGGGGGAGCTCGTGGAGGCCGGGGGCACGCAGCAGGTGTTCACCACCCCCCGGGATCCCCGCACCGAGGCCTTCATCAGCGGCCGTTTCGGATGAGGAGCGGACCGTGGGCGCGTGGAGCGGGGCCGGGGTTCACGGCGGGGATTCTCTTCCCCATACCCGGACCCCCATCTTCCGGGGCGGCCTTCCCGGCCGCCCCGGGATGGGGGCCTTCCCCCTCGGGAGGGACCGCTGATGCATCGCCATTTCGACGAGCAGATCCTGGAGGTCCGCCGGCGCCTCGTCCGGATGGGGAACACGGCGGTGTCGATGCTCTCCTCGGCCCTTCGCCTCCTCATGGAGCGGGACGGACGCCATCGCGAGGCCGTGGACCGGCAGGAAGAGGAGGTCAACGGGCTCCAGCTGGAGATCGACGACCGCGTCCTCAAGCTCACCGCGCTCCAGCAGCCCGTGGGCTCCGACGTCCGGTTCCTCTTCGTGGCCTCCAAGATCGCCTCGGAGCTGGAGCGCATCGGGGACCAGGTGGTCAACGTCTGCCGGAGCGCCGAGGGGGTCATCCAGGCCCCGCCCCTCAAGCCTCTGGTCGACCTCCCCGCCATGGCCGCGCTGGCGCAGAAGATGGTCCGGGACGGCCTCGAGTCGCTGGTGCGGAAGGACGAGGAACTCTCCCGCCGGGTGCTCCGGGACGAGGAGGGGGTCGACGCGTTCCGGGATCAGATCTTCCGGGAGCTGCTCACCTACATGATGGCCGACCCGGCCACCATCCCGCGGGCGCTGGCGCTGCTGCTCATCTCCCGGAGCCTGGAACGGGTGGGGGACCACGCCACCAACATCGCCGAAGAGGTCATTTTCTGGATCCGGGGCACGGACATCCGCCACCACCGCCGGGCGGAGGTCCGGAGCCCCGGGGAGACGGGGGACGCTTGATCATGGCAGCCGGGTCCGTCCGCTCCTCGGTGCTTGTGATCGATGACGAAAAGGACCTTGTCGAGATGGTGCGCTACCACCTCGAGCGCGAGGGCTTCGAGGTCCTGGCGTCCTACGACGGCGAGAGCGGCTTTTCTCTCGCGCGGGAGCGGCGGCCGGACGTCATCATCCTGGACTGGATGATGCCGGGGTCCGACGGGATCGAGATCTGCCGCCGCCTGAAGGAGGAGCCGCGCACCGCCGACCTCCCCGTTCTCTTCCTGAGCGCCAAGGCCGCGGAGGCCGACCGGGTGGGGGGACTGGAGGCGGGCGCCGACGACTACCTCACGAAGCCCTTCAGCCTGCGGGAGCTCGTGGCCCGGGTGCGGGCCCGGCTCCGCCGCCCTCCTTCGGCGCCCCCGCCCCCCGCCCTGATCCGGAACGGCGACCTCGTCATCGACGAGCAGCGGCGGGAGGTGACCTACAACGGGCGCCCCGTCCCGCTGTCCGCCTCCGAATTCCGGATGCTGCAGTTCCTGGCCTCCTGTCCCGGCCGCGTCATGTTCCGTCGGACCTCGCCCACCGGGGAGTGCCTCCTGGGGCGGATCGCCGTGCGCCGGAATCTCCTCACGCGGGAGAGACTGCGCCAGGCGCTGTCCTTCCAGGAGCGGAACCCTTCCCGGCCCCTGGGGGAGATCCTGGTGGAACGGTTCTCCCTCGGCGGCGCCGACCGGGATCGGCTCCTGGAGGTCCAGAGGCGCGCCCTGGGGGAGCACGAGGGATCCGAGAGCTCCTTCCTCGGCCGCCTCCTGATCGCGCGGAGGCTGGCCACCCCGTTCCAGGTGCACGGGGCCCTCCGCCTCCAGGGGCGGCTCCAGGAGGAGGGCTTCCGCCCGGTGCCGCGCCTCGGGGAGATCCTGGTGGCCCGGGGACACCTCGACCGCGAGACCCTCGCCTCCGCCCTGGCGCTGCAGGACTTCATCCTCTATCGATGCCCCGCCTGCGGCGGCGTGGTGGTCGTGCGCCAGGGGCATGCCCCGCAGCCCTACCGCTGCCCGAAATGCGGCGGGGAGATCCCCGCCCTCTTCGCCAAGCTCGCCGCGGCGTTCCGCAGGACCCTGGAGGAGGCGGTCCTCGAGCATGCCGTGGAGATCCCGACGGACGTCCTGGAGGCCGCCGAGGATCCCGCCCGGCAGTTCGGCAGGTACGTCCTGGTCGAGCGCATCGGCCGGGGCGGATCGGGAGAGGTCTACCGCGCCTGGGAGCGCGAGGCCAACCGCATCGTGGCCCTCAAGATCCTGTCCCGGTCGGACCGGCCCGGGGAGGCGGGGCGGGAGACGCCCTTCGGGGCTCCCGAGGCGGTGAAACGGTTCTTCAACGAGGCGCAGGCCATCGCGGACCTCCGCCATCCCAACATCGTCCCGATCTTCGACTACGGGACGGCGGAGGGCCTCTTCTACTACACGATGGCGTTCATCGAGGGGCACTCCCTCCAGCACCTCCTCCGGGGCCCGACCCGGGAGGCGGCCGGCGGAAGGCGGAGGACGGAAAGCCTCCTTCCGATCCCCTTCGCCGTCCGCGTGGTCCGCGACGTGGCGCGGGCCCTGGACTACGCCCATGCCCGCGGCATCTGCCATCGCGACGTGAAGCCGGGCAACATCCTGGTGGACGGCTCGGGGAAGCCCTGGCTGATCGACTTCGGCATCGCCCGGGTGGCCCGCCTCGGGGACCTCGCCGCCGAGAAGGGGGTGAGCATGGGGACGCCCTACTACATGCCCCCGGAGCAGGCGGCCGGCGACCTGGAGCAGGTCGACGCCCTCTCGGACATCTACGCGCTCGGCGCCGTGCTTTACGAGGCGCTTTCGGGGACCTGTCCCTACGAGGACCTTTCCCCCGAGGACGCGTGGAAGGCCGTTTCGTCGGGGCCACCGACGCCCCTGGAAACGTTGGCCCCTCACGTTCCCGAGGATCTCGCGCGCATCGTGCGGCGCGCCATGGCGTTCGAACGGAGGGATCGCTATGCCTCCGCCCGAGACCTGGCCGGCGACCTCGAGGCCGTCCTCGACCGTCTCGCCCCTCCCGGGGAGCCCGCCCATGAGCCGGGGGACGATCCTGGTCGTCCTTGACGACCGGGAGGTCGTCGCGCAGATCCGCGGCACCCTCGAGCGCGAGGGATATCGCGTGGCGGAGGCCTCCACCGGCGAAGCCGCCCTGGCCGCGGCCCGCCAGGGACCGCCCGATCTCATCCTCTTGGGATGGGCCCTGCCGGGGCAGGATGGGCGGGAGATGTGCCGGAGATTCCGCCGCCACGAGACGGCGGCCCGCGTGCCCCTCATCCTCCTCACGGCGCGGCCGTCCGAAGAGGATTGCGTGGCGGGACTGGAGGCCGGGGCGGACGACTGCCTGGCCCTGCCCTTCCGCCCGCGGGAGCTCGTGGCCCGCGTTCGGGCCCACCTCCGGCGGGCCCTCCGGCGATCCTCCTCGAGGGAGGTCCTCCGGGTCGGGGATCTGGTCCTCGACGGGGAGCGATACCATGTCTCCTGGAAGGGGATGCCGGTTCCTCTCACGGCCGGGGAGTTCCGCATCCTGCGCCTTCTGGCGATGCGCCCGGGCCGGGTCTTCAGCCGGGCCGAGATCATCGAGGGGGCGCGGGGCGGGACGGCGGACGTCCTGGGCCGGACCGTCGACGTCCACGTGGCCTCGATCCGGCGGAAGCTCGGGCCGGGCGGCTCCCTGATCGAGACGGTCCGGGGGGTGGGCTATCGGGTGGCGGAGGGCCCTCCGCGGGGCCGTCGGCCGCATCCGCCGGGGTGATCCCCCGCCTCTTCCTCAAGAAGACACTTTTCGTGGGATCCCGGGGGGCTGCCGCGTACTATAGGAGGCCCGGGATCCGATGACCCGTCCTTGGGGAGGAGAATCGCGATGAAGCTCGGGTTCGTCAGCGCCATCCTGCCCGACCTGTCGCTGGAGGAGGTCCTGGACTTCGCCGCCGGGGAGGGCTACGCGTGCGTGGAACTGATGTGCTGGCCCGTGGGAAAGGCGGAGCGCCGCTACGCGGGCGTCACCCACGTGGACGTCGCCTCCCTCGACCGGCCGGGGGCGGAACGGATCCGCGCCCTCTGCGAGAGGAAGGGCGTGGGGATCAGCGGCCTGGGCTACTACCCGAACGTCCTCTCCCCCGACCGGGCCGAGGCGGAGACGGCCCTCGAGCATCTCAAGAAGGTCTTCCGGGCCGCCCCCCTCCTGGGCGTCGAGGTGGTCAACACCTTCATCGGGCGGGACTGGACCAGGTCCGTCGAGGCCAACTGGCCGGAGGTCCTGCGGGTCTGGAAGCCCCTCGTGGCCCTGGCCGAGGAGCTCAAGATCCGCATCGGCATCGAGAACTGTCCCATGCTGTTCACCAAGGACGAGTGGCCGGGCGGGAAGAACATCGCCGTGAGTCCGGCGATCTGGCGCCGCCTCTTCGCGGACCTCGGGAGCGACCGGATCGGCCTCAACTTCGACCCCTCCCATTTCGTCTGGCAGCAGATGGATCCCCTCAAGGCCGTCCGCGAGTTCCGGAGCCGGATCTTCCACGTCCACGCCAAGGACGCGCGGATCGACCGGGAGCGTCTCGACGAGGTGGGGATCCTGGCCCATCCCCTGGAATACCACACCCCCAAGCTGCCGGGGCTCGGGGAGGTGGACTGGGGCCGGCTGATGTCGGTCCTGGGGGACGTCGGCTACCGCGGCCCCGTCTGCGTCGAGGTGGAGGACCGGGCCTACGAGAAGACCCTGGAGATGCGGAAGGAGGCCCTGCGCCAGGCGGCCCGGTTCCTGCGTTCGTTCATGCCGCTGCGGTGAGCGGGGCGGCGCCTCAGAAGGGCGGGCTGGCCCGTCGGCGGATGTAGATCTGGTCCACGGCCGCGCGGTCGGAGAGGGAGAGCAGGTACAGCACCGTCTGCGCGATGTCCTCCGGGCGGAGGAGCACCGAACGGTCCAGGTCCGGCCGGGCGGCCCCCGCCAGTTCCGTGTCCACTCCTCCGGGGAGGATCACGCTGACGCGGATCCCGTGGGGCTGGGCCTCGGCCGCCAGCGACTTGGTGAGTCCCACCACCCCGTGCTTGGAGGCGGTGTAGGCCGCCTGAAGGGGGTAGCCCTTGATCCCGACCACGCTGGAGACGTTGATGATCCATCCCCGCCGGCGGGGCCTCATCAGGCGCATCGCCTCGCGGGCGCAGAGGAAGGTCCCCCGCAGGTTGACGGCCAGGACCCGGTCGAAGTCGGCCGCCGAGAAGGTCTCCAGCGGTCCGAAGATCCCGATCCCGGCGTTGTTGACGAGGATGTCCAGCCGCCCCTCGAACCGTTCCCGGAGGCGGTCGAAGAGGGCCCGGACGTCCTCCTCGCGGGAGACGTCGGCGGGGACGGCCAGGGCCTCCCCTCCCTCCCGGGCGATCTCGGCGGCCGCGGCCTCGATCTGCGCGGCCGTGCGGGCGGCCAGGACGACCCGCGCCCCCCGGCCGGCGAGGGCCAGGGCCACCGCCCGCCCGATCCCCCGCCCGGCCCCCGTGACGAGGGCGACCTGCCCGGCGAGATTCCCTGCGGATTCCATGTCCCTCGAGGTCCCGGCGACCGTTCGGGGGAGGTGACTCTCCCGCCGCGATAGTCTAGAATGGAAGGGCCTTGCGGGGAAGGGGTCCCATGGACGTCCAGTGCGAGCTGTGCCCCAAGGCCTGCGTGATCGCCCCCGGCCAGAGCGGGGAGTGCCGGATCCGCGTCAACGTGGACGGCACGCTCCGCGCCGTCACCTACGGCCGGCCCTGCTCGGTCCATGTCGATCCCGTGGAAAAGAAGCCCCTGTTCCATTTCCTGCCGGGGACGAGGATCCTCTCCCTGGCCACCGTGGGATGCAACCTCCACTGCAAGTTCTGCCAGAACTGGGAGATCTCCCAGGAGAACCCCGAGAACGTCACGCCCTACCGGCTTCCCCCCGAGGAGATCCCCGCCCTCGCCCGGCGGGAGGGCTGCCCCTCCGTGGCCTACACCTACACCGAGCCGCTGGTCTACTACGAGTACACCCTCGACGGATGCGCGGCGGGGCGCCGGGCGGGCCTCCGGAACGTCCTGGTCACCGCCGGGTATCTCCGGCGCGAGCCCCTCGAGCGGCTCTGCCGCCTGACCGACGCCGCCAACATCGACCTCAAGGCCTTTTCCGAGGAGTTCTACCGCGACCTCTGCGGGGGGACCCTCCGGCCCGTCCTCGATGCCCTCGTTCTGTGCAAGTCCCTGGGGGTCCTCGTCGAGGTGACCAACCTCGTCATCCCCACGCTCAACGATGCGGGACCGCAGATCCGGGAACTGAGCCGCTGGGTCGCGAGGAACCTGGGCCGGGAGACGCCCCTCCATTTCTCCCGCTTCTATCCCCAGTACAAGCTGCGGAACCTCCCTCCCACGCCCGCGGAGACCCTGGACCGGGCGCGGGAGATCGCCCTGGAGGAGGGACTCCATTTCGTCTACATCGGGAACGTCCTGAGGCCGGACGGGGAGACCACCTTCTGCCCCGGCTGCCGGGCGAGGCTCGTGGAACGGCGGGGCTATGTGGTGACCTCCAACCGGATCCGGGCGCGGTGCTGCCCCGACTGCGGGACGAAGATCCACGGGATCTGGGAATGAGACGCCGGGACCTCCTGAAGCTGCTGGCGGGGGCCCCCGCGGGCCGGTTCCTCCGCCGCCCCCGGCGGAGACGGGTCGAGGCCGACCGCGCCCCCCGGGAGGGGCCGACCCGCCCGCTGGAGGCGGACACCCTGCGCCGGCCCGGACGCTGGAAGGGATGACCATGACTCGAATCCTCCCCCTCCTGGTGGGCGCCGCCCTGGCGGCCTGCGAGGAACGCGCCCCCTCCGCGGCGAGGGCCGCCCCGCAGGCCCAGACCCCGCCGCGGCGGGTGCTGGAATCCCCCCTCGCGGGCCGCTGGTACGAGGGACGCGCCGACCGGCTCCGCGCGGAGCTGCGGGAGTGGCTCGATGCCGTCCCCGGCGAACCCCTGGAGGGCATCTGCGCCCTCATCCTTCCCCACGCCGGCTACCGCTGGTCCGGCCCCACGGCCGCCCACGGGGTCCGCCAGGTGCGCGGGAAGCCCTTCGATCGCGTGGTCGTGATCGGACCCAGCCACCGCTATTTCATGGAAAACATGGCCCACCTGTCCCCCTGCACGCACTGGTCCACCCCCCTCGGGGAGGTCCCCCTGGACACCGCCTTCCTCGAGGACCTGCGGCGCCATTCCTGCTTCGGAACCCTCCCCGGGGTGGACGAGGAGGAGCACAGCGTCCAGATCGAGATCCCCCTCCTCCAGGAGGCCCTGGGGTCGTTCCGGCTCGTCCCCGTCGTCGTGGGCCGTCTGGATGCCGCCACCGCCCGCACGATGGGACGGATCCTGGCCGGGCGGCTGGATGCGCGGACCCTGGTCGTCGCCAGCAGCGACTTCACCCACTACGGGGAAAACTACGACTACGTGCCCTTCCGGGAGGACATCGAGGGCAATATCCGGAAGCTCGACCTGGGGGCCTTCGAGGCGATCAAGACCGGCCGCGCGGACGTCTTCTACGCCTACGTGGCGGAACACGGGACCACGATCTGCGGCCGGCAGGCCATCCGGGTCCTCCTGGAGATGCTGGCCCCCGGGGCGGAGTTCCGCCTCCTCAAGTACGACACCTCGGGGCGGATCTCCGGGGATTTCACGAACTCCGTGAGCTACCTCAGCATCGCCGTGCGGGGCTCCTGGGTGAAGGGGGGATCCGTCGAGACGCCCCCCGAGGGGCCCCTCGGGGAGGAAGACCGTCGGCTCCTCCTCCGGCTGGCGCGGCGGACCCTGGAGATCCGCCTGGAGAAGGGGAGGATGCCGGAGGTCGAGGATCTGGGGATCGAGATCACCGAGGCGATGCGCCGGCCGCGGGCCGCCTTCGTCACGCTCCACCGGGAGGGCCGCCTGCGCGGATGCATCGGGGGACTCCATGCCACCCGCCCCCTCTTCCGGGAGGTCATGGCCCGCGCCGTCCAGGCGGCCCTCGAGGACGGACGATTCGAGCCGGTGGAGGCGAAGGAGCTCCCGGAGCTCCACCTGGAGATCTCGGTGCTCACGCCGCCGCGTCCCGTCGCCTCGCCGGCGGAGATCGTCCTGGGGCGACACGGGATCATCCTGGAGAAGGACGGTCGCTCCGCCGTCTACCTTCCCCAGGTGGCCCCGGAGCAGGGGTGGGGTCTCGAGGAGACGCTGGACCACCTCTCGGAAAAGGCGGGCCTGCCTCCCGGCGCCTGGAGGGAGGGGGCCTCGTTCCGGGTCTTCGAGGCCGAGGTCTTCGGGGAACCGCGGGAGAAGGACGCCCCGAGGTCGGGAAAGAGGTCGCCCTGAGAGGGGGGCCGCGGGCCCGGTTCGGCCCGGCCGGGGATGCCGCCTCTCTTCAATCGGAGTTCCGTCGTGGCCTATAATTCCTCCCCATCCATGCGCGCCGCGGTCCCGTTCGCCTGGAGCGCCCTCGTCTTCTCCCTGGGGTTCTTCGCCCTGGCCGTCCAGGCCCCCCTGTTCCGGACCTACCTGGCCTCCTTCGACGGGAGCGAACTCGGCGTCGGCGGCTTCTTCGGGTCGTGGCTCGGGGCGGTCGCGCTGGGGGCGATGTCGGGGCGGGCCGTGCCGCGCGGCGGGACCCTCCGTTCGGGGGCCTTTGCCCTCCTCTCCCTTCTTTATCTCCCGGCCCTGCTCCTGCACCACCTCCTGGTCGCGGACGTCCGGCGGCTGGCGGGGGTGGCGCCCTGGGAGGCCTTTCCCCTCGGGACGATGCTGGCGGTTTCGCTGCCGGCGAACGCCCCCGTGGGGCTCGTGACGGGGTTCCTCTTCACGGCCGCCTGCCGCAGCGCCCCGGCGGAGGCGGGGCTCCCCGTGGCCCGGGTCTATGTCCTCGAGGCCTTGGGGGGGGCCGCGGGAGGGGCGGCCTCGGCCCTGCTGCTTCGCGGGGGGGCGGCCTCCGAGACGGTCTTCTTCGTGGCGGCGCTCCTTCCGGCGGGATCGGCCGCCCTCCTTCACGGCGGACGGCGCCCCGCCGCCCGGGGGACCGCCCTCCTGGGGCTTCCCCTCCTCCTGGCCGTGGGGCTCCTCCTCGGACTCGACCGGAGGTGGGCGGAGGCGAACCGTCGGGCGGCATGGTCGAGGCTCCTCCCCGGGGAGGGCTACCGGGGGAGCCTCGCGACCACGGAGGGGGTCCGTTCCTACGGGGAGCGCCAGGGACAGTTCCTGGTGGTGTCCTTGGGCGGCGTGGTCGAGGCGCTCCCCGACGCGGAGCGCGCCTCGGAGGTCCTTGCCGCGCACCTGGCGCAGCGGCCGGAGGCGCGCCGCGTCCTGGTGGCGGGGGAGGGGGGGCTGGCGCTTGCGCTGCGCTTCACGGAACTCCCGCAGATCGCCAGGATCGTCTGGCTGCATCCGGACCCGGACTATCCCCGGGCGCTGCGGTCGGTCCTGCCGGAGCGCTTTCGGATCCCGGCCTCCCGGGTCGAGATGCCGGGACGGGACCTGCGGCGGTTCCTGAGGGAGTCGCCCGGGACCTTCGACCTGATCCTGCTGTCCCTGCCGGACGTGACCACGCTGGCGCTGAACCGCTACGCTACGCGCGAGTTTTTCTCGCTCCTGAAGGGGGCCTTGGCCCCGGGCGGCGTGGCCTCGGTGCGGATCTCGGGGGGCGAGAACTACCTGGGGGGGGAGCTGGCCTTCCTGGGGGCCTCCATGCTGTTCAACGTGGAGGCGGTCTTCCGGTCCGTTGCGATCAAGCCCGGGGGGGAGACGTGGATCCTGGCCTCGGAAGGGGAGGGGCTGAGCGCGGCGCCCGCCGTGCTCCGGGACCGTTTCGCCGCGATCCCCGGGGCCTCGGCGCTCTATCCTCCGGAAGGGATCCTGGGCCTGTATCCGCCGGACCGGGTCGAGTTCCAGACGGAACGATACCGACGGATGGCGGCGGAGGCGGGGGAGAAGGTCCTGGCCAACACCGACCGCCATCCCAAGGCCCTGCTGTACGGCCTGGCCGCGGGGCTGAGGCGCGGGGGGATCCCCATGGCCAGGCACCTGCCGCTCCTTCTGGATTCGCTCTTCGGGATCGCCGCGGGGGGGATCCTGCTCTACGGGGTCCTGCGGGGGCTTTATCTGGCGTTCGGCGGGCCGGGCCCGGGCCGCCCGCGGGCCTTCGATGCCGTCGTGCTCGTCCTCACCACCGGGGCCGCCGGCATGGGGGTGAGCGTGGTGCTGCTGTTTCTGTACCAGTCGCAGCACGGCTCGCTGGCCCTGGACGTGGGGCTTCTGTCCGCGCTGTTCATGCTGGGGCTGTGCCTGGGGGGGGGCGGAGCCGCCCGGCTTCTGGCTCGCGGGATTCGGGGCCCGGGATTTCTGACGGCGGCGGGGACGGCCGCCGTGCTGGCCGCCGCCCTCCTGGTCCGGGCGATCCCGGCGGAGGTCCCCCGGTGGGGCTTCGCCGCTCTCTTCCTCCTTTCCGGCGGGGCGATGGGCCTGTTCTTTCCCGCGGCGGCGGGCCGGATGGCGGAGGCCGGGTGGGGCACCGCCGCCGCCGGGGCGATCCTGGAGACGGCCGACCACCTGGGCGGCGCGGCGGGGGCGGTCCTCGGGGCCGTGGCGATCCTCCCGGTCTGCGGGATCGGACCCTCGCTGGGGCTGGTGGCGCTCCTGGCCGTCGTGAATCTCCTCCCCTTGGCGGCCTCCCGGCGGGGGAGGGGACCGGCGGAGGGGGACGGATTCGATCGGGTCCTCCGCGCGGCGGCGTACGGGGGGCTCGGCCTGGCCGGGTTCCTCCTGTGGGCTTCCCAAGTGGTTTCCTGGGCGGGGACGGGGCGCGAGGGGCAGCTCCTGGAGGCCGCGGCGCGCCGGCTGGCCTCGCCAGCCGAGGTGGAGCCGCGCACCGCGGCCCGGTCCGACGGGACTTCCTTCCCGTATTTCGCCGTCCGGGGGGGAGGGTACGTCTTCCGCACGGGGCCCCTGGCCGCGGGCGTCGACGGTTACGGGGGTCCGATCGATCTGGCCGTCCGCGTGGACGAGGCGGGGGTGCTCCTGGGGACGGAGGTGCTGAGGTCTTCGGAGACCCCGGCGTACCTGGGGATGACGGACGCCTGGAGGAAGGGGCTGGAGGGGCGGAACCTCTTCGGGACGGGGCCCTTCGCGGGCGTGGACGGCGTGACGGGGGCCACGATCACCTCGACGGCCGTTCTCCGGACGCTGGAGCGGGCGGGCCGCGCCTTCGCCGCCGAGATCCTGGGCCGGCCCGTCGACGGAAGGGAGGGGCCCGCGGCGGATTCCCGATGGGAGGGGCGGGGGGTTTTCCTGGCGGCGCTGGCGGCGGCGGCGATCCTCGTCCGGTACCGGCCGCGCCGTTGGCTCCGGCGCGCGGTCCTGGCGGCGGCCCTGCTGGGGGCTGGCCTGTGGCTCAACCTGCAGTATTCCACGCACCAGGTCTTCTCGTTCCTGGTCCTGGGGCTCCCCTCGCCGGGGCTCACGGCGGCCTTCTTCCTCGCGGGTGCCGTTCCGCTCCTGGTGGCCTTCTTCGGCAACATCTACTGCGGATGGATGTGCCCCTTCGGGGCCTTGCAGGAGCTGGCGGGGGAGGCGAAGGGGAGGCTCCCGTCCGACCCGGGAAGGCGGGTGTGGCGCTGGGGCCGCGCGGTGAAATACGTCCTCTTGGGTTTGCTGGGGGCCGCCTTCGCCCTGACCCGGGACCCGGCGGTCCTGGGGGCCGATCCCCTGCTCACGATCTTCTCGACGGTCCGCCGGGGGATCCAGGACGGCTGGGCGTTCGGCCTGGGGGTCGGCGGCGTGCTGTTGGCCGTGATCTTCCGGCGTTTCTGGTGCCGCAACCTCTGCCCGGCGGGGGCCTTCCTGTCCCTCGTGGGCGGGCTGAGGCTCCTCCGGAAGATCGTGCCGGCGGCGCGCCCCGGCCGGTGCGACATGGGAGTGCGGGGACCCCGGGAACTCGATTGCCTGTGCTGCGACCGGTGCCGGCATGAGACCGATTGAGGTCTTGTATCTCCTGGCCGTGGCGGCGTGCGCCACCGCGTTCACGGCGCGGACCGGGGCGGGGATGTTCCGGAGGGGTGCCGCCGCGGAAGGGGGCGGGGCACCGCCCGCCATGGGGACCGCGGGGAGACCGCGGGACGTGGACCCGGAGCGGATGCGGCGCCTGATCCGCGAGGGGATCCTGTCCGATCGAGAGGCCCTTTTCTTCAAGAGGAGGGCGCCCTCCTCCGGAGGATTTTTCGAGACCTCGCGGAGGCTCCGGGTCCTGGGGACCGAGGCGGAAGTGACGGTCCTCTGGCCGGAATCCCGGAAGGGGGCGGAGGAGGCGGCGCTGCGGGGGATGGAGGAGGCGTGGCGCGGTCTGGAGAAGCTCTTGGAGGGGGAGATGGAGCGGCTCCGGACGGCCGGGCTCGGGCCGGTCCCGATCGCGGAACCCGTGGGGGGGCTGCTCCGGGAGGCGCGGAGGCTCCACCGGGAGACTCGGGGGGCCTTCGACGTCGCCAGCGCTCCGCTTCAGGATCTCTGGAGGCGGGCGGCCGGGGAGGGGCGCGTTCCTTCGGAATCCGAGATCGGCGAGGCCCGGTCCCGTTCCGGATGGGATCTCCTGGAAGTGACCGTCACGGGAGCGGAAAAGAAGGGGGTCGGGGTCGGGGTCGATCTCGGCGTTCTGGTCCGGGGTCATGCGGTGGACCGGGCGGTGGGGGATCTCGAGACGGCCGGGGCTGCGGGGGCGAGGATCAGGTTGGGGGAGGTTCTTCGGGCCTTCGGACGTTTCCCAGGCGGGGCTTGGGAGATCCAGGTGCCTCATCCCTTCCGCCCCGGCGGGGCGTGTGCCCGCCTGAGGATCCCTGAGGGGGCCCTCTGTCTGGGCGGATCGCGGGGGCGGTTGTTGGAGTCGGGGGGGCGGCGGCTGGTCCCCTTCCCGGATCCCCGCACGGGAGGGCCGCCGGGGGGGATCTTCACCGCCGCCGTGGCGGGTCCCGCCGCCCTGGACTGCGCAGCCTGGGCGGAGGCGTTGGGGGTGCTGGGGCCGGAGGGGCTGGAGCTCCTTCCCTCGGGGTCGGGGCTGGAGGGTTTCGTGGCCGGGGGATCTCCGGAGTCTCCCCGGGCGGAGGCGACCCCCGGCTTCCGGGATCTCTTGGTGTCCGGCCCCGATTTCTGATGGTCGATCCTTGTGGCGCGGTCCCCGGGGTTTTATAATTTTTTTTCGGGGCCCGGAGGAGCATTTCCCGGGTAACCGGCCATCCTGAGAACCATCCGCAGGAATGGTTGGCCGGGCTCCCCCGGGGGGGGAGGAGATCGGGGAGGAATGCATGAGCGGGACGAGGGATCGCCTCCTGGCCTTCGTGGAGGGGGGCGGCGAGTTCCCCGTGGAAGGAATCCTTGAGGGGCTCTCCGGCCCCGAGGCCAAGGCGGCGGTCCTGGAGGAGGCCGTGCTCCTGGCCTTCGAGCGGAAGAAGGAGCCGCTCCTGGACCGGTTCCTGGAGGTCTGGCTGGACGAGGAGCTCCCGCTCGGAAAGTGGGTGGAGCTCCATGCGAAGGTCGGGTGGGACAAGTATTGGCCGCGGACCCTGGCGGGCCGTCTGGGGAAACTCTTCCCGTCCGATCCGGCACGGGCGGACCGGCTGTTCTTCGCGGCGATCGGGGAGCCCGCTTGCCGGGAGGCCCTGCGGGGAAAGTTGGGAGAGATTCTGCCGGGGCTCCCGGCCGACCGGGTCCTGGGGATCCTGGTTCGGCTGGTGCGGGAGCGTGCGGGCGGGGAGCTTCAGCGCGAGTGTTTCCGGGTCCTGCTGCATCATCCCCAGTATCCCCGCTTCGACCCCGCGGCGAAGGCGGCGTGGCTGAGCCAGGTCGAGGCCGCGGGACCCTGCGAAGGTCTCCTGGAGCTCGTGCGGGCCCTGGTCCTGTGTTGCGGCGGGGGAGAACCGGCGACCTTCCGCCTCGGCGAGGAGGAGGCGGCTCGCCTGAAGGATTGGATGGGACGGATCGGATCCGGGGCGGATCTGGCGGACGTGTTCGGCGACCTGGCCATGGCCCTGAGGAGGAGCGCGGCGGGGCCGGCCGCCTGGAGGGCGGATTTCGGGCGGTTTGCCGCCCTCCTCGCGGGGGCCGGGAGGGCCGGGTTCCAGGTGCCCTATCTGTGGAGGGCCTCGAGCGGGCGGTTCCCGGAGGAGCGGCGGCGGGGGATGGCGGAGGTGATGGCGGCCCGCTTGCGGGCCGCCTCGAGGTGGGCGGATCTGGAGGAGCTGGCGGAACTTGCGGACCTGTTCGACTACGACGAGTGCCGGGAGGTGCTCGGGCTCGTGGTGGAGGCCGTTTCGACGCCGGGGGGGGTGCGGCGGCCGGACCTCTTGGTAGGATGGGCCGGGCTCATGAAGGACCTCCTCATGGACAAGGGGGGCCCGGAGCGGCGGCTCCTGGTCAGCCGGCAGGTGCACGATCTGATGGAGCCTCTGGAGCGGCGGCTGGGGCGGCATGGGTAAGAAGGCCCGGACGGGGGCGGGGAGGGCGGGGGTCCGGAAGATCATCTCCGGCGGGCAGACGGGGGCGGACCGGGGCGGCCTGGACGCGGCGGAGCGGCTCGGGATCCCCCGGGGAGGATGGTGTCCCAAGGGCCGGCGGGCCGAGGACGGGGTGATTCCCGACCGGTACCCCTTGCGGGAGACCCGGACGTCCGCGTATGCGGAGCGCACCGAGCTCAACGTCCGGTGGGCCGATGCCACGGTGGTCTTCACCAAGGGACCGCCCACGGGGGGGAGCGCCCTGACGATCGAGCTGGCCCGGAGATACCGCAAGCCGGTCCTGCACGTGGATCTGGAGCGGGTGCACCGGGAGGAGGCCGTCCGGAGGGTGCGCGCGTGGGTGTCGCGGCGTGGGGTTTCCACGCTGAACGTGGCCGGATCGCGCGAGGGCCATGCGGCAGGGATGCGGCGCGAGGTGGAGGAGATCCTCGTGGAGGCCTTGGGGGGGAAGCAGGCCCCGGGATTGACGGATTCCCTTCAATAAGGGAGGAAGTACCGGCCTGAGGCGGGGGGGCGGCGGTTTCCGGTGGGGCACGGAATTTGCGCCGCCGAGGGCATGAGGAATGCATGCCCGGCCTCGTTGCACCGGCGGCGGGAGGCAGCCTTGATCGTCCTGATCGGGCTGGCCGCCGCGGCCGCCATGATCGTCGTGGATCGCCTGCTGGGGGCGTGACCCCCTTCCCCGGTCCCGTCCCGGCGTTCGGGATTTGCCAGTATCCTTCTGAGGAAGACGGCCCGAAGACTTTCCGGCGTATCATTTAGTAGGGGCGCGAGGGATAGGTTGCTTTGGCTTTCGGGAGGACCCATGCAGGATTCCGTATCCCGCCGGACGTTCTTGGGGGGCGCCGCGGCCGGCGCCGGCCTTTCCCGGATCCTGGTCAATCCCGGGCGGCGCGCCCAGGAGCGGACCCTCAACGTGGCCCTCATCGGCTGCGGGGGGCGCGGGACCGGGGCCGCCGAGCAGGCCCTCACGACCACGGGCCCCACCCGGCTGGTGGCCATGGCGGACGTCCTCCCGGACCGGCTGGCTTCCAGCTACGGCATCCTCTCCAAGAAGCGTCCCGGCCAGGTGGACGTGCCCCCCGAGCGCCGCTTCCTCGGGATGGACGGCTACCGGAAGGCGATCGATGCCGTCGGGCCCGGCGGCGTGGTCCTGCTCACCACGCCTCCCGCCTTCCGTCCCCTCCACCTGGAGTATGCCGTCGAGAAGGGCTGTCACGTCTTCATGGAGAAGTCCTTTGCGGTGGACGGGCCGGGGGTGCGGCGGGTGCTCCGGGCGGGGAAGAAGGCGGATGAGAAGGGCCTGAAGATCGCCGGCGGCCTGATGTCCCGCCACTCCCGGCCCACCGAGGAGGTGATGCAGAAGATCCACGAGGGTGAGATCGGCGAGGTCGTCACGCTCTGGGCGTACCGGATGCACGGCCCCGTGGGGCTGGCCCCCCGCCGCCCGGGGGAGAACGAGCTGGCCCACCAGATCCGCAACTACTCCAACTTCACCTGGCTGAACGGCTCGTTCCTTCTGGACTGGCTGATCCACGGCCTGGACATCTGCTGCTGGGCCAAGAACGCCTGGCCAGCGGGGTGCCAGGGCCACGGGGGACGCCAGGTCCGGACCGAGCCGGACCAGCTCTTCGATCATTACGCCGTGGAATACCGGTTCCCCGACGGGACCCGGATGATGGCCCAGGGACGGCACATGAAGAAGGTCTGGAACCACTACATCTGCACCGTCCACGGCTCCAAGGGGACCGCCGTCACCGGCGAGGGGATGGGGCAGCCCGTCCTGTACAAGGGGTGGAAGGAGGTCCCCGAGAACAAGATCTGGGAGTACCGCGGGCCGGCCACGAACGCCTACCAGGTGGAGCACGATCGTCTCTTCGAGGCCATTCGCAAGGACACGCCCTACAACGAGACGGAGCGCTGCGCCTATGCGGCCCTCGTGGGCATCATGGGCCGGATGGCGTGCGAGTCGGGCCAGTACGTCACGTGGGAGCAGGCGCTCAACTCCAACGTGGAGCTGGCCCCGGGCCTCGACACCCTCACGATGGACGGTCCGCCCCCGGTGAAGCCCGACGAGCAGGGCCGGTATCCCGTCGCGATGCCGGGGGTGACGCAGGCCTTCTAGCCCCGTTCTCCGATTCCGTTACCCCGTCCCGGCTCCCGGGGATAGGATATAGGCAGACATGGGCCGGGAGCTCTTCTACTGCGGGAACTGCGGGAAGCGCCTCAGCGGATCGGACGTCGAGAGCGGGGAGGCCATCCGGACGGAGGACGGCTTTCTCTGCGCCGGGTGTTTCGCCGGGGTGAAGACCCCGCCCCCGGCGAGGGCTGCGATGCCGGAGAAATCGGCGGCCCCGTCCCGCAAGAGCACCGCCCGCCAGCCCCTCCCGTCCGGGACCCGCAGGGTTGCCGCCGCGCGGGACCAGGCTCCCGGCGAGGCCCCTCCCGACCGGCGCCGGGCCCTCCTGCTGGGAGGGGGGCTGGCCGCGGGGGCGATCCTGGTGCTGGGGATTTTCCTGTTCTCCGGGGGGAAGAAAGAACCTTCGCCGGAGATTCTCCCTCCTTCGCCGGTCGCGGTTCGGCCCCCTTCCGGGGCCCCCTTGGGGCCGCCGCCCCCGGCGACCCCGGCCCCGGCGCCGGAGACGCCTCCGGCACCCTCCGGAGAGGATCTGCGAAGGAAGTTCGAGGAGGCGGCGGAAGACCTTCGCCGGCGCGGAGGGAAGGCCTGCGGGCGCGAGGAGTTCGGGAAGGCGATCGCCCTCTGGGAGGAGGCCCGGACCCGCTTCGAGGGGGAGGCCTGGAAGGAGATCGTGGAGGCGGAGGTCCGGGCGGTGCGGCAGGCGGCCGCGGCGCTCTGGAAGAATCTTCTCGAGTCCACGGCCGCGGAGGGGTGGGGGGCCCTGCGGGATCGGGTCCGTTCCTGGGGGATGCCCGAGATCGAGCGGGAGCTCGAGGAGCGGCTCCGGCCGCGGGATCTCCCCCCCGCCCTCAAGGTCTATCGCGAGGCGTGGACCCGTGCCCTCGAGCGGGCCGCCGCGGGGGACTGGGAGGGGGCCCTGAAGGAGCTGGGAAACCCCCAGGAGGCCGAGGTCCGCGCCGAGGCGGAGGTGGACCGGGCCCTCTTCGAGAAGATGAAGGCCCTGCCCCTGCCCCAGCTGGAACGGGGGCGGGCGGTGGCGCTCAAGTACGCCCGGACCCCCTCCGAGTACGCCGAGGTCCAGGGACTCGTGGTGCGGGCGGACGAGCAGCGCGTGGAGATCGAGCAGGAGGGGGGGAAGCGCCTCCTGGTCGAATGGGCCGACCTGGCCCCGTCCTCGCGGGCGGCGCTCCTGGCGGGGGGCGGGGCGGAGGCGGCGGTTCTGGCCGCCCTGTGCCTGGTGGGGAGGGATCCCGCCGCCGCGGAGGGGATGGCCTCCCGCGAGGCCGTCCCCGCCAAGTACTGGGCCTGGGCGTCGGAGGGGAAGGCCCTTCCCCCCGCCCGCGACCGGCGGGAATACGAGGCGCGCGATCTCTTTCATGCGGCGGAGCTGGAGTGGCGCCGGCCGGAGAAGCTGGGGGAGGCGATCGAGAAGTACAAGACGATCCTGCGGGACTACGTGGGGACCTCCATCGCCATCCGCAACCTGACGCACATCACCCGCCGGTCCGAGGCGGGCAAGGAGTACGTCCTGGTACCCTCCCAGATGAAGGCCAGCGGGCCCTTCGTCCGGGCAAAGGTCGACGGGACGATGCCCGCGTGGACCCTCCAGCGGGACGTCTCGGGACCGGAGGAGCGCAACACCTACGTGGAGGCGGTCTTCTACGCGCTCCCCGGGCTTTCCTACAGGGGATGGGCGTTCTTGGGGGCCTGCTGCGCGGAGACCTTCGGGGTCTACTACCAGACGACGGAGGGGAAGGGGCGCGACCCGAAGACGCGGAAGGAGTACGTCCTGGACCCCGGGGGCGGGGTGGCCATGCCGCTGGACCACCGGATCAAGGGACTGAAGCCCACCCATGCCGCGCACGGCGGGGACAAGAGGCCGTCCCGGTGGGAGTGGGTGGCCCTGCCGCTGCCGGCCTCGTACGCCGCGCCCGGCCTCAAGGCGTTCCGTTTCCTGCCCAACCAGAAGGGGTTCTCCGTGTCCCTGGTGGTGATCTCGTCCGTGCGGGACCGGCCCCCGGACAAGGAGGAGATGGCGGCCCTGGTCGGTCCCGACTCGGAGGCGGCCTCCGCGGGGGCGGAGCTGGAAATCACGGGGCTCTGGGTGAAGTCCCGGAAACCCTACGAATGGTACCGGCCCAAGGTGGGGGACCCGGTCTTCATCGACCGGAAGCACACGATCGCCGTCCTGCCGCCCTGCCTGGCCGAGGCCCGGGCGCTCCGCACGTCCAACGACGACAAGAAGGCCGCGGACGTGCCGTTCCTCCGGTTCGAGGTCAACACGGACGTCACGGTCTACCTGGCCTGGGATCTCCGCACCCCGGAAGCCCCGTGGAGGAAGGGGTTCAAGGACACGGGCTTGACGTTCACCATCCGGGAGCGCGGAGGCAAGGAGGAGGTCGACCGCCCCTTCCGCCTCCTGGCGCGGGACTATCCCGCCGGACCCGTGGAGCTGGGCGGGCCCTGCTCGGACCGGAACAACGCGTACGTCGTCTTCGTGGTGCCGAGGCGGTGAGGGCGGTCCGATCCCTTCCTCACTTCTGGCCCGTCAGGTACGGCCGGACGAGGGCGGCGAGGACGGCGTAGCCCGCGTCGTTCAGGTGCAGCCCGTCCGGGAGCAGCAGGTCGGCCCGGGGTTTCCCGTCCTCCCCCAGGAAGGCGGCGCCCGTCTCGATGAATCCCAGGCGCCGGTCCCCCTTGGCGTGCTCCGCCACGAGCTCGTTGAGTCTGGTCTGCCGGTCCCTCATCGCCCAGCGCCGGATCGTGGGCTTGATCCCGAGGAAGAGGATCCGGGTTTCCGGCAGGGCGTCGTGGATCTTCTTCACGAGGGCCTTCCAGTCCTCCAGGACCGCCTCGGGGGTCTTGCCCGAGGCCAGGTCGTTGGTGCCGGCGTAGACGACGACGATCCGGGGCTTGACGGGCAGGATGATCCGGTCGGCGTACTTCACCGAGTCGGCCATCTGGGAGCCGCCGAAGCCGCGGTTGATCACCGGGAGGTCGGGGAAGGACTTTTCCGTCTTCCACAGCCTCATGGTGGAACTCCCGGCGAAGACGATTCCCCCCGGCGGCGGCGGGTGTTCCCGGTCCTTCTTCTCGAACTCCTGGATGTCCTTCTCCCACCGGTCGGGCTTCGCCTCCTGGGCGAGGACCGCCAGGGCCAGTACCGTCAGCGCGCTTCGCACGGCGTTCTCTCCCTCCGTTCTCAGACCAGCGGTCTCCAGCGGCGGCGGTCCCGGCGGAGGAGCTCGTCGGCCTCCCGCGGGCCCTCGCTGCCGCGCTCGTACGGGGGGACCTCGCCCGCGGACCCTTCCCAGGCCTCCAGCAGGGGGGTGAGGAAGGCCCAGGCCTGCTCGTCGCCGTCGCGGCGGGCGAAGAGCGTCGCGTCTCCCCGCATCACATCCAGTAGCAGGCGCTCGTAGGCCTCCCCCGGGGTCCGCCGGAAGGTCCCCGCGTAGGAGAAGTCCATGGTGACCGGGGCCACCAGGGGATCCTCCCCCGGGACCTTGCAGGCGAACGTGAGGGCGATCCCCTCGTCCGGCTGGATCCGCAGGACCAGGACGTTCGGCTCGATCCTCCGGCAGACGTCCTCCCGGCCGAAGAGGCACAGGGGGATGGGCTGGAACTGGATGGCGACCTCGGTGCGGCGGCGGCGCAGCCCCTTTCCGGCCCGGAGGTAGAAGGGGACGCCCTGCCAGCGCCAGTTGTCCACCCAGATCCTCAGGGCGGCGTAGGTGGGGGTCCGGGAATCGGGGGCGACGCCCTCCTCCTGCCGGTAGCCGCGGTACTGGGCGAGGACGGCGTCCTCGGGGGCGATCGGCCGGAGGGACCGGAGGACCTGGTGCTTCTCGTCGCGGATGTCGTCGGCCCGGAAGGAGGCGGGGGGTTCCATGGCCACCAGGGAGAGGACCTGCAGGAGGTGGCTCTGCACCACGTCGCGCACCACTCCGGCGGCGTCGTAGAACTTCCCGCGCCGCTCCACCCCGAGGTCCTCGGCCATGGTGATCTGGACGTGGTCCACGTACTTCCGGTTCCAGAGCGGCTCGAAGATGGCGTTGGCGAAGCGGAAGACCAGGATGTTCTGGACGGTCTCCTTGCCGAGGTAGTGGTCGATCCGGAAGACCTGGCTCTCCTCGAGGGTGTCGGCGACCAGGCGGTTGAGGGCCCGGGCGGATTCGAGGTCGCGCCCGAAGGGTTTCTCGATCACGACGCGGGACCACGGGGTCCCTCCGGGGGGGCGGAGGAGCCCCGCGCCCTTGAGGTTCCGGAGGAGGGGCCCGAAGAGGGCGGGGGGCACGGCCAGGTAGAAGAGGCGGTTCCCCGCCGTGGGGCGCCGCCGCTCGATCTCCTCGATCCTCGCGCGGAGCGCGGCGAAGGAGGCGGGGTCTTCGAGGTGGGCGGCGAGGGTCTCCATCCTCCCGGCCAGGGCATCCCAGGCGGCCGGGTCGAGGGGCGCGGGGTGAAGGAAGGCGGCCGTGGAGGTGCGCAGGCTTTCGCGGAAGGGGGCGGCGGGCCCCACGGAGCCGCTGACGCCCAGGATGGCCAGACCGTCCGGGAGCTCCCTCCTCCGCTCCAGGGCATAAAGGGAGGGGACGATCTTGCGCCGGGCGAGGTCCCCGGTGATGCCGAAGAGGACCAGCGTGCAGGGGTCCGGGGGGCGTTCGTGGAAGAACCGGGCCGCCGTCGGCTCGACGCGAAGGGTCGGTCCTTCCATGGGCCGGTTTCCGGGGGTCAGGCGGTCCCTTCCCGCCGCCGGGGGGGCTCGGGGACGTAGACGCCCGTCTTTTTCCGCTCGATCCGCTCGAGGTCCGCGGGGGCGTCGAAATACTGGAGCGGCCAGGCCCCCAGGAGGAAGTGGGCGCCGTTTTCGAGGGAGACCTTTTCCCCCTCCGCCAGCTTGCGGTCCGCCCCTCCGATTCCGACCCCCTTGAGGAGGACGCCGTTGCGGCTGCCGGCGTCCGACAGGAAGACCTTCCCGCCCCGGATCTCGAGGACCGCGTGTCTCCGGGAGAGGCCCCGGAGCTGCTCGAGGGCCCTTTTCTTCTCCGCCTCGGGGAAGTTGCGGAAGAGGGCCTCGATCTTGGTGCCGTCCCCCTTCATCCGCCGGGGGCTCACGGGGACGGGAATTCCGGCGTAGCTCTCACGGCCGAGTTCCACGCGGGCGGGCCCTTCCGGCAGGCGGGCGATCGCCCGGGTGACCGGGTCGTAGAGGATCCGGGTCGGGGCCATGGGAGGCTACCGGCGCTTTCCCCCCGGGGGCCTCCGGTGGGCGGGCCCGGACTCCCCCCCCGGGGGTGGGGAGGAGCGGCCCTTCAGCAGGGAGGCCGACTCCTTGTCGAGGAAGAAGGTGCAGGCGGGGTGCTGCTGGAGGATCGAGGCGGGGACCCGGTTCGTCACGGGGCCCTCCAGGGCCCGCTGCACCGCCTCGGCCTTCCGGCGCTCGGGCACGCTGCAGACGACGGCCTTGGAGGCCATGATCTGGCGGATGGACATGGAGATCGCGCGGTGGGGGACGTCGTCGAGCGTGGGGAACCATCCCTCGCCGAGCTGCTGGCGTCGGCAGGCCTCGTCCAGGGTCACGACGATGTAGGGTTTCTCGGTCTCGAAATCCGCGGGGGGATCGTTGAAGGCCAGGTGGCCGTTCTCGCCGATCCCCACGCAGGCGACGTCGATGGGGCATTCCCGGATGAGTTCCCCGGCGCGCCGGCACTCGGCCGCGGGGTCCTCCTCGGCGTCCAGGTAATGGAAGGCCCGGACGGGAAGGGGGAGTTTCCGGTGGAAGCGCTCCCACAGGTATCGGCGGAAGGAGGCCGGGTGCGTGGCGGGCATCCCGGCGTACTCGTCGAGGTGGAACACGGTGACGCGGGGCCAGTAGAGGTCGGGGGCGGCGGCGAGGGTCTCCAGGACCTCGAACTGGGAGGCGCCGGTGGCCACGGTGAGGTTGGCCCGGCCGCGCTCGCGGATCGCCTTTCGGAGAAGGTCGGCCGCGAATTCCCCCGCGGCCCGGCCCATGGCGGGCTTGTCCTCGAGGATGCGGATGTCCATAGGCGGTTCCTCCCTTGCCCGGCGGATGCCTCCGAGCCTCTGAATTATATAATGAAGGTACGCCCGGGGAAGCTCCCGGGATTCGGGCGGCGGGGGGTGGGGAATTCCATGCCGTGACCGGTCGTTTTCGACATCGGAAGGGGGCATCGATGGGGAGGCGGCGGGCGTCCGCCTGGGTGCTGCTGGTCCTCGGGCTGGCGGTTTCCTGCGGGAAGGATGGGGCATACGGTCGCCGCCCCGACTGGAAACTCAGGCTCCCCGACGGGAAGGAAGTCCGGGCTCCGGATTACGACGGGAAGGTCCTGATCGTGGATTTCTGGGCCACGTGGTGCCCCCCCTGCCGGAGGGAGATTCCCGCCTTCATCGCGCTGAAGAAAGAGTACGGGGACCGGGGGCTCGAGATCCTCGGGTTCTCCCTGGACCAGGACCCGGGCGCGCACGACCGGTTCGTCCGGGACAGCGGGATGAACTATCTTTCCCTTTTCGCCTCGAGCGGGGAGGCGCGGGAGGTGGTCCGTCTCTTCGAGGAGGCGGTCGGGGAGATCCAGGGCATCCCGACCACGCTGGTGATCGACCGGGGGGGGAGGATCGTCCACAAGCACGTCGGGTACGCCCCCCGGGAGGAGTTCGAGAGGCTGATCCGGCCCCTGTTGGGGGCCCCGTGAACCGGTTCCGGGCGGGGGATGTCGGCGGGGGGCCGCGGGGTCGCGCGGCGCGCTCACACCAGGGGGCCTCCCTCGTCGAACGGCCCCCGCGGGCGCGGGGGCGGCTCGAAGGGCCGGGCCCGCAGGCCCAGGGAGAGGACGTCGGCGACGTGGCGGAGTTTCTCCATCTCCTCCGGGCCGAAGGGGGGGGACCGCCTTCGCAGGAGGAGCCGCCCGGTCGGGTCGCCGATCCCCAGGAGGAGGCAGGCCTCGTGTCCCCCCTCGATAGGCCGGGCGTACTCGGTTTCGCCGGAGCGCAGGCGGGGGACCTCCCCGAGCGCGGGACGCGCCGGCTCCTGGCCCGGCTTGGCGGATCGCGACCAGAGTTTTCCCTGGTCCTCGAGGTCCAGCCGGAGCCAGTCGGCCGGGACGATCCGGAAGATCTCGGCGGCGAGATCCGGCATGAGGGTGGCGACCGCCCTCTTCTGGCGGAGGAGGCGGGCGAGGGATTCGATCATGCCTTCCTTGTACCTCGGGGCGGCCGCGCGCGCAACGTTCCGGGGGCCGGTGGCGGCTTCCGGGCCTTCAGGGGAAGAGGCGGCGGCGGCGCGATTCGTCGTGTCCCAGGAGCCGGAGGGGTTCGCCGGGGCCGAACTCCACGCGGTCCCCGAGGGAGAGGTCGTGGCGCAGGATCGTGCCGTCCAGCCAGAGGGAGGACTCCACCTGGAAGGTCTCGATCGTCAGGGAGCGGACGATCCCCCCCGTGAGGCGGTATCGCCGGAGGGGCCAGGTGTAGGGCTCCCGCACCCGGTACTGGAGCCGGCGCGAGCCGAGGGGCATCCGGGTCCCGCCGGCGGAGCGGAGGGCCGCGGTGGATCCGGCCGCCGTGGCCACCCAGACGCCGGAGCTCTTCTGCTCCTCCTGCCGGGGGCCGATTTGGATCCGGTACCGGGTCATGGCGGCGGGGTTGCGGTGGGCGTAGAGGACGTCGTTGAAGACGCGGGCGCTGAGGAGGCGGCCGTTGACGGCCACGGCCATCCGGTGCAGGACGGTTCCGGGGAGGCGCCCCTCCAGGGCCCGATCCAGGGGTTCCCGGAAGGTCCGGGGGTCGGCGCTGGTCCAGAGCCCCAGGGAATTTTTCGGGTCCGAATTGATCCCCAGGAGGGGAGCGGGCCCCGCGAGGTGGGAGGCGGCGAAGAGGGTTCCGTCGCCCCCCAGGGCCACGACCAGGTTGTACCGGTGGCGGGCGGCCACGCCGCCGCGGCAGACGGCGTCGTAGGCCACCCCCCGCTTCTCGAGGTGGCCCACCAGGGCATCGAGGGCCCGGCGGTTTTCCCGGTCGGAGGCCCTGAGCCGGGCGCGGCGGGCGGGGCCGAGCCGGCCGATCCCGCGCCGCTCGGCGGCGTGGGTCTCCAGGAAGGACCGCTTGTAGATGATCAGGACCCGCATGGCTTCTCCGCTAATATACGGATCGCCGCGGGGGTCGCACGGGGAATCCGTCGGCCTCCGGGGGATCCGCGTCAGACGATCTGGCCGTCGAGGATTCTCATCCGTCGGAGGCGGAAGGAGTAGAGCCGGGCCGGCCGGTGGGGTCTCCCGGCCTGCTTTTCGCGGCGGGGCTGGAGGAGCCCCCGCGCGAGGATCTTGCGGCGGAAGTTGCGCTTGTCCAGCCGGCGCCCCAGGGGGACCCGGAGGGCGCTCCCCCGCACCGTGAAGACGACCACGTCGGCCGTGACCGAGACCCGGGACATCCCCCCGCTCCCGCGGCTTAGATCTTCCGGGCGATCGGGTACCGCCGGCCGATGCCGAAGGCCTTGGAGGTGACCCGGAGGCCCACGGGGGCCTGCCGGCGCTTGTATTCGTTGCGCTCCACCAGGCGGACGGTCTTGTCCACGATCTCGCGGGGCGTCCCGGCGGCGGCGATCTCCTCCGGCGACTTGCCCTCCTCGATGTAGGCCTTGAGGATGGGGTCGAGGACCTCGTACTCCGGCAGGTCGTCCGAGTCCTTCTGGTTGTGCTTGAGCTCGGCGGTGGGGGGGCGGTTGATCGTGTTCGGGGGGATCTGTTCGCGGTCGCGGTTGACGACCTCGCGGGCGATGCGGTAGACCAGGGTCTTGGGGACGTCGCTGAGGACCGCCAGCCCCCCGGCCATGTCGCCGTAGAGGGTGCAGTAGCCGGTGGAGAGCTCGCTCTTGTTGCCCGTGGAGAGGAGGAGATGGCCGAGCTTGTTGGAGAAGGCCATCAGGACGTTCCCCCGGATGCGGGCCTGGATGTTCTGCTCCGTCGTGTCGGCGGGCCGGCCCACGAAGAGCCGGTCGAACATCTGCATGTAGGCGTCGAAGATGGGCTGGATGGGCAGGACCCTGTACTCGATGCCGAGGTTCCGCCCCAGGGCCTCCGAGTCGGTCCTCGAGGCCTCGCTGGAGTACATCGTGGGCATGAAGATGCCCAGGACGTTCTCGGGCCCCAGCGCCTCCGCCGCGATCGTCGCCACGAGGGCGCTGTCGATCCCGCCGGAGAGACCCACGACGGCCTTCTGGAACCCGCACTTGCGGGCGTAGTCGCGGGTCCCCAGGACGAGGGCGCGGTAGACGGCCTCGGGCTCGGAGAGGTTGACCCCGCGCTGGTCGCCCGAGTTGTAGTCGAGGTCGACCATGACGAGATCCTCCTCGAAGGGCTTCCCGTGGGCGATGATGTTTCCCTGGGGATCCACGGCGAGGGAGTTGCCGTCGAAGATCAGCTCGTCGTTGCCTCCCACCTGGTTGACCAGGATGACGGGGGCGCCGTACCGGCGGGCCTGGTTCTTCGCCAGCTCGGTGCGCCGGGCGTCCTGGCCGATCGACCAGGGAGAGGCGGAGAGGTTGATCACGAGCTGGAACTTCTTCTTCTGCATCTCGGCGAGGGGGTCCTTGCCCCCGTGGATCTTCCGGGGGCCGCAGACGTCGTCGGTCCAGAGGTCCTCGCAGATCGTCAGGGCGGCCTTGAGGGACTTGTCCTTGGGCCCGATCTTGACGGGGGTGTTCCCCGTGGCGGGCTCGAAATAGCGGGCCTCGTCGAAGACATCGTAGGTGGGAAGGAGGGACTTGTAGCAGACGTAGGTGATCTCCCCGTTCTCCAGGAGGGCCGCCGCGTTGTAGAGGGGCTTCCCTTCCGCCGTGGGATTCTTCTCCACGTACCCCACCAGGATCGCGATGTCCCGGATCTTGGGGGCCAGCGCGTTGAGGGCGTTGATGTTCTCCTCGACGAAGTAGGCCCGCTCCAGGAGGTCGCGGGGAGGGTACCCCGTGAGACACATCTCGGGGAAGACCACGAGCTGAGCCCCCAGCTCCCGGGCGCGCGCCGTGGAGGAGAGGATCTTCTCCACGTTCCCGGCGATGTCCCCGATGGTGGGATTGATCTGCGCCGCGGCGATCTTCATGATCTCTTCTTCTCCTTTTTTTTCGGCGGGGACCGGCGGGGGAGGGGCGACAGCGACCGGATCACGGCCGAGGTCGTCCGGAAGTCCACCCCCGCCGCCTGCATCTCGATGACGGCCTGACGGGAACTCTCCGGGGCCCAGCCCTGGACGGCGTCCGTGACCACCGTGACCTTCCGGCCGAGCTTGAGCAGCCCGAGCGCCGACAGGCGAACTCCGTAGTCGGTCATGACCCCGAAGACGATCCACCGCTCGATGCCGCTGCCCTCGACGATCGGCCGGGCGCACGGGTGGGTGAAGGCGTCCATGTGGATCTTCTCCAGCACCACCTGGGTCCCCGGCCGGAGCGGCGGGGCCTCCCGCTGGTCGAACCGGAGGATCCGGGGATGCGGCAGGAGGGTCTCCGGGAGCTTGGCCTGCCCCTCCGTCCCCACGATGCAGTGGGGCGGCCAGTCCTGGAATTTCGCCTCGTCGGGCGCATGGGCGTCCACGACGGCCACCACGGGGATCCGGGACTTCCGCGCCAGGGCGTAGAGCCGCCGCAGGTTGGGACGAAGCTTCTCGGCCCCCCGCACGTAGAGCTTCCCCTCCGGCAGCATGAAGTCCTGCTGCGTGTTGACGTCCCAGAACGCCGTTTTCATCGGCGACACGATGTCCGTCCCTGGGGACTCTCGGGGGTTTCCTTACATCTTGTCGTTCAAGGGGATACGATGCTTCCCCTCGAGGTTCTCGCCCGGCGGTCCCGCGCGCCGTCGGCCCCCCCCTTTCGGGGGCTCCGTAGGAGATACACGAAGCCCTCGGCGGGGGTCAAGAAAAATCCGGGTTCGCGGAAGATGGAATCCCGTATCGGCACCATTGCGGAGGCTACCCGGAGAGGGAAACCGATGGTATATTCCCCTGCCATGTCCGTGGGCCTGGGATACGACGTCCACCGCCTCGCCCCGGGGCGCCGGCTGGTCCTCGGGGGCGTCGAGATCCCCCACCCGGCGGGGCTCCTGGGACACTCCGACGGGGACGTCCTCCTCCATGCCGTCATCGACGCCCTCCTGGGGGCGGCGGGGCTGGGAGACCTCGGCGGGCGCTTCCCCGACACCGATCCCGCCCTCGCGGGCGTCTCCAGCTCCCTTCTCCTCCGCAGGGTCCTGGAGGAGATTCTCCCACGCTGGAAGGTCGGGAACCTGGACGTGACGGTGCTGGCCGAGGCGCCGAGGCTCGCCCCCCACCGGGAGGCGATCCGCCGCCGCCTGTCCGAGCTCCTGGAAACCGACGCCGTCAATGTGAAGGCCAAGACGGGCAACGGCCTGGGGCCCCCGGAGGCGATCGCCTGCTGGGCCGTCGTCGAACTCGTGCCGCGGGCCGGGGGGGCCGCCCCGTGAGGCTCTATAACACCCTGACCCGCTGCCTCGAGGAATTCGCCCCCGCCGAGCCCGGCCACGTCCGGATGTACAACTGCGGGCCGACCGTCTACGGCTACCCGCACGTGGGAAACTACCGCACCTTCGCCTTCGCCGACACCCTGCGGCGCTGGTTCGAGGCCAAGGGATGGCGGGTGACCCAGGTCATGAACATCACCGACGTGGGCCACCTGACCCGGGACGACCTCGAGGCCGGGGAGGACAAGATCGTCGCCAAGGCCCGCGAGCTGGGGTGGACCGCCTACCAGGTGGCCGACCACTTCCTGAACGCCTTCCTCGAGGACCACCGCCGGCTCGGGTTCCTCCCTCCCACCCACCTCCCCCGCGCCACGCAGCACATCCCCGAGATGATCGATCTCATCCGCCGGCTCCTCGACCGGGGATTCGCCTACCGGGTCGGGGGAAACGTCTACTTCGACGTGACCCGCTTCCCCGGCTACGGAAAGCTCTCGGGCAACACCCTGGAGACCCTCAAGGCCGGCGCCCGCATCGAGATCAACCCCGAAAAGCGCCACCCCGCCGACTTCGCCCTCTGGAAGACCGACCCGAGGCACCTCATGCAGTGGGACGCGCCCTGGGGCCGCGGGTTCCCCGGCTGGCACATCGAGTGCTCCGCCATGGCCATGAAGTACCTCGGAGAAACCCTCGATCTGCACACCGGCGGGGAGGACAACATCTTCCCCCACCACGAGTCCGAGATCGCCCAGAGCGAGGCGGCCACGGGGAAGCCCTTCGCGCGGTTCTGGCTCCACGCCCGCCACCTCCTGTGGGAGGGGCAGAAGGTCTCCAAGTCCCTCGGGAACGTCGTCCTGTTGAAGGATCTCCTGGAGAAGGGGTTCTCCCCCATGGAGGTCCGCTACGCCCTCGTCTCCACGCGCTACCGCCAGCGGGTCAATTTCTCGTGGGAGCTCTTCCAGGAGGCCCGGCAGGCGCTCGGGCGCCTCCTGGAATTCAAGCGCCGCCTCCGCGAGGCCGCGGGGCGACCGGACGGCGGGCCTCGGCCCGATCTCGAGATCCCCCGCCGCGAATTCGCCGAGCGCCTGGACGACGACCTCGACGTGGCCGGCGCCCTCGGTGTGGTGCACACCTTCGCCCGCGAAGGGAACCGGGCCCTGGACCGGGGACTGGCGGGGGCCGGGGCCCGCGCGGCCCTGGACCTGCTGGGGCATTTCGACCGCGTCTTCGGGGTGCTCGGGGAGGAGGGAGAGGAACGGCCCCCCGCGGAGGTCCTCCGCCTGGCGGAGGAGCGGCAGGAGGCCCGCCGGCGCAGGGACTTCCAGGCGGCCGACGCGGCCCGGGAGAAGATCCGGTCCCTGGGCTGGGCGGTCGAGGACACCCGGGAGGGGGTGAAGTTCCGCCGCCTGTAATCCGGAGGGGCGGGAGGCGTCCCCACGACACCGTCCCCGTCGAGAGGCCGGATCCCCCGCTCGCCCGGGGGCTGCCGAAGGAGTCCACCTTCGAGCCCGCCCGGCGGCACAGCGGGCCCTACCCGTCCCCGTCCCCGGGCCCGAGGCGGTAGGCGGTCCTACTGGGAGATGTACAGCACCAGGAGCACGATCACGGCCGCCCACGAGACGAGGTTCATGAGGAGGTAGGCGCTCACCAGAAGGACCCGCTGGGGGTGCCGGAAGCGGGCGACCGCGAACGGGATGAGACTGAAGGGGATCCATTCGGAAGGGGACTCCCCCGCCTGGAGGGCGTGCCTACGGATGATGGAGGCCGCCAGCCACCCCGGGAGCCCCGTGAGAAGGGCGATGGCGACCAGGAACGCCGCCAAGGTACGGTCCACCAGGGCCAGTGTAGGGGAACGGCGCCTCCCGTCAAGCGATTCCGGAGGGCCGAACTGTCTTTGTTTTCCCCCGGCCCGCTGATATACTCGGGACTCGAAAGAGGAGAAGCCTTATGATCTCCAAGCGATTCGTCTTCCTGGCCGTCTTGGCGGCCGCCCTGGCGGGCTGCCACGACGAGGAATTCGTCACCGTCGTGTCCAATCCCCCGACGGGCTTCTGGGAGCCCTCGTCGGCCACGGGGCTCACGGGGTTCGACGAGGAGATCGGGGCCGCCGACGTGGGGAGCGACGGCCAGCCGCGTTTGGTCTTCAAGCGGACCGCAGGGTCGAACATCCAGATCCTGTTCACGCGCCGGACCGCCGCGGGGACGTGGACGACGCCGCTGCTGCTTTCGGCCGATGACGCGGACGCCAAGACCTCGATCCAGGCCTTCGTTACCACGAGCAACGACTTCACCCACGTCTTCTGGCTGGAGGCCAGCCAGGTCCACTACGCCCGGGTCAACAACGCCGACCCGCCCGCGTTGGACCAGAGCGATGTCATGATTTCCGCCGCGTCGGCCTCGGAGCTCGTGTCTGCCGTGGACCGTGTTTCCCAAACCGTTTTTGCCATGTGGATCGAGGCTGCTGGCGGCGCGTCCGTTCCGGTCGTCTGCGAGGTGCCCGCTGCGGGGCCGGTCGGATCGCCCGTTTCCCTGGTCATCCCCAGCGGTGGCCTTCCGACTTGCTCCTCCCCCCTCCTGCGCGTTTCCTCCGCCGGAGTCGTCCACGCGGCCTGGGTCGGCACGGACGCGGCCGGGGTCAACAGCCTGCTCCGGTACGCCCAGCGCGCCTCCGCGGGATCCTGGACCGCCAGCCCCGGCGAGGCGGTGTCCGACGCGACGGGAAACGGTGTCGCCCAGGCCGATCTCCTCCTGGCGGCCGATGGAGATGTCTATGCCGTGTGGTATGACACGACGACCGATAGCATCCTGGCGGACCGCCGGCCCTCCGGGGGCGCCTTCGGGACGGATGTCACGGTGAAGGATTACACGGCGGCGCCCCCTGTTTCCCTGCGGGCAGCGCTCGAGCCCGGGACCGAAATCCTCCACGTGATCTGGCGGGAAGGGTCGGCGGGAGGCCCCGTGAGTTGGCTGGCCCAGCGGAATGACGCGGCCGACCTGGGAGGGAACTGGCTGGCCTCCGACGAGCCGATCCACACCGTGACCACCGTATCGGGGGATTCCGTCGATTTCGAGGCCTGGGCCGACTCGACCAACCGTGTGGTGGTGGCCTACCAGGCCCCTTCCGTGGCGGGGGACCTCTCCCGCACGTGGGTCCGGATCCACGAGAGCAAGGGTGCGTCCTTCGGCACCGCGAAGGATCTCACTGTTTCCTATGCCCTCCCCTGCCGGGGTCTTTCGGTCGCCGCCAACGGCTCGGGCACCGCCCTTGTCGTCTGGGAGCAGGGCAACGGAGACGACATTCCCCTCTCCGACGTGTGCGGGGCGGTCTATGCCTCCGGCGGGGGGATGGGGGGCGGGGCCAACATCTCCGGGAGCGCCGCCTTCCCCTCGCGGGCCCCCTTCGCCCTGCGGATGACGGACGCCGGCGTGGGGCACGTCTTCTGGCACGAGCGGACCGCCCCGGACCTCTCCGACATCGGTTACGCCCGGACGAAGTAGGGGATCTTCGGCGAACCCGGCGCCCCCTTCCGGCAACTAATCTCCCGGTCGGGGTGCGCGTATGAATCTTGAGGGCGCGGCCGTCCTGGAATGGCCCCTGGCGAGGCCCATGCAGACCCGATCCGACTGGACCGAGGCCGACCTCATCGCCGCCTGCAAGGCGGGCCGGCGCGAGGGGTTCGAGGCGCTGGTGGCGCGCCATTACGACCGGATCCTCCGGCTGGCCTACGCCATGGCGGGTCCCGAGGCCGCCGCCGATCTCGCCCAGGAGACGTTCCTGGCCGCGGTGCAGTCCATCGGCCGCTTCCGGGGGGACTCCGGGCTGGGGACCTGGCTCGTCTCGATCCTGCGGAACCAGTACTTCCTCTACCTGCGCGGCCAGAAGAAGCGCCGGTTCGCGCCCCTGGAGGGGGAGGCGGACCGGCTCCCCGCGCCGCCGGCGGACTCGATCGAGCCGTCCGTCCGAGAGGTCCTCGACCGGGTGAAGGAGCTGCCCGAGGAGCTGCGGACGGCGCTGGTCCTGTTCTACGTCGACGGGCTCAGCTACGAGGAGATCGCGCAGGCCATGGAATGTCCCGTGGGGACGGTGCGGTCGCGCCTGTTCGCGGCCCGGGAGCGGCTGAAGAAGCTCGTGTCGAGGACGGAGGCGGGAGGTCCCGCATGAGGTGCGACGAAGCCCGCCTCGCGATGGAGGCCTTTCTCGACCGGGAGCTGGAGGCCGCCGCCGAGGCGGCCCTGCGGGGGCACCTCGCCTCCTGCGCCTCCTGCGCCCGGGAGCTGGAGGAGCGCCGCGCCTTTTCCGCCTCCCTGCGGGGGGCCTTCGCCCGGGCCCTGGAGGGCGTGGAGTCCACCGGGGAGGAGCGGGAGCGCGTGGTGGAGCGGATGTGCGGCGTCGCCCGGCGCCGGGCCCTCCGTCCGGCGCGCCTGGCGGCGGCCCTGGTGGCGGGCCTCGCCGTGGGCCTCGCGGCCGCGGCGGTCGGCCTTTCCGGCCGCCGGCCCCTGGGGCCGGAGCAGCGCGAGGTGGTCGACCTGGTTTCCGAGGCGGAGCTCCGGTCCCGCCAGGCCGAGCTCCTCTTCCGGGAGGCGGAGGAGGATCTTCAGAAGGTCCACGAGGTCGCGTCCCGCCGGTCGGAGAATCCCGCCGTGCAGCTGGCGTCGCTGCAGCTTTCCCACATCGAGCAGCTCCTGGCCCCCGCGGCGGCGCCCGCCCGCAGCCTGGCCGAGCTGGTGGCGGCCACCGCGGGGCCCGATCCGGCCGTCCGCGGCGCGGCCAAGAAGGCCCTCCGGCAGCTCCCGCCGGCGAAGGCGGAGGAGCTCAAGCGGGCGGCGGCGGCGGCCCCCGCGTGCGACCGGGTGTTCGTGGGACAGGTGATCGCGGAGCTCGAGGACCGCTCCCGCCCGACGGCCTCCCTGGCGATCGTCGTGGCGCCGGGCGAGGGGGGGGAGACCGTCGAGTTCCGCCAGCACGGGGACGGGCGGGTCGAGCTCAAGGCCCCGGGGCTGCGGGCGGAGGCGCGGAGCGTGCGGGATCTCCTGAGCCGCCATCCCGACCTCTGCCGCCGGTTCGGGGTCGCGGGGCGGGAGGGGGCGGTGGCGGTGGGGGGCCACGCGGCCGCCGTGGACCTGGGCGGGCAGGTCCAGCTCATGTTCCGCACGGGGGACTGGTACGAAGGCCTCCAGTGGGAGGCCTACCGGGCCTGGCTGGCCGGCCGCGTCGCGGACGCCGCCCGGATCGAGGGCCGGGTGGCGGATCTCCGGGAGCGCTGCCTGCGGGCCGCCCAGCCGCCCCCCCTTCCGGAGGTCCGGATCGACGTCCAGGCCCTCGCGGGGGAGGTCCAGAAGATGGCCCCGGAGCGGCTCCGGCAGGCCCGGCAGGAGGCGGAGCGGCGGGCCCGGGAGCTCCAGGAGCGGCTCCGGGAGCTCCAGGAACTGCGGGCCCGCGCCCGCTCCCTCCGCGTCTTCGCCGAGGCGGCCGCGGAGTGAGGGCCCGCCTCGGATCGAATCAACGCGTCCCCCCGGCCCGGAGGCGGCGGTAGGCGCGACAGAAGGGACACACCGGGGAATACCAGCGGACGAAGCGGGCGATCCACGACTCCCGCCACCGGCGGGCGGCCACGCAGAGGGGGCAGATCCGGCAGACGAAGGCCAGGAGGCGCGTTCCCATCCGCCGCTCCTTCGCGAACCTCCCCGCGGTCCCCTCGCGGCTCCGCCGCAAGTTTCTCCCTACACTACGCGGGGGGCGGGCGGGCGTTGAGTAGGAGGCGGGGCGGGGGAGGAGGAATCGCTCATGAGGTGGAATCGAAAATGGCTCGTGCTGACGTTCGTCCCGGCGTTCCTGGGCATGGCGCCGGGGATCCAGGAGCCGGCCTGGCGGTCCACGCGGATCGCGGATCCCGGCCAGCACCGGCGCAAGGGGCCCCAGAACTACCCGCACCGGGCCGAGCCGCATCTGGGGTTTCTCCTCCGCGAGCTGGACGTGCGGCCGGGGGACGTGGTGGCCGACGTCGGGGCGGGGGACGGGTTCTGGACCGCCCAGATCGCCCCTCTCGTGGGCCCGGAGGGGACGGTGTGGGCGGCCGAGGTCGCGCAGAACCTGGTGGACAAGCTGGCGGCGCGTTTCGCCGGCACCCCCCAGGTGAAGGCCCGCCTCATCCCGGCCGATCGCCTGGATCTTCCGGAGGGGACGCTTGACCTGGCCCTGTTCTCCCTAGTGTACCACCACCTCCCGGAGGACCGCGCCGGATACCTGCGGCGCCTCCGGCCGCTGTTCAAGCCCACGGGGCGGCTGGCGGTCGTCGAGCGGTATTCGGTCCTCCTGTCCGGTCCCAAGGTCCACGGGGCGCCAGCGAGCGCGCTTCTGGGGGCGGCGGAGGCGGCCGGCTGGGTGCTTCTGCGGTTCGAGCTCCTGCCCGGGACGAACCACTACCTGGCGCTCTTCGCCCAGAAGGACCTGTTCGACGAAGACGGATCCGGGAAAGGGCCGTGAGCCGGGCGGCCCCCTATTTCTTCTTCGGGGCGGGCATCTCGAAGGCGCCAGGGGTGACCTTCTCCATGTTGGGCGCCACCTCCGCCTTGAGGTCCCCCGCCGCCCAGGCGATCCCGCCCACCAGGATCTCCTGGAAAAGGGGCTGGGTCATGACGTCTTCGCGATGGCCCAGGGAGGTGTAGAAGACGCGCCCCTGGCCGTGCATCCGCGCCCACGTGGCGGGGTAGGGCGGACGCTGGTACAGGTCCCCCTTCATCCCGGCGGTCTCCTGGACCAGGAGGACGTGGAGGTCCCGGGCGTAGAACCGGTGGGTGTACCACTCCTCGTTCCACTCGAAGCCGTCCCGGGCTCCGGCCATGCCGGGGAACTTCGGGTCGGCGCAGGTCATCCGGGCCTTCTGCTGGGCGCCGTGCCCGGTGAACTCGGCCCCGATCATCTCGAGATAGGGATCGGGCCGGCCGCCCTTGGCCCCGCGGAAGGAGTCCGTGGCGGCGTGGACGCCCACGAAGCCCTTGCCCTTCCGGATCGCCTCGAGGAAGGCCTCCTTCCCCTCGGGGGACATCGGCGGCTTCTTGTCCGTCCCTTCCTTGGTGAGGTCCCCGCTGGTGTAGAAGACGAAGGCGTCGTAGGCGGCGATCCCCTGCGGGGTGAAGAGGCTGCCGTCCTTGGAGAAGGTGATCTCCCAGGAGTGGCCCGCCTTGGCGGCCAGGGGGAGGATCCCCTCCCGGGTGACCTTTTCGAAGTGGCTCGGCTGCCCGTCCTTTTCCTTCACCACGGAGTGCTCGAACCCCGAGGATTTGATGAAGAAGAGGATGCGGCGCCGGGGCCCCGGGACGCGGAAGGCGGGAGACGTCCCCAGCCCGAGGGCCGCGGCGGATGCGCCGAAGAGGAACTGGCGGCGGTTCATGAGGGTCCTCCTGAATGGATCCGGGCCTATGGAAGATACGACGCCCTCCCGCTGCCGGGGAAGGAAAAAAGCGGCGTCCGGGGGGGCCCTTCTCAGAACCGAAAGGTCCTGCCGGCCTCGCAAGGAAGGGATCCGGTCCGGGAACCGCTCCCGGAGGGCCCGGACGGCCGGCGCTCCCGTGCAGTGGCCGGGGGCCAGGAGTCCGGGGGAAAGACACGCCAGCGCCTCCAGCGTCCGGTCGAGGCGCCCCCGGTCCGCTTGGAGGAGGTGGAACCCTCCCAGGACCGCGAGGATCGCGGATTCCCCGCTCAGGCGCCGGGCGTGCTCCAGCGTGTTCACCAGCCCCGCATGGCTGCACCCGATGCACACGACGAGTCCCCGGCCCGACCGGAGCCGGAGGGCCCGGTTGTCCACCAGCGCCGTGATGCGGATCTCCCCGGCGGTCGCGGAATTCCCCCGCGCGGGCGGGGGAGACGCCTCAGTGGTCACAGACGTTCGGGCCGGGCTCCAGCGTGCCGTCCAGGTACCGGGCCGCGAGGTCTTCGGGTTTCTCCGCCGGGGCCCCTGTCACGACCCGGATGCCCCGTTCGGAAAAGAGCCCCAGGGCGCGCCGGCCCATGCCGCCGGCGATGACCACCTGGGCACCGCGCTCGGCCAGCCAGGCGGGCAGGAGCCCCGGCTGGTGCGGGGGCGCCTCGAGGTCTTCGCGCCGGAGGATCTTCCCGGAGGCGGGATCCACGTCGAGGAGGGCGAACTGCTCGCAGTGGCCGAAGTGCATGGCCAGCCTCCCGTCGGCCAGGGGAACGGCGATTCTCATGGTCTGCTCCTTTCGGCGAGGTTCGTCACGGCATCCCGCGGTGCAGATTCTCCCAGATTCTCCGGAGGCCCTCCGCCGCCGGGCCGTCCCCCCCTTCGACGACGGTCTTGCCCCGGATCTGCGCCTCCGTGAAGGCCCGGTCGTAGGGGATCCGGCCGCATTCGCCGCAGGCGTTGCACTTCGACTCGTCCACCCGAGGGACGGGGATGCCGACCGGCTCGCGGGCGTGGATCTCCGGCCTCAGGAAGAGATGGGCGTTGGGCTCCTCGACGTCGGCGTCGAGGAAGCGGACGGGGCCCGGCGCGGCGAGCGCCAGGGCCACGGCCACCATGGTCTTCCCGGTGCCGCCCTTCCCGGAGGCGACGGCGAGGATCACGGCGTCCCCCCGCCCGCCTCGGTCTTCCGGAATCCGCGGGTTCCTCGGCCGGACCGTTCCGAGCGGGGATCGAGACGACGCTCCAAGAGACCGTGCTTCAAGCCCCGCCCTCCTGCGGTCCCGCCCGCCGACCCCGCCGGCCCCGTTCCCGCGCCGTCTCCGGGTCCACCGCGTCCTGCCGGCCGTTCCGGGTCCCCTCGATCCGGTCGAGGCCCTCGGCGAACTCCGGGAAGACCTCCACCCGCCCCCGGCAGCCCCGGGCGAAGACCGGCTGGATGGGCGTCTTCCCTGCCTCGGCGTGACCGCTGTGGATCACCCCGATGGGCCTGAACGAAACGACGCCTTCCGCCATACCGGTCTCCGCCGCTCCTCACTTCGGACACTTCTTGAGAACCATGAACCAGTCCAGAACCTCCGAATCCGCCGGGGGCCTTTCCACACGGTCCTTGGCGGTCCCGCAGGAGCCGGGCGGGGGGACGATGACGTCGTCCCCGGGCTGCCAATTGGCCGGGGTCGCCACCTTATGCTGGTCCGAGAGCTGCATGGCCACCAGCAGGCGCTTGATCTCCTCCATGTTCCGGCCGTTGGAGAGCGGGTAGTAGAGGATGGCCCGGACGATCGCGTTGGGGTCGATCAGGAACACGGCCCGGACCGCCTGGGTCGAGCTGGCGGACGGCTGGAGCATGCCGAAGGCCTTCGCGACCTCCATCGTCAGGTCGCTGATGACGGGGAAGGTGACCTCGATGCCCTTCATGCCCTTGTACGCGATCTTCTCCTTGATGGTCCGCAGCCAGGCGATGTGGCTGTAGGTGCTGTCGATGGAGAGTCCCAGCAGCTTGCAGTTGAGCTTCTCGAACTCGGGCTGCATTGCCGCGAAGGTCATGAATTCCGTGGTGCAGACGGGCGTGAAGTCGGCGGGGTGGGAGAAGAAGATCACCCACTTGCCCTTGTAGTCGTCCGGGAAATTCACGGGGCCCTGCGTGCTCTCGGCCTTGAAGGCGGGGGCCCGTTCGCCGATCAGGGGGAGCCTGCGCTCGAGGTCCATGCCGTTCTCCTTCCCTCGATTCACGGGGTCACGACCAATGGCCTTCGACGTCCGGACTATCGGACGGTTGAATCTCGCCTTTCCGGAGGCTCTCGAGGGCCTCTTTCACCGTTCCTCGGGCGCCGACGACGACCTTGGTTCCGGCCGTCCGGAGGACGCGGAAGGCCTTGGGCCCGCAATGGCCGGTGAGGACGATCTCCGCCCCCAGGCGCACGGCGGTCTGCGCCGCCTGGACGCCGGCCCCCTGGGGTGCCTGGAGATTCGGGGCGTTGTCATGGACTTGGATCTCCCCGGTGCCCGTGTCCACCAGGAGGAAGAAGGCGGCGCGGCCGAAGCGCGG
>Ga0068707_1000149_pt1 | contig 39205 bp, 30 predicted proteins | sample YNPNPMetaG_FD_66600 | JGI IMG/M metagenome (GOLD analysis project Ga0068707, IMG submission 66600) | Anoxygenic and chlorotrophic microbial mat microbial communities from Yellowstone National Park, USA - YNP NP MetaG | ecosystem: Environmental > Aquatic > Thermal springs > Hot (42-90C) >... | reverse complement strand
GGGGGGATGGCTTTTGCCATTCGGCTTCCGTTGCCGGCTTGCCAGGAACAGGCTCCCGGGGCAAGCACGGCCAGGTCCGTCATTCCTCGATCCAGGCGGCGCTCGGGTCTCAGTAGTGTCGGCGCGGTGCTGCCGTCAGGACATCTGAACAAGACCGCCAGTACGCGTGCATCCCCGGCCAGCGTCAGAGGAGCGGAGACCAATCAGAACCGTTTCGCCCAACGATGCCAAAAGAGCAGCACACAGCGGATGCACCCCCGCCAGAACCTCGGACGGTCTGCTTCAATCAGGGGTCGAAATAAAGCGTCTCCGGCAGAATCCGGCGCTGTTTGTCCACCCCGCAGAAACCGCAGCGATGTTTGTAGAACGGCGCAACGCTTTTCACCGCGGCGATCACGTCCCGGTTATTCTGGAATTTGTCCGCGGTGTGCTCGGTGGCGATGGCCAGTCGGGGGCGGAAACGCGCCAGCGTCTTGCGCGCCCCGTGAACGGCTCTCACCTCGGCGCCCTCGATATCCATCTTGATCGCGTCCACACGATCCAGCCCCAGCTCCTCCACCACCCGGTCGATCGTTGTCAAAAGAATGGTCTCGCCCGACGGGCCACGCGCATCGGTGACCGAGTGCCCGGCCGGATTGTCCTCCCAATGGGACAGGACGAGCTGCTCCTCGCGATCCCAGACACCCTTCGGGATCAGCACCACGCGGCCGTCACGCAGCGGTCCTGCAAGGTTCCGGCGAATGCATTCCAGTTGTCCGGCGGCCGGCTCGAAGAGGATCACTTTGGCGGCGCCCGCCTGAAGCGCCCAATGAGTCCAGTCGCCCACGAAGCCGCCGCAGTCCAGCACAACGTCCCCTTTGCGGACGGCCAGCCCCGGATAAGCCGTCACCAGGTATTGGGCGATGGCAAAATGAATGCTTTCCTTGCTGGCGCCCTTGGGAAACCACCACGGACCGAACGGCGTGTCCCAGAGCTGGTGACCCTGGTCGTCCAGCCGGACAAGCCGGCTCACCTGAGCAGCTTGTGCGACCGCTCTGGCCGTCGCCACCTGTTCCTGCAAGCCCCGCGTGGCATCCAGCCAGCTGCACAACTCCCGATCCGCGGTACTGGCCATCCAGGCGGACGGCAACGGCGTCCGCAACAAAGCCGCTACTGCAAGGTCGCGCCCCCATTCGGTGGACAGGAAAAACCCAAGGCAGGCAACGACAACCAGCGCCAAAGCGGAACCGGCCACGCCAGTCCGCCGCCCCCGCGGCTGGCTGCGAGCCCCTCCTCCACCGCCGCCGGAAGCAGAACCCGGCCCCGACGCCTCCTTCAGCCTCGCGCCGGAACTGTCTCCTCCGCTGGCGCCGCCGCTTTCTGGAATTTGCAACTCTTCTGGGGACAAGCGAGTACAGTGCCTTTCTTCAGGTTCTTCTCAATCAGGTAAGGCGACCCGCATTCCGGGCACTTCTCCAGGATCGGCCGCGCCCAGGCCACGAAGTCACACTCCGGATATCGGTTGCAACCGTAAAAGACTTTACCGCGCTTCGAGCGCCGCTGCACCAGCTCGCCCTGGCCGCACTGCGGGCAGGCGATTCCCGTCGTCTGCTGCTTGATGTACTTGCACTTCGGATAATTCGAGCAAGCCGTGAACTCCCCGAACCGGCCGTGCTTGATCACCAGGTTGTGCCCGCACTCCGGGCACTTCTCCTCCAGCGGCACGTCCGGCTTCTTCTGCGCCTGGCCGAGCTGCCTGGTCGTCTTGCAGTCCGGATAGCCGGAGCAGGCCAGGAAGTTGCCGAACCGGCCCTTCTTGAGCACCATCTCGCGGCCGCAATTCGGACAGTATTCCGTCGCATCCTGCTCGGACACCTCCACCACCTCGCCCTCGCCCGTGCCGTTCAGCTCGTGCAGCTGCCGCGCCAGCTGCCGCGTGTTGGTGCACTCGGGATAGCCCGAGCAGGCCAGGAAAGAGCCGTGCTTGCCCCACTTGATGACCATCGCCTTGCCGCACTTCTCGCACGTCTGGTCGGTGGGCATCTCCATGCGCTTGATGTCGCGCATCTGCTCGCCGGCGCGCGCCAGGTCCTGTTCGAACCGCTCGTAGAACTCGCGCATCAGGTCGCGCCAGTCGCGCCGGCCCTCCTCGATCTCGTCCAGCTCCTCTTCCATCCGCGCCGTGTAGCCGACGTCGAAGATGTCGGCGAAGTTCTCCACCAGCAGATCGGAAACGATCATCCCCAGCTCGGTGGGCACGAACTTGCCGCCTTCCTTCTTGACATACTCCCGGTCCTGGATCGTGGTCAGGATCGAAGCGTACGTCGACGGCCGCCCCACGCCGTCCGCTTCCAGCTCCTTGACGAGCGTCGCCTCCGTGTAACGGGGCGGCGGCTCGGTGAAGTGCTGCTCGGGATGGATCGCCCGCAGCTTGAGCACCTCGCCCGGCTCCACCGCAGGCAGCCGCGTGTGCTCCTCTTCGTCCTCCTCGTCCTTCTGATCCTTGCCCTCCCGGTAGATCGCCTGGAAGCCCTCGAACTTCGGCACGCTCCCCGTCACGCGCATCAGGTAGGCCGCCCCGTCACTGCCCTTGGCGCTCACCTCGATGGTCGTCTGGTCATAAACGGCCGGCGTCATTTGACTGGCGATGAACCGCTGCCAGATCAGCCGGTACAGCTTCAGCTCGTCCTCGGACAAAAACGCCGCCACCGAGTCCGGGTCGCGCCACACCGAGGTCGGCCGGATGGCTTCGTGCGCATCCTGGGCGCCCTTCTTCGACTTGTAATAATTGGGCGACTCGGGCAGATACCGGCGGTCAAAGCGCGTCTCGATAAAACCCCGCACCTCGCGCAGCGCCTCGTCGCTCACCCGCGTCGAATCCGTTCGCATGTAGGTGATGAGGCCCACGGCGCCCTCGGGGCCCAGCTCGACGCCCTCGTACAGCCGCTGCGCCAGCATCATGGTGCGCTTCACGCTGAAACGCAGCTTGCGCGCCGCCTCCTGCTGCAATGTCGAAGTGATGAATGGCGGAACCGGGTTGCGGCGCTTCTCCCGCGTCACCACCGACTGCACGGTGAACTCGGCGTGCTCCAGCGCCTGGACGATGGATTCCGCCGTCTTCTGGTCCGGGATCTCGAGATTCTCGCCGTCCTTCTTGACCAGCTGCGTCTTCAGCACCGGCGGCTTCTTCGCCGCCAGGTGCACCCCGATCGTCCAGTACTCCCGCCGGACGAACGCCCGGATCTCCTTCTCCCGGTCCGTGATCAGCCGCAGCGCCACCGTCTGCACCCGCCCGGCCGACAGCCCCCGCCGCACCTTGTCCCACAGCAGCGGGGAAATCTTGTACCCCACGAGGCGGTCCAGCACGCGCCGCGCCTGCTGCGCGTTCACCAGATTCATGTCCACCGGCCGCGGGTGCTCGAATGCGCTCTTCACCGCCGGGGCGGTAATCTCGTTGAACGTTACCCGGTGGATGGCCGGCTTGTCCCCGCGCTTCGGCTGGAGCTCTTCCTGGAGGTGGTAGCAGATCGCCTCGCCCTCGCGGTCAGGGTCGGCTGCCAGATAAACCGCGTCAGAAGAGTGAGCCGCCTTCCGGAGCTCCTCGATGAGCTTCTTCTTGCCCTCGATGATGACATAGGTCGGCTCAAAGCCGTTCTCGACATCCACTGCGAGCTGGTTCTTGGGCAGATCCTTGATGTGGCCCAAGCTCGCCTTCACGGCGAAGTTCTTGCCCAGATACTTGCCAATGGTTTTCGCCTTGGCGGGCGACTCGACGATGACCAGGGATTTTGCCATAGCGATCCGCCTCCGCAGGACGCCGGCAACCCGTCTCTCAGGCCCTTGCCGGATTCACCCCGTCCGCAGAGGTCACTCGCTCCATACCTTAACATAACTTCTGCCGGGCAGTTGCCGGATCCGGCCCGCCTCCTCAAGCTCGAACAGCAGGGCGATGATCTCCGACGAGGACAACTGCGGCAGCCTTTCGATCAGCTCATCCAGATAGACCGGCTTGTCAACCTCTAGACATGAAAAGACTTGTTCGGCGAACCCGGACATCGGCCCCGGCGCCGGCCCCGCCGCCAGCTCCAGCCGCTGCTGCCGCTGAAGCCGCAGCTTCACCCGCGGCCCCAGCCCTTCCAGGATGTCCTCGGCCGACTGCACCACCTGCGCCCCCTGCTTCAGCAGCAGATTTGGACCAAAGCTCGCCGGGCTGGTAATGTTTCCCGGCACGGCGAAGACCTCGCGGTTCTGGTCCAGGGCGAGCTTCGCCGTAATCAGGCTGCCGCTGTATTGCTTTCCTTCCACAACCACCACCCCCTCGCTCAGCCCGCTCACGCACCGGTTCCGGATCGGAAAGTTTTGCGGGTGCGCGGGCGCCCCGAACGGAAACTCGCTCACCAGCAGACCCTCGCGGGCGATCCGTTCGGCCAGCTTGCGGTTTTCCGCCGGGTAGATCACATCCAGCCCGCAGCCGAACACGGCCGCTGTAGCGCCCCCGGCTGCCAGCGCGCCCTCGTGCGCCGCCGTGTCCACCCCGCGCGCCATGCCGCTCAGCACGGTGACGCCGGCGGCCGCGAGATCCCGCCCCAGCCTCTGCGCCACAGCCGTGCCGTAGGCCGTGCAGCGGCGGCTTCCCACCACGGCCACCATCACGCTTTGCAACAATTCCACACGCCCCAGGACAAACAGAAGGATCGGCGGGTCATAGATCTCCCGCAGCCGTTCCGGGTATCGCTCGTCATGCAGAGGGATCAGCTCGGCCCCAAGCGCCTTCGCTCTTTCCACCTGCTCGGCCGCCTCCTCAAACGTGCACCCGCTCGAAAGGCTCTGCGCCACCGCCGGCGGCACGCCGGCAGCTTCCAGCTCGGCCGGGTCGGCCTGAAGTATCTGCGCCGGCGAGCCAAAGCGCTCCAGCAGCTCCAGCGCCCGTTTGGTCCCGAGGCCCGGCGTCAGCCGCAGCGCCAGCCAGGAAAGCAGGCTTTCGGAGGATTGGGTCGCCGCGCGCAGAGGCATCACTAAATGGTGCGATGGGAGCCGCGCGCCTCTCACCCTTCCTCGCCCGGCCGCGCGGATCCGCGCCGCGCGCCGGCCAGTGCGTGCCCTCTCTGGAGAATCAAACCCGCCGCCGCCACGGCAGGGCAGGGAACAGCGCCGGCGAAGCGCTCCTCCGGCGCGTACTTGCCGCACTGCCCCTCTCGCCGCCCGCTTTCCGGCGCGGCCGGCCGCTGCGGATCCCCCGAAGCCCCTCAATTACTCGGCGCGCACCTTCTGCCGCTTGAAATAGTAGGCCAGGTAGCTCTGCGTCACCACCCGCGGCGTCTCCTCGTTCTTGTACTTCCGCTCGTCGTTCCGGATCACCCACGGAGTCACGCTCACCAGCTCCCAGCCCTGGTCGCCCAGGTAGGAGAGCTCATGGAGATCCACGTTCCGGTAGATTCCGGGGCCGATCTCCTGCGGCAGCAGCACCCGGTATTCCCATGCGGCGACGCCGCGCGGCGGGGCAAGCCGCTCGCGCTGGGCATACATGATGACGGCCAGGGCCGCCAATCCGGCAATCAGCAGCTTGATCCTCATCGAAATGTCTTGACGACTCCCGCCCCGACAACGTGCAGGGCTGCAACGCGAATCATGCACGCCGCGGCCGCCTCAAAACGCGGGGTCGTACTCGATGCGGACGATCCGCCCCCGCCAGTAAGGGTGCGGCCCCTCTGCCGACACCCAGGACGCCTCGCCCTCCCGCGGCGTCCAGAAACCCCCATGCTCGGAATATTTCCCGAACCGCCCCAGCCAGGCCGCCGGCGCGAGCCTCCCGCCGGAGGCGCGCGGCCGGTCCGCGGCATGCACGGCGAGAACGAAATCGTCCTCCCCGAAGACGAACGTCACCTCCGCCCGCACCGCGCCATCCCGCAGGCTGGCCCGGGCGGATCGCCAGTCCACCTCCGTCCACTCGACGCCGTTTCCGGGCAGCAGCACCGACGGATACCAGGGCGATTCGGCAAGAAACCGGATCAGCTGCCCGCGCGCCATCTCCTCGCCGCCCTGAAGCGAAACCAGCGGCCACAGCGCAAGCAGCCGCGCCTCCGTCAGGCCGTGTTCCTCCAGATAGCCGTCCCGGACATGCACGGGCGCGCCCGGAAACATGCGGATCCGGGCCTCCCAAACGAAGCCCGGCCGCCGCAGAACCACGAGCTGCTCCGCTGAAAACGGCGCCCACCGCTCGCCGGATTCGGCGGCGTTGAACGTTCCCTCCTGGACGAGGCGCACGGAGCCCGCAGGCCGCGCGCCCGCGCCGATCGCCCGGCGCAGATAGCGTTGCACGGGCAGCGGCAGCGCGCGCCAATCGCCCGTGCAGCACGCCGGGGCGCCTTGCCGGGAAGCCGCCAGGCGGGCCCGCGCCCGCCGCGCGCCGGAGTGCCAGTGGAGCCGCGCTGCCAACAGAAGGAGGCCGAGGGCGAGCAGGGCCGCCCCCGCTGCCGCCGGGGCGGGCCTCACCGCTCTTCCGCCCCGGGCAACCGCGAAAAACCGCTCTCGGGGCGGAAAATGTGCGGAAATTGCGCTGCGAAAATGCCGAAAAATATGCTCGTCATTTTCGTCATTTCATGCCGAAATGCCGCTTGGCGAAAGCGATGTATTGCTCCCAGTCGTAATCGGTCACATCGTGCTTTCCGGCGCGGATATGGTAGCCCAGATCGCCCGCCACCGGCCGGTGCGGGGGAGGCATTTCCGTGGCGGGCAAGCCGCGCTTGCCCAGCAGCCGCCAGACGGGCGAGGCGTGCACCAGCGAGAGGAACTCCCCGCGGGGATCGGCCCAGAGGTCCTCCTGCGCGCTGGCGGCGTAAACCGGACGCGGCGCGCTCAGCGCGACCAGCTCGTGCTGGTCCACCGGCAGCGCATCCTCCCGGTTGGCGTACTGCCGGAAATTCCGGCAGAACCAGTGCGGGAAAGCCGTGCTGATGATCTCCACCGTCTCGCCGAAGCGGCGGCGGCTCAGCGCCGCCCCCATGCAGCCGGAGTTGTTCGAAATGGCGATGGCGAACCGCGGGTCGATGGCGGAGGCCCACAGGGCGGCCTTGCCCAGCCGCGAGTGCCCCATCACCGCCACGCGCCGCGCGTCCACCGCCGGCTCCTGTTCCAGATAGTCGAGCGCCCGGCCCAGCCCCCACGCCCAGGCGCCGATGGCGCCCCACTCGTCATCGGCCGGCTCGGTCTGCCCCGGCCGGTAAAACAGCGGGTAGACGCCCTCGTTGAAGGCGTTCTTGCGGTCCGGCGCGATGTCGCAGTAATAGGCCGTGACCAGCGCGAAGCCCGCCCCCGTGATCTTCTCCACCGCCCACCGCGAGGCGTGCGAGCCGCGCATCTGTTCGGCGGGCGCCTCCAGAGGCCTGCCCGCGGCCTTCCGGAACCGCTCCCAGGCCGGGTTGACCAGGATGCCCGGGTCGTTGCGCACGGTGTGGTTGCTGGCGAAATGAAGGCCCAGAAATGCCGGCGCCTTTCCGCGGGAATTCGGCGGCAAATACAGGAGCAAATCCATCTTCGGGCCATCGGATTTTCCCGAAAAAAGCACCCGCACCTGCTTGCGGACCGCCGCCCCGCCGAGCGCCGCCTCCGGCTGCGTCAGCACCTCGAACCGCATGCCCGCAGGCCGCCCGCCGGGAATCCGCCCGTAGACGTGCCGCTCGAACAGCGCCAGAATCTCCGCCCGCCGGCGCGGCCAGTCCCGCGCCGACCGCACCGGCGTCCCGTCCTCGAACCGCAACGGGTCGGGCAGCGTGTAGGCGGGCACTTTCGATTCGTCATAGTTCACGTTCCATTTGTTCTGGCCGGACAAAGAGGGAAATGCGGCGGCCAGGGAAAGCCAGGCGCGGCGGGTCAACGGCATCGGAACTGTCCTCCTGCAACCGGGAATTCGCTCCTCCCGGCCAAGATATCAGGTTGCCTTGTCTGATTCCAGCGGCTCACTCCGCCTTGGCCGCCGCGGGCGCCGCCGCGGCCGGCCGGAGCGGCAGGCGCACCGCGAAGGTCGTGCCCTCGCCCACCCGGCTTCTCACTTCCACCCGTCCGCCATGCGCCAGCGCGATCCACCGCACGAACGCAAGGCCGAGCCCGACGCCGCGGCCCGCTGTGCGCTCCCCCTCCCGCACGCGATAGAACTTCTCGAAAATATGCGGCAGGTGGTGCTCGGCGATGCCGGGGCCGTTGTCGGCCACCTCGATCACGGCCTCTCCGCCCTCCCGCCGCACCCGCACCTCCACCGCGCCGCCCTCCTGCGTGTACTTCACGGCGTTCGAAAGCAGATTATCCAGCAGCCGCTCGATTTGCAGCCGGTCCACCGCCGCCACGCAGTCTTCGGCCGCTTCCAGCCGCAGCGAGATCCTCTTCTTCTCCGCCAGCGGGGAAAATCGCGCCGTCTGCCGAGCCGCGATCTCCGCCAGCATCTCCGGCTGGAGGTTCAGCCGGAGCTGGCCCGTCTCGGCCTGCGCCAGTTGCAGCAGCGACTGCACGATCCGGCCCAGCCGCTCGACGTCCTCGAGCGCCGTCGCGATCGAGCGCCGGAAATCGTCCGTCGTCCGCGCCGTCAGCAACGCCACTTCCAGCTGGCCGCGGATGGCCGTCAGCGGCGTGCGCAGCTCGTGGCTGGCGTCCACCGAGAAGCGCTTCATCTGCTCGAAATTCGCCTCCAGCCGCTCCATCATCCCGTTGAAGGTCTCGATCAGCTGGTCCAGCTCGTCGCCCGTTCCCAGCGGCTCGATCCTCAGGCTCAGGTTCCCCCCGGAGACGATCCGCGCCGCGTCCACCACCCGCAACAGCGGCGACAGCGACCGGCCCGCCGCATACCAGCCCAGGATGGCGATGGCCAGCAGCATCACCGGCGCGGCCGCCGCGTACACGGCCAGCATCCGCGCGGGCACGCGCTCGTTCTCGCTGACCGGCAGCCCGATCGCCACAAAATAGGTGCGCCCCGCGGCCCCGTAAGGCCCCATGCGCACCATGTACACCTCGCCCCGCGAGCCGGTCCGCTTCACCGTCGCCGGCGCGCCCGAGCGCAGAATGCTGCGGATCAGCTCCGGCGGCTCGCGGCCGATCGAGGCGTAGCCGTTCGACATCTCGATCACTTCGCCCTCGGCGTCCGTCAGCAGAAACACGCGCCGCAGCCGGTCCACCGTGAAGGCCTCTTCCGGGTGCTCGGGATCGTAGGCCCAGACGAGCTCCGTCTCGCGCGCCCGCAGGAACCCTTTCAGCGCATTCCATTCGCCGTCGAGGAGCCGCTCGGTTTGCTGGTGGAAAATCACCACGAGCGCCTGGTGAAACGTCAGCCCGATCGACGTCATCACCACGGCGAACAGCACCACGTAGCTGAGCGTCAGCCGCGTCCTCAGACCCAGGGCGGGGCGGCGCGCCGCGGTGCGCAGGCCGGAGGCGAACATCATCGGGAACCCTCCGGCCGGCGTCGCATGTTCAGGCTCAGGATGGCGATCCGCCGCCGGCGCCGGCCGCCGTGTCCTCGGCCTCCAGCATGTAGCCCGTGCCGCGGATCGTGCGGATCATTTTGAACGGAAACGGATCGTCGATTTTCGCGCGCAAATGGCGGATATAGACGTCGACAATGTTGGTCAGCCCGTCATATTCCGTGTCCCAGACGTGCTCGACGATCATCGTCCGCGTCAGCGGCTTGCCGCGGTTGCGCACCAGGTATTCGAGGATGCTGAACTCTTTCGGCGCCAGCTCGATCGGCCGGCCCGCCCGCGTCACCTTCCGCCGCAGGCAGTCCACCACCAGGTCGCCGGCCACCAGACGGTCCGGCACCGGCTGGCCCCGCCGCAGCAGCGCCTTCACCCGCGCCAGCAGCTCCTCGAAGGCGAAAGGCTTCACCAGATAGTCGTCCGCGCCTACCTCCAGCCCGCGCACGCGGTCTTCCACCTCGCTGCGCGCGCTCAGGATCAGCACCGGCGGGCTCACCTTCCGGTTCCGCGTCTTCTCGAGCACCGTCAGCCCGTCCATGTCCGGCAGCATCAGGTCCAGCACCAGCAGGTCGTAGTCGAGCTCGTGCATCCGGTCGAGCCCGGACTGGCCGTCCAGCGCGACGTCGACCTCGTAGCCGGCCCCTTCCAGGCCCCGCTTGATGAAGTCGGCGATGCGTTCTTCGTCTTCGATGACGAGGATTTTCATGGCTCCGGTCGAACCGCTTGCTTTCAGGTTAGCATTGCCGGCGGCGCGCTACCGCACCAGCACGGTTTCGGTGATCTGCTCCCCCGTGTGCACGTGGAATCCTCCGGGCACGGGGTGCACCCACAGGCCGCTGTCGGCCGGGGCGGGGATGTCCTCCACGCGCCGCACCAGCAGGAATTTCGACGTCTCCGCGGCCCGCGCGAACCGCCCGATGTGCAGGTGCAGATGGCATTGCGTGCGCACATCGGCGCCATTGTAGGCGATGCCCCATTCCTCGCCGAATTTTTCCCGCGCGATTTTCACTGCAAATCGCCACAATTCATCCCGCTCCGGCTTGGGCAGATCGTGCAGGTGGTGCGGGCCCGGCAGATGCCGCCGCGGCAGCGCCAGCCACCGGTTCGGCTTGCGCGGGTTGGCGTCCTTCAGCACGAAGTACCGCACGCCGGCCGGCTGCTTCTCGGCCTCGACGCACAGCGAGCAGTTGCGCTCTTTCAGCGTCTCGGGCCTGGCCGGGTCGCAGGCGCAGCGGGAAACGTCGGCCGGCAGCGCGGCAGCGCAAGCCAGCAACAGAAGAAGCCGGACAGGAGCACGCATCGCCGCCATTATACTGGTGAGTGTCTTCAGGCGGGTTGAAAGACCGGCAGGCATGGCTCGTGGCGCTGTTTGCGGTCGTGGTCGCCTCATCGTATCTCCACGGGCTGGACGCCACGGGGCTGCTCGGCCCCGACGAGCCCCGCTACGCCGCCATCGCCCGCGCCATGGCCGCCAGCGGCGACTGGCTCACCCCGCGGCTGTGGGGCGAGCCGTGGTTTGAGAAGCCGCCGCTCCTGTACTGGCTCGCCGCCGCCGCCTTCCGGCTCGGGCTGGGCCCGGAGCTGGCCCCGCGCGCCCCGCTGGCGCTGCTCTCGGCGCTGTATCTCGTCTTTCATTGGCTGCTTGTCCGCCGCCTTCTGGACCTGCGCACCGCCTGGGCCTCCACGCTGATGCTCGCCACCACCGCCGGCTGGGCCGCCTACAGCATGGTCGGCGTCACCGACCTCCCGCTGGCCGTCTTCTTCAACGGCTGCCTCCTGCTGCTGTGGCTGTGGTCGGAGACCGGCAGCCGCCCGGCCCTGTACGCGGCCGCGGCCTGCCTGGCCGCCGCCGTCCTCGCCAAGGGGCTGGTGCCGCTCGTGCTGCTGGCGCCGGTGCTCTGGCTCCAGCGGCGGCGCGCGGGCGAATGGCTGCTTCCCGCCGCTCTCTTTCTGGCGCTCGCCGCCCCCTGGTTCGCCGCCATGGCGTGGCTCCACGGGCGCGCCTTCCTTGACGAGTTCTTCCTCCGCCACCATCTGTCCCGCTTCGCCAGCGGCGAGTTGCAGCACGTCCAGCCTTTCTGGTTCTATTTTCCCGTCCTGATCGGCGGAATTTTCCCCTGGATTCTTGCCCCGTTTGTCGCATTGCGCCAGGCATGGCAGGAAAAAAAGCTGATAATTCCGGCAATTGTGTTTGCGTTCGGCTTTTTGTTTTTTTCAATTTCGAAGAATAAATTGCCCGGGTATTTGCTCCCTCTCCTGCCTTCTTTTTGCCTGATTTGCGGGGCCGGGCTGGCCCGCGCGGGCCGCGCTGCCCGGCCCCTGTTCTGGACGGTGATGCTCGCCGGCCTCAGCCCTTCCATTGCGGAAATGCTCCCCGGCGCGCTCCTCTACGGCATCCGCCAGGCGGAGCCGGGCGAGGCGCGCTGGCAGTACTTCGCCTTCCTGCTGCCGGCGGCCCTCGCCGCCTGGTGGCTCGACCGCCGCGGCAGAAGGCTGGCCGCTGTCGCTCTGGCCGCCTGCATCGCCTGCGGCGGCCTCTGGCAGACGAAGCGGCTCGCCGCGCCCGCGCTCGACGAGCTCGTCTCTGCCCGCGGCCTCTGGCGGAGGGTCCAGCCCCACAGGGACCGCGTGTGCATCCTGCGCCTGCACAGAACCTGGCGTTACGGCCTGGCTTGTTATGCCGGCGCCCCCTTGCCGGATTGCAGCCTCGAGCCGCGCGAGCTCGCCATCGACCAGGCCCCCGGCGCGCTGCCTCGCCTCGTGCCGCGTCTGGCAGCCGGTGTCCCCCCGGGCGGCGCGGCGCTAAAATGATCGACGCCATGACGACCCGCCTGTCCCGCCGCTCCCTGCTCGCCGCCGCGCCCCTGGCCGCGTCGGCCCGCCTCGACGACAAGCCCGCCCTGCTCGGCGGAACGCCCGTGCGCCGGCAGCCGTTCCCCTCCTGGCCGGTCTTCGACGCGCGCGAGGAAAAGGCGCTGCTGGAAACGCTTCGCTCGGGCCGCTGGTACCGGGGCAACGGGGATCATGTCCGGCAGTTCGAACAGGCGTGGGCCCGGGCGACCGGCGCGCGCCGCTGCCTGGCCACCTGCAACGGCACCTCGGCGTTGTTCGTGTCCCTCAATGCGCTCGACATCCAGCCCGGCGACGAGGTCATCGTCCCCCCTTACACCTTCATCGCCACCGTGAACGTCGTCCTGCGACAGTTCGCCCTGCCCGTCTTCGTCGACACCGATCCGGAAACCTTCCAGATGGACGCTTCGAAGCTGGAAGCCGCCATCTCGCCCGCCACCCGCGCCATCATCCCCGTCCACCTCGGCGGCAACGTCTGCGACATGGACCGCATCCTCGACATCGCCCGCCGCCGCAACATCCCCGTCATCGAGGACGCCTGCCAGGCCCACCTCGCCGAATGGAAGGGCCGCAAGGCCGGCACGCTCGGCGCCGCCGGCTGCTTCAGCTTCCAGGCCTCGAAAAACCTCAACTCCGGCGAGGGCGGCGCCGTGCTCTCCAATGACGACGCCTTCTACGAGCGCGCCTACGCCTTCCACAACAACGGCAGCGGCCTGAAGGCCATCGGGACGAATTTCACCTACGCCTCCACCGGCCACAACCTGCGGCTCACCGAGTTCCAGGCAGCGCTCCTGATGGCCCAGATGACGCGCCTCGAGGATCAGGTGAAGGCCCGCTCCGCCAACGGCGAATATCTCACCTCGCTGCTTGAAAAAATCCCCGGAATCCGGCCCGCGAAACAATACCCGGGCTGCACCCGCAACGCATATCACCTGTATATGTTCCGCTATGACCCCGGGCAGTTTTCCGGCCTGCCGCGGGATCTCTTTCTCAAGGCCTTGCGCGCCGAAGGCATTCCCGCCTCAGGGGGATATTCCCCGCTCAATACCCAGCCTTTCCTGAAAAATACGCTGAATTCCCGCGGATATCGGCGCCTGTTTCCCGAAAAAACGCTGCGGGAATGGGCGGAAAGAAACGCCTGCCCGGCCAACGACCGGCTGTGTTCGGAGGCCGTGTGGCTGACGCAGAACATGCTGCTCGGCCCGCGCGAGGACATGGATTCCATCGCCGCCGCCATCGACCGCATCCGCCGCCACGCGGCCGCGCTGCTCAGGGCCGGCACGGCCTGAGGCGCGCCCCCTGCGTCAGCTCGCCGCCGGCGCCTGCTGCCGCATCTGCATGCACTCGCCCAGCGCCCATTGCATCTGCTCGAGCGTGTAGGGCGGCGCCAGCACGGTGAAGGCGCCCATCTCGAGCAGGTCCGCGCAGCCCGCGTCCAGACGGTCCAGGCAGACGATCGCCGGCGCTGCCGCGCGGCCGCCCTCCCCGGTCGCGCGCGCAAGGTCGGCGAAGCAGCCGTCGCTGAAGCGGAGGCTGGTGAAAATGGCGTCGATGTCCGGGTTCAGCGCCAGCGCGGTCTTCGCCTGCTGGCACGAGTTCACCGAGTGGATCCGGGCCCCGCACTGCGCCAGCAGCGGCCGCAACTGCATCTCGGTCTCCGGCGACACCGCCAGCAGCACCATCGGCGCGTGATCGAAATGCGCCTCGTAGGACAGCGGCGGCGTCGACGTCCGCCGGTGCGCCTCGCCCACCACCCGGTCGGCGATCTCGCGGATCTGCGTCCAGTGCAGGCTGCTGCCCAGCACGCTGTCGGAGCCCGCAGCCAGGTTCGACCCGCCCCAGATCTTCTCGTTCGGATAGTCTTCCGCCGCCTGGAACGCCTCGATCAGCTTCGGAATGTCGAAAATGTCCTCGTCATACGGCGAGCCGCGGATGATGCTGTAGGTGTAGCGCCCGTTCGGCCGCCGGCAGATCAGGCTGATCAGGTTCGTGTAGCCCGCGCTGGCCAGCACCAGCCGCGACAGCGGGTCGCCCTTCTCGTCCGCGATCACGTAATTGTACGGCGACTGGTAAAGGATGTCCGGCTTCGCCGTGATCGGCGCGATCCCCGCCTCGCCGTTCAGAAGCGCCAGCAGCCGGTCGCACACCAGCCGGATCGTCGTGGTCACCAGCGCCTCGTCGCCCTGCACCTTCCCGTGGATTCTCTGCTGGCGGTACGGCTCGAACACCCAGGTGAAATGGTTGTTCACAATGTCCTGCAAGTTCACCGGGTACAGCCCGCCGCAAACGTCCAGCTTGTTGTTGTATTGCACGATCCAGCGCAGCGTCGGCATGCCCTCGGCCCGCTCGAGCAGGTGATGGTACTCGAGCACGAACACCGCCAGGCAAACGTCCTGATCGGCGTTCCACACATACACGGGCACCGGCCGGCGCCTTTGCAGCCACCGCTGCATCAGGTGTCCCTGGCGCACGGCGATGTAGGCCTGCATCGCCGCGCTCATCGTCGCCTCCCGCACAACGCCGACGTGGTGGTCGAAATTGATGTAATGGCCGCGGTGGCCGGGCACGTCGTCCAGCACCTCGAGCGCAATCGAGTACTCGGGCGCTTCCCGCTGGAACTCCTCCCAGCTCTCGAAGCGCCTGTTCCGCACCCGGAGTTCGATATTCTGGAACGGGTTGCTCGTCATGGCATGGCCGGTCCTTCCATGGCGCCGGATCTCTCTTCTGATTCCAGCGTAGCGTGCCCGGCCCGTCGGCGCCATCGGGCCCCGCTGTATGATAGAGGCTGCGGAGGAGTGGTCCCCGTGAAAGTGCTTGTCGCCGATGACAGCCTCGTGATGAGGAGGTTGCTGGAAGCCTCCCTGGTGAGCTGGAGCTACCAGCCGGTGAGCGCATCCGACGGCCATCAGGCCTGGGAAATCCTCAACGAGCCGGATCCGCCCCCCATCGCCATCCTCGACTGGATGATGCCCGGCATGTCGGGGCTCGAAATCTGCCGCCGGCTGCGGGAGCGCGGGGCAACGCCCTACGTCTACGTCATCCTGCTCACCTCCCGCGGCCTCCGCGAAGACATCGTCGAGGGAATGAACGCCGGCGCCGACGACTACGTCGTCAAGCCGTTCGACAAACACGAACTCGAAGTGCGCCTCCGCGCCGGCCGCCGCATCATCGAGCTGCAAACGGAACTGCTGCGCACCCAGGAAAAGCTCCGCGAACAGGCCACCCGCGACCCCCTTACCGGCGTCTGGAACCGCGCCACCATCCTCGAAATGCTCGAGCGGGAACTTGACCGCGCCCGCCGCGAGTCATCCCCGCTCGGCCTTCTCCTGCTCGACCTCGACCACTTCAAGCAGCTCAACGACACCCGCGGTCACCAGTTCGGCGACCAGGCCCTGCTTCAGTTCGCCCGCCGCATCCAGTCGGCCGTCCGCTCCTACGACAGCTTCGGCCGCTATGGCGGGGAGGAGTTCCTCATCCTCGCCCCGCATTGCGGCCGGCCCGAGCTGCTCGCCCAGGCGGAGCGGCTCCGCCACGCCGTCGCCGCCCGGCCGTTCGAGGTGGACGGCGCCGCCGTCGCCCTCACTGTGAGCATCGGGGCCAGCAGTTTCGAGCCCGGGTCCGCGGCTTCCTCCCTCGAGCTGATCCGCGCCGCCGACGATGCGCTGTACGAGGCCAAGCGGACCGGGCGCAACCGGGTCGTCTACCACCCCGTCGAGCTGGCTCAGCGCGTCGATTGAACCGCTTCAACCGCCGTGGCCGCGCGCAACGCCTGCGTCTGCCCCAGGCTCCGCGCATACCTCTCGATGCCGCGGAACAGCGACTCGGCCAGCCGCTGCCGGTATTCCGGCTTCCGCAACGTCGCCTCGTCGCGCGGGTTGCTCAGGAACCCGATCTCGGCCAGCACCGACGGCATCGACGCGCCGATCAGCACCACGAACGGCGCCGTCTTCACCCCGCGGTTCCTGGCCGCCGGGTTCGCTTTCCTCCATTCCCGCGACAGCTCCTGCTGCATGAACCCGGCGAATTCCCGCGACTCGTCCAGCTTGTCCTTCAGCGCAATCTTCTGGATCAGCTCCCGCAGCTCGAAAATCGACCGCCCGTGGCCCGCGTTTTCCCGCGCCGCCAGATCCAGCGCCTCCTTCGAGGTCGTGAAATTCAGATAGAAAACCTCCGCGCCGGAAACGCGCCGCGACGGCGAGGAGTTGGCGTGGATCGACAGGAACAGGTCCGCCCGGTGCTCGTTCGCGATGGCGGTGCGCTCCTCCAGCGGGAGGAACACGTCCGTCTTCCTCGTGTACACCACCTCCGCGCCGAGCCGCTCTTCCAGCAACGCGCCCAGCCGCAGCGCCACGTCCAGCACCAGGTCTTTTTCGAGCAGCCCCGTCGGACCCCGCGTGCCCTGGTCATGTCCGCCATGGCCGGGATCGAGCACGATGCGGCCGATGTGAAGCCCCAAAGCCCGCGTCAGCGAGCGGTCGCCTTTGCGCGTCGGCCGCGCCGGCTCGGCCGGCAACGGCGCCGCCGCTGCCGGCGCGGATCCTGATGCCGCTTTTCTTGCGCCCGCAGTGGCCTCGGGCCTGGCCGCGGCGGTGTCCAGGCGCGCTGCTGCCCTGGTGTCCCGTGGGGCGGCCTCGGCGGGCGCGGCGGCCCTGGCAACTTGCACAGGCTCCGGTTTCGGCGAGGGAATCTCCGGGCGCGCCGCAGCGCCGCCACCCTGAGAAGCAGTCTCCGCAGCCGCCGGCTTCGGCTTGTCCGGCGCAGGCTCGGGCCTCGGCGAGACGGCTTTCGCGCCCGCCGTCGCTTCGGCGCCCCGAGGACCGGCTTCCGCCGGCGTGCCGGCCGTCGGGCTCTGCGCCGGCCCGGGTCTGTCGGAAGGACTCTCTGCCTGCGGGGACGCAGGGGGAGCACCGGGCGCGCCCGATGCCGCCTTTCCCGCACCGGAAACCGCAGCTCCGGACCTGGCGCGCGGCGCCGCGTCCGTAGCCCGCCGGGCTTCGTCCTTACCGGCAGCCGCCTGCGGGGCAGGGAAGGCGTCTGTATGCGGAGCTGCCGCTTGTGCGCTCTCGCGTGCGGCAGGCCCTTGCCGCCCGGCGGAGCGCTCGGCCCGCGCCGCCGGCGCCGCGTCGAGCGGGGCTGCCGCAGAGGCCGGAGAAGCGCTGGCAGTTCGCTGCTCCCGCGCTGTCGTCTCACCCGCGGATGCCGGCGCCGTCGGCGTTGCCCGCGGCTCGGTTTGTGTCAGCGTCTCCGCGGGACGCCGCGCGCCCTTGACCCGAACCTCGATCACCAGCCGCTCCGGGTTGGTGAGCTGCGAGAATTCGAAATCGACGTTCGTCTTCAGGTCCAGCACCACCCGGGTGGTGCGCGGGTCTTTCAATGCCACCCGCGCCCGCTGCACCCGCGCGTCTCCCACGGGAAACGCATGCACACGACCCGGCCCCAGCTTGGGCCGGGTCTCCAGCAGGTCCACGAAAAGGCGCTCCGGATTCGACAGCCGCCCGTACTTCCACCGCGTCTCGCGGCTCAATTCGAGCACGATGCGGCTTGCCTCCGGGCCGCTGAACGCGCGCACGGAGCGCAGCTCTCCCACAGGGGCGGACTGGCCCGAGGCCAGCGCCGCCACACAGGCGGCCAACGCCGACGCCCGGCGGACCAGAACTGGGACAACGGTCGCCAGATCTCTCTCCTATCGCGTGCGCAAGTAAACGCGCCCGGACTCGTCCTGCTCCACCAGCAAGCCTCGCACGGGCGGCTCCGCCGCCGGCTCGGCCGGCGGCGCCGGCTGCGAAGCCCGCGCGTTCTCGTACAGCTTCTGCACCCTGCGCAGATACTCGATCGTCTCCGGGTACGGCGGGACGCCGCCGTGCTTCATCACCGCCCCTTCTCCGGCGTTGTACGCCGCCAGAGCCAGGCGGTCGTCGCCGAAAGCCTCCCGCAACGCCTTCAGGTACCGCACCCCGGCGCGGATGTTCTCCCCCGGGTCGAAACGGTCCCGGACCCCGTGGCGCCGCGCCGTGGCCGGCATCAGCTGCATCAGCCCGGCGGCGCCTTTCGGCGACACCGCCGCCGGGTTGTAGCCGCTCTCGGCCCGGATCACCGCGTCCACCAGCAGCGGGTCCAGCTCGTGCTCGCGCGCCGCCTTTTCCACCAGCGGCCGCACGGCGGCTTCCGGACGCAGGGGCTTGCCGTCGCGCGTCTGCCACGTGACCCGCCGCACCAGCCTGCCCGTGCGCGGGTCGGCCTGCACCGTGGCGACCGCGCGCACCTCCTGCGCCGGCGCGGGCGGCGCCAGCGCCGCGAGGGCGGCCGCGGCCATGCAACAAAACGCGAGCATTTTGTTTAGTACATTATACAGCCGCATGTTTGAAACACAATGAACAATTTCCGTGCCGCTGCCGCGGCCGCCCTCCGGCGCCGCTGCTACAATTCTCTCATGGCGCGCGGCGCTTTCATCCTCGCCGGCGGCCGCAGCCGGCGCATGGGCGCCGACAAGGCCCTGCTCGAATACCGCGGACGGCCGCTGGCGGCGTGGGTGGCGGAACAGGCGGCCCGGGCGGCGGGGGCGGCCTGGCTGGTGGGGCCGGCGCAGACTTACGGCCATCTCGGCTGGCCCTGCCTCGAGGAACGCTTCCCCGGCTGCGGCCCGCTCAGCGGCATCGATGCCGCGCTGCGGTCGGGCCTCGCCGAATGGTGCCTCGTGCTGGCCTGCGACATGCCCGGCGTCGAAGCCGCGCCTCTGGCCCGGCTGCTCGACACGGCGGCCGCTTCCGGCGCCGACGCCGCCGTCACCGTCAGCCCCGGCGGCCGCGCCGAGCCCCTCTGCGCCGTCTATCATGCGCGCCTCGCGCCGCTGGCCGAACGGCTCCTTCGCGAGGGCCGGCTTTCGGTTCATGAGCTGCTGGCCTCCATCCGCTGGGTCCCCTTCCCGGCGCCCGACGACCGCTTCGCCGCCAACATCAACACGCCCGGAGAATGGGCACAATGGAATCGTTGAGCGACCTTTACCCTCACTACATCGAGTTCCGCCACGTCTACAAGACGTTCGACGAGCCCGTTTTGGTCGACGTCTCCTTTCACGTCGACGACGGCGAGACCCTCGCCATCATCGGCCGCAGCGGCGTCGGCAAGAGCGTCAGCCTCAATCACATCATGGGCTTCCTCAAGCCCGACAGCGGGCGCGTCATCGTCGCCCACCAGGACATTACCGACATGAGCGAGAACGAGCTGCGCGAAATCCGCCGCAAGGTCACCATGGTCTTCCAGAGCGGCGCGCTGTTCGACTCGCTCACCGTCGGCGAGAACGTCCTGTTCGCCCTCGAGCTGCGCGAAGACTACGACGAGGCCAACAAGCTTGACGTCATGCGCGGCCTGCTCCGCATGGTCGGCCTCGAGGACCGCGAAAACGACTACCCGTCCGACCTGTCCACCGGACACCGCCGCGCCGTCGCCATCGCCCGCGCCCTCGCCGCCCAGCCCGAATGCATCCTCTACGACGAGCCCACCACCATGGTCGACCCGCTCATGTCGGATCTGATGGTGAACCTCATGCTGCGGCTGAAAGAACAGCTCCGGCTGACCAGCGTGGTCGTCACCCACGACCTCGACCTGATGCGCCGCGTCGCCGACCGCGTCGTCGTCCTCCACGAGGGGCGCGTCATCTTCATGGGGCCGGTTGGAGAGATCGATCGCTGCCCGCACCCCCACGTGCAGGAGTTTCTCGCCATGGACCGCGTCGACCTTACCGGCTGAGGCGGCTGCGGACGGCGCCGATCCAGTCCCGCACCCGCTCCCGCCATCCCCGCGCTTTCGGCGCTTCCGATGTCGGCGGCGGCGCTTCTCCCCGGGGGTCCAGCCAGCTGGCGGGCCGGGAAGCCGGAGTCCTCGCCACCACCCGCGCCCGGTACAGGCCCGGCTGAATGGCGTACTGTCTCCGCACCAGCGCGCCGTTCTTTTCCTGGACCACCACCTCGAAGCCGCGCACCCCGCCCCCGTCCTGCCGCAGCTCGAGCGGCAGCCAGCCCTTCAGGTTGCGCTCGATGAACGATGTCTCATACCGCTGCCGGCGCGTGCTCCAGACGAAGATCCGCAGCGAGTCGAAGTCGAAATCCGCCATCCGTTGCGACTGCGCCGCCCACAGCCACACCGCCTTCTCCCGGCCGCCGCTGCGGGTCTCTCCCAGCCGGAAGCAGGCCGCGATCCGCGCCCGTTCGGCATATTGCGCCACCTCGTCGGGGATGTCCAGGTACAGCATCCGCGCCAGCACCCAGCCCGCGGTTCCGTCCGGCAACCGGACCAGCGCCCACTCGTCGATCGCCGGCGGCGAGGCGGGGCCGGGCGGGGCAGCGGACTGCTTTGCGGCGGAAGGCTCCTGACGCGGCAGCGCCGTCCGGCTCAGCTCAAGCCAGTTTGGAGGCAGCGGCGGCGCCGGAACCGGCGCCAGCGGCTCGGCCGGCTGCTTGCCGCCTCTCCTCTTCGCGGCTTGCCGCCCGGCGCCCTGTGCGCCGCCGTTGGCGATTCGCGCCGTGATCAGGGACCGCGGCTCATACGGCCGGCGCGGGACGCGCTCGTAGGCGATCACGTCGGCGTGCTTGCCCGGCTCGAGCCTGCGGAAACTCGGCGCCTGGCGGTGCGGCGCCGTGTGGACGTTCAGCGGGTCCAGCACCGTGGCCCGGCCCTGCGACGGCGCCCGCGCCGCGCGTTCGGCCAGCCGCCGCAGTTGCGCCAGGTCTGCCGGCGCGAGCAGCTGGCGTCCGTCCACCCAGCCTTCGCTGCCCTTCGCGGTGCGGATCCGGTAAAACCGGCGGCGGCGGGCGATGATCTCCACCCGGTCTCCGTGGCGCAGCTTCTCCACCACCGGCGCCCGCGCCGCCAGCGCCTGGCGCAGGTCCAGCTCCAGCGGGCCGATATAGGCTTCCCCCAGCGCCGGCCGCCGCTCCGGCGCGGAACTGCACGCGGCCAGCAGCAACAGCGCCGGCAAGCCTGCCGCAACCCGAATCCGCATCCGCGCCACAGCGTTGCCCGCCTCCTCCCAGCTTAGCAACGCGGCGCGGCGCGCGGTCAGGAAAACATTCCCGTGAGAAATTGTTCGATCCGTCCGAGGCCTTTTTCGAGGTTCTCCATCGACGTCGCGTAGGAGATGCGAACGTGATGCTCGGTGCCGAACGCCTCGCCCGGAACCACCGCCACGTGCGCCGTCTCGAGCAGCTTCTCGGCGAACTGCATCGGCGTGTGGATGCCGTTCCGGCCGAGCGCGGCGCTGATGTTCGGGTAGGCGTAAAACGCGCCGCGCGGCTCGGCGCACCGGACCCCGGGCATTTTCCGCAGCCGCTCCACCACGTACTGCCGCCGCCTGCGGTATTCGGCCAGCATCGTCTGCACCGAGCTCTGGTCGCCGAGCAGCGCCTCGATGGCCGCCTTTTGCGCGATCGAGGTCGGGTTCGACGTCGAGTGCGACTGTAACTTGACGATCGCGCTGCACACCTCGGCCGGCGCCAGCGTGAAGCCGATGCGCCATCCCGTCATCGCGTAGGTCTTCGACAGCGAGCCCGCCACCACGACGTGCTCTTTCATTCCCGGCACGGAGGCGATGGAGAACGGCTCGCTGTCATACAGGAAGTGGCAGTAGCACTCGTCGGTCAGCAGCCAGATGCCGCGCTCCACCGCCAGATGCCCGATCCTGGAGAATTCCTCCCGGTCGATGACCGCGCCCGAAGGGTTGCAGGGCGAGTTGATGATGATCAGGCGCGTCTTCGGACTCAGCGCGCGTTCCACCTGCGCCGCGGTCAGCGCGAAGCCGTCCTGCTCGCTGGTCTCCACGAGCACCGGGCGGCCGCCGGAATAGCTGACGACATCGTAGTAGGTCACCCAGTAAGGCACCGGGATGATCACCTCGTCGCCTTCGTTGACCAGCGCCTGCACCGTGTTGAAGATGGCGTGCTTGCCGCCGACGCTGACCACGCACTCCGGCACGCTGTAGGAGGTGCCGAAGTCGCGGCGGTGCCGCTCGCAGACCGCCTGCCGCAGCTCCTGCACGCCCGCCATGGCCGTGTAGCGCGTGAAATTCTCCTCAAGCGCCCGCACGGCCGCCTGCTTGATGTTGTCCGGCGTGGGGAAGTCCGGCTCGCCCACGCCCAGATCGACCACGTCGAGACCCGCCCGGCGGAGCTTCTCGGCCTCGGCCGAGACCCTGGCCGTCGACGACACGCTGATCGCTTGCACCCGATTGGAAAGAGAAGAAAGTGGCTTTAGCATTCCCGAGATTTCTTGTTTCAAACGGAAGTACAGCCGGATGTTTCGCCGGACGGCGGCCTGACAGGGAGCCGCTCCTTCAGCTTCGCCTCGACCTGGGGCGGCACCAGGCCGCTCACATCGCCGCCCAGTGCGATCACTTCCTTCACCAGCCGCGAGCTGAGGAAGGAATATGCTTCTCCTGCCATCATAAACACAGTTTCGATCTCGGGCGCCAGCCGGCGGTTCATCAGCGCCATTTGCAGCTCGTATTCGTAATCCGAAATGGCCCGGATGCCGCGCAGCAGCAGGCTCGCGCCGCGCCGCCTGGCGTATTCCACCAGCAGTCCGTCGAAGCAGTCCACTTCCACGTTGGCCATGCCCGCCGTGGCCGAGCGCAGCATCTCCACCCGCTCCTCGGCCGTGAACAGCGGCTGTTTGCCGGCGTTCCGCAGCACGGCCACGATCAGCCGGTCCACCAGCGGCGCGCACCGGTTGATCAGATCGAGATGGCCATTGGTGACCGGGTCGAAGGATCCGGGATAAACGGCAACGCGGAGTTTCTGGGCAGTCAATGGGGTCTCTTCCTTCCCGTGCAGGAATGCCTCTATTTTATGCCGCCGCGCCGCGGCGCTCTTCCGGCGCCGCGCGGTTGTTGCTAGAGTGGGACGGTGGGCCGGAAAGAGGAGCTGCGGGCGCGGGTCCTGAAGGATGCTCTCGGGGCGCTGGGATACCCCCGCTTCATCTCGCTGTTTTCCGCTCTCGAGGCGGAAGAGGGCCACGACCCCGCCGTCGTGCTGATGGCCGCGCTGGCCTGCGACCGCCTCGATGAGGCGGTCGTCGAGGCTCTGCCCTGGCTTGTGCTGCGCTATGAGCATTTGGACTGGGACTGGCTGGTCGCAGAAGCGCGGCGGCGCGGCGTGCAGAACCGGCTCGGGTTTGTGGTGGCTCTGGCGCTGCGCGCCGGCGCCGGCGGAACGCTCGGCATGGAGCGGCTGACCCGCCTCGCTGCCGTCGAGGAAGAGCTCTACGCCTGTCGCCTGCCGAAAGAGGAAGCGCTCTGGCCCGGCGTGCCCGCGGCAAGGCGGGAAACCGTGAAAGCGGCCCGAAGCGAGGAAGCCTCGCAATGGGGCGTGCCCAGCTTGTTGCGCGCGCAGGAGCTGCGTTACCTTGCAGATGTCTGAGCCGAGCAAGTGCGCGGGCGGCGCGCTTCCTTTGAACAGGCAAGAATCTGCGAAATCTCGCTCGGCAGCCATTGCCACTCCAGGGCCGCAAGAGGCGATGACAGCCGCCTGCGGCGAGAAGGCCCCGCGGCGGCGGCGTGCCTGGCCTGATGAGGGTGCAGTGATGTCCCGGGCTTTGGCTGCGGCAGGTGCACGGGCGGCGCGGTTTGGGTAAATTGGAAAAGGTTTGCGGACTGTGTTTCCGCACCAGCCGCCGCGCAGAAGGCCCAAGGCGGCCCGCTCGGGCGGCGAAAGTACTTTGTCAGGGGAGGGCCCCATGCTGATGAGATCCTTTGCGCTCTTCGTACTCGCTCTGTTGCCGTCGCTGCTTTGCGGGCAGCAGCGCACGCTGATGCATTGCTTCACGTTCACCGAAATTCCCGAAGCCACCGCCGCGGACTGGGACGCTTTCCGCAAGGCCACCGAAGAGCTTCCCTCGAAGATCGACGGCCTGATCAAGGTCTGGCATGGCAAGCTCGCCAGGCCGCTGTCCCTGCTTCAGCCCCAGGGTTCGCTGGACGCCGAATCCCAGAAGAAACTTCGCGAGGGCGGGACGGTTCCCGCGCAGGTGAAGAGCATTCGCCGCCAGTATGGCGTCTGCATGGAGTTCAGGAACCAGGATGCGCTGAAGGCCTACGCCAAGCACCCGGCTCACGATGCCTGGATGAAGGTCTACGAGAAGGTGCGCGTCCCCGGAACCACCACCTTCGACATTCTGCCCTGAGGCACGCGATCTCCGGCTGCCCCGTGAGCGGCCTTGGCCGTCCGCGGCGCAAGCGGCGCGGGCCGTTCGCCCGTGAGATGGCCCGCGTGCGGGGGGCGCCTGCGCTTTCGCGTCTTCCGAGCCGCGAGCGGAGCGGCCGTCCCAACCCCGGGTTTCCCCTCGCGCTTGCGCGAAGGCTGACACGGATCACCTCGCTGTCTCCACGGCGGCGGCTTTGCACGATTTGTCCTCGCGCTTGCGCCGCGGCTCGGGTCTCCCGGCCTCGGGCTCAACCCGCTCTGCTGTTAGCCGGGGAAACAGTTCAACCGCTCCCTGCGGCCGTCGTTCTGACGAACGACGGCCACCGGTCGCGGCTCTGAGCCCTGCCGCACCGTCTTCGGATCCGCGAACGGTGCGGCCGCACTTTGTCGGTTTCGCTGGAACAACCGGCCGCTGCGTTGGTGTCAGCGTGGGGCTGTTCGATGGCTCGCTGTGTTGCGCGCCCCGGCGCGGGTCAAGTCCGCAACCCAGGCGGAGTACCGGGTCCGGAAGTTTGTAAATCCTCGTAAAATGCATCCAGCCGACAGTAGCCTTTCAGCCTGCATGGACGTCCCGTCTGACAGCGGGGCCCAGCCCCGTGCCGGATGGGCGCGCGCTAAAACCCCTTTCCGCGCGGCCATGAGCAGCCCCGGCGCGCTTCACCCCCTTGCGCGCCGGGGCCATCACGAGAACGGCTCCACGGAAGTCCTTCGGCCCGCTGCTCCCGTTTGCATTCGAGGTCGCCCCGGCGAAGCCGCGCGTTGCGTCCCCCGGCCGTCTGGCTGCTCTGCCGCTGCGGCAAGCGCCGGCTCGCTTCCGGTCTTCCGCACGCCCGCCGCTGTGTGCTGCACCCGGAAATGCGCCCCGAACCGCGGAAGAGGCGGGACAGCGAGACAGGCTCCCATTTTGGCCGTCCTTCGGACGCGCGCCAGCCGCCAGTGCGCGGCTCCGAACCACGGAGGTCCCGCGATGCAGCGCGGGCCGGAAACAGCGCAAATCAAAGAAACCCGCGATTCGCGGTAGCATGAAGAGTTGCGGGGCTGGCGCCGGGAGGGAATCGCCCGGCAAGCCGGGCAGGGCAGGGAAGCCCCCCTCCCGGCTCCTCTGCGAGGGAAATCCCGGATCGCTGCCGTGCGGCGCGGAAGGTGGCGTCCACAGGTTTCAGGCGGATTTTCCTGGCCCGGCGCGCCATGTGAGCGACCCACCTTGCAGATGAGCTGAAAACTCGCTGGTATTTTTGATCAATGGTTGACAATACCTTCGCTATCTTATTTGATTTCGATGGCGTTTTGGCCGACACCGAGCCGCTGCACTGGCAGTGCTGGAACGAGGTGCTGCGCGAAACCGGCCTTGAGGTCAGCTGGGACGATTACCGCCGGCATTGCGTCGGGATTTCCGACCGGGATTTCCTCGCACGCCTGGGAAGCTTGGCGACACCGCCTCGAACAGTGGATGAGCTTCTGCCATATTACCCGTTGAAGAAAAGACTCTTTGCGGAGCGGGCGACCCGCGGCGGCCTGATCCATGAGGAGTTGAAGGAACTGCTCGAGCAACTCGACCCTCGCCGGCTTGCGGTGGTGACCTCGAGCAGCCGCCAGGAAATCGAGCCGATCCTTCGCGCGGAAGGCGTGCTCGAACGGTTCGGCGCGGCGGTTTACGGCGACGAGGTTCGGCGCCTGAAGCCGGATCCCGAGCCATACCGCACGGCGATCGAACGGCTGGGCGCCAGGCGGGCTGTCGCTTTGGAGGACTCCGCGGCAGGGATCGAAAGCGCCAGACGCGCCGGCTGTGAAGTCATCGAGGTGTCCGAGGCAAGGGAAGTGCCACGGCTTCTGCGAGCCTTGCTCAATGATCGACAGTGCAGTAGAGATTGAAAGAACTGGCCTCGGCGCCAAGATCGCGACCGGGAGCCTCCGGTGGCGGCGAGGAACCGCAATCGCACTACTGTCCAAAATTGCCAATGGATTCGGCGGGCCAGGTTCGAGTTCAAGTCCATATAAGATGGTGTAAGAGGTTAAAAAACCATCGTCACGGTTGCGGCGGCGGTGCGGCCGGCGCAGTGGAATCTCGGGCCAGCCCGCCTGCGGGTGCAAGGGCACACGACGGGTTCTTTCACCCGGCCGCTGCCGTGCAGGCGGCGGCGGGGCGGCCCCGAACAGGTCGGATGCCGCCCGTGACGACCACCGCAGAGTGTCAACCGGCACGCGCACATCAGGCGTCGCCCGGCCGGCCGGCGGACCCGGAAGCCCGGAACGGTTCCGGCCGTACTTGTTTCGGTTCGCAGGTCTTACCTTCAGCGCCAAGTCCTGCCGCCGTGACGCGGCGAGGCTGCCTGCTTTCAGACCGCCGCAGCGGCCCCCTACTCAGGAAGGCGAGACCGGTTCCAGCGAGGAAGCTCTGGCCAGAGACTTGTGTCCCCGCAAAAAAGAGTATGGCATGGCGGCGCAAGCGGAGTTGCGCAAGTCGCTGAAACGGCGTGAGAGATTGCTTGTGACGGCGTTTCTGAATGCTGTGCGTTAGGCTCCGCGCAAGGTGGCATTCAGGGGAGTGTGGCAGACCGGTCGGGTGAAACGGGGTGGAGCGGATGCGAACCGGGAATGATAAGGGTTGTGTCCGAACGTCGGTTCATGGAATCGATATTATGTCAAATTTAGTCCGGGTACCGACGGCGCTTCACCCATGCCCCGGGGTTCCCCCCGGGCTCATGGTGATTTCCACCGTGATTCCCGAGCGAGCGAGGACGCGTTGGGACAGTGGAAGCAAACTCGCATCCGCAGGCGGATGCCCTCCGCCGTTGCATGAAACCCGGAGGTTTGGGGGCGACTCTCCTTTGCGGCCCGAAGCGCAGAAGGCGGCGCTTCGGTTCGGCCGATGAGCCTGCTCGCCGTACGGCGCGCAACGAAACGCTGCGCAGGCGTGAAAGCCGTGCACGGAATGGCAGGCTTCAGCCCGGCAGCCGGATCCAGCCAAGGAACCAGCTTGCGCCGCCGGTGCGGCCGATTGCGGGCCAGCATGGCGGCGCATCGCTTCACTGAGGTTCCTTTGGCGGGTTCATTTGAGGGTAGACCGAATCCGAGGAAGCCTGGTCTCGCATGAATTGAAGGCACGACAGGAGCGTGAGACGGAAGAGCTTGATTTGTTCCGCCAGGTGCGTCTCGGTCACCCCGCCCTCCAGGTCCACGTCGTATTCCAGGATCAAATCTCCCTCGTCGTCAAGGTAGGCTTTCAGAAACCTCTTCTTGAGGTTCCACAGGTTCACTTTTTCGAGCGGTTTCTTGGCCCTGAATCCGGTGCGGAATTGAAGGCTGCTGGCAGCGCCGTTCTCGACGCCGTAGAAATAGACGGCGCATCGGAAGCCCTCCACCTTGAAACTGAGTTTCGGATCCCCGTACAGGTCGTGCGTCAGTTCAGCATAAAATCCTTCTTTACGAAAAATTTCGAGCAGATGCTCGCCGGTGATGGCGGAGACAATCTTCGGTTCCTCACACGGTTGCGGTTGCATTGGTCCGGCTCCTGGTTGGCGATGACGGGAGGCGGTTCGCCCCGGGGGCCGCTCCCGTCGGGCAGTGGGCCTGATACGAGGCTGCTTGCTGCCGGGCCGGTTGTCAAGACCCCTTCTGGATTCACGCGGCGAAAGCCTTTGACAGGGCTGAAGATCGAATCCGGCAAGCCGAAACAAATATGGCCGGAATTGTTTCATCCTCCGGCTCTGCCGGCCGGGCGGCGTCCGAGATGCGCGTGCCGGCCGACACCGGGCGGGGGGCGCGGGGGGAGCGTCGGCCGCGTCCGAACCAGTCCGCCGCCGGAAGGCGGGATCGCCGGGGCAACGAACCCGTCCGTTGCCCGGGCGCGGCGTGAGGCGGTTTGGGGGAAATGCCCATGTGCGGCCCTGCTTCCCTGCCCTGCGCCGCGCTGATGGCGCGGCCCGGCAAAGTTGCGCGACCCGGGCGCTCATGTTAGCTTGGGCGCCATGGAGCGCCGGACGTTTCTCGGGCTGGCCGGCCTCGCCGCGGCCAGGCGCGCCTTCAGCCAGAAGACCCGGCCGCCGGACATCGTCATCGCCCTGTGCGACGACCTGGGCGCGGGAGACCTTGGTTGCACCGGGCATCCTTATATCCGCACGCCGAACCTTGACCGCTTTGCCGCCGAAGGCATCCGGTTCACGCAGTTTTACGCCGCCGCGCCGGTGTGCTCGCCGTCGCGCGCGGGTCTTCTCACCGGGCGCACTCCCAACCGGGCGGGCATTTACGACTGGATCCAGGCGGGCAGTCCCGTGCACCTGCGCGACTCGGAAACCACGCTTGCGGCCCTGTTGCGCGAGCGCGGCTACGCCACCTGCCTTTGCGGCAAGTGGCACCTGAACGGGCAGGAGGGGGTCGAGGGTCCGGGCTCGCCGTCCAGGCACGGCTTCGAGCACTGGTTCGCCACGCAAAACAATGCGGCCCCGTCGCATGAGAACCCCGTCAATTATTACCGCAACGGCAAGCCCGCCGGCCCGCTGGAGGGCTTCTCGGCCGATCTGGCCGTCGCGGAAGCGGTACGGTGGATGGAAACGGTGCCGAAAGAACGGCCGCTGTTTCTATATCTGGCGTTTCACGAGCCGCACGAGCCTGTTGCCTCCGCCCCGGACCTTGTCGACCTTTACCCGCAAGCCCGCAAGCGCGGCGAGGCGCTGTACTATGCCAACGTCACGCAGGTCGACCGCGCCTTCGGCCGCTTGCTGGCGGCGCTCGAGCAGCGCGGCGCGCGCGGCAACACGCTGGTGTTTTTCTCAAGCGACAACGGCCCGGAGCGGCTCAACCGGTATCCCGCCGCGTGGCGCTCGCACGGCAGCGCCGGCCTGCTGCGCGGCCAAAAGCTCTCTCTGTACGAGGGCGGCATCCGCGCCCCGGGCCTGTTGCGCTGGCCTGGGCGGGTGGCGCCGGGCCGCATCGCGCGGACGCCGGCGTCGCTGCTCGATCTCCTGCCGACATTGTGCGAGATCGCCGGTGCGCGCGGCCCCGGCAAACCCCTTGACGGGGAGAGCCTGGCGCCGCTTCTGGACGGCTCCGGCTGGCAACGCAGGCGGCCGCTGCACTGGCATTATTTCAATGCGATCGACCCGCCGCGCGCCGCTCTGCGCGAGGGCGACTGGAAGATCCTCGGCATCGGAGAGAGCGGCCCGGCGCGGCGTCCGGGCGGCGGGTTCCGGCCGCAGGACCTGCCGCTCGTCAAAGACGTGCCCCTGACGCGGTTTGAGCTCTACAATCTGCGCGAGGACCCGCGAGAGGAGCGCGATCTCTGGCAAGCCGAGCCGGAGCGCGCGCGGCGCATGGCGCAAAGGCTCGTGGAGCTCGACGCGGAAGTGCGCCGGGAAGCGCCGGCGTGGTGAAGAGGGCTTTGTCGGCGGCGGGGCAGGGTTCCCTGCCCTGCCCCCGAGGTTCCAAGGCGGGCTCTTTCGCCGACTCTTCAGAAGCGCCGCCCTGGATCTGGTTTCGGCAGGGCCGGGCAAGGCGGGAAGCGCTTGTTCCGGCGGTGACCGCCAGCTCCGCCCGCGGCTCTGAGGGCGTTTCCGATGGGGTTTTGCGCGACAGGTTCGGGTCCGCGCGCCGGAGTGAGGGGTTGAACTTGTTTCCCCGTGTTTCGGTGGGTGAGTCGCATCAAGGGCTCAAATAGAGAGAGCCCCTGCGCAAGCGCAGGGGGAAATCGGGGTGAGGAGGCGCAGCGTGGGATGGGCGGGTAATCCGTGCAAGCGCTCGCGAGAGCACGGCGGCCAGGTTGCGATGAGGCTTCGGAGATGTCTTGCGTCCGGGAGGCGGGGGTTGCTGAGCTGTGGGAAGCCGGGCTCGGCCCGGACTTTGCGGCCTCGCTGTCGCTTCCGGCGCGTGGGGACAGACACCTCAGTCCACGGGTGGATTCGTGGTGGAGAGTTGCAGGGGTTCGAGGCGGGACGGAGGTGTCAGTCCCCGGCCGCAGCCGCTTTGCTCGCGGCAGAGGAGAATGCGCATCAAAGAGCGCGGTGACCGCACGCTCCCGGAGCGCTTGGGCGCTGCTCCGCTTGCGGCTCCGAAGCCGCGGCGGCGACTGGTTCGGATCCGCGAACGGGGTACCGGCATTCGCCAGAGCGACGGTCAGAGTGAGCGGTCGTCGCTGCGCCGGTGAGGCGAGTCGTGTGCGGGCCGTTGCGACCGCTCGCTCTCGGAGCGCTTGGGCGCTGCTCCGCTTGCGGCTCCGAAGGCGCCTGAAGCCCGCTTCGCTCGCGGCTCTGAAGGCGTTTCCGAGTGCGTTACCGAAGGCGCAGCGGGGGTGGTTCGGAGGCGCGAAAGGAGGCAGCGGAAACGGAACGGAGGTGTCAGACCCCGCTTTGCGAAAAGGGGACAGAGGGGTCAGACCCCATTTTGGAAACTGCTTCGCTCGCGGCTCTGAAGGCAAGGTCAGAAAACAAAGCGCGCACCCAGCTGCATGTTGCGCGGGGAATTGGCAAGCGCCTGCAAATAGCCGAATTCGGCCCGCTGGATGTTCAGTGCGTTGGCGTCGAGGTTGAACACCGGGTGGTTGAGGAAATTCGAGCTTTCCAGGCGCACCTGAAGGAATCTCCTTTCGCCGAAATAGAACTCCTTCATGATGGCCAGGTCGGTCTGGTTGTAACGGGGCTGGCGGGCGTCCGGCAGAATGTGCGGCACGGTGCCGAACTGATAGCGGGGCGTGGCGGCGAAGGCCGCTTTGTTCAGGTAGGTGGGCTTGCCCGGCGCAGGGGCGCCGATGGTGTCCCGGATGTTGACGCTGGCGTGATAATCCCCTACGAGGGTGGGGCGCAGCGGCCCGTAATTCAGGCCGGCGGTGAAATTGTCCGTCTGCCGGATCTGGAGCGGATACCCGGATTGCAGGATGGAAAAGCCGGCCACTTTCCAGCCGCCCGCCAGCGCTTCCAGCAGCTTCCTTGCCGGAGTGTTCGTGTCGCGAAGCCAGCGCTGGTTGCGGCCGAAGGGGAGCGCATAGAGGTAGGTTGCGACGAATTTCTGCGGGATATCCTGCACGCTGAGCCCGCGGATATCGCGGAAGGTCTTGCCATCCTGCGGCAGCGGGTAGGCGCTGGAGGTCTTGGCGTTGGTGTCTTCAATCAGCTTGGAAATGGTGTATGCGATTTCCAGGGTAAATCCGTTCGCCCAGCGCCGCTGCGCGCGGAAAAAGCCGGCAAAGTACTGCGACCGGCCGGTGGCCCGTTGCAACGTGCGAAGCGAGCCGCCCGGCCAGTGCGGCGACTCGTTGAGAAGATACTTGTAAGCGATGGTCTTTTGGGCCAGAGGGCTGGTATTGACCGCCGGCAACATACCGTAAAACGGGTTGGGTACCTGTTTCTCGAGCAGGGCCTGGCCGAGGCTCAAATATCCGGGCGGCAGGGTTCCGATCGAGGGGCCGCCCCCGACGTAGAGATGGACGCCGCGATTGGCCACGAAGCTGCCCTCAAGCAGCAGCGCCCTGCCCACCGTGCGCTGAAAGCCGGCGTTGTAGCTGATTTCATACGACGGGCGGTGGTTGAGCAGGTAGCCGTAGGCGCCGGTGCCATAGTAACGATCGCGGATGTCTTCCCACCGGGTGAGGGCGGGAACGAGGCCGTAGTTGCCGGGGAAAGGATCCGAAAGCGTCGCGGCGATCGTTTGCCCGTTGTCGCGGGTGATCACTGCGCTGCCCGACGAGTTGATGAAACTGTGGAGGGACAGCGAGCCGGTGCCTGAGGCGTTGCCGATGTAGCCCGAGTACAGGATGCCGAAGCCGGCGCGGAACACGGTCTTCGAATCGATCTGCCAAGCGAGCCCGAGGCGGGGACCGAAGTTGCGGTAGCAGGGATCGGTCCCGTTGCGGCTCGCCCGGACGGGAGAGTTGACCAGGCCCAGCATGCCGTAGAACGGCCCGTCAAGCTTCGGCACAGGCGCCGAGGCCGGAATCACGCCGGCGCCCACCACATCGCGCTGCCAGCTGAAGTTGGGGTTGATCTTCAGCCCGCTGTCCATGGCGGGATCGATGAAAACGATCCGGTCGAAGCGCTCCGTTTCCGGCGCCTCGTACTCCCAGCGCAGCCCGAGGTTGAGTGTGAGCTTGCGGTTGACGCGGAAATCGTCCTGGACGAACAACGCGTGATTGGCAAACAGCACGGCCCAGTGGTACTTGTTGCCCGCAAAGCTGAAGTTTTGCGGGAGGCCCAGCAGATAGTCTGCGAAACCATCCCCGCGCTGCGCCAGCGCCGCCTGCTGGTTCAGGCCTGTCCAGGCGCCGTTGAAGGAGGCGCCCCCGGAGGGCGTGGCGGCCTCGCTGTTGTTGAGATACGAACGGCGCTGCTCGTAACCGACCTTGAGCGTGTGGCGGGGCCAGATTCTCGTCATGGAAACGTTGCCGTGAAAATAGCGGTCGCGCAGCCAGGTGGTGCACCAGGTACAGCCGAGGCCGGTGATCCTTTCAAAGGTCATGTTCGGGATGAAGCGCGGGTCCAGCTCGGCCCGAGCGTTCGGAGCGAACGGAATCCTGGTGGGATCGAAACCCTTGAAGACCGGATAGTAGGTGAATTCGCGGGGCGTGGCGCCGAGCTGCATGACGAACAGCAGCGTCGGAGTGGCTGTCCAGTTCCAGTTCAAAGTGGCCCCCGTCTGGGTTTCCCAACTGGGGCGGACGCCGGAGGTCGCCGGGCCGGCCCAGTAACCGGGGTCCGAGACCCGGTGGTTGCGCGTGATACGCAAATACAGGCGTTGAGAGCTGCCGAAGTTCTGATCGATGCGGGCGGTGATGTCGTTGCGGCGCCAGTCGCTCGAGGCGAAGCCGGCGAAATTGTTGATGAGATTTCCGGGATCGCCCGGGCGGTTGGGCGAGGGCCAGAGCTGAAGCATGTATTTCGCCACCGGGTCGAATCGCGAAGCGGGGATGCGGTTTCCGGGGAATGGAGAGCGGCGGTTGGCGGCGCGGTCATACGTGACGGGGTCGTAGATGGTCACGGGTTGTCCGGCGGTGTTTACGGTCCGGCTGAAGTCGCCGGCGCGCTCCAGTTCGGTCGGCATGGTGGCCGTTCGCAGGCTGCCTTCCTGGTATTGGCGCTCGCCGTCGTAGTTGAAAAAGAAGAAAGTTCGGTTGACGCCGTTGTACAGCCCGGGGATGCGGACCGGGCCTCCCAGGGTGCCGCCGAACAGGTACTTCTGGAAGGCGGCCTTCGCCGCGCCGCGGCGGTTGGAGTTCCAGTCGTTGGCGTTGAGCACGTCGCTCTGGGCGAAGTTGTAAAGCGAGCCCCGGAGCTCGTTGGTGCCGGCGCGGGTCTGGATGTTGATGGCCCCGCCGGAAGTGCGGCCGTATTCAGCCGCAAGATTGTTGGTTTCGACGCGCACCTCTTCGATGGCGTCGATCGAGGGCAGCGCGGTGGAGCGTGCATCGGAAACGGCCGTGGTCGGAGACCCGTCGACGTAAAACTCGACGAGGCGCGTGCGGCCGCCCCCGAGCCTCAGGTCGCCGAGGTCGCTCTTGATGCCGCCCACGCCCGGAGCGGTCTGGAACAGCCGCGTGGGGTTGCGGCCGGGCAGCGGAAGCTCCATGATCTTGCGGTTCTCCAGCACAGTGCCGAGATTGGCGTTGGTGGTGACCAGAAGCGGAGATTCGGCCGTGACATTGAGAACCTCGGTCACCGCGCCCAGCTCGAGTTGCAGGTTGAGGCCGAGCTTCTCGCCCACCTGCAATTCCACCCCGCCCCGCTCCAGCCGTTTGAACCCGGTGGCGGTCACTTCGAGCTTGTACCGGCCGCGCGGCAAGGCAAGGAACTGGTAGACGCCGGCGGAAGTGGACGCGGTGCTCCACTGCAGTCCCGTCTCTTCATTGGTGAGAACGACACGGGCGCCCGGCACCACGGCGCCGGCCGGGTCGGTGATCGCTCCCGAAATGGAACCGATATTGACCTGTGCCGAAAGCGCACAGGCGAAAACCATGGCGATAGCGAGCAAGCGCGTCATTTCAAACCTCCTGTGGTCCCGCTCCGCGCCGCAGCCGGAGCAATCTTTTCGAATCGCAGCCATCGGGCCCCGTAGCCTTCCAGTTCGACCGGCGCGCCAAGGACGAGGCGCTCGCCGGTCACAGGGTCTTCGACGGAACGATAGCGGTACTGGCCCGTGTCCAGGATGACCTTCTTCGGTTCGTCGTCGTTGATGAAGAAGTAATGGTCGGCCTGCGGCGCCGCCAGCCGGTACACCACCGCCCCCGCGCAAGAGTAAGGGGCGCGCAGGCCGCCGAGAGCGAATTCCCGCAGCCAGGCTTCTCCCGTTTCATTGCCGGGGCGGAACAGCGAGAAGGATGCATCCCAGGCGAGCACGACCCCGGCGCCCTTGCCGCAGCGGTGTTCCGTCACCGCCGGCTTGCCGTTGTGGAAACGCTCGAGCACGCGGGCGGCGGTGGGCTTGAGTTCGCTGATGAATCCCTTGAGCGCCTGGCCGCGCAGCTTCCAGGCCACGTTGTTGGCGTATTGCAGGTCGGCCAGCTCCACGCCGAAGAGGCGCTCGAAGCGGCTGCCGGCGGAGGTGTCAAAGACCTTGCCGTGCTCGTCGAGAGCCGCGCCGGGCGAGTCGATGACAACGCGCCCGCCGCGGCCGGCGAAGTCGAGCAACAGCCCTGCCAGCTCCTCGCTGAAGGCGAGTTGTCCTGCCAGGCAGATGACCTTGTAACGCGGGGCCAGGCCGGCCCGCAAATCATCGATGGTGACATGCTCCCAGGGAATGTTGCCGTTGATCAGCGCCCGGCAGACGCCCACGCGCGCCTGCATGGGGTAGTCCTTGTAGTGATCGCGCTGCCGCACGGCGACGGCGGCCCAGATGGCGTCGTTGTCCCAGTTATAGAGCACGCCGACAATGGGTTCCTTGTGGGCCTGCCAGATCTCGTCGCGGTAGCGCTCGGCGGCGCGGGCGATGCGGCCGACCCGCTCGGCGCGCGCCGACGGGCGAAGCTGGCGGTTGAGCAAGGCGTACTCGCCGGCTTCAAAACCGGCGGGCCGATAGTTCCAGGCCCAGATCCCGCAGCCTTTCAGGCCGGCGGCGAGATAAGAGAGCTGGAGCTGTGCCATCACGCCGTCGGTGACGCTGAAGCCGGGCGTGGTGACGCGCTCATGATGCTCGCGGCCCTTGGCGCCGGTGAGTTGCTGGGGCCCTCCGGTGGATTCCCACGTCGCGGCCCAGCCGCCCTTGAACAGATCCTGGGCGAAGGAGGCTTGCATATAGACCGTGCGCGCGACTTCGTAATGGACTTCTCCGAAATGCCACGCAAGGTGAATGGACGGATAGAACGACCCGGTCTCGCGCTGGCTGTCAGCAAGCGCCTCCATTTTGGTCGCCCGCCATGCAAAGGGCAGGAACAGGCCCATCTCGCCGCCGGTCCGGGTGGGGATGTGGGGGAATTTTTCGCGGATTTTCAGCGACTGCCGGCGGATGATTTCCGCGTGGGTCTCGGCCTTGAAGCGCAGAACGTCTCTCACGCGCCCGTATTCGCGGCCGTAGCCGCGCAGGGTGTCCGGCTCGGCGGCGAGGCTCTCCACCAGCCGGTCGACGTCCTCCCAGCTCGCCACAGGCTTCGCCTCGAAGCCGACCTCGTACTGGTTCCACGCCAGAGCAATCTCCTGCGGCGAGCGGTAAGCCGAACGAAGCCACTTGCGGAAACGGGATACGTCGGCGGGGCGAAGGTAAGGATCCGGGCTGTGGCGGAAAGCCTCCGGCGAGGGCGGTTGTTCGCGGTGCGGGCGGTCTTCGCCGCGCGCCACCACGGGGATCTGTTTCCGGAGAATCTCTCTTTGATAGGCCCGCATTTTGGGGTGTTGTCGAGCCTCTTCGATCGTCATTTCCCGGGGCAGGCCGAGCCGTTCGAGCAGCGCCGGCGTGATTTCCTCCCAGCCGGCCTCGCCATACCAGAACGGGATGAGGTCTTCTTCGAGAGCCACCTCCAGGAGCCGCTCGACGGGCCACTCGGGCGTGCCCATCACCTGCTTCAGGTTGTGAAACCCGAGCCGCTTCATCATGCGGAAGTGCTCTCGCAACTGCTGTTCGGTCATTCCGCGCCAAGGCAGGAAGACCACGCCCCAGGGCATGGGGGCCAGACGGCGGAACCAGCGCTGCCGCGGGGAGTCGTGCAGCCGGTCGTAGAGGGAGTGCAGAAACTCGTCCGCTTCCGGAGGGGGAGGCGGATCCGTGGAGGCTCCGGCTACCGCGGCTGCGGAAGTTTCAAGAAAGTCGCGTCTGGTCATCGCGGGATCGCTCCAGATCTTTCGGGGCCGCCGAGGGCCCGGCTTGCGCCCGGTGTCGACCATCGCCGACAGTCCTGTGGAAGCCCTTGGCCCCAAGGCTGACGTGAAGGCAAACTCGTTCAGGCGCGTTGGCGGTGTTTGCGCCGGGGTCGGCGGAGGATGAGATGGCGAGCGCAGTGCGGATGGAGGAGATCTTTGCTCTGGTGCCTGGAAGCGGGGCGGCTGAAGGGTTGCGTTCGACGACGCGAATCGGGCCGAAGTTCGACTGGGCGTGTGTGGTCGACACTGCCAGAGTCCTCAAGACAGCACCAACGAGGGCGAACCGGTGAGATATCACCCCCGTCCAGACCTCCTGGTCGTACCGGTCTGCAACCGAGTTTGAACCTGATCGTACAGGGATCCAAGGTTCGGAACGGTTCATTCTGTTCCCACCCGGAGAACAGCGACTTACCCTTGGATTCTTCGGCTCTTTGTCTTGGCTAACGTGACGTTAAGAGGTATCCTGAGGAGTCAGTCAGGTGATCCAAATGCCGGGGTTGCTCCCCGATTCCCGCCAGCGAAAGCGAATTCTCGACGAACTCGAACGCATTCTGCAAAGTCCTCACTTCCGAACCAGCCGCCGAAGCCAGCAGTTTCTCCGCTATGTCGTGGAACAGACCTTGGACGGCCACGACGACCAGCTGAAGGAACGGGCCATCGGCATGGCGCTGTTCGACCGGCCGCCAGACTATGACACGGGCGAGGATGCAGCCGTACGGGTAGCCGCCAACGAGGTGCGCAAGCGGCTGGCGCAACATTATGTCTCTACAGCGCCCGCCGAGGTGCGCATCGGGCTGCCGCCGGGGAGCTACCATGCCGAGTTTGTCTGGATCACGCCGCCTGAAGAGCAGGATTCGCAAGGCGCCGCGCCGGAGAGCGGCAAGCGGCTTTGGTTGCCGGCAGCCGCATTGGCACTGCTGACTGCGACAGCGGCCTTTCTGATTCTTCGACCGGGTCTGTTCCGGGGGGAGACGGCCTTCGAGAAGTTCTGGGGGCCGTTGCTGGGGACCCGCCGCCCGGTGCTGATCTGCCTGGCGCACCCGCGGGTCTACCTGCTTCCCGACCCGCTGCCGGAAAAGCCGAGAACGGAAAAGAGGCCCCTGCCGCCGGGAGATCTGCTGGCCGAGCTCAACCGCCTGGGAGTGATCGAAAGCGCGGATCAGTATGTAGGCGTGGGCGATGCGCTGACGACGGCACGACTGGCGGCGCTGTTTGCGGGACGGAACAAGCCCTTCCAGATCCGCATCGGCTCCGACGTCTCCTTCGCCGATCTGCGCGAATCGGCGGCGGTGCTGATCGGCGCCTACTCCAACCGCTGGACCATGCAGATGAACACCGAGTACCGCTTCTTTTTCGAACGGTATTCGATTGTCGACCGCCATCAGCCCGGACGCGTCTGGCGGGTGGAAAACATGCGCCCCGGCTACCGCTCGGACGAGGACTATTTCCTGATCTCTCGAATCCTGACCGGCTACAGCGGGGAGCCGCTGGTGATGGCGGCCGGCATCACGCACGCGGGCACGCAGGCAGCCGGCGAGCTGCTGACCAATCCCGCCGTGCTCGAGGAGGCGCTGCGGGGCGCCCCGGCGGACTGGCACGGGAAGAACCTGCAACTGGTCCTGCATTGCAAAGTGGTGGGCACGACGCCCCGGCCGCCGCGCGTCGTGGCCAGCCATTTCTGGTAATCGGAAAGAGTCGTGGGCGCAGTTGTGGAGCCGCGATGGGCTGTGCCACTTGCCTCGCCCTCGCTTTTGATCTCCAGATCCCGCACCGGGCGCGGAATCGCGCACGTTTGTTCTTGCCGCCCGAAAGCCCTTATGGCTGGAGCGTGGCAGTCCGCTGCGTCGGCTCGATGGATCGATGCTTCCTGCTGGTCATCTTGAGACCCGGCAATTCGCGGGGCTTCCCCGTGACGGGACAGGCGGCAAGGCGTGCGACTTCCGGGGGACCGGAGGTGCGATCCAGGGGGGACTTTCCTTCGAGCGGGCCGTGAAAGATAACCGAAAGGGAGCGAATTCGCATAGCCACCCGGACTTTTCGGCAGCGGCGGGGCTATGCCGTTCACAGGAACCCGGGCCGGCGGCTATTTGCCTGCCGGGGCGCCGGGCTGCGGCTCCATCCGCAGCTCGTGATGAAATTGATAGCGAATTTCGACAGGAACCATCTCGCGGAAGCGGTCGTGGATCACCGCCTGAAAAAACTCCGGCAGCCGGCGCGTGCCGCCGGAAACGCGCTGGACGAAGTCCGAGGCGAATCTCGGGTCCGTCACCTAGCAGGTCGCTGAAAAATGGCGAAATCAAATAACCCCGGAATTGTTTTTTGCGTCTATATCAGCTGAGACGCCATGAGAGGAGAAGACCGCCACCAGCAAGAGATGTTCCTGTACGCCACGCTCGAGGATCTGGTGCCGCCCGATCACCCGCTGCGGCCCATCCGGGCGATGGTCGACCGTGCG
>Ga0068707_1000148_pt1 | contig 39458 bp, 36 predicted proteins | sample YNPNPMetaG_FD_66600 | JGI IMG/M metagenome (GOLD analysis project Ga0068707, IMG submission 66600) | Anoxygenic and chlorotrophic microbial mat microbial communities from Yellowstone National Park, USA - YNP NP MetaG | ecosystem: Environmental > Aquatic > Thermal springs > Hot (42-90C) >... | reverse complement strand
GCTGGGCGTCAAGGGTGAAGACGCCGCCCAGAGCCAGACCACCATCAGCGACTTCTACGCCGCCAACCCGGATGTCAACGCTTTCATGACCCTCGGACCCAGCGGCGCTAACCCCTTCTATGCCTTCCTCGATGCCGAAGGCGTCAAGGACGTGGTGCACGGCACCTTCGATGTCAGCCCAGAGGTTGTTGCAAAGATCAAAGACGGTACCACACTCTTCGCCATTGACCAGCAGCCTTATCTGCAAGGCTTTGGCGCAGTGATGTACCTGATGCTCTACAACCGACAGGGCATCAAGCCGGCGCTGCCCGTCACCGCCACTGGTCCGGGTTTTGTGGATAAAACCAACGTTGACCTCGTTGCCGAGCTATCGGGCAAGTACCGCTAATCTGATACGCTCCTCGGGGGCAGGACATTCGTGTATCCTGCCCCCAATACTAGGAACAGAAAATGACCACAAAGGCAACATCTATAAAGAAACAGAGCTCATTCCAATATCGCATTCGGCATCTTGTCTCCCATTCGCCGGTGATCGGACCTCTGGCTGTTTTCATTATCGTTTTTGTTCTCTTTTCCCTTTTCGTTGATAAGTTTTTTACCTTTCGTTCGGTCACAGGGATCATTAATGCTGCCACGCTGTCTGGTATATTGACTGTTGGTGTGACCTTGCTGATGATTGGCGGTGAGTTCGACTTGTCCGTCGGTTCTATGATGGCAGTGGGAGGATATATTTTTGGCGGGCTGGCAATGGCGGGACATCCCTGGCTGGGGGCAATCCTGGCATTGATTGGCACAGGAATTTTAGGCGCCACCAACGGCTTGATTTTGGTAAAAACGAAAATACCCTCGTTTATTGTTACGCTGGGCACGCGCTATTTTTACCGCGGCATGCTTTGGGTAACCTCTAGCGGTCAGATGCTGCAAACCGTTGAAAAAATCCCGGCTTACAACTTTTTGAATGGTCGTCTGGACATTCTCAATAATGTATTGCCGGGTGCTAATTTTCGCACGGCGCTGATCTGGCTGTTGTTGTTGGTGATTGGATTTCAATTTGTCTTGACACGCACTGTGTTTGGAAATCATGTCTTTGCTGTTGGCGGCAACCCTGGAGCAGCTATTGGTCAAGGTGTTAACGTCAATCGGGTGCGGGTCACGTTGTTTATAATTACCGGCGTGCTGGCAGGTTTCGCCGGAATTCTTCTTTTCAGTCAATTTACTACAGTGCGAGTTGCCTCAGGTGATGGCATGGAATTGAGCGCCATCGCGGCAGCAGTCGTCGGTGGCACCCTGATTACCGGCGGCGCCGGTAGTGTTTGGGGCGCGCTGGTCGGTGTTCTGACCATCAGCATGTTGCGCACCGGCGTTGTTTTAATGCAAATTCCCTTTATCCCGGCTGATAACTTTGAAGCAATTGTTGGCGTTACCATCATCCTGGCAGTGATATTGAACAATTGGCTGCGCAGTCGCGCCTGAACTCGACTGCCATTTATCCAAGTGGAGAAAACACATGGGCAGTAATCAACTCTTACCAGATAAAGACTACCTCGTCCGCATGGAAAATATCAGCAAGGTTTTTGGTACAATTACAGCTTTAAAAGATGTCAATTTTGGAGTAGAACGCGCCGAAGTACGCGCACTATTAGGGGACAATGGAGCAGGAAAGTCCACACTGATTAAGATTCTGATGGGCGTTTACCAGCCCACCAGCGGACAAATTTATTTTGAAAACAAACCGGTCAATATTACCTCGCCGGCGCAAGCGCGCGCCATTGGCATCGAGGCAGTTTATCAGGACCTGGCATTGGTGAACCTGATGAGCATCTCACGCAACTTTTTCCTCGGGCGCGAAATGACCAAAAAACTTGGACCAATCACTTATCTTGACATCCGCAAAATGAATGAGGTATGTAAACAATCGCTACACGATATTGGGATCGAGATTCGCTCGGCAAACGAACGGGTCGGCAGCCTGTCAGGCGGTGAGCGTCAGTCCATTGCAATCGGCCGCGGCGTGTACTTTGGTGCCAAACTTTTGATTTTGGATGAGCCAACTTCGGCACTTTCGGTAGCCGAAACACGTAAGGTACTGACTTATATCGAAAATGCTCGTGAACGAGGACTGGGTGTCATTTTCATCACGCACAACGTCCACCATGTTTACATGGTGGCAGATAGTTATACCATCATCCGGCATGGAATGAACGTAGGAACGTACTATAAAGGCGAACTGTCCGAAGACGATATTGCGGACTTAATTACAGGAGATCGAGAAAGTTAGGAGGTATTCAAAAAATGAGTTACAACGGACCTTTACACGAAATGTCCCAAACAACACCCACCAGCTATTGGAACGATTCATGCTCGGTGGAAGAACTGAAGTATGCCATTGAGCGCGGTGCTGTAGGCGCTACCAGTAACCCGGTTATCGTCTTAAACGTGCTCAAGAAAGAGATGTATCTGTGGGAAGATCACATCCGCCAGGTAATTGTGGATCATCCAACCTGGAATGAGACGGCTGTAGCCTGGAAAATTTTTGAAGATGTAGCGGTACATGGCGCTAAACTTCTGCTTCCGGTATTCGAGCGCGAACAGAGACGACGCGGACGCTTATCCATTCAGACTGATCCCGCCAACTATCGCAACCCACAAGCCATCTTACAGCAAGCCATTCACTTTGCCAGCTTGCTGCCTAATATGCAGGTCAAAGTACCCGCCACCAAAGCCGGACTAGCAATTGTTGAAGAAGCTACCTATCTGGGCATAAACTTGAATGTAACTGTCAACTTCACTGTCCCGCAGGCGCTGGCAGTTGGCGAAGCAGTCGAAAGAGGACTCAAGCGGCGCGAGGCGGAGGGATTGGATAACAGCCAGATGTCACCTGTGAACACCATGATGGTCGGGCGCAACGATGACTGGATGAAAGTGCTGGTCAAGCGCGATGGCTATGAAGTTGAACCGGAATGTCTGGAATGGGCAGGGGTGGCGTGCTTCAAAAGAGCATATGCCATTTATCAGGAACGCGGCTACCGCTGCCGTTTGCTCTCTGCTGCTTATCGCAATTTCTACCATTGGACGGAATTCATCGGCGGCGATGTGAGCCTGACTATTCCGCATGAATGGCAGGTTAAGTACAACACATCGGATGTCAAAGTTCAACCCAGAATGCACGTGCCGGTGGATGAAAAAATCATCCAGCAGCTTTACCGAATCCCTGATTTTCGGCGTGCGTATGAACCAGACGGCATGACCATCGAAGAATTTGACAGCTTCGGTGCTACCGTGCGCACGTTGCGGTCATTTATTGAAGGCTGGCACAATTTTGTTGCCGTCATTCGAGATTTTATGTTACCGAACCCGGATGTAAAATGAAGTACTCAACTGAAAATCTTGTTGTTCACCCATACCGTTCAAACGATCCCAACGCGATCGTCTCGGTTGTGCCAGAAGAAGCGGGCTGGAAGTATATCCACTTCCAGTCTCGCCGCCTGTCGGCTGGAAAGAGCTGGTCATTTTGTCCAAATGGGTTTGAGGTTGCGCTGGTGGTGCTTTCCGGCACGTTGGACGTCATTTCAAACCGTGGGACGTGGCATGAGATTGGAAAACGGGAAAATGTCTTTGCCGGTCTTCCCGAAGCAGTCTATCTGCCCATTCATTCAACATTGACCGTCAACGCGCGCACAGACTGCGAGTTTGCTATTGCCTGGGTGCAGGCAGCCAAAGAACATCCAGCTCGGCTCATCCGCCAGGAAGACATCACTGTCGAACTGCGCGGCGGTGATAACGTCACCCGTCAGATTAACGGCATTATCCGCCCTGGCTTCGATTGTGAGCGCCTAGTGGTCGTAGAGGTCTATACACCCAGCGGCAACTGGTCAAGCTACCCGCCTCACAAACACGACGTTCATCGTGTGGATGAGAACGGGAACATCATCCAAGCAGACCTGGAAGAGATTTACTATTACAAGATAGATAAACCAGAAGGATATGCCTTTCAATGGATTTACACCGGAGAAACATCCCCCCTGCAAAAAAGCGGTAACCCGATTGATGTGGTCTTGCGTCTGCGAAATGATGATTTGGTATTGATTCCGGAGGGTTATCACCCGGTTGTCAGCGCTCCGGGTTACACCACCTACTACTTGAACGTTCTTGCAGGTAGCGCCCAATCACTGGCTGCTGAAGACGACCCGACCTATAGCTGGGTAAAGGAAAATTATCGTGCCAAGGACGCGCGGGTACCCATTTATCCGGTGGATCCCAAACAAATTATCACGTGATTTCGCCAGGAGGGAAAAATGAGGACAAAACGATTAACCACTGCACAGGCTATCATCCGTTACTTGAAAAACCAATACGTCGAATTCGATGGAAAACAGTATCCGTTCTTTGCCGGGGTCTGGGGCATCTTCGGACATGGCAATGTTGCCGGGATTGGTCAGGCATTGCAAGAAAATCCTGATTTTCCCTTCTACTTCTCGCGGAACGAGCAGGCACAGGTGCATCTTGCGGTTGCCTTTGCAAAAATGAATAACCGCAAGCGGACATTCGCCTGTACCAGCTCCATTGGGCCAGGTGCAACCAATATGATTACCGGTGCAGCGGTAGCCACCATTAACCACATTCCGGTATTGCTGATGCCAGGTGACATCTTTGCCCGACGCAACGTTGCCCCTGTATTGCAACAGCTCGAATCCGGCACCACGCAGGATATTTCAGTCAATGATTGCTTCAAGCCGGTCTCGCGCTATTGGGATCGAATTAACCGCCCAGATCAGATTTTGACCTCACTGCCTGAGGTGATGCGCGTCCTGACCTCGCCAGTAGAGACCGGTGCCGTGACGCTGGCATTACCACAAGACGTGCAGACCGAAGCTTACGACTACCCTGAGGAATTCTTCGAGGCGCGCCAATGGCACATCCGCCGTCAGCCTGCCGATCCTGTCACGTTGCACCAATCGTTGGAATGGATCCGCCAAAGCAAAACCCCGCTCATCATTGCCGGCGGCGGCGTGCATTACAGCGAAGCCTACGAAGCTCTGGCAAAATTCGCCAGCATGACTGGTATTCCGGTAGCAGAAACCCAGGCAGGTAAGGGCGCACTAAACTACGAACATGAACAGAGCGTCGGCGCAGTGGGCGTCACCGGTACACTCGTTGCCAATCAACTGGCTTATACCGCCGATCTAGTGATTGGCATCGGCACGCGCTATTCAGACTTTACTTCCGCTTCCAAGACTGCTTTCCAAAACCCGGATGTCCGCTTCATTAACGTCAACGTTGCCGAGTTTGACGCATACAAACATTCTGCCCTGCCGCTGGTGGGCGATGCGAAACTGGTGCTGGAAGCATGGAGGGAGGCGTTGAAGGATTACAAAGTTCCAGCCGCCTACGCCGATAAAATCCGCAAAGGACGCGCTGAATGGGGCGCTGAAGTGGAGCGGCTTTACCATCTTGGCAGCACAGGTCTGCCGGCGCAAAGCGAAGTCATCGGTGCTTTGAACGAGTTCATGCAGCCCAAAGATGTCATTATCAACGCTGCCGGCAGCGCCCCCGGTGATCTGCATAAGCTCTGGCGTTCGCGCGACCCGAAAAGCTATCACATGGAATATGGCTACTCTACAATGGGTTACGAGATTCCTGCCGCAATTGGCGTCAAGCTGGCTGCGCCAGAGCGTGAGGTGTACGCCCTGGTTGGCGATGGCACCTATCTGATGATGCCCTCTGAAATCACCACCTCAATTCAGGAAGGGATCAAGGTCAACTACATTCTGGTTGAAAATCATGGCTTTGCCAGTATTGGCAGTCTCAGCCGTTCTTTGGGCAGCGCCGGCTTTGGCACTTCTTACCGAATGCGCGACCCGAAAACGGGCGGCTATACCGGTGATTATTTACCGTTGGATTTCGTCTCCAGCGCCAAAGGCTTTGGCGCTATCACATTTGAAGCCAATACACTGGAAGAATTCAAAAAGGCGTTAGCTGATGCTAAAAAGGCAGACCGTACCACTGTGATTGTTGTGCATACGAATGTTGACCTCAAGGTGCCCGGCTATGAATCATGGTGGGACGTGGCAGTTGCCGAAGTATCTCAAATGGAAGAAGTGCAAAAGGCACGACAGCAGTATGTTGAAATGCTTAAGAAAGAGCGATATTTCTTCTAAGCAGCGTTAAGACAACCATCATCAAAAACAATCAAGGAGAGAATCATTATGGGAAAAATAGAAGTCGGCAATGCTCCATGCTCTTGGGGAACGCTGGAATTTGAGGGACTGGAAGCCAATCCGGTCACCTATACCCAGATGTTGGACGAATTAGTGGAAACTGGCTACACCGCTACTGAACTGGGTGACTGGGGTTTCATGCCCACTGACCCTGAAGCCTTGCGAGAGGAAATCGAATCGCGCAACCTGACTATGCTGGGCGCTTATGTTGGCATTGCCTTTAAGTACCCAACCCGTATGGCTGAGGGTAAAGAATTAGCGCTCAAAACCGCGCGTTTGCTTGCGGCGGCTTTCCCCAATCATAAGCCCTACATCATCCTCGCAGATGACAATGCTGCCGAGCCAGACCGCACCCAATACGCCGGACGTGCAACACCGCAAATTTCATTGAAACCGGAAGAATGGAAAGTGTTCACGGCAAACGTTCAGGAAGTCGCCAGAATGGTGCTGGAAGAAACCGGTTTGCCAGCTCTGTTTCATCATCATTGTGCCGGTTATGTGGAAACCGAAGCAGAAATTGACCGCTTCCTGGAATTAACTGATCCATCGCTGGTCAATCTGGTGTTTGATACAGGTCATTTTGTCTTTGGCAGTGGTCCAAATTCACCATATGCGAGTGGCAGGATTGTTCCAGCGTTAGAGAAATATGCCTCACGCATCAAATATGTGCACTTTAAAGATTGTCACCCGGGGATTGCTGCCCGTTCACGCCAGGAGAACCTGCCTTACTTGACCTCATTACGTCACGGTGTCTTCTGCGAGCTGGGTAAAGGTTGCGTGGACTTTCCCGGCGTCTTGGAATGGCTGCGCAAGCGGGATTACAGCGGCTGGGTATTGGTTGAGCAGGATGTTCTGCCTGGAATGGGTACTCCAAAGGAGAGTGCCAAACGCAACCGCGACTATTTGCGTTCGATAGGATTGTGAGAGAATGAGGAAAACAGCGGGCAAGCATAAATTGATGGTGGCATTGTGAAATAGAAAGGCTCTTAAGCTATGCCGCTTGAGCCACGCGTTTCAATCAAGGATATTGCCAGGACAGCGGGAGTTTCTTTCTCCACTGTTTCGCGCGCCTTGCACAACAGTCCGTTAATCAGCGAGGAGGTACGCACAAGGATTCAGGAGCTGGCAAGAACGATGGGCTATACCCCGAATGCACTGGCACAAAGCCTGCAAGCCCGCCTGACACATTCTATTGGATTGATCATCACCACTATTGCCGACCCCTTTTTTATGGAAGTAGTCTCGGGTGTTGAACAAACTGCCCGTCAAGCTGGCTTTAGCGTTTTTTTGGCAATGTCCAACAACGATCCAGAACAGGAAATCCAGATTCTGGAAACATTCAACCGCCGGCGGGTGGACGGGGTGATTCTGGCGGCGTCACGGATTGGTGCTGACTACGCCAGCCGCCTGGAGCGTATTCAGATTCCGGTTATCATGATCAACAATCAGGCTGAAGGAGAATATAAAAATCTCTATTCGGTCAGTGTGGATGACTATGCGGGTGGCTGTATGGCAATGGAACATTTGATTGCGCTAGGACACCAAAAAATTGGTTATATCGGCGTCAGCAACCGTCCGGGGTCGAATGGGCGGCGGATGAAAAGCTATTTCCTTGCCCTGCAAAAGCATGGTATCATCGCCCAGCCGGAGTGGATATGCCTTGATGTGTCCATCCATAACGAAGACATGGCAGGGGACATCCGAGTCGGACAAACGCTGACGCCAAAACTGATCCAAGCTGGTGTAACAGCTATCTTCTGTTACTGCGACACTGTCGCTGCGGGCGCTTTGCTTGCCTGTCGTAAACTGGGAGTTTCCGTGCCAGAAGAGTTGAGCCTGATTGGCTTTGATGACAATATCTTGTGTGAGATCGTCAGCCCAGCCTTAACCACCATTCATCAGCCAAAAGTGGAGATGGGGCAGATGGCTATGCAGATGCTGCTGAATAGTTTCCGCGGTGAGGATATCCAGGACTACCTCTTGCAACCCGCTCTGGTTGTCCGCGAAAGCACTGCACCGCCTGCCGCCCTGTAAAAATCTTTTCTTTGGAGATAACATGACAAAGCAACGCTTAAATCTCGGAATTATCGGCGCCGGTATGATTGGCAAAGTTCATGCGGAAAATCTGGCGTTTCACATACCCACCGCCAACGTATTGATGATTGCCGACATCAACGAACAGGCAGCTCTTGAAACCGCCGAACGCTGCCGTATCCCCAAAGCAGTGAAAGATTATCATGAAGTGATTGCCCATCCAGATATTGATGCCGTCGTTATATGTTCTTCTTCCAACACGCACGCCCAAATCACCAGCGAAGCCGCCGAAGCCGGAAAGCACATCTTCTGTGAAAAGCCGATTGATTATTCACTGGAAAGAATTGATCGGGCTTTGGCGCTGGTGGAAAAACACGGCGTCAAGCTTCAGGTAGGGTTTAACCGCCGCTTCGACCCAAGCTTTGCTCGTGTTCGCCAGGCGGTCGTCAGCGGCGAAATTGGCGAACCGCATCTGCTGCACATCGTCAGCCGTGATCCGGAACCACCCACGCCAGAATACGTCAAAACCTCTGGTGGTATTTTTATGGACATGACTATCCATGATTTTGACATGGCGCGCTATCTGATTGGCAAAGAAGTGGTGGAGATTTATGCTGCCGGCGGCGTGCGGATTGACCCGGAAATCGGTAAAGCCGGCGATCTGGATACCGTATTGCTCCTGCTAAAGTTCGAGGATGGCACATTGGGAACGATTGACAACAGTGAAAAAGCCGTCTATGGCTACGATCAACGCGTGGAAGTTTTTGGCAGCAAAGGCGCCATCGCCATTCAAAATAACTATCCCAATTCTGCGATCATCAGCACAGATGAGTGCATTCGTCGTGATAAACCGTTGTATTTCTTCATCGAACGTTATCAAGAAAGCTACATCCGCGAATTGACGAGTTTCATAGATGCCGTTCTGAACGATAAACCCACCCCTGTCAGCGGGCTGGATGGACGTGCGCCAGTCGTGATGGCATTGGCAGCGCGCAAATCCTACGATGAAAACCGCCCGGTCAAACTGGCGGAAATTGATAAGTTTTCTTTTCCTGAACAGGTAACCGGCAATTAACCTGCAACAGGACTTGAATAGAACAGGAGAAGTTAGAAATGGCTGATAATTTACAGGAACTTATAGAACGAGCGCGTAAAGCGCAAGCAGTGGTTGAATTCTGGTCACAGGAACAAGTAGATGAAATGGTTGCAGCAGTAGGCTGGCAGGTGTATAAAAAAGAAAACGCTGAAGCCTGTGCAAAGCTGGCTGTTGAAGAGACCAGAATGGGAGTGTATGAGCATAAAGTCCTCAAACACCAGAAGAAAACGCTCGGCACCCTGCGTGACCTGCATGGTGTGCGTTCGGTAGGCATCATTGAAGAAGATCCGCGCAAGGGTTTGATCAAGATTGCCAAACCGGTTGGCATCGTTGGCGCCTTAACTCCTGTTACAAATGCTTCATCCACGATTTGTTGTAATGGTTTGTCCATTCTCAAAGGACGCAATGCGGTCATCTTTGCGCCGCATCCTTCTGCGAAAAAGACTGCTGCGCTGACCGTTAGTTTCATGCGTGCCGGGCTGCGCCAGGTAGGCGCGCCGGAGGACCTGGTGCAAGTATTACAGGAACCCTCCATTGAAACAACCGGACAGTTAATGAAAATGGTTGACCTGATTGTCGCTACTGGCGGCGCACAAATGGTCAAAGCCGCCTATTCCAGCGGCACACCTGCCTACGGCGTGGGCGCAGGTAATTCAGTCACCGTCGTGGACGAAACCGCCGATATTGCCGACGCTGCTAAAAAGATTTTCCTTTCCAAAACTTTTGATAACGCAACTTCCTGTTCCACCGAAAACTCAGCCGTTATCTACGAGGGCATTTTTGATGCAATGATTACTGAACTTCAAAAACATGGCGGCTACCTGTGCAGCGCTGAAGACAAAGCAAAACTCAAAACTACCATGTGGCCCGATGGCGAGCACTTGAACAAAAACATTGTGGGACAACCCGCAAAGAAGATTGCCGATATGGCAGGCTTATCCACACCGGAAAACACAACCTTTTTGATGGTGTTAGGTGAGGCAATTGGTCCTGCCGATCCATTCTCCGGAGAAAAACTCTCTCCGGTGATCACTTTGTGGAAATACCGAGAGTTTGAGGAGGCTATCCGCTACGTCCAGGACTTGACTGCCTACAGTGGCAGAGGACATTCTTGCGGTATTCATTCGTTTAATGAGGACCACATTCTGCAACTGGGCATGAAAGCGCGTGTCAGCCGCATGATGGTCCGCCAGCCTCAATGCTATGCGAATAGCGGCGACTATGTCAACGGTATGCCCTTCTCGCTCACCTTGGGCTGCGGTACCTGGGGCGGCAATATCGTCAGTGAGAACATCACCTGGAAACATTTTATCAACACAACCTGGATCGCTAAACCCATTGACCCGGTCATCCCGGATGAAAATGTCATCTTCGGTAAAGTCTGGGAAAAATACGGCAAATGACATCAAGACACTACAAAAGGTGTAAATTGAAATGACAATACGCATTGGATTGATTGGCGCTGGACGTATGGGCAAGGTTTTTGCCCATACGCTAGCGTTCAATGTCACTGAGGTTGATCTGGTCTCGATTGTAGATACGGATGAAACTACTGCCCGTGAAGTAGCCACCCGTTACAATGTCCCGAACGTTTTCACAGACTACCACCGAATGTTCGACGAAATCAAACTGGACGCAGTGGTTATCACCACCCCAACCGCCACCCATCTAGAAGTCATCCGAGCGGCAACCGCCGCCGGCAAACATATCTTTTGCGAAAAGCCGTTAGCGCAGACCCTGCAAGGTTGTGACGAAGCCATCGCCGCTGCTCAAGGCGCTGGCGTCAAGCTGATGGTGGGTTTCATGCGTCGTTTTGACGCTGCTTATATCATGGCAAAACAAAAGATAAATGAAGGCGTCATTGGCAAACCAGTTATGTTCAAAGCAGTTGGGCGCGATCCTAAACGCACCAGCCTGGAATTTGCCAAACGTGAAAACAGCGGTGGGCTGATCCTTGATATGGGCATCCACGATTTTGATCTAGCGCGCTGGTTGATGGGTAGTGAGGTAGAACGCGTTTATAGCGAAGGCGCTTGTCTGGTCTATCCCGAACTACAATCTGTTAGCGATATTGACAATGCCGTGATCAACCTCAAATTCACCAATGGTGCAGTCGGAAATGTGGATGTCAGTCGCAATGCGGTATATGGCTATGACATCCGCACCGAAATCCTTGGCTCAGAGGGCGGCTTGATGATTGGCAGAATGCAAATGACCGATACCCTCATCCTCACCCGTCAAGGCGTTCTTCATGATACCGTGCCATATTTTATGGAACGCTTTGGCAATGCCTATGCTGAAGAAATCCGTAGTTTTGTCAGATGTATCCTCGAAGATCGTGAGCCGCCAGTAACCGGTTTGGATGCGCGCGCCGCCACCGCTATCGGCGTAGCCGCTACCATGTCGCTGGATGAAGGCAGACCGGTTTACGTTCATGAAGCCGGATAAATACTTGACTACTCAGGGAGAATACCATATGTCACCGAATCCTATTCGTATTGGAGTCATTGGCGCAGGGCGCATCGGTAAAATCCATGCTGAAAATCTGGCAACGCGCGTGCCCGACGCTCAGGTGGTCGCCATTGCAGATGTTGCCTTGAACGCCGCTCAGGAAACCGCTTGGCGCCTGCATATCCCAAAAGCAGTTTCAGACTATCACGAAATCCTGCAGGATGAACAAATTGACGCTATTGCCATTTGTTCCTCCACCGATACGCACGCTCGCATCATCACTGAAGCCGCTCAGGCTGGCAAACATATTTTCTGTGAAAAACCGATTGACCACGATTTGAGAAAGATTGATGAAGCGCTCGCAGCAGTGGAGAAAGCAGGCGTCAAACTCCAAATTGGTTTTAACCGCCGTTTTGACCCCAATTTCCGCAAAGTGCGCACGATGATTGCCGAAGGCAAAATCGGAGAGTTACACATCTTGCGCATCACCAGCCGCGATCCCGCGCCGCCTCCCATTGAGTATATCAAAGTCTCCGGCGGCATCTTCCTGGATATGACTATCCACGACTTTGACATGGCGCGCTATCTTTCGGGCAGCGAAGTTGAGGAGGTTTTTGTTGCCGGCGGTGTGATGGTGGATAAACGTATCGGTGAGGCTGGGGACATTGACACGGCAGTCATCACTTTGCGCTTTGCCAGCGGCGCTATCGGCACGATTGACAACAGCCGTCAGGCGGTTTATGGTTATGACCAGCGCGTAGAGGCGTTTGGTTCGGGTGGTATGGTCGCCGTCGCCAACAACACTCCGGATACACATGCGTATTACAATGCTGAAGGGGTACATTCTGCCAAGCCACTTTATTTCTTTTTAGAGCGCTATACCGAGTCTTTCATCGTTGAGATGAAAGAATTTGTAGAAGCTATTCAGAAGAACACCACACCCACTGTTACCGGCATAGATGGGCGTATCCCGGTCCTTATTGGTAAAGCAGCCTGGCAGTCTTATCATGAACACCGCCCGGTGAAGTTGAGCGAAGCACAATAGCCCCCGCAAAAGATTTTTTGACCAAGACAGAGGCTGGCGCGGGAAGCCGCCACCCTCTGTCTCTTTTTGACTTCAGCTCTCGACGGGTGTAAATACTGCCAGTTGATAGGGCTGAAGAACAAAATCTGCAACCGAATACTCAGTTTTTGAAAGTAACTCGGTAAAACGAAAATCCAGCCCATACAGGCGTAACAAATTCCCCGACAGACGCTGCGTCTGTTCACTAAAATTTGCAAACACGATTGCCCGTTTCTATTCAAAGCTGCGCAGATAACCAAATACTTGAGCCATCACCTCCTTTCAGAGCCAACCCATTTCAAACAGTCTCCCGTTCCACAATTTCCAAAGACAACTCAATGTGCTGAATGGATCGAGAGTGGTCCGACAAACGGGCTGGCAGCAATTCGGCTGCCACCCGTCCAGACTCATCTTTTGGTTTTGTTGTTTGCCATTAAGACAACTCAATATAAACTGCTTTCATGTAAGCACTTTCATTTGTTTATACAAAACTTTTAGCTTTATGTCACAATAAGCAGAATCTTAAAATTTTCACCACATAAAAAATCAGGGTGACAATTTTGTGTCACCCTGATGGCGCTTTTGTCACTACTTATTTCATTTCAGGCGCGGATTTCTTGTCGTTGAAATAGAGTATACCCCAGTGCAAACAACAGCAGGGTCGCTGCCAGCAAACCGGTCAAATGTGGCCAGATCAACAATAAGCTCTGACTGAGCGGCAGCGGTGAGCCCAAAATTGCACCCTGTAATTGCGTGGGTAGGATAAATCCCAGCGAACGGATGGAAGGCTGCAAAAGCGCCAAAATCGCCTCCGCGTATAGCGTCGTCGGCGAGAGGCGCGTCAAACCCAACTCAAGCTGCGCCTGCTTCAGGTATTCCTCAGAAAACCCAAATCGGATCGGAACCAGAGTTTGTGCCAGCACACCGGCAATGATGTCCCAGAAGACCATGAAAAACAGCCAGACTGCCAGCGAAGCCAACGCCGCAGTCGCCGGCTGACGGAAGATGATGGAAAACACCATTGCCAGCGCCAGCCAGATGCCGCCGTAGAAGATGGTTACCAGCAGGAAGAGAAAACTGCGCGCCACCTCCTCGCTGCTAGGCGGCACACCCAGCCCCCACAATCCAAGCCCCATGATGAGCAACCAGATCGCCGTAAACACCAGCGCAAGAGTGAAGAGCGCACCCAAAAACTTGCCCAACAAAAGGGCATCTCGGTAAATCGGTTGCGCCAAGATGCGAGAAAGCGTGCGACGGCTGAACTCACCATTAATTGTGTCAAACACCAGTGCAATCGCAATCAGCGGCACCAACAGCCCCATGAACCCGACAAAAGCGGGTAATGGTTCTTGTGCAGTGGTAAACAACTTGAGAAACAGGAAGCGGTCCTGTCCAATTGTAGAGCGAATATTTTGCATGGCGCCATAGATTGTTCCGGCAGCCGTCAACACAATCAGTATTTCCAGGACGCGCATACGCGCGCTGGTGAGATGGTCTGCCATTTCTTTGGCAACCACTGCCCATAAACCTGTCCAGGGTGAACCTTCCCGATCGCGTTTGCCCGCTACCTGCGCGATTTCAGTTGCCATGTTCCACCTCCTTAAAATACTGGGCATAGATTTCGTCCAGGTTTTGAGTTTCCACATCTAGTTTGAGTAACTTACCACCGGCTGTGATGACTGCTTCTGCCGCCGCCGGGCGCAAGTCATGTTCTGCCTCCACCCGATATAACCGCCCGTCAGCAAGCTCTACCTGAACCGCGCCAGGAACTTTTTGCAAAGCAGACTGTATCGCCTTCTGGTCGCCTTCCGCTTCGATGTGAATACGGTAAGCACGTCCGAGAACGCGTCTTCCCAGTTCCGGCACAGTACCTTCCAGCACCATCTTGCCACGGTGGAACAGCCCCACCCTGTCGCAAACCGCCTGCACCTGGAACAGCAAATGGGACGAAAGCAGGATAGTGATCCCTTCCTCTTTCAGAGTGCGGATCAATTGCAAAAATTCACGCGCCCCTTCCGGGTCCAAACCCTGCGTAGGCTCATCCATAATGATCATTTGCGGGCGCTTTAGTAGCATATCTGCTACACCCAGCCGTTGTTTCATACCCCGCGAAAATGTCCCTACGTTATGATCCGCCACGTCCTGAAGTCCCACACGTTCAAGAACATCCGCAATACGTTTGTATGCTTCATGACGATTCAAGCCGTTCAACTTTGCAGTGTAAATCAGGTTCTCTTCAGCGGTCAACTCGTCATAGAAGCCCACCAGATCAGGCATGTACCCAACACGCGACTTGACACTCAGCGGCTGACGAGAAGGGTCTAACCCCAACACATGCACTTCGCCACTGGTCGGTTCAGTCAGCCCAAGCAACATCAGGATCGTGGTGGTCTTTCCAGCGCCGTTGGGCCCAAGCAAGCCAAAGACTTCACCATGTTTGACTGACAGGTTGAGGGCATCTACGGCAGTAAACGTGCCGTATTTTTTTGTTAAGTCTTTGGTTTCAATCACCAAATCATTCATGCCCCACCTTCCTTTGTCGGCTATCACCGACGACCAAAGCGCATGACAGCCATTGCCACAACAGCAACCGCAATCGCTACTAAAACGATCCCAACTACACCCCACAGGGTTGAAGTAAGCACCGTGATGCGAAAATCGGCGGATTGTGTCGTGCCGTTTGCAGGTCGAGCGCGCACGGTCAATACATAGTCACCAGCAACAGCTTTTTCCGGCGGGCGAACCTTAGCGGTCACCTCAACCTGCTGCCCAGCATCCAATGTGTCAATTTTCTTTGGATCAAACTCAATTGTCCACCCGCTGGGTGTACTCGAGCTCAGTTCAATGGCATTTGCCGGAGCGGTACCATTATTGGCAACTATCACCTTGAGAGGTGTCTCACGACCAGCATATGCCTGTCCAGAAAGCCGACCCTCTGGTGCAGTCACCAGCAATGTTGCCTGTCCAGTTACCTCTGCTGTCAGCTCGAGCGTGGCATCCACAACACCACCTTGAGCACGGACAACGATTCGATATGTGCCGCCCTCCAACGCGCTGACAGTTTGTGCTTCAATGCTCAAACGTTTACTCTCGTTGGCAGCCAGCGGGAAACTGGTCACGTCCTGTCCACTCACTTTAAAGTTAACCTGAAAACCAGCCGGCGCCTCTGCTACCAGGTTCACGGTCAGATCATCACCGCCCTCGTTCTTTAAATCAGCCGAATAGCGGAACGTAGATCCTGGGGTGCCTTTTAGAGTAGGTAATTCGGTCTTTAAGGTCAACTTCGGGGGAGTTTTTTCCTGAATGGTTAGGTAAATGGTCAATTCTGCTGAACCATGCTCGCCCTTTGCAACTGCGACAAACTTGTAAGTACCTGCCGCAACATTTGCCGGTTGTTCCAGTCGCAAATCCACGGTCGCATCCACACCCGCTTCAGCATAGACTGCCTCAACGGCGCGTCCGGAACCGCGGAAAGTAGCCGTCCAGCCCTCTGGAACCTCTTTCATAGACAGGGAAATCACTTGGGCGGGGGCTGTCGTCCGCAAACGTAAAGGTAATGTCACCGTTTCTCCAATCCCAACCACCTGGCTTGGGTAGGTTGTGAAGAAAGTGATATCCTTGCCGGGTGCCTCATCCTGCGCCAGGACAACGGATGGCGCTGCCAGCGCAAAAACAATGGTCAATGTTAAAAGCAAAGCAAACCAACGTTTCATAGTTTCACCTCCATGTAGAATTTTGGGATTCAGGGAAATGAGATTCTCAATATCATAGGGCGAGGTTCTCTTCAAGCAAAGGTTGACCACAAAGTAGTAATTATACACGCTATTTTACCGAAAGATGATTATCTCCCAAGAATGTAAATTTATGCTTAATTTTTGATAAGAGTTTTATTAATAGCCATTTTTCCGCTCCGCTTTCGTCAAGTACCGTTTATAATTGCTCCAAAACGACATGGAAATCATTCCTGCCCTGTTGATTGCGCTTGGTCTCGCAATGGATGCGTTCGCTGTATCGCTAGGCATCGGTACCACTGGCAAGACCAACCCACGAGCCATTTTCCGCCTGGCATTTCATTTTGGTTTATTCCAATCTTTAATGACCACCCTGGGGTGGTTAATGGGCAATACCATTGTGGAGTTAATCGCCATCTTTGACCACTGGGTAGCCTTCGTGTTGCTAAGCTACGTCGGTATCAGTATGATCCGATCGGGACTGAAACCAGACTTGCAAAGCTTTCCCGGCGATCCCTCGAGAGGAAGTCTTCTAGTCATGTTAAGCATCGCCACAAGCCTTGACGCGCTTGCAGTCGGTCTAAGTCTGGCAATGTTACGCGCATCTATTCTGTTTCCAACCATCGTTATCGGTCTGACCGCTGGGGGGTTATCCGTAACTGGGTTATTGACCGGTAGCAGACTTGGAAAAACTTTCGGCAAGCGCATGGAAGTTGCCGGTGGTCTAACGCTGCTTGGCATAGGTGCCAGAATACTGATCACCCATCTTTGAGGAGTCTTCAGCAACTGCCACTGTTGATACCAGCCGGCTAATCAACCCCAACATTCACAAAAGTACGCCGCATACCATATCAGTTCAACCATCGAAGAATGACTGCCCGATACCCAAAGCCGTTTAGCCGAAGCGTCCCTCAATGTAATCCTGTGTGCGTTTATCTTTTGGTCGGGTAAAAATGTGTTTTCCTACCCCATATTCGATCAGTTCCCCCTGCAAAAAGAAAGCTGCATAATCGCCGATGCGCGCCGCTTGCTGGGTGTTATGAGGCGCGATGATTACAGTGATCTCCCGGCTGATTTCACAAAGCAACTCCTCGACTTTAGCTGTGGAGATCGGGTCGAGTGCGGAAGTCGGCTCATCCAACAGGATAACCTCCGGCTGCAAAGCCAGCACGCGTGCAATACACAGACGCTGTTGTTGACCACCTGAGAGTGCGTGCGCCGGATCACTCAGCCGGTCATATACCTCGTCCCATAACACCGCCTGACGCAAGGCTTTTTCCACTGCCTCATCCAGCCGGGTTTTGCTGCGCACACCGGCAACTTCCAGCGGATAGCTGATATTCTGATAAATGCTTAACGGAAGCGGCACTGGTCGAGAAAAGACCATGCCAATTTTGCGCCGCAGCTCGATGACATCAATTCCCGGCTCGAGAATATTCACACCGTTAAAAATTACCTGTCCAGATTGTGTTTCTAAATCCCCTAGATCGTTAAGACGATTCAACGTGCGCAGTAAAGTGGACTTTCCCCCACCCGCAGGACCGAATAAAACAGTGATAGCGTTTTCTTCAATATCTAGGTTGATATTGCGCAAGCTCTCCGTACCATCTTGATAGTTTACATTCAGGTTTCGGATGACAATCTTGGCAGTCATATCTCACCACTGGCGACGCGCCCGGGCGCGCGAACGGATCACCGTAGCAATCAGATTCATGCTCAAAACAAACACTAACAAAACAAGCACTGTGCCATATTGAATTTTCACCGGCATTCCCGGCACTTGGGTAGAAATGACAAACAAATGATAAGGAAGTGCCATTGTTGGATCAAACGGTGATTGTGGCAAACGAGGCAAAAAGAATGCTGCGCCAGTGAAAAGAATAGGAGCAGTTTCACCTGCTGCACGCTCTAATCCCAGAATACACCCGGTAATTACGCCCGGCAGCGCTTGCGGCAGGACAATCCGCCATACAGTTTGCCACTTGCTGGCACCCAGCGAAATAGACACCACACGAAAACTGACCGGCACCGAACGCAAAGCTTCCTCCGCAGTGCTAATGATCACAGGCAAGGTCATGATGGAAAGCGTTAACGATGCGGCCAGAATACTGGTGCCAAATTGTAAAAACAACACAAACAACCCCAGGCCGAACAATCCATATACCACCGAGGGAATGCCCGCTAAGTTGATCATAGCGATACGGATCAAGCGTGTAGCTCGGGTGTCGCCTGCATATTCTGCCAGATAAATTGCGGCAGCGATCCCAGGGGGTATCGAGAACAATGCAGTACCCAAAGTCAAATAAAAGGTACCCAAAATCGCCGGCAGAATCCCTCCAGCGCGCATCCCGTCACTTGGCATACGAGTGATAAACTCCCAACTGATACCTGGCAACCCTTGCACAAGAATATAGACGCCCAATGCAATAATCGGCAGAACAGTAACAACTGTACAGATTGCCAGAATGGCAAAGCCAACCCGCTGTTTATTTCTAGGTGTTAGCAAAATAGTAGAATGGCCCATTCTTCTATGACAGCAACCTCTCCGAGCGCTTGAGACGCCGCGAACTGATCGTTACCGCAATGATATTGATGATCAAAGAAAACAAAAACAGAACAATTCCAATTAAAAACAGTGTTTGATAATGCGTGCTGCCCTTGGCAACTTCACCCATCTCCGAGGCAATTGTGGCGGTCATGGTGCGGATCGGGGAGATAAATACTTTGAGAAGACTCGGGATATATGGCGCGTTGCCGGTTACCATCATCACTGCCATTGTCTCACCAATGACGCGACCCACTGCCAGCATAACAGCCGTCAATACACCAGAACGGGCTGCCGGCAAGGTAATTCCCCAAATCGTCTGCCATTGTGTGGCACCTAGAGCCCAGGCTGCCTGACGGTAAGATGGCGGCACATTGTTCAGCGCATCCTCTGCCACTGAAACGATTGTCGGTATCGCCACCCATCCCAATAACAAAGAACCAGTCAAGGCAGTCAAGCCCGTGGGTAAATCCAGCAAACGCCGCAAATATGGCGATAATACCAAGATACCAATGAACCCCAACACCACTGAAGGCATCCCTGCCAGCAGTTCCACCAGCGGTTTAAGAATTTCTTTCGCCCAGTTCGGCGCCACTTCTGAGATAAAAATCGCTGTTCCCAAACCAAGCGGCAAGGCAATTAATATGGCACCTAACGTAACAATCAACGAACCAGTCAGCAACGGCAGGATTCCATAGTAACCTTCAATAGGATACCATGTGGTCTGTAAAAACCTGACCAGTGGTATCTCAAACAACACAGGCAATCCCTCTTTAAGCAAAAAGATACAGATCAATCCAACAAACAGAATGCTCAAATACCCTGCCAGTTGAATCAGACGAGTGATTACCAGCTCAGTCAAGTTTTGCTGTTTTGCTGCCAACATCGCTTTGCTCCAGTGAGACAAAACCTAAACTGACCACGATTTCTTGTGCTTCCCTCGAGACAACCCAATCCAGATAGTCTTTTATGGCGCCTCTTGGCTGCTCACGAGTGTACATGTAAAGATCACGTGCAATTGGATAACTGTGATTATTCACCGTCTCCACTGAAGGTAGTACAAAAGGCTCCCCGGGCCCGCGAGCAACAGCGATGACCTTTACTTCTGGAACAACGTATCCCAATCCATCATACCCAATGGCATTAGGGTTATCACGCACTTCAGCAATAATGCCCTCTGATGAAGGCAACAGTAAGGTATCTGGGGAAAAAATCGTCTTATCCTTTGAATTCCCCAGCCGCACAACAGTTTCCAGGAAATAAACGTGTGTTCCAGAGTTGGTCTCGCGCGAAAGACGAACAATTGGGCGATTCTCGCCACCTAACTCCTTCCAATTGTTAATCTCGCCGCGATAAATCGCCGAAATCTGCTGCATTGTCAATTGTGAAACCGGATTTTGCGGGTTCACAATAACTGCAATTGCATCCCGCGCCACCACGAATTGCTGCGGATTGTATCCTGCCTGCTGTGCTTTTTGTAATTCCTCCTCCTTAATCGCACGCGAAGCATTGGCAATGTCCACAGTACCATTAATCAAGGCTGAGATACCCGACCCCGAACCGCCGCCTGTGACGGAGATGCGAACATCAGGATGCTCTTGCTGGTAACGCTCTGCCCATGCCAGCGCCAGGTTCACCATGGTGTCGGAACCGCTGATTTGGATATAAGCCGAAGCCTGTGAAGGCAACTCGGAAGTTATTTCAGCCCGTTGGTTCGAACAAGCTGCCAGCAGTAGCATAATAAAAAACACAAGGGGAAATGCGCCTTTACGCATTGGTATTATTATACCAATCAAATCTTAACCTGAGCGGCGGTGATGCGTGTGTGAAACCCGCGCAAGTGTGCCCATCAACACCCCCGAACCAAACCCAATTTATCACATTGATATACTCCACGGACATAAATGTTTACACAATCTTTACCAGTGTTTAACTCTGCATTGATGCCCTCTTAAGTGCATTACGAGGACATTGTGTTATAAATAGCGCGCCATATAAAAAGCGTATCACAGGTCAATCTACAGCTTGATTTAGCTTGATTTGCGATTTATCACTTCTCGGGCGTTCAGCTCTCCCGACCTGCCAAATCTGCGATTCGGAGAACAGTTAGATGCACATTTTAGTTACAAATGATGACGGCGTTCTTGCCCCTGGTTTACTGGCGCTCGCCCAAGCAATGCGCCAGCTTGGCACAACAGAAATCCTGGCGCCAGACCACAACTGGTCTGCTTCAGGTCATGTGCGTACACTCGACCGTCCTCTGCGTGCCCGCGAGATCAAGCTGGAAGATGGAAGCACTGCCTGGACATGTGATGGAGCGCCATCCGACTGCGTGGCGCTGGCTACCTGCGGCTTTTTTCCTGAAAAATTCGACCTGGTTGTCTCGGGCATTAATCCAAATGCCAATCTGGGGCATGATGTAACCTACTCTGGTACGGTGACCGCAGCAATGGAGGCAGCAATTATTGGAATTCCTGCAATTGCAATTTCACTTGATGCACCGGAAAATCACCTTAGCTTGCTCGATTACAATGCGGCTGCACAATATGCGCTGAAAATCGCCCGCGCTACAGTGAAATATGGATTGACGGCTAATGTTTTACTCAATGTTAATGTGCCGTATCTTCCTGCTGATCAAATCAAAGGAATCCAGATCACCCGTCAGGGACTCCGCGTATATCACAATCAGTTTGACCGGCGGATTGACCCGCGTGGTCGCCCCTATTACTGGACCTTTGGTGAAGTGCCAGGCGGCATTGCTGAACGGGGAAGCGATATTGGCGCACTGGCAGATGGTTATGTTTCCGTCACACCCATCCAGCTAGACCTGACCGCATACACCCTCATCCCGGACTTAAGTGCCTGGAAGTGGCAGGAAAGCTGACCATTTCAACAATGTAAACGGGTTCAATTACCAGAGGTTGACGTTTCGCTCTCGGGCAAGCGCATGAAAACGACCGCATCCACTGCCGCTTCACCCGCAGTATTAGCTGCGATCTCCATTACCAGTGAAATTGGCGCCCCCGGCGCATATAACAACGGTAACTCCCACGCTCCTAACAAAACCCATGACCCGCCAGGATATTTTCCCTGCGGGCTAGTGATTACAGTTGTACCATCTGTACGGATCAGCTCATTACCATTTGCCAGTGCCTTATAAGTAACGGTCGCGTTTCCCTGCATCTCCGGCACCCATACCGCAACTTCATAGACGCCGACTGGCACGGCGTCTTGCATTTCCCAGGAAACTCTCACATCCTGATCAGGATTGGCAATAATTTGAAATGAATTCCCCCAAGCAACCCGATCGGTACGCGGTACCTGATACTCCACCCCTTCTATGCGCGCGGCAACATCATCGAGAAAATATTTCACCCGGTCAGCCGGCAGAGCCTTCAATAAGACCAGATCGGTTTCAGGCAACGGCACAATTAACACCCGATCAACCGCCACCACAGTCCGCTCATCGCGCGTATCCCATTGTGTAAAGATTGAAAGGATATCCGGCGAATCCACATAATACATGCCAATACTGTGCCACAGGTTGTCAACCTGTACTGGCTCACTTCGGGTTGAGCGGTACTGAACACGTGAGACACCCGCCAAAGGTTGCAGCGGACGTTCTCCCAAACGCACCTGAAAATCTAACGTGCCCGCCGAGCTGTAAAGCGTATCGAGGACATATAGCTCATATAAACCGGGGGGCAAAGGACGATCCATCTGCCAGAGCGCCAAGCCAGCGCCAAACGTGGCATGGAAAGGTTCATCAATCAGAACCCCAAGGTCTGCGGCTATTTTATCAGAGGTAACCCAGGCTGGATTGCTAAAATCCGGCTGAGGTGTCAGTGCATTGTTATCGTTAAGCACAATCACTTTCCCTTCCACCCCTGCCAGTGACGGTACTAAATCAGCAGCGTCCACCTCGAACGAAGAAGGCGGGTAAGGGGTATTTGTGGGCATTGGTGTGGGTGAGGACGTTACGGTAACCGTCGGTGTGCGTGTGGGATGCCGGGTGGATGTTGCGGCTACCATCGTTGCTGTTGGAACGCGTAGATTTCCTGCCCAGGACAAAAAGATCGGCGAATACAACCAGCCCAAAAACACCAGAATGGCAACAACAGCGGTGGTCGCCAGAGCAATCTTGAGCGGCGAAACCTCGCCGCTCTCCTCCTCATCCTCTCCTGTATCTATCTGATGCTCATTTAAGAATACTTGCTCTTCTTCAATGGATTCGTTTTGCGTTGGGTGATTCTCTTCCTCACTCGTCATTGTCATTCCAAAACAAAGGATTATTTTTTGAGAAGCAGCTCTGTCAGGCGAGCCACGTCAAAATCAACCACAATCGTGCCATTAATATCAAAGGTCGGTGTGGTCTGATTGCCGTTCGCCCATTTACGCACTTGAGCTGCAGCGCCCGGCGTCCGTTCGATATCCACCTCACTATAAGGAATGTTATGTTCTTTCAGCCAGGCGCGGGCATTGCGACAACTTGGACACCAGGATGTACAATACATGACAACACCCCCATGGGGCAAATCCTGTACTCCGCCGCTCACTGATCGCCGTTGTTCTACAACTTTCCTGGCTTGCGGGCTGATTTTCGCAAGCTCCTCAAAAAGCACTTCGTTGCTAGGCTGATCATCAATATCATGAATATCAATATAGCGAATGACCCCTGCGGGGTCAATAATAAAGATTGCCCGTTCCGTGTAACCTTCGGAACGCAGTACACCGTATTTCATCGCCACCGCACCATGCGGCCAGAAATCACTCAACAATGGATAAGTAATCCCACCCAGGCTTTCCGCCCAGGCTTTCAAGCAAGGAATATGATCAACACTGATGCCCAGAACCTGGACATTCATCCCTTCAAACAAAGGCAAATTTGCCTGGTATGAAGGGATCTGGCTCGTTCATATTGGCGTCCAGGCAAGAGGAAAGAAAGCCAGCACCACCGTTTTGCCGCGCAAACTGCTCAAGGTGACCGGTTGATCCAGATGGCTGGGCAAGGTAAAATCAGGCGCAAGGTCACCAATCCGTAATGTACTCATTTCCTGTCTCCTGCACAGAATGATAACATTATAACCTAATCTACTTCAAGTCAAGAAACCACAAAACATTCCACAGACATTCCTCATCAGCAAAAAGGGGGATCAGCTCAATTTGAAAGCTGAAACGCCCGGCACCTGTGCCAGATCAGCGCGCAGGCTATCTAGCTGCGCTCCCTCTTTCACCTTGACGATCGTCTCAATTTTTACGCGTTTACGCCTCAGGTTGGTGTCAATGGTGAATGGACCAACCTCGCTGGTATTTTGCACCAGAACTTGACGAATCTCTTGTACCAGCCCTTTGCGATCCTCTGCACTGATCAATAACACCATGGTCACAAATGGCTGAAGCAGGCGGTGTTCCAACATATTCAAAATGGTCAAAGCCACCAGCAGTAATACGGTCGCCGCTGCAGCCGGGACATAGTATCCCGCTCCTACTACCAGTCCGACAATCGCCATCGTCCAAAGAGATGCGGCGGTAGTCAAGCCCTTGATACTGGCTCCAAAACGCAGAATTGCACCTGCACCCAGAAAGCCAATGCCCGAGATCACCTGCGCTGCCAATCGTGCCGGGTCACCGTTAGGTACTAGTGGACGAAACTGCATTGCCAGGTTGATGGACAATGACATCGCTAGGGACGCACCCGCTACCACAATGATATGCGTCCTCAAGCCAGCCGGTTGTCCCTGACGCTCACGTTCCAAACCAACCAGCGCCGCCAACGCGCCTGCTACCAGCAAGCGAATCACAATCTCTATTTCATTAATCATCTTACCACTCCCTTCTGATTATGGCTTCAATGTCCATTCTGTGGCTTTTTAGAAACCCGCATGCCCTTAAACGTTGCATCTTTGCAACACTGATTGAAAACCATGAACAAACCTCGTTATAATGATACCAGAGCAAATAAGTGCTACCAGAAATCACACCCAAAGATAAGGGCCTTATTTTTATTTATAGCGGGAAAGTGAGGCTCAATGGAAGTATCGCCCATGACAACAACCATTCTGACAACTGCTGGATACGGGATAGACCTCGACCAACTGGAATCAACTGAGCGCAAACGCGTTCTGATTATTGACGACGAAGTTCAAAGTATGTTACTGCTAAAATCGGTCATGATGAGGGCAGGATTGGACGTGATCGGGGCGACCAGCGGTGAAGAAGCCATACAAAAATGCAATAAAGTTCATCCAGATATTATTCTACTTGATTTAATGATGCCAATGATGGACGGTTGGGAAATTTATCAGCAGTTGCGAAGGATTACCACAGCCCCTGTTATCATCATTTCAGCTATCAGTAGTAAGGACGCTGTTGTACGAGGATTTCAGGTTGGCGCGGAAGATTACCTGACAAAACCTTTTCATCCAGCGGAGCTCGTTGCCCGCGTTCAACGAGTTTTGCAGCGTAATGACGCGGTGCAAATCAGCACTTCTTTTTACTTCCCAAAAGTGGCATTACAGATTAACTTGCAGGCTGGTGAGGTCACCTACCGTGGTAAAAGCGTTGATTTACCCGGTCGGGCGCTTGCCGTCCTTTCAGTTCTGGCGCGTCATGCTCCTCATGTAGTCAGCAACGATACCATCGCTCAGGAAGTCTGGGGAGAAAACAATGACAAGGTTCAAAACCGCATCAAACATTTGATCTTCATCTTGCGCCAGAAAATGGAAGAAGACCCAGCAAGTCCAAAGCTCATCCTCAACCGGGGGCGTGTTGGTTATCGACTGGCAACAGAAGAATCAAACAGGGAAAAATAACCCTTGTCCCCACCCTTCTTAACCAACCCAATAACACAGAAAAAGATATCCTGATCAGTAAAGGTCTGGCACACATCCTGCACCGCTCCGCTAGCGGAGCGGTGACACATGGATAGTCACAAAATTCATAACATCTCATTTCTTTTCCTATTTTTTCTATCCTTAACCCTAAGCGCCCTGCTGAGTGGTTGCGGCATTCCTGAGCTTCTCACAAAACCTCAGCCCAAAACCTTTAGAACAACATCCACTCCCGTCCCTGACCCGAGATTGAATGAGATTGAAGCAGAATTGCAAAAAACCGTTCAGGGGCGTCAGGACATCCTGACTTTCCTGATCTACCGCGTCTTCATTGACCAGGCACAATTTTCTGCCGACGGGAACTTGGCTCTGCTCTGGCTGGGACTGGTTGACCAGGAAACCAGTGAAATCATTCCCGGCGAAGCTGGGCTTGCAATCGCCAAGCGTGTTACAGGGGACAATGGCAACAGCCACTGGAAGATTGTTTTGCAGGCAGATGCCGATTGGGTGGAACAATTGAACCAGGTTCCAAAGAATATGCTCAGTGCAGACCTGCGCGCACGCTACCTGCCCGACCGTCAAGCTGAACCTAAAGATCACCCGGTCTATCGAGGCTATAAGTTACCCTGGCCAGCCGGGCGCAAAGTGCGCGTCAGCGGCAGTATCGGACATGTATTCACTTATAAAACCTGTCCATCCACCTGCCTATATGCGTTCGATTTTGCCGACGGCACAATGTTTCCGGTCGTAGCAGCAAAAGCCGGCTATGTCAAATATGCTGTTTGGCGATATCCGAATGGATATTCCGAAGCTGGCAACTTTCTGGTCATTGAAGACCCAACCACCAACCCTACCACCTATCAGGTGTACTATCATCTGGCGCAAGACAGCATTCCACCGGCACTGCGCGTACGCGGGGCGCGAGTGTATCAGGGACAGTTCATCGGCAATGCGGATGATACCGGTCCAAGCACAGCTCATCACTTGCACTTTCACGTGCATACCAACCCCAACAGCTACTGGGGCAGCTCGGTAGATATCGTCTTTGATGATGTGCCCATCAACGGCGGACGCCCTCGTACCTGTACAGAAGCACGCGCCTTCCCCAATTACGGCAAAGAGTGTATACCCGGCAACTGGCTGACCTCAATGAATGGAGATGACAGCCCTCCCACCGGTACCCTCGACGCGCCTAAAGCAGGTGCGAAAATCACCGCTCCGGAAATGCGCATTCGCGGGCACGGCGAGGATGATAACGCTATCGAGTCTTTTCAGGTGTTGGTTACTTGGGATGGTAACTGGCATCAGCTTGGAGCGACTCAGACAAAAAACCCTTTTGATTTTACCGTCAATATTTGTGAGGCAGGCATCCCGGTCGGTCCGTTTATGCTGGCTTTGCGTATTCAGGATACCGCCGGACGCCTTGCCGAGGGCAAACCAGGCTACCGGCTGCTGGAAAATCAATATCCTTGTAATCCTCCAACCCAAACACCCGCAATCTGTAATCCCACCTCAGATCAGGTTGCCCTTTACAGCGATGCCGGTTTCAGCGGTCATTGCCAGGTGTACGACCCCGGCGATTACGCAACTATGGACAATCTAGAAATCAAGCCGAATGACATTGAGTCGATTAAGGTGGGCAACCAGGTTATGTTAAGATTGTTCACAGAAGCCAGTTTTGGCGGCGAGGAAGAGCTTTTCTTGTCAGATGATGATAACCTTGACGACAATCCAATTAAGGCAAATCGTGTTGCTTCTTTTCAAGTGCAACAGCGCCCCCCATTACCCGAACCTCCCCAACTGGCTGCACCACACAACGCGGCTGACTTGCCGCCCACCGACCAGGATGAAATAACCCTTACATGGAAAGGGAAACATGTTGGCGAAGAATACCGCGCCGAACTGAACGGTCCAACTGGTTTTTACCGTGTGATGGAGTGGACGGATGCGCTAAACTGGACGGTCGGCAAGCTGCCAGCGGGTGATTACACATTGCTGGTATGGGCGCGCAATCCCGTCGGTGAAAGTCAGGCAATGCTCAACTTTTCCGTCATCCATGCTGATGAACCACCCGTCACCCATCTTTTACCATTGAAAGCAGAAATGGATAGCACAGCTTTTATCTTGCAGTGGGAAGTCATGGATGGCGCGGATGATCTAGAGCGTTTTGAAATCCAGTTCCGCGATAACAATTCAGAATGGCAGGACTGGAAACGTCCATTATCAGCTCAGATGCGGCAAACGCTTTTCATGGGTGAGCAAGGACATCACTACGAGTTCCGCCTGCGCGGTGTAGACCACAAAGGCAATCAGGAAGCCTACCCTGATCAACCGGAAGCAATCACACAAGTCAAAGAAACCTGTCAGGAAGATCCATTTGACGCCACAGCTTCTGGCGATGATCAGTGGTTGGATGCCACCCCTCTAGATATTGGTATTTCACAGGAACATAACATCTGTGGAATCGGTGATGAAGACTGGGTGGTGTTTCCTGCCGAATCCGGCAAATCCTATCGCATCAGCGTCACACCTGACAACGAAGTGACCGCCATTAGTATTCAACTTTACGATAACAACGGCTACACGTTGTTGGGTGAAAACAAACCCACCGACTTTGGGCAACCAGTGCAACTAGACTGGATCGCTCCCAATGATGGATTATATTTCCTGCGTCTGCGTCCCTATGATGCCGGATTGGCAGGCGACTCAGCGCGTTTTTCCGTACGTATCGAAAAACTTGCCCTAGTTTATACACCCACGTTGTTCTGTAGCACATTGATTTTACCGCTCATCTGGCTGACAATCAAAGCATTTTATCGGTTGAAAACAGCCCAACGAAAATTTATATAAAATCTAACAACGAGATAACATCGCTCTGCCACCCTCCTGCGGATTGTAAGCCCGCAGGAGACTTTTTGCTGAACAATTCCCCGAATCAAACACAAGGAAAATCGGATATAACAAAATCAGTGGAAAGCTGTAAAATGATTTATAGAGCATCGCTATCCGCAACTGAAAGGAACCCTGCATGTCTGAGCACCTTTCCCGCCGAGTCAAAGTCCTGTATGGGATGGGGGACATTGGTTTCAGTCTCACGCTTACCATTATCGGCGCCTATTTTGCCATTTTCCTGACCGATGTGGTTGGTGTTTCACCGTCTGTTGCAGCCATTGCCATTTTTATCGGGCGGAGCTGGGATTATGTTAACGACCCGCTCATCGGGCATTTTTCTGACCGGGCGCGCACACGTTGGGGAAGACGACGCCCGTTCTTGCTTTTTGGTGCTTTACCCTTTGCCTTGGCGTACCTTCTGATGTGGATGCGTCCACCCTTTGAGAGCCATCTGGCGCTAGCGATTTATTATGCCAGCGTATATGTTATCTTTGATGCAGCTGCAACCTTTGTGTACATGCCCTATTTTGCTCTGACGCCTGAATTGACATCTAATTATGACGAACGCACTGCGCTGACCAGCTATCGCATGTTTTTCTCCATCCTTGGCAGTCTGATTGCTTTCACCGTGCCTCTGGCGATTATCGGCACCTTCCGACCCGAGAACGCCCCGCGCGTGCTGCTGATGGGTACTATTTTTGGCTTTGCTAGTGCCGCGCCTTTGCTTATCGTCTTTTTCAGCACACGGGAACGAGCAGAATATCTTGAGCTGGAGCAGCCCAAATTACGTGATTCGCTGCGTGCAGCAGTAAAGAACCGCCCCTTTGTTTTCGGTGCAATCATCTTCCTGATCACCTGGGTTTCTATTGACATCCTGCAAGCCACGCTGCTGTATTTCATCAAGTATGTGCTTCAGCGCGAGGAACAAAGTGATGCTATCATGGCTGCCATTTTTATCACTGCTATTCTGGCTTTGCCGCTTTGGGAATGGGCAGCACGCCGTTTGAATAAACGCCTGGCGTATGGTGTTGGAGTGGCGTTTTGGGCAGTTGTTCAGCTCATTTTGATTTCGATCAATGCTTCAGTGCCTTTGCAGATGATTTTTTTCCTGTGCGTCCTGGCAGGCATTGGTGTCAGCGCGGCACACGTGCTACCCTGGTCTATCCTGCCGGACGCCATTGAATGGGATGAATACCAGACCGGTACCCGTCACGAAGGCATGTTCTACAGCCTGGTCACACTGGCACAGAAAATTGCTTCCTCAATTGCTATTCCTATGGCATTACTTATTCTGGATGCAGCCGGATATACCCCAAATGCTGTCCGGCAACCGGCAAGCGCCCTGCTGGGTATCCGGCTGGTCATCGGCCCGCTGCCAGCCCTATTGTTGACTATTGGGATTATCTTTGCCATTGCCTGCCCGCTTAATCGTCAGACACACGCCCGCATCGTCCAAGAACTCGAAGAGCGCCGTCTGGCTCATAAACAGGAGTCTATATGAGTGAAATCCAGGTTCTTCCAGTGCTCAACCGTCAGGATCAGAAAACGTTTTTGACCTTTCCCTGGAAAATTTACAAAAACGACCCCTTGTGGGTGCCACCGCTATTACCAGACCTAAGAAAACGCATTGATCCCCGACGCGGAGTTTTCTTCAAGCGTGGCACAGCAAAATATTTTATTGCATGGCGGAATCGCGAACCTGTTGGCACGATTTGCATCGCTGAAGATCACAAGACCAATGAGGAAACCGGGCGCAGGGAAGCCATCTTTGGTTTCTTTAACTTCATTGAGGATTATACAGTGATGGAAGCTCTGCTTGAACGCGCTATCCATTGGGCATCCGCACGCGGATTGACCTCTCTGGCTGGACCTTTCAATCTGGATTACGAAGATGGATATGGCATTTTGGTAGAAGGGCGTGATCGTCCACCAGCTTTAATGTGCGGGCACACGCCCCCTTATTACCTCGAATTTGTTGAGCGCTATGGCTTCACCCCAGCACGCGGCGACAATCTGGCTTTTGCCCTCGACATCACACAGGACAGACCCATCTTTCGAGAACTCGCACAAATGGCAGAACGCGTGCGCCGGCGCAAAAACATCTTGATTCGACCTGCCAACCTGACTCGTTGGAGAGACGAACTGGAGCGCGTTTATATCTTGCTTAACCGCTCGCTTTCGCATCTTCCTGATCATCGTCCCTGGCAGCGCGAGGTAGTTTTCGAAAACCTGGCACCATTTCGCAAGATCGCTGACCCAGAACTGGTATTGTTTGCCGAAGCAGATGGAAAAACCATCGGGTGGTTTCCAGGACTACCCAACCTGAATGAGATTTTCATTCAGGTCAATGGGCTATGCACACCATGGGATTATCTAAAATTATGGAAATATCAACGTCAGCCGATTCATTGCCTGACCATCAAAAGTATTCTGATTCTGCCAGAGTATTGGGGCAGCGGTGCAGTCATCCTCTTATTCGACGAAATGCTGCGGCGAGCGCGAGAGCGAAACTACGAATGGCTGGACTTTTCGCTGACATCTGCGGACAACCCGCGCACACCCGTTCTGGCAAAACGCTTTGGCGCCACCCTTTACAAGCGTTACCGTGTTTATCGCCTGGAAATCTAGCGACGATATTAGCCTTAAGCTGCTCGAAATTTGCGCAACCGCAAACTATTGGTCACTACAAAAACACTGCTGAATGCCATTGCCAGCGCTGCTAGCATTGGATTCATCAGTCCTAACGCAGCCGCTGGGATCAAAACCACATTGTAGAAAAATGCCCAGAACAGATTTTGTTTGATAGTTTGCAGTGTGCGGCGTGAAAGCTGGATCGCCCGTACCACACCCCTTAAATCACCGCTGATCAATACCACCGGCGCCGATGCCATTGCCACATCGGTGCCACTACCAATTGCAATCCCCACATCCGCCTGCGCCAGCGCCGGTGCGTCGTTGATGCCATCGCCCACCATCGCCACAACTTCCCCATTGTCTTGCAGTTTCTTTACTTCCATCGCCTTATTACCTGGTAAAACTTCTGCCAGCACAATATCTACATTCACTTGGCGGGCAATCGCCCGCGCAGTTTGCTGGTTGTCCCCCGTGATCATCACCACTTTCAAACCCATCTCACGCAAGCGGCGAACCGCCTCCACTGACCCCTCTTTGACTGTGTCAGCTATGCCTATAACACCGCGTACCACGCCATTCAATGCCACCAGTACAACCGTTTTGGCTTCACTTTGCAATCGTTGAAGTTCTGAATCCAGCCCATTCAATGCCAACTGATATGCTTCAATCATACGCAGGTTGCCGATCAGAACTTCATGACCATCTACAACTGCCATTACACCCTGCCCTGCCGCCGCGCGGAAGCCCTGTGGCTCAACCAGTGTTAGCCCGCGTTCTCCAGCCTCGGCAAAGATCGCTTCACCCAGCGGGTGCTCACTGCCCTTCTCAACTGAAGCCGCCAGTCTCAGCAATTCATCCTCACCAGCAGCAAACTCACGAACGACGACATCCGTAACTTTTGGCTGTCCACGTGTGATTGTGCCGGTTTTGTCCAATACAACAGTCGTTAAACGCCCGGCGCGTTCTAATGCCTCGCCGCTCTTGAATAGAATCCCAAGCTCGGCGCCTTTACCGCTGCCTACCATCACCGCCGTAGGCGTTGCCAGTCCCATCGCGCAGGGACAGGCAATCACCAGCACTGCAACCATGTTAATTAAGGCGCGGGTGAATGCACTCTCTTGCGAGTCTGAAGGCAATGGAATCAGAAAATACCACACCGTAAAAGTGGTCAGTGCAATCAGAATTACAACAGGAACAAACACCGCTGAGATGCTGTCAGCCAGTTTTTGAATCGGCGCTTTGCTGGCTTGTGCCTCTTCGACCAGACGGATAATCTGGGCAAGCGCGGTTTCTTTGCCAACCCGTGTTGCTTCAAACTTAAGTAGCCCAAGCTTGTTCAGTGTTGCCCCGATAACCGTATCGCCCGGGCCCTTCTCTACCGGCAGCGACTCGCCAGTGAGCATCGCTTCATCCACTGCTGAGCGGCCTTCAATAACCACACCATCCACAGCAATCTTTTCGCCGGGACGGACCATCACAATATCGCCGACCCTTACTTCTTCCACCGGAACTTCCAGTTCCTGCCCTGCTCGCACGATGCGCGCCGTCTTCGCTTGCAACCCCATTAGTTTCTTGATAGCTTCACTAGTACGCCCTTTTGCACGCGCTTCCAGAAACTTACCCAGTTTGATCAGGGTAATGATCACCGCCGCCGTTTCAAAATAGACATGCCCTGAAAGCAAACCAAACGTCACGGGAAGTGAATAAAAATAGGCTGCCGATGACCCCATCGCCACCAACACATCCATATTGGCAGACCGATTACGCAAGGACTTGTATGCTCCAACATAGTACTGCCAACCAACATAAAACTGTACTGGTGTTGCCAATACCAGCATCAACCAATTCAACCATGTAGCATGAACCAGCATCTCAGGAAACAAACCAAGCTCGCGCCCCATAGCAAGTAAAAACAACGGGCTTGTGAATAACAGGCCAACGATCAGGTAACGACGCTGCTGGTTAATCTCCGCTTGCCGGGCACGGGCTTCCGCATCGTCATCCCCGCCGCCCGCTTCAACCACTTCAAAACCAGCAGAGGCAATTGCTCTACGCAGCTCTGCTTGACTGATCATCGTAGGAATGTAACGGATATATGCTTTTTCCGAAACAAAGCTAATCTGCGCTTCAAGCACGCCTTCGAGTGAAGATAAGGCCTTCTCCAACCGACGAGCATCATTATCATCGCTCATTCGACGAATGCTTAAGCTGGCTTCCCCTCTGGCAACTCCATAGCCAGCGCGCTCTACTCTCCCGATTAAGTCTGGAAGCTTTACCAGCAATGGATCAAAAATCACCGTCGCGCGCTCGGATGATAAATTAACCGATACATCTTGTACGCCGTTTAACCTTTTCAAATTACGCTCAACCGTCGCTACACAGTTTGCGCACGTCATTCCAGTAATCGGTAACGTTATTTGTCTTACATCTGACATCGCACGAATATCCTATTCTCACCTCTAAAGACCTGATCAGTGTAGGTTGTCTGGTCAGAACAATTGCTTATCCAGACGACGCGAGACTGGGCGGGTAATTAATCTCTTTCAATAGCGCAACAATGGCATCCTCGCTGGCTGGCGCGTCAAAAACAACCGTAGCAGTTTTCTTTTCCAGACTAACTTCAACTGAATGAACACCCTCCAAATCTCTGAGTTCCATTGCAATTGTATGAACGCAATGTGCACAGGAAATATTTGGAATGGAATAGGTGATTGTTTGCATAAGGCAAATCCTTTCTTTCAAAGGTAAAGTAAATAGATTTTTCAAGCACGGGAAGCCGCCTCAAAAACATCCACAATTTCATGCAGCACGCGTTCTCGCTCTACCGGGTCCTCACCCTGTACTGCCGTGACGAGGCAAGAATTAAGATGCTGATCAAGTATCAGTGAGCTAATTTTATTCAACGCAGACTGGACCGCCTGTATCTGACGAATGACATCAATACAATACGCATCTTCCTCTACCATACGCTGAACGCCGCGCAGGTGACCCTCCGCGGTTTTCAGTCGCCGAATAATATTCTCTCGCTCCCTCATGGCAACCTCCTCCCCCCCCCATAGGGGAGGGGATACTATTTGACATAATTTTACTAAAAAAATCCAAATAGTCAAGTCTTTGTTCTGAAGTTTAGACATGAGATGGGACAGGGTGCTGAACCAGGGTGGTGAATGAAGCCAAGGCGCTGCCAAAGATGATCTGCCATTGCCCGGGCGGGAGCGACCATAGTTTAGTCATGCCCAGCAGGCTTTTCAGATTGCGGAAGCTCTCGTCTATTTTCATGCGCGCCAGGTAAATGCGCAGTCCTTGCTGAGCCTCCAGGCTGGTCATGCCCCATAGAGGTTGAGCGAAACCCCTGTTCCGGATGCCGATCAGGTTCACACAGACCTGACCCTTGTACCACACCTGAGGATGGATCACGGTTTCGCCCGGTGAAATGGATAGTGCCGCTTCCCGGCCGTCTGCATCCCAGAACTTGGCAGGGTGGCTGCCCAGGTTCAGCCGGATGACGAAATTCACCTGCTCTGCGGCCAATTCTTGAGGCTTCTCTCTTTCCTTTTGTCCGAACTCATGTCCCAACTTCAGACAAAAATCCTTGTCAAAGCACCTTTCCTTTGCTATAATCTGCTTCATTAGGGCGCGTAGCTCAGTTGGTCAGAGCGCACGGTTCACATCCGTGAGGTTCGAGGGTTCGAGCCCCCCCGCGCCCACTCAATGCGGGTATTTCTTCAACACCCGCTTTGCTTTGTTTATCGGGCTTAATGTTTCTTTATCCGTGATCATGGTCAGAATACCAGCATAAAATAACGCTCAGCACAGATGATCAATCTTCTCACCCCTTAGGAGAAATATGCCACAAGAAACCACCCGTAAAGTTGTTGTGACTGGAGTACTGGGGGCTATCTCGGTGCTGCTGGGCTGGACACACTGGGGCTTCATTCCCTGGTTCAGCGGAGCTTCCCTGACTATCATGCACGTCCCGGCAATCATCGGCGCTGTTTTGGAGGGACCTCTGGTAGGCGCTGCCATCGGTCTGATCTTTGGCTTGTTCAGTATGCTGCAGGCAGCCATTGCCCCAACCGGACCGGCAGATGTCTGGTTCACCAATCCCCTGTTGGCAGTTTTGCCCCGTTTATTCATTGGTCCGGTCGCCTGGCTGGTATGGACGGCTCTTAAACGCTGGCCTGCCGCAGGTATGATCGTAAGCGGCATTGCCGGCAGCCTGACCAACACGATTCTGGTCTTGGGAATGATTGGAGTGCTTGGATTTCTGCCGTGGCTCGCACTGGGACCCATTGCTGTAGCGAATGGACTACCTGAAGCAGTCGTTTCGGCTTTGTTTACCCTGGCGATCGTCGCCGCCTGGAAGCGTATTGAAGTTGGAAGTAAACGCGGTTCAAATCTTTAGTCTCATATGAAAGAAGCCAAAGCGATTAAGAAAGTTCCCGGCGGTAAGCTGGTACGCGTGGATATAACATACAGTGAGCGGCTGGAAAGAGTCAAAATCACCGGTGACTTTTTCCTGCATCCTGAAGATGTTCTAATCATCATTGAAGATGCCCTGACGGGCGCCCAACTGCCTCTCGACAAATCCAGCCTGATTGAAAAAGTGCAAAGTATCTTGGAAAGGGAAAAAGCCGTGCTGGTTGGTTTTAGTCCACAAGACCTGATCGATATTCTGGAAGAGGCGGTGCAATCATGAAATATCGCATGATTCCCTTCCGCTATTTCAACGCATACATGAATATGGCGTTGGATGAGGCAATCATGGAAGGCATTCGCACTGGCACAACCCTGCCAACCATTCGTTTGTATGGCTGGGAGCCTTCCGCAGTCTCTATTGGATACTTTCAGGGACTGGAATACGAGGTCAATCTGGAAGCCTGCCGTCTGCAGGGTGTAGATGTCGTTCGCCGCATCACTGGCGGCGGAGCGGTTTATCATGATCGGGATGGCGAAATCACTTACAGCCTGCTAGCGCCGCTTGCGCTGTATCCGGATGACCTGATCCAGTCCTATCGTCTGATCTGCGGCTATCTGATTGAAGCACTGCAGCTTCTGGGAATTGAAGGCAGTTTTCAACCTATCAATGACATTATTGTGGATGGCAGAAAAATCTCCGGCAATGCCCAGGCGCGCAAACAGGGGGTTTTACTGCAGCACGGCACCATACTCTATCGCGTAGATGTCGAAAAAATGTTTACCCTGTTAACCGTCAGCGAAGAAAAAGTATCCGATAAACTTATCCGCAGCGTTAAAAAACGCGTCACCAGTATTTCAGACATTCGTCCGGTCTCTTTTCAAGAGGTTATCACTGCCCTGGAAACCGCTTTTCGCAACAATCTGGAAACAGAATACGGTGATTATACCGAGCGGGAACTTCAGCGCGCCCGGGAACTTGCAGAACAAAAGTACAGCACTTCTTCATGGGTTGCCATGCGGTAACCTCACAGGAGGTCAAGCCAGAAGCATCTCTACCCAATTTGTCATTTCATATCCTTCAGTTCCACTCATCTTCGTGAGCCGCCCAACGGCTTGCGCTTCACCTGCGCCGCGAAGCGCAGCGGAGCGGCGTCAGCTGCAAGCGCAGGTTAGGCGGCGTTTGCATAATCACCTCAGTAATAATTTGGAAAACATCCTATTCAGCGTTTCAAGCAAAGATACATCTGGGCGCTTATTTATAACTCCTAGACGATAATCAGAGTAAATTTCTGATATTTCTAGAGCAGTATTTTGGGTAATGGCTTTTAAGTCTATCACTTTGGCATTATTCAAGTCATTAGGCTCAAATTTTTCCAATCCGTCGCCATATTCACGGCGGTTATCATTAAAAATTTCACGCGCAACATCGGTTATTAAATAAGCCATCAAAATATCTATCTTGTCCATTCCAAACATATTGAGATAAAGGCAGTGGAAGCAAGTTAAGTTTCTAACATCTGCTTCATTCCTAACAAATCTCAGACCATTGCGATTAAATACAGTTACAAGGATTGGTGCAGGAGGACGGTTTTCTATAGCATACCACGGCGTTCTATGGCTCGTAAGATATTTTTTATGTATGCCAAGTTTTTCTCCCAATTGAATGTATTTGCGAATAGCGATGCTATTAATGTCAATAATATTGAGGAGATATACGTTCTTCTCACCTATTCTTAGTTCTTCAAAGTCTTCCCGAGTAAAGAAATAGGAACTAGCTTGATTAGCCTTTGTAAGACAGGGCAACAAATATTTGTCTTCGATTTCAAAATCTCGTTTCTTTTGCTCGCTGAATGTAAAGTAATTGTTATCGCCGGTGGCTATCCCCCTGACAACTTTTCCATAAGTTGAAAGTGGAACCAGATTCTTATACTTGCTCCCATTTTGCTTTTGATAATATGCGCGCCATTTGATATTCGCGTCTAAATCTTCGTATAAGACCGCTTTTCCACTTGTCTTAATATTTGGATAAAGAGGAAATTGTTCTTCAAGGTTAGCTAAATCGTCGAGCGTTTTGACAGCGATGAACTCAACTGCCTTTATATCGGTAGAGTTATCAAATAGTAGAATGCAAGACGTAGTAATAACATTGTCAAACAAGTTTTCATTAAAGTCAAAGACGATAACGTATTTTAGACTCTTGTGTCTAATCAGATTTCTCTTGATTAATACACCATAGTCTGCGTTTAAGAATTCTGACGGAAGAATATAAGCAGCTCTGCCATATTCAGAAAGTTGGTTGATAGACTTAAGAAGGAAAAGAGTATGTAGATTTGTTAGCCCACTCAATGCTAAACCGAGTCGACTTTGAAACTCGGATAGTATTTCATTGCGGTTCTTGTAGTTCTGGAATCTTTGATATGGTGGATTGCAGATGATCCCATCATATTTGTTGTTCCAATCATTGAACATATAGTCACGGTTAATAAGCCTAACGTCATAATCTTTGTAATCCTGAAACAAAGTCTTCGCTTTCTTTAAAACCTGCGGGTCAATGTCATAACCTATTAATTGATATGTATTTGTGTTGGCTTCTTTTATAATTGCGCGGAGAAATATACCTAATCCTACAGCGGGGTCGAGTATAGTCTTACACTTTGGATTACTGATAAGCCATTTCCCCATAAAGCGGGCAATGGGGAAGGGTGTGAAGAATTGCCCCAGTTTCTTCACATGTTCACTGCTAGCGTTTGCCGCATACTCTCTTTCGGGGGCGTCTGAAAAAAAGGCATTGTTTTGAATCTGTCCAGTAATTGCCATTATTTAGTCTCCATGCGGCAAGTTCAACAGGCCTAACAGGTTTTCAACATTCAGGTATGCTTCTCCGCCTTCAAACTTCACAAAGAACAACAGCCGTCCTCTGTCAAGTTCTCGATAATCGCTTTGATGACTTGGCATTTCAATTCTTGATGCGATTTCAACGCCTTCCTTGACGTTTATCTTGATGGTGGTCTTCTGTTGATTCTTTTCGTCTTTCTCAATAAAATATTTTACGTTACGATTGGCAGGGTTGCTAATCAACTGAAGAATGTTCTCAAAAGAGATGCCATAGACCTTATCAAAGAAGACTTGAAAATAAAAATGCGGAACATTGAAAGTCTGTATCCACTTATAGACTATAATCATATCTTCAACTTTTGGCGTAAAACTTAAGAATTCCCTTTGCAATGTTTTTTTCGCAGCAGCGGCCTTATGCTGAAGATGTAGGTCATATTTTTCGACAAGGAATGAACTCGAACGGATTTCTAATCCCGCAATCGCCTTAGGGACAATTAGCATTTGTTCTCTCACGGTGAGATTGCTTATGTTGAAGTTCCAATCTTTTTTGTAGTCTTGCATCCTGAAAATCAGAATATCTGGACGTTTGCCGATACGGTCTAACTCATCTTGGTAATCTTCGTAGAACTCTTTGAAGCCTGCTTCACCAGCCACAAGTCTATCAGATTTTCCATACTGAACAGCTACAAAATCCTTGTTTAATTTATTAA
>Ga0068707_1000147_pt1 | contig 39721 bp, 39 predicted proteins | sample YNPNPMetaG_FD_66600 | JGI IMG/M metagenome (GOLD analysis project Ga0068707, IMG submission 66600) | Anoxygenic and chlorotrophic microbial mat microbial communities from Yellowstone National Park, USA - YNP NP MetaG | ecosystem: Environmental > Aquatic > Thermal springs > Hot (42-90C) >... | reverse complement strand
TTCGTCTCCCTCGTTTCACTACCTGATCATCCTTCTTACAGTGCGGACAGTACATCCCAATACCCAAAAATGGGAGATCTTTTAGATTCTTTTATATGTTACGAATTCTCAGGAATATCAACAAGTAAATATTTATTTATAATAGACTGTATTACGGGTTACCATGAAAACCCTTTGAAGCTGAAATATATGCATCAAAAGGTATTCATCTAAACTTGTACTAAAATCATGAAGGTGACTTATATGAATAAACAACAAACAATGCAAACAGTAGAGCGAACCAGCAAGAACAGTAGAGGTAAAATGAGTAGTATTGATGGTAACACTGCTGCTGCTCATGTAGCATACGCTTTTAGTGATGTAGCGGCTATATACCCTATCACCCCTTCCACATCCATGGGTGAAGTATGTGATCAATGGGCAGCTTACGGTAGAAAAAACTTATTCGGCCAGGTTTTAAAAGTCGTTGAAATGCAGTCAGAAGCAGGAGCAGCAGGTGCTGTTCACGGTGCTCTAAGCGCAGGTGCTTTTGCAACAACCTTCACTGCGTCTCAGGGTCTACTGCTAATGATACCGAACATGTATAAGATAGCAGGGGAGCTCATGCCTACTGTCTTCCATGTTAGCGGACGAGCTATAGCTGGACAGGCTTTATCCATATTTGGTGATCATCAGGATATAAACGCTACTAGAGCAACAGGTTTCGCTATGATAGCATCTAACTCTGTACAGGAGGCTATGGATCTAGCTCTTGTAGCCCATCTCTCAACTCTACGTGCTAGTGTACCTTTTATACATTTCTTCGATGGGTTCCGTACATCTTTAGAGATACAGAAGATAGAGGTTATAGACTATGAGGATATGAAACCATTAGTTGACTGGGCTGCTGTTAAAAGACACCGTGAGAGAGCTTTAAACCCTGAACACCCGCATCTGAGAGGATCAGCGCAGAACCCTGATATATACTTCCAGGCTACTGAGGCTGCGAACAAGTATTACCAAGCTGTTCCAAGGATCGTCGAGGAGGAGATGCGTAAAGTCAGTAGGCTTACAGGTAGAACATATAACCTATTTGATTACACTGGTGCTCCTGATGCTGATCGTGTCCTCGTCATGATGGGGTCTGGTTGTGAAGCAGCTGATGAAACCGTTGAATATTTGAATAAACACGGTGAGAAGGTTGGTTTAATAAAGGTTAGATTATACAGGCCTCTATCAGCTGAGCATCTCCTAAAGGTTATACCGAAGACTACTAGGATTATAACAGTTCTTGACCGTACAAAGGAGATTACAGGTTTCGGTGAACCATTATACCTTGATATATCAACTATCATACATGACGCTGGTTTAGACATAAAAATCCTAGGTGGACGGTATGGTTTAGGGTCTAAGGAGTTCACACCGACCATGGTTAAAGCAGTCTATGATAACATGAAACAGGGTCAACCTAAGAATCATTTCACTGTGGGTATAATAGATGATGTAACATTCACTTCATTACCTCTACCTGAACCTATTGATACAGCACCTCCTGGTATGATACGGTGTAAATTCTGGGGTATGGGGTCTGATGGTACAGTCGGCGCTAACAAAGACGCTATCAAGATCATAGGTGACACTACTGATCTATACGTGCAGGGTTACTTCGCTTATGACCCTAAAAAATCAGGTGGTGTAACTGTATCTCATCTCAGATTCGGTAAGACCCCGATTCATTCAACCTACCTGATCGACCAGGCTGATTACATAGCTTGTCATCAACCCTCCTATGTTAACAAATACGATCTACTAGAGGGGATAAAAGAAGGAGGTGTATTCGTACTAAATGCGCCATGGGTCACCATTGAGGAGTTAGAGGAGCATCTACCAGACTCGTTAAAGAGGGTTATAGCTGAGAAGAAAGTCAGATTCTACGTTATAGACGCTGTTAAGATAGCTGAGGAGATAGGTCTTGGTGGACGTATAAACATGGTGATGCAGACTGTATTCTTCAAACTATCCAATGTTATACCATTAGATCTAGCTATAAAAGAGATGAAAAAAGCTGTTGAAAAAACCTATAGTAAGAAAGGTAAAGATGTTATAGAGATGAACTGGAAGGCTATCGACTATGCTTTAGATAATATAATAGAGATTAAATACCCAGCGTCATGGGGTAAACTAACTGTTAAACAACCAGATCCTAACCCTGATGAACCTGAATTCATAAGGAAGGTTCTACGACCAATGGTAGCGCAGAAAGGAGATACCTTACCGGTTAGCGTGTTCACACCAGGAGGCATCTTCCCTGTAGGAACCTCCCAGTATGAGAAAAGAGGTGTAGCTATCAATGTCCCTGAATGGATAATTGACAACTGCATCCAGTGTAACCAATGCGCGATGGTGTGTCCTCATGCTGCTATCAGACCATTACTTGTATCATCTGAGCATCTAAAGAATGCACCTGACGGGTTCACTACTAAGAAAGCAGTTGGTAAAGGCTTAGAAGGGTACTACTTTAGGATACAGGTTTACCCTGAGGATTGTGTCGGTTGTGGTAACTGCGCTGATATATGCCCTGCTAAAGAAAAGGCTTTAGTAATGAAGCCGTTTGCGACCCAGTTGAAACAAGTGAATATGCAGCGTTTCGCTAGCACTCTACCTAGTCCACCTGAGGGTTTATATGATAAATTCTCTGTTAAAGGATCACAATTCCAAAAACCGTTATTAGAGTTTTCAGGTGCTTGTGCTGGATGCGGTGAGACTCCTTACCTGAAGCTTGTAACGCAGCTGTTCGGTGACCGTATGATCATCGCTAATGCTACAGGCTGCTCCTCTATATGGGGTGGGTCGGCGCCATCTATACCATTCACAACTAATGATAAGGGTCATGGCCCTGCGTGGGCTAACTCGTTATTCGAGGATAACGCTGAGTACGGTTTCGGTATGGTACTCGCTACTATTCAACGCAGAGCTAAACTAGCTGACCTGATCAGGGAGGCTTTGAAGAATGCTGAAGGTGAGCTAAGAGAGGTTTTTGAAAACTGGTTAAAATGGATGAATGACGCTGATAAGTCAAAGGAGTACGGTGACCGTATAAAGACTCTACTTGAGATTAACCATGATGATGAAATCCTACGTGAGATATGGGATATGCGTGATATGCTCACTAAGAAGTCTATATGGTGTGTTGGTGGTGACGGCTGGGCTTACGATATAGGTTACGGTGGACTTGATCACGTGTTAGCCATGGGTGAGGATGTGAATATTCTAGTGTTTGACACTGAGGTTTACTCTAACACTGGAGGGCAATCATCTAAAGCTACACCTATGGGTTCTATAGCTAAATTCGCTGAGTCTGGTAAAAAAACCAAGAAGAAGGATCTAGGTTTAATAGCTATGAGTTACGGTTACGTTTACGTGGCGTCAGTTGCTATGGGTGCGAATAAGAATCAGTTGATAAAAGCTTTAAAAGAAGCTGAGTCCTATCCTGGTCCATCATTGATCATAGCTTACTCCCCATGTATAAATCATGGTATCAAGGTTGGTATGGGTAAATCACAGGAGGAGGAACGCTTAGCTGTGGAATGCGGTTACTGGCCGTTGTACAGGTATGATCCTCGCCTAGCAGCTGAAGGGAAGAACCCGTTCCAGCTTGATTCCAAGGAGCCTAATGGTAAGCTAAGGGAGTTCCTAAGAGGCGAGGTTAGGTACGCTGCTTTGGAGCAGATATTCCCAGAGGAGGCTAAACGCTTACATAGGGAACTAGAAGAAACAGTTATGAAGCGTTACAGGTTATACAAGACGCTGGCTGAGTACGAGTCACCGTTATTCTGAAGTAACTGACGCATAGGTGGATGTTTCAATTCTGTTTAATAAAAGAAAGATGGAGTCCATAGCAGGTGTTAAAGTAAGGATTAAAACCTAGTATACGTAAAAAGTTTTTTTAGAAAACTTTTATACCTTTGCTCTGTTTATCTACTCTCTGATAAAATCGAGGGGTAATTAGGTATTGCTGGTTAAAGCAAGAGAGGTAGCTGGGATCATTAAAAAAGCATCAGAGGTTCATATAGTTACACATATAGATGCTGATGGTATAACAGCTGGTGCTATAGCACTTGAAACTGTTAAAAACCTGGGTAAGGATTATTCGATTGAATGCGTGAAACAACTAGATGATACGGTTATAGAGCGTTTAAAAAGAGAAGGCTATGAGTTAAACTGGTTTACTGATCTAGGTAGTAGTATCACTCTAAGCTATGATGAGTTACCTAGGGTTGTCACTGATCATCATAGCTGCGGGGAGGGTAATAATGGTTTCTTTAATCTTAACCCTCATCTACATGGTTTAGATGGTTCATTAGAAATAAGTGGAGCTGGTGTAACGTATATTGTGTCTCGTGTGATTGATGATACGAATGAGTACTTATCACCTTTAGCTGTGGTTGGCGCATGCGGTGACCTTCAGGATAGAAAGCATTGTAGACTCATTGGTTTTAACCGTGAGATGATAGTAAACGACGCTGAGAGAAAAGGTTTAATAGAGGTAAAAAAGGATATAAGACTCTTCGGGCGTGAGTCAAGACCATTAATAAAACTACTCCAGTACGCTAATGATCCTTTTATACCTGGTCTCACTGGGCGAGAGGAAGCATGTGTATCATTTTTACATGAACTAGGTGTACCTTTAAAGGATAAGGATAACTGGCGTAGATGGATTGATTTAACAATGAAGGAGAAGCAACTAGTAACCTCGTCTGTAGCTCGTTTATTATTATCAAAAGGATTTGGCTCCAAGTACGTATCGCGTTTAATCGGTGAGGTTTACTTGTTAAGCAAGGAGGAGGCTGGTACTGAGGTTCATGACGCTAGAGAGTACGCTACATTGTTGAACGCTACAGCTAGGTATGGTAAACATGATATTGGTTTACAAGTCTGCCTTGGTGATCGTGACTCAGCGTTTAAAAAAGCTCGTAATCTACTCAGAGGTCACAGGCAGAATCTCGTTGAAGGTTTACAGTTCGCTAAGGAGGAGAAAGTAGAGAGGAGGAGGCATCTGCAGTTCTTCCATGCTGGTGATGGGATACGAGACACTATAATAGGGATTGTTACTAACATGATGCTGCAATCAGAGTGCGTGGATAAACATCTACCGTTACTCGGTCTTGTCTACACTGATACTGGTGATGTGAAAGTATCAGCACGTGGTACAGATGAGATGGTGGATAAGGGTTTAGATCTTTCATCTGCTCTGCAGTTAGCAGCTAAAAAGGTTAACGGTGTAGGTGGAGGGCATAAAGTAGCAGCTGGTGCTACTATACCTAGAGGGAGTGAAGAAGAATTCTTAGACATGGTTGATAGTATAATAGAGAAGCAGTTTGAACATTAACGCTTCTTAGAGGTTTTATGTATACGTGTAACCTTGCATTCGTATACCAATGATTCACCTACTAGTTTAGCGTCAGGTGCTTTTGTGTTAAACGCGAATGTTATACCAGTCTCGTTTACATCAACTATTTTTATATGCTGATAGAATCCTTCAAATGAGTTACTAAAAGTAGTGTTAATCACTGGGTCAGCTCGCTCTTTGAAGATAGTGGAGTTCACGATGATGATAGTACTATTCCATATTTTACGGTTAATGACTGTCCCATTTGATACTATATGCTGAATGGTAACATATGAACCGTTGATACCTATTATTTTAATGATCCATGGTGAAGGTTCACCTTCCATGTAGGTGTATGATTGGTTAACATTTAACGACCCGTAATCCATATCAGGATCTGTCTGAGAGGGGTAAGCGAATGGTAGATACTCAGCTCTGATCTCCTCTACGAAATGATAATACGTGAATCTAGAGTAATATGACACGTTATACTCGCTTATAAGTGACTCCCGCATAGCTGTAGTATTCCATTCACCGTAAGCCTCATCAGGTGATAGTGTTATATTCCTTGTTTCACCTTGCTGCATGCCTACGAGTTTTTTAATAGCTGCTGATGGCATCAACGTAGGAGATGACGTGTAGGATTCGTACCCTCGTGGCAGCGGTAAAGTCATATCAGGGTTGATGAATATCCTAGCTGGTTCACCACCTGTTTTATTCACAGGGTCAGTATATGTCGAGATGAAAACCGTGTTATTCTTTAGGAATCTACCTGTATACTCGACTTCTACGCAGTCTCCTAACTCCACGTACTCAACTTTAAGTATGACTGATGATAATAACACCCCGATGATTAAACCTATGATTATTATCATGATTATTGATGCGATGATTTTTTTATTTTTAATGGTTGACTCCTGGTTCATATAAAACCCCTCTTGTTATAATCAAAAAAATAAACCACCGGATATTTTAATTTTATCATGTCTGTAATCCATTCAGGTACTATATTAATCATTTCTTATACTCAATGATTCCTTATTTTTAATTCATCCTTCAAAGGTTTTTTTTAATCCCTTATTCCTATTTGATCTTGTGTATTCTCTCTACTGTGACCTCGAATATTAGACTCTCACCTGCTAGTTTATCTATACTGTAACCAGCGTTTTGGATATCCTGAAGGTAAAGGTAATTAATCATGGTGTTTGGTATGTTCCTATAGTATCTAGGTAGAGCGAATACTCTAGTGAACGTTCTGCTTCTGTTAAACTCCTGGTACATTGTCTCGTTGGAATATGAATCGTACACTGAGATATTTATCTTATCATCAGTGACATTTATGATTGTGAACACTGTTGTTATATTTAAGCCGAAGTAATTGTATGAGAGCTTATATCTTTCTCCAACCTTAGGGTTACTGGTTAATGTTATATTTGTATCATCCCATGTAGCTATGGTTGCATCTGGGAACACGTACTCCATGGTGTCCACGTTCACATAGTAAGGTGTTATGTTTTCAACTATATGCTCATTCTTTGTTGGTGTGACTTGGATGATCACTTCTTCATCGCTTATGTTTATTACCCTGGTTGAGTTACCCCATAGATGATAAGGTGGAAGTATTTTTAATGATTTATTAAGGTTGCCTGCTAGTAACTCCTCGTAGCTGATTATCACGAAGTTAGGAGGTGTGAAATAATCCAAATCCTCAGGGTTAACCCATCTTACACTAATACTATTATCAGATGTTATATTAGTCACTTCAACAGTCATGTTTAATTTCGGTGCGAAATTACTAGATAAAAATCTGTCCCCTTCTTTTAGTTTCTCACCGTAGGCTTTACTAGGTGGTATAGGGCCTATAATGGTTGTCTCACCTTCTTTTAGACCTATTAACCCTTCTAATAAACCTGTTATATAGTTAGATGAGTATTCACTATAGTTTTTTGGTGGTGTAGCACTCTTATTGAAGCTAACGAATACATGTATAGGAGTACCGTATGTTTTATTATAAACATCCTTGTATGACGAGTCAAATATAGTATTATTAGAAGCGTAACGCCCTATATAGTTGATATCCACACAGTCGCCTTCTTCTATAACTACTCTTATGGGATTGTAGATAACATATATGTATAATAGTAGCGACGACGCAACAATTATTAGGAGTACTAATACTGCTATGAGTGTGTAGTCCTTCTCAGCTTTTTCATTGTTTATTTTTTCTCTTGTCATATAAGATGGTGAATATTAATCATGTATATATAATTAATTAACTGTTCTATTTGAGACGGTATAACTCCATGTTGACCTATTTTTAATGTTGAATTAAATATTTTAAGTTAGCTCTAACCAGTTTTCAATCTGGTTATTAAAAGAGAATATGCCGCGGCTAGATGGGAGTTTAGTAACAGTGGGAGAGGTGTAGCATTGCAGATAGCAGATCTTCCATTTTGAGTTCGTTGAACAAATCAAAACATATTCCTCTTGTAAACCCTCTGAAATTATAGAGTTATCATGTATACCTACTGATAGATTTCAAACCTGTAGTATGATGCAAATTCAAAAAATATATAAACATGCAATGACAAATATATGCATGATTGACATAGTCAATCTTAACGGGGTTTGAAGGAGGGATTAATAAAAAAAATGAAGATTGTTGGGTTATGCTCATCATATGATGATATAAAAGATATGGAAAACATCATAAAAATATTCATAGTTGAACAACATATAAGGTCAATATCACCATTAGAGAAGCATACAATAAAAACGATGAATCTGAAACGAACATCACTTCACCAAAAAAACATTGCAGAGAGAATAAACAAATACATGATATTAACTGTACGAGGGATCTCCTAGATATATGCTATAAAGTGATGAATTCACACGGATTACACTTGATATTATACATTAGTGGGTCTGTTGCGATTTGAACGCAAGTCTATGGCTCCCGAAGCCACAAGGATACCAAGCTACCCCACAGACCCTAGGCATCATTTGATTTTTAAACTCAAATTTTGATACCTATAGGAAATAGATTTTATGATATAAAAAACCTCCATAGCAATGGTCACCAAAAAAATTTTGGCTAAAAGCTTTTGAAATAATAATTATATCCAGGGGGTTATTCTTTTAGTTGTTTCTTAAAAAGCATGGAGAACTCTTCATATTTCTTAGATAATATCATCGCTGACTCATGCAGTGCTTCCTTAGCTGTTAACGACCCGTCAGTTTCAAATCTGAATAAGAAATGAGTCTCATCGCCTTTAACCTTGATAGCATCGTACTCGCATACATCAACACATGAGGAACAAAGTGTGCATTGTTCAACATCTGTGACAACACATTTATTATTCTTTATAGACAGTATCTTCTTAGGGCATGCCTCCACGCATTGACTACAGAGTTTACATTTCTTATCATCTATCTCAACAACCGGGTAATACTTATAACCTGGTGCTTGGACAGCTTGCCATTTAGCATGATCACGTCCTCTACCTAGAACCGCTTCAACTTCTAGTATAACACGTTGATCCTTTGAAAGCTCAACTATAGGTATACGTTCATCCTTGACAGCCCAGATTTTATTCTCAGGTTGAAGATCACCTGAATACACTACGCATGGTCCCTCTTTACTAAGAGTGTAATGCACTGTGCAGCTCGGGCATCCAGCTCCTTTACAATTACATGCATCACGGAATGTTAATAACTTCAGATCAGTTGGTAACGGAATCATGGATAACCTATGAGCGATTATCTCGTCAAATAATGGACTAGTGTTATCATAAACTATAACATCCTCGACAGCTAATTTAGGGAGGTCAGCTAGCATTACACGCCTCAGAGAGTTAACAAAATAAGGTTTAGTCTCTGATATATCCAAAAACGCTTTATTATCCTTCAACTCTTTTATAGTTACTTTCATTTTTTAGTCACCTTAGACTCGTCTACCACGTTTCCCGCCTTTAGGTTTACAGCCATCATGCGGATGAGGAGTAACATCCTCTATAGTGTTGATCTTAAGGCCAGCACGCACCAATGATCTTATAGCAGCTTGTGCACCTCGACCAGGTGAACCACCTCTCTTACCGCCTTTACCGCGTACACGCACATCAACAGTATCGATACCTTTCTCCATAGCTGCTTCAGCTGCTAACTGTGCAACCCTCATAGCAACATAAGGTGAACCTTCATCTTTAGCTGATTTTGTAACCATCCCACCAGAGACACGAGCTAACGTCTCCGCACCTGTAGCATCAGTCACTGTTATAATCGTGTTATTGTAGGATGAGAATATATGAGCTATACCTTTCTTACCCATTGACTCTAACTCACCTCGTTTTCTTTATCAACAGCTTCTTTTTTACTAACCTTAGGATGCTTCTTCTCTTTTATTTTTTTCTTCTGAGCATCATCAGATCGTTGCGTCATCTCAGTGTTTTTAACCTCCTCCCCCGCCATGTCAGTCTGATGTGCTTCTTTTTTTATAAGGGAATCATTAGGTACCATCATCCCTGGTTTATCACTTGTACTCTCTACAGGTAACGCTTCATCTTTTTTTTCAGTTAGATCAGTTATCACTTTAACATCACTAAGAGCAGTATCCTTTTTTCCTTCTGTTTTAACTGGTTCAACGGTTTGAGTGCTCTGAGTTGTTGTAATCACTACTTTTTGAACCTCGGTTTTTGGCCTAGATGGATGAGATACCATATTCAAAGGTGAACTTGGAAGGTATCCTATAAGATTCTCCTCGTCCTTTGTAACCATATAACCAGGTATGGTTACCTTTCTCCCTCCTACAGCTATGTGGCCATGGGTTATCAGCTGGCGAGCATGTCTAATTGTCGTTGCTAATCCTCTGTGATATACAATGGTTTGTAGCCTACGGGAAAGTATATTCTCCACATCTAAAGCTAGTACATCATCAAGTGTGGAATTCTCAGGTAGAACATTTATACGTGTTAAACGCAGTAGGAGTTGGTCACTCTCTTTTTTAACCTGCGGGTTAGCTCCGCCTATCTTACCTAGTAGCTCCCTAGCTTGTGCTCTGTACTTCCTCAGTAACGTTTTAGCCTTCCAGACTTCTTTATGGTTCTTCAACCCGTATTTCCTAATAAGCTCTTTCTCTGTTTTAATACGCTCCTCCTTCCATGGGTGAAGAGGTTTAGCGTATTTCCTACGTGGAAATTTTGGTTTACCCATCTATATCACTCTTTCTTCTTTGATTGTTTTGATTTATCCTTTGATTTATCAGATGATGACTGTGAGGATGATGGTTTCTGGCCACCTGCTGCTTTTCTGGATACACCCAACGCTAGGCCTTTACGACCGTTTGACCTCGTTCTCTGTCCACGTACAGGTAAACCTAGCTCATGGCGTATACCCTTATAGCATCTTATCATCTTCATGAAGTTGATATCATCACGGAGTCTAGCTGTCACGTCATTGCTTATGTAATGAACATTCTGACCTGTATCGTATTCTAAACGATGATTCAACATCCATGATGGTGCAACAGTGCTGATATTATCAATAGTACTCTTGAGTTTCTCTATTTGTTCATCGCTTAGCTTACCTATTTTTATGTATCTGTCGACACCTGTAGCGTCAGCTATGAAGATAGCCATGCGTCTACCTATACCCTTTATCTGGGTTAAAGCGTATATCACTTGTTTATGCCCATCTAGATCAGTGTTAGCTATACGTACAATGTAATGAAAATCTTCATCCTCTGCTTCTTCTTTTTTAGTTTCATCGGTTTTTTCTTTTTTCTCTTTTCTCTTGTCTTTATCATGCTCTATTGTTTCATCCTTGGCATCCTTCTCCTCATCTACTTTTACCTCTAATGAGTCTTCTTCCTTCTCATCTGTTAGTTCATCAGTTGGATTAATCGCTGTATCATTTTTTCCAGACTCTTTCATATCATCAGCATCTGCTTTAGTTGGTATATCCTCTTTATCAGTCAAGGTTATTACCCCGTTTTATTATTTTTTATAAAGTATACGAAGAAAGTATTTGCCAATAATAAAAGAAGATATATATAAGGATTTAGGGGTTGTGAAGTAAACCCTGCATAAGTAACACTTTACGTTTCGTTACCCCCCTCATTAATACATCATACTTAACAAGGGTAAAATTCCATCTGACTTTCTCTTAATGGGTTTAGTGTAAAAAACCCTTAACTAATGAAGAGTATATCAGGTGATACCAGAACACCTCATCTGAGATGCGTCATCAAATATAAAATGGTTTAAGATAAGGATGAGGGAAACCTCTAATTTATCTGAGCTGTGCATCCCACAGTGTTGGTTCACGTATGATGACTCTGCTTAAAATAAACGAGAGGTTATCTACAAAATCGATATCTTAATACATTAGATCATTATTCAAGTTTTTAGATGGATTTAGACAGGATAATCAAAGAACTATCAAATAATGAGAAAAAAGTACTAGTCACACTTAACCAGTTAAAAGGAAAAGCAAACGTGGAAGAGATCAAAAAAACAGGTGGATTCTCACAATCTGTTGAAGTAATGAATGCAGCTGTATGGCTTAAATCAAAGAATCTCATAGAGATAGAAGAGAAGACGAGGATACTATACGCCCTTGACTCTGAAGGGTTACAGTATGTTAACAAAGGGTTACCTGAAAGGAGACTATTAACAATACTAGGTAAAAACAACGGTAAGGTATCGCTGAATAACGTGTCAGAAGAGTTAAACGAAAAAGAGATCCCAATAGCGGTAGGGTGGTTAAAAACAAACAACTGGGGTATCATCAAAAAAGAAGGAGAAGAAACAATCATAGAGATAACTGAAACAGGTAGAAAAGCGTTAAAAACAAAGACATCAGATGAAGCTATATTAGAGAAGCTTAAAGAGACACCATACGTTGAAATAGATAAAAAAACCATTAAGAATCTGTTATCAAGGAAGAGTGTTATCAAACAAAAAGAACAAGTAATAAGTACTCTTATAGTGACAGAACTAGGGAGAAAAATACTGGACCAGGGTATCTCATTCACAGATGATATATCCCAGATTACACCTGATATTATAAGAACTGGTGAATGGCGGAGTAGAACTATAAGACCTTATGATATACACGCTTTCTCCCCTGCTATATACGGTGGTAAACCTCATCCATTGGTTTATCTGATCAACAAGGTCCGAGATGTATTCCTGGAGATGGGTTTCGAGGAGATAGAAGGAGATTTCGTTGAATCATGCTTCTGGGATATGGATGTTTTATTTATACCTCAAGATCACCCAGCTAGGGAGATGCAGGATACTTTTTATTGTAAAAAACCAAGGGTTATACCTATATCTGATAAGGAGTTACTTGAAAGAATCGCTGAGATCCATGAGAACGGTGGAGAGACCTCCTCAACAGGGTGGGGTTATAGATTCTCAGCATCTGAATGCGAAAGGGCTATACTACGCACCCATACAACAGTTAACACGATAAGATACCTGTATGAGCACCCTGAGCCCCCATGCAAAGTCTTCTCTATAGGCCGGGTTTTCCGTAAGGAGAGTATAGACTCTACGCATCTACCTGAATTCTACCAGATAGAGGGTATACTGCATGATAGAAGTGCGAATTTCACGCAGCTTCTCGGTATACTGAAAGAGTTTTATCATAGAATAGGTTTTGATAAGATACGTTTCCGTCCTGGTTACTTCCCTTACACTGAGCCTAGCATGGAGGTTGAAGTATTCTGGAATGATAAATGGGTGGAGTTAGGAGGCAGCGGTATATTCCGCCCTGAGGTTACAAACCCTATCGGTGTTAAAAACCCTGTTCTCGCTTGGGGTTTAGGTTTAGAGAGACTAGCAATGCAGATGTTTGGTTTGAATGATATAAGAAATCTGTATATAAGCGACCTTGAATGGCTTCGTAAGACAAAACTACTATAATAAGTATATCAGCCTTACGTGTAATATTACCTCATTAATGTATAAAGAGTTGTATTATAAAGGGTTAAATCAAGTCTGGAAACATATTTATAATATAGCATTATATATTATTTTTAAAATGATAAGCCTTGTAAACAAAGATTTATATATTAAAAAGTTAAATATTAGCGATAGGTTGTATAAAAATGCGTATCTGTAAATCTGTTATTGCATTCTTCATTCTATCCCTACTTCTAGTCTCATCATCACAGATTATACCATGCAGTGTCAAAGGCGCTTCCTCTACGCAATTAACAATCTTATATTTCACTCCTTACAACGCTACTAATATCGATGAAATCGAGGATTTAAAAGGGGTGGAATTGAGTACACAGAGACCAGTGGATACTGATTACTCAATATGGCCACCGCCTCTGTTAAACAAGGACGGGGTCATACCAAAGGTCAACTCGGAAGCATGGTTATCATGGTTTCAAATGTGGCTTATCTTTAAATTCTTCTACGAGATGCCAGAGATGGAGGAGTTTACTCAGAGTGCTGAATTACGTAGTATCATAGATATATTCAACCCTTTTAAAGTAAGAGAGAATTACGTATACACAGGAAATAAAACAGTCGAGATAAACGATAAGATAATCTTTGATTTGTACTTCTCCTCAGAATCAACCCTAAGACATAAAGATACAGTTAAGGTTAGTTTATCAAAGAGTATGTTATTCTTATCAGAAGAACTGATAAACACCACTATAACTATTGAGCCTACCCTGATAAAAGGAAGGATAAAACAATACCAGGTGATACTAGATTGCACAGATAAACATATAGAGGTAAACCCTGGGGATACATTAACCTTAAGCGTTGAGATCATACCCAGTGAAAGAGCGATTAGTAAGGTTATGAACTGGTTATCAGAAAAGGGTTTCGAAGAGAAACTACTAAAAAGAGCGGAGAGGTTAAGTGTTTTCCTAAGTAACAGAAGGAATCAGAAACTACAGGATCTGGGAGCAACAATACAAGATTTATTAAATATAACAGATGAGCTAAGTAAAGAAGGTGTTAACCTCACACTCGCTGATTTAGGTGACTTAGCAGATGGGTTACACTCATCCTCATTCATCTTCGCTTCTAGTAAATACCCTTCAAGAGTTACCCTCCCGTTAGTAACCCAGCTGGCTGGTGAATCAAAAATAATAACATATTACCTATCTACTATAGATTCAAATCATGTTTTAACAGAGGATGCACCAACAGCTGATGAACCCTCAGAGGAGAAAATATCAGAATCACCTGTTAAATGGATTACCACGCCTCTTGAACGCAACAAGATCATAAAACTTGGTAATGTCACAGCTACGCTCTATTTTGACTACCGCAACATGCTTAACATAAGGAAGATCAACCTCACTGTAAAACTCCAAGACGAGGATAAAACAATAGCAGCCTCATCTCTCATACTTAAAAGAAGAGGTTTATTGAGCTTTATAAAAGAGAAAGTAGCTGTGATAACCATCAACTTCGAAGATATGGACTACGAGATATTCAACGGTAGAAGATTAGGGTTATCTATCTCTTTATCCAACAATACAAATATAGGTTTTAGGAAAATAAACCTGCTAACAGACTCAAAGGATACGCCATCATCACTTAGGGTACACTACGAGGAGACTGATAACATAAAAATCAAAGCAGATAACAACATTAGTAAGATACTCCCAGGTGGAAGCGCAGTGTACACTCTGAATATAACAAGTAAATACGCTGATAAAATAAGGTTAACCACTACTAACACTAAGAAGAATGGTGATTGGATTGTAGCTGTAAAACCAGATGAGTTAAACATGAAGGATAATGACTACAAACTAGTGAAAGTATACGTGAACTCCACAGATCAAACTAAAAGAGCTTATGGTAGTGACATCTCATTCAAGATAGATGCAACTGGTAAAACAGGTAGAGCTACTATGATCCTATCAACCACGGTCTCAAAGGATGCTGCGAGATACGACGTGGATATAGTAAACTACTCTAAATCAAAGGATATTAAAAAAGGAGAAAACGATACGTTATCATTCAGGATCAGGAATAATAACACAGGCGCTATAGATGAGGATGATAGCTACAGGGTGATTGTATCATCTGCTAACGGATGGAATCTACAGTACGATACCACTATATCAAAGCTTGGTATCGGCGCGGAGAAGACAGTCAGGGTTAAAGTATTTGTACCTTCAGATACAAACCTAGAATACGATGAGTTAACATTCACTATTATATCAAATACTAACGAGCAGGCTAAAGAGTCAGTGAACGTGAAGGTTAAAGTTATAAGTGGTGGTGTATTCGAAGGGGTGTACAACCTGTTCCTATCATTATCCAATGAAATAGGGTTGGGTGGTTTACTCGGTGAATACGCTCCGATAACGCTCGCTGTGACGATACTAATCCTTATATTCATAGTTATAATAGTAATCATCCTAATACTGAAAAGGAAACTAGTTGTGGTAAACTGCTCCTCATTGATAAAGGATATAAAACCAGGTGAAGAAGCCGTATACCCTATAACCATAAAGAATCCTACTAGCAGGACAAGGGTTTATGATATCTCATTAGAAGGAGGTAATACAGATAAATGGAGTGCATCATTGAACAAGGAGCACGTACAGTTACAACCACAACAATCAGAGATAGTGAATATAACAGTTAAACCATTGTTTTCAGCAGTCAATGAAGACTGGGTGGAAACAAAAGTTAAGATAAAAACAGATAACAAGCTAATAAAGGAATTCAGTACAATTACAACACTACATGACACAGAAAAGATGAATCTTAGAATAAAAAACGTTACCCACACACCTAGTGAATTCAAACCTAAGGAGAGGGTTGTAACATCATTTATAATAGAGAATAATAAACCCACAGCGGTTAAAGATGTAACAGCTACACTCTACATCAACGAAAAAGAACGAAGCAAGGTTTCTAATATAACAATACCTGGTTACGGGTACGCTGAGGTTTCAATACCATGGATAGCTGAGAAAGGGAGAAACGATGTAAAAATCACCCTTAACACTTCTAAATAAACCATGGTTTAATATTTTAAAACAAAAGAATAAAGTATATATCAAAGTTATTGTATCGTCCAAGATGGTGCATCAACTGTGAACCCTGATGAAATAAAAAAGAAGAAACAATCTTTAGAGGAGTTAAAAAACGCTGAGAAGAAATATCAGAGTCTAATACAAAGAAGAAACGAACTAAACGATCTAGCTCGTGTTATACGCGAAGAAAGGGATCTTCTAAACCTTAAACGTAAAGAACTAAAAGAAGAGATGGATAAAAACAAACGCGAACGCGATGAGATCGTTAAAAAAATGAGGCACCATAAGGATCTACGTAATCAATACCAGAAACAAGCTAAAGAGCTGATAGAGCAACGTAGAAAAAAGAAAGGGGATGTGATATACAACCTACCTCTACGTGTAGAAGAGTTAAAAGCAGATATACAGATGCTAGAGTACCAGCAAGAAACAGTACCGATGAGTATACAAAAAGAAAACGAACTCATAGAGAAGATAAAAGAAAAAATGCGGGAATACCGTGAAGCTGAGAAACTACTCTCACAGCAGAAGAATATAGAGATCGACTTATCAGATACTGATAAAGCTATAACTGAGTTATTCAGAAAAGCGGATGAGGAGCACGCTAAAGTACAGCAGTTATACGAAGAGAGTCAGAAAAAACATGAAGAGTACATGAAGCTAGTACAGGAGATAGCAGCGCTCATAAATGAATCCAACAAGAAGCATAAACAATACCTTGAAGTACGCGCTGAAGCACAGGAGAACCACAATAAAGCTATTGAGATGCGATCCAAGATTATAAGTATTAAAAAAGAGAGACAGCTAAGAAAGCAGGAGTACAAAGAAATACTCAGACAGCAGAATCTATCAGCACAGCAAAGCCTAATCGACGATGAAAAGATAGAGGAGATAGTAGACGCGTCACTTGAATCATTAAAAAAAGGTAAAAAGATATCACTCATGGGTTAACATTGATTCGATTATTGACGATACACTTATAGACAATTTTAAATAGTGTTTTATGATACGCTTTTTAGAGGGTTAAACATGGATTCAATAGGTATAGTAAGCTACGGGGCGTACATCCCACGTTATAGGATTAAAACAGAGGAGATAGCATCAGTATGGGGTAAAGATGGTAAAGCTATCAGTAGTGGATTAGGCATATACGAGAAATCAGTACCAGGTTTAGACGAAGACACTGCAACCATAAGCGTTGAAGCAGCACGTGCAGCTATACGCCGATGCAGCATGATAAAAGGAGAGGATATAGGAGCTATCTATATAGGTAGCGAGTCTCACCCTTACGCTGTGAAACCCACTGGTACTATAGTAGCTGAGGCTATAATGGCTACACCTCATGTTATGGTAGCTGATTACGAGTTCGCTTGTAAAGCAGGTACAGCTGCTATACAGACTTGCATCGGACTTGTTAAATCAGATATGATAAAGTACGGTTTAGCTATCGGCGCTGACACATCCCAAGCTGCTCCAGGTGACGCTTTAGAGTACTCAGCCGCAGCTGGAGGAGCAGCATTCATAATAGGTAAAGATCATGTAATAGCTAGGATTAACCATACAACATCCTATACTACTGATACCCCTGATTTCTGGCGTCGTGCTGAACGTAAATACCCATCGCACGGTGGCAGGTTCACTGGTGAACCAGCTTATTTTAAACATATTGTAGGATGCGCTAATAAACTGATGAGTATAGCTGATACTAAACCAGAGGATTATGACTACGCTATCTTCCATCAACCTAATGGTAAATTCCCTGTGAATGTAGCTACTAAACTTGGTTTCACCTATGAACAAGTTAAACAAGGCTTGATGGTTCCTTACATTGGTAACACGTACTCAGGTGCTTCTATGATAGGGCTTGCTTCAGTTTTAGACGTAGCTGAACCTGGTGATCGCATATTCCTAACAAGCTATGGTTCAGGCGCGGGTAGCGACGGATTCGATATAACAGTTACTGATAACATAAAAAACCTGGATAAATCTAAAGCCCCTACAGTAGCTGAGTTAGTAGCTGATAAACAATACATAAATTATGGTATATACGCTAAATTCACTGATCTACTATACTGGGAGTGATTGATATTATGAGAGAGGTAGCTGTTATAGGAGTAGGTTTAACGAAATTCGGTGAACTATGGGATAAATCATTCAGGGATCTCATAGCTGAGGCTGGTTCAAAAGCAATAATCGATGCTAACATAGAAGGGAAGGATATAGATGCTATATATGTAGGATCTATGAGCTCAGGTAGATTCGTAGGGCAGGAGCATATAGGCGCCCTCGTTGCTGATGTCTCAGGTTTCTCGTATACGCATATACCAGCGACACGTGTAGAAGGAGCATGCGCATCAGGTGGTTTAGCTGTCAGGCAGGGTTACTTATCGATAGCTTCAGGCATGCATGATATAGTAGTTGTAGGTGGCGTGGAGAAGATGAATGATGTAGGCGGCACATCCGCTACAGAGACTCTAGCGACAGCAGCTGACCAGGAGTGGGAGGCTTTCTTCGGTGCAACCTTCCCTGCTATATACGCTATGATAGCTACTAAGCATATGCATGATTACGGTACAACAAAGGAACAGTTAGCACAGGTAGCAGTTAAGAATCATGCTAACGGTGCTTTGAACCCTAACGCGCAGTACCAACGCCCTATAAAACTAGATGCAGTGCTTAACTCTACAATGGTTGCGTCGCCTCTAGGTTTAATGGATTGCTCCCCTGTGAGTGACGGGGCTGCAGCTATAGTTTTATGCGCTTTAGAAAAAGCGAAGAGGTACACTGATAAGATTATTAAGATAACAGGTTCAGGGCAGGCGTCTGATACATTAGCATTACACGCTAGAAGGGATATAACAACCCTTGATGCCACAGTTCACGCTGCTAAAAAAGCTTATAAACAAGCAGGTGTTACGCCTAAGGATATAGACTTAGCTGAGGTTCACGACTGCTTCACTATAGCTGAGATATGCGCTATCGAGGATCTAGGTTTCGTTAAAAAAGGCGAAGGCGGTAGAGCTGTAGAGGATAATATCACCACTCTGGATGGGTCATTACCTGTGAATACTAGCGGTGGTTTAAAAGCAAAAGGGCATCCTGTAGGAGCTACTGGTGTAGCGCAGATAGTCGAGTTAGTACTGCAACTACGAGGTGAAGCTGGTAAACGCCAGGTGAAAGGCGCTAAGCGAGGGTTAGCTCATAATGTAGGTGGATCAGGTGCAACCTGCACTGTTCATATATTGGAGGCGGTGTAGATTATGGGTGAAGCTGTAGCTAGATTCTGGCGTGAGATACCGCAGAGGTATAACCTCATTGCTAACAAATGCACGGTATGCGATAAGATATTCTTCCCTCCTCGTGACGCATGCCCGTATTGCCGAAGGAAAAGCATAGGTAAAATGAAGGATGTTAAACTCAGCGGGAGAGGAGAGGTTGTGACATACTCAGTGGTGCATGTAGCACCTGAAAACTTCGAGGAGCAGGTACCATACGTGATAGCGATCATTAAACTAGAGGAGGGACCTCAGATAACAGCTCAGATCGTTGACTGTGATGTAAAGGATGTTCATATCGGGATGAAGGTTGAACAGACTTTTAGACGTATACAAGAGGAGGGTTACACTGGAGCGATATACTATGGTTACAAATTCAGGAAAGCTAAAACATGATACGTGTTTATCCCTCAGATGAGATGGTTTATCTTTTTAACTGATCCCTCTTTTAACTTTACACATGGATACATGTAAAAACATGATTTTTATTCAACGTTGCATACCATATTAGGTATTCCCGTAGGGTTCTCCTCATGTTTTACGAGTAAAAAAACTGAGACTGTTAACTCAAGACACCTCTAAGAGAAGATTACAAACAAATCAGCCCGGGCAAGAGATCACTAACTGATTACCTTGTAATCTCATCTAAGGAAATAGATACACTACACGGTGTTGTTTATACGGATCATTGAAAAACATATAACACAGATGGATCTCCTATTGGATGCGTGTTTGCTTAAATAGAAAAAATCAATGATTAACATGCACTATCAAAAATATTAGGCGTTGATGATTTATACTAGGTTTTTTAACGCTTAGACTCATCTTATTTTCAGTGATAATTACTGTTTGTGATCCTGATTGATAGTGCAGATACGTATATTAACTTTCTCTATCAGTTATCATCCTCTTATTAGAAAGTAATAAAAAAAATATTTCAATTCTCTTTTATAGAGTATTAGATTATGAGCATAGTGTATGTTGGTACATCAGGCTGGGCTTACAGTTGGAATAAGGATAACTCTCTTGAATGGTACGTGTCTAGCAGTGGTTTAAACGCTGTGGAATTAAACATGAGTTTTTATCGTTTCCCTTACCTTAATCAGGTTAAATCATGGTTTAAAAAAGCAGACTCTCTCGCATGGGTTGTGAAGGTGCATCGCTCTATAACACATCAAGGTAAACTAAAGGAGTCAATTGATGATTTCCAGAGGTTTAGATCATTATTCACACCTTTAGAAGGATCAGTGCATTATTACCTCATGCAGTTCCCTAGCTCATTCAAGGATCTGGATACTCTAGAGTACTTCGTCAATGAATCAGGATGCGATAAGTTAGCTGTTGAGCTCCGTAACCCTTTGTTTTTCACAGATGAGGTTATAAGATGGAGTAAAAAAGTAGGGGTGCTGCTTGTAAGCGTCGACGCCCCTAATCTACCATCAACCATTATGAGCAGCGAAACTGTGTATATGAGGATTCATGGTAGAGGGAGATGGTACTCGTATAATTACTCAGAATCAGAGTTAAAAGATATAGAAAAGCGTATAAACTCGGTAAAACCAAGGGTTGTGTACGTGTTCTTCAACAATGATCATGAGATGCTTAAGAATGCTCAGTTAATGTATAAAATACTTGTAAAGAATCAGGATGACCAAAGGAAAGGGGTCACACCCAGAAAAACGATTTCATAGCTGCTTTTACATTTAAGGGTAAATCAAGCAGTTTTCTTCCTTCATATAGATCCAACGCTGCTTTTATGAATACGTTAACAGTTTCCTCGAAGAACCATCTCCCGTAATCAGTATCAGCTTTAGACGGGTCACCTATATACCCTTCGTTTAAACCTAGTTCTTTAAAGGTTTTACCCAGGGTTAATATTGATGAGAGGTCTACATGCATCTTCTTAAGATCCTTGTATGATGGGTCAACCAGGTAGGGGTACTGGTACTTCATCAGTGATGTCTCACGGAAGCAAGCATGAGTCTCTTCGCTGGTATCAAAACCTAATTTAGGTTCATTTTTCTCCACTAGTTTGTTATAATAGTAAGGACCCCAAGGCTCGTATATCCTCATGTTATACTTTTTTCCCGCTTTTTCCACACCTTGGTACACCCCTTTCAGATGACCAAGCTCCATGTGATAAGTACATATGATCATGTAGATGAAACCTGATCTACCAAGTGATGAGCATGTATCGTACACGAGTCTCCTTATAGTCCTTGTATCTGTACCTATAGTCCCAGGGAAATCTGATCCGAGGTTAGCGTACCCTACTGGTAACGTAGGCATCAAAACAAATGATAAATCCTTCCTGATACTATTGAGTTTTTTTATAGCTTCTTTCGCCACGTCACGAGCTATCATCATATCGGTCCCTACTGGTAGATGAGGACCATGTACCTCTAATGGGCTTATAGGCTGGAAGAACAAGGTTTTATCCCTAGGTAGAGCGTTTATCTTCCTGTAGCTCATCTCCTCTAACAGGAGTATTGAATTTGATGTCGAATGACTCTTATTGTTATTCTTCTTCATGTTATCACCAAGCATCCATCCTCTGTGATAACTACAGTATGCTCAGATTGCGATACCATTCCTTTATCCTTCTCTATGAGTCTAGGGTAATGCTTCAACAAACCGTATAATGATAAATGTTTTAATACTACCTCATGCTCCGGTATAAGGTTAGAGCACCATCGCTCTGCAAATGGTAACGTACCGAATCTTTTTTTTAGAGTGATGTACGCGCTTTGTAGTCTCTTATCACGTATAAACCTGGATCGCAATGAACCCTGATACAGGTATATGTTACCCCCTTCACCTGATACAACGTAACCTGCTCCAGTGGTAGCGAAGGGTTCAACTGCTAGTACATCACCCGCGTTTGGTTTAACCCTGCTCATGCCTTTATCAGCCATATTAGGGACTGAGACGCCAGCATGCAATATAAACCTCTGGAGACTATGACCTGTAAGGTTACTTATAGGTTTATAACCATATGAGTGTATAGTCTCTTCTATCACTCGGCCTACATCATAGAATGATGAGTGATCGTTAAGCATCTTTATAGCGTTACGAACCGCCTCCTCTGAGGCATTGATCAATGTTTTATACCTACTGGTTTCAACCTCTATAGTCACAGCTGTATCAGCTATATAACCATCAACATGCACGCCGACATCTAGTTTTACAACATCACCTCTATGGAAAACCAAGTTGTCCTTAACACATGGAGTGTAATGAGCTGAAACCTCGTTTAAGGAAATATTAACAGGGAATGCTAAACCACCGCCTTTCTCCATTATCCTATTTTCCACGCGATCAGCGACGTCAAACAGTGATGCACCTTCTTTGATCAATGCTGCACCGTAAACGCGCGCATCAGCAGCAATACGCCCTGCTTCTATGTATTTCTCTAACACGTCTTCATCCATGCTCTATCGCGTCTTTGATCACGTCCTCAGTAACCACTCCTCTACGTAGTATAACTGGTTTATCACCAGTGAGATCAACAATAGTGGATGGTTTATCGTTTAATCTACCAGCGTCAAGATAAACATCCACTACTTTATTCCTCTCTTCAAAATGTTTTTTAATCAATGACACCTCAGATAACGGTTTAGTACCATGTATATTAGCACTTGTCACTGTTAAAGGACCAACCTGCATGAGTAGATTCAATGCTACATCATTCCTAGGTACTCTAACAGCTAATGTATCCTTATTACCACTTATATGATCCATCACACCTGGTTTACGTTTCAAAACAACAGTTAAAGGACCTGGTAGAAGCTTTGATATAACCTTCTCTGCTGTATGTGTAACCTCAACTATCTTCTTCATCTCATCTAAGGATGCTACAGCTACTGGTAGAGACTGGGATAAAGGCCTATCCTTTATATGAAACACTTTCTCAACCGCTGATTTGTTGTACGCATCAGCACCTAAAGCGTATAACGTATCAGTAGGGTATACCACTACGCCTCCTGATTTTAAAATCTTCACAGCTCCACGTATATCTATCTTCTCCATTTAGTTACAGCACCTCATTCTTTTTTTTATTCCTCTTCTTTTTTTATAAAATCACCTAGAGTTAAACCTTGAGTATATGAACGGGCACTCTGATATGATGCAGGTTTAACAACATCCTCTAAAAGAGTGATACCTAACTCTTTTTCCAGTTTCTCTATCGTTTTATCTGATGGTCTGAGATCACCCTTTTCAATCTTTGATATTGTCACTGTGCGTTCACCTATTCTGAATCCAAGCTCCTCTCTGGTTAACCCTTTTTTCTCACGGGCTTTTTTAATCCTCTCAGGCCAATCAGGTACAAGCTCCTTCTCCATCTTAGTGAATACATCCTTCTCTGCTTTAACTGGTTGTAAATCCTTTTTTTTCTGCTGAATTGTTTTTATGGTTAACTGAGAGGGTTTACTCTGTTCAACTACTTCAGTAGCGTAGCGTATGCAATCAGAGCATAGCATCATTTTCACACCGTCTATAACCCCTAATCTGCATCCCTTGTAATCTTTACCGCACATCTCACAAGGCATTGTAATTCCCCTTTTGGGTTTACTCTGGTTTTGTTATACTCTATTTTTTTTATATTAAACCTGCTTTTTGCAGTAGCATCAAATCCTCTGTGCTTAGTTTTTCACCGCGTTTAAACCTCTCAAATATCTCCTCAGCTTCTTTCTGATCAGCTGAGACAGAGGCTTTTTTCCTTTCATCATACTTTTTTTTCTCTGATTCAGATATTATCCTCTCTATTTCATGTATCCTGTTTACATGCTCAATGAATTCTTTATGTATTTTATCAGCTTCTATCTTAGATAGGACTATACTTTCTTGTATAGCTGTTGATTTCTTTGAGAGCTCCTCAACTGATCTAACTAGTTTAATCATTTCTTCATGCTCTTCCTGAGCGCGTTTAGCTAGTTTCGCTATGTTCTCATTGTATTTCTCGATTTTTTTCTTTAGGTTTTTCTCCTCTTCTAAAGCCTCTTTTAATTTAGGGTCTTTTAGGAGTAAGTTTTCATGCTCCTTGATTTTTTTATGTAGTTCACCTATCTCCTCTATCAGTTTTTTCTCACTTTGAGGTGATAGTATCTGAGTCATCTGCTCGTTCTCAAGTTTCCTTAGTTGCTGCTTAAGTTTATTAAGATTAACACCTTTATTTATAAGCCTCTCCTTCTCAAGGTTTTTAATTGTTTTTTTAACCTCGTTGTAGCTCTTTATAATAGTGTTCCTCTCATCTTTTAATTGTTTGACTCGTTCGTTGAATTCATCACGTGATTTCTTATGGGTGCTTATCTTATTACGGATCTCCCTGATCTGAGAGTTAATCGCATCTCGTTCGTCAACCATCTTCTTTGTTTTAGAATGGAGTTCATCTCGTTTTCTTTTTAACTCATTAGCTTTTATCTGAACCTCGTTTTTCTCTTTGATTAATCCTTCAATATCCATAGTACTCATTATAAGATTCCTCTCAGTAGGTTTATAACCATTAGGTTTTTTTATTTAATCGTATTTTTCCTCAAATGTAAAATAATAAGTATTAATTAAGTATTTCGAACCAGGTATATATGGTTTTTTAGTGTGAAAACCAGTCCGAATCCCTTGCACCTGAAACATATAACACAGATGATAAACAACTTTTTTATAAATGATATTCACTTAAATTCAATTTATTTGCATCTTTTATTCAGCGTTATCTCTTTTTTAAAGTGTGAAACATCTTATTTGAAATTGATCTTGATTATTACGAAATGTTTTTTAAAACCATCATGTATTATACCTACTTGACGTGATGGAGCAATGAAAAAGATACTGATAGCGTATGACGGATCAGATGCTTCAAAGAAAGCTATAGACATGGCTTTAGAATGCTCAACTAAGGATGATGAGGTTGTCCTATTAACAGTTATACCATCTGAGTTAATTGAATCATCCTTCACTAAGATGCTCCTGCCAACCATTGATTTCAGTGGTTTAATACAATCAGGGTCATTCAAAGAGAAAGCAATGGAGACTATAAGTAAAGTCGCAAAGACTATTGAACCACGTGTTAAAAAAGTTGAGACTCTCGTTGAAGCAGGTGACGCTGCAGATGAGATACTATTATCAGCTAAAAAACTAGATGTTGACCTGATAGTTGTTGGTTATAAAGGATACGGGAAAGAAGGTAGATTCCTACTAGGAAGCGTAGCTGATAAGATAGTCAGGCATGCTAGTAAATCAGTACTAGTTGTACGATAACAATAAAAAACCGGTTACCTATTATTATTTCTCATGTATAAGTATACGCACCCTGCAGATGAGATCAGAGGGAGTAAAAGCAAAAAGCTTTATAATAAAAGGATAGTACTAGGAGTAACTGGTAGTATAGCAGCGGTTGAGAGTGTACGGTTAGCTAGGGAGCTGATACGTCATGGGGCGTACGTTACACCGGTTATGACTAGGTCATCTACTCGTATAATACACCCTGACGCGTTAGAGTTCGCAACTGGTGTTAAACCAGTTATAGAGTTATCTGGTAGAACTGAGCATGTAGGGTTATGCGGGTTAGTTAAAGACCCTGTTGATCTACTGTTAATCTCCCCGTGCACTGCTAACACGTTATCAAAGATATCAAACGGGATAGACGACACGTCTGTTACCACTTTCGCTAGCACATCTATAGGATCAGGTATACCTGTTCTCATAGTACCAGCTATGCATCTCTCAATGTATAATCATACAACGCTGCAGAGGAATATAGAGAAATGCAGATCAACAGGTGTAACAGTGATAGAACCTGACATCTCAGGTTCCAAAGCTAAGATGCCTGATATTGATCTGATCGTTGCTAACGTCATAAGGATTACAGGTGACCGATGCTTAGAAGGTAAACGTGTACTTGTTATAGGTGGCGCAACAGCAGAACCTGTAGATGATATAAGAATCATGACTAACAGGAGTTCAGGTGAAACAGCTGTGGCTTTAGCATCATCTGTTTTTGAACATGGTGGTTTAGTTGAATTATGGTATGGTTACTCTAAGGAGCCTGTACCTTCCTATATACCTGTTAAACATTTCGAAACAATCAAGGATCTTGTTGATCTAATCAAGAAAAACAACCCTAAAAGGTTTGATGTGATAATACTATGCGCTGCACTCGCTAACTACATACCCTATAGGTATCATGGTAAAATACCCTCAGGTAAAAAAAATCTTAATATACATTTTAAAACAGCGCCTGTGATTCTTGAGATGCTACGTGAAAAAGCACCTGACACGTTCATCATCGCTTTTAAAACCGAGGAGAAAAAAAGCAACGTAAAGAAAGCATCCATGAATCTACTAAAAAGACACAACCTTGACGTTGTTATCGGTAATACGATAAAGGGTTTCGGTTCTCATACAAACGAGATAACCATATTAAAGAAGAATGGTTCTGTGAAAACCTACAAAGGAGAAAAACATTACCTTGCTGAATGCATCATAGCTGACGTTCTTAAAAATATGGGAAGGTGAATGAATGAGTACAAGAAAAACCATGGCGTTTGCCCCTGGTCATATATCAGGTTTCTTTGAACCTGTATACAGTAGCGACCCTCAGCGTTCAGGTTCACGTGGATCAGGGATAAACATTACTCTAGGTGCCTGCACTGAGGTAAGTGTTAAGGATTCTGATCAACCTATCATAGATATACTCATTAACAATACACCCTCTGAGGCTTCTGTAACAAGATACGCTTTGTCGTATCTATTGAATAATAGACCATTACACGTGGTTGCTGATACGCATCTGGATCTACCGGTCAGCCAGGGTTTCGGTATGAGTGCAGCTGGGGCTTTAAGCGCATCCTTAGCGTTAGCTAGGATTCTATCATTAAGCAGGGATGAAGCAATAAAAGCAGCTCATATAGCTGAGGTTTACTATCGTACAGGTTTAGGTGACGTTGTAGCTAGTAGTTTCGGTGGCGTTGAGATAAGACGTGAACCAGGTCTACCACCTTATGGTTTAATAGAGCATATACCAGGGCAGTTTGACGTTGTTATATGCGTAGTAGGCTCTGAGCTTGAATCAAAGAAGATACTATCTGATAGTGTTAAACTCAATGATATAGCTGTACATGGTAGATACTGTGTTAAAAAACTATTAGAGTCACCGTCACTTAAATCATTATTCTCCTTATCTCAGATATTTACCTGGAAGAGCGGGTTAGCTGATAAAGCAGTGATAGATGCTATCACAGCGTCTAATCGTTACGGTATGGCTAGTATGTGCATGCTTGGTAACTCAGTATTCGCAGTTGGCGACACTGATAACCTATGTGATACCTTATCTCAATTTGGTAACGTATGGGTATGTAACGTTGACACTACCGGGGCGAGGATTATAAACTAATCACGGTTTTTAGTAAAATAAAACATGTAATTTCAGATTGATCATCCCTACCTTAGTGACTTGTTTTATATATCTACAATGTGAGATACTCTATAAACTCTGATAGAGGCATACCTTCACTCCAACGCATTATGAAGCATCCTTCTTTACTAACTGATAACTTAGGTATACGTTGATGCAGTATTCTAAGTCTGCCCTCTATACTTTTTATATCCATGGTGAACACCCTCCACGAGTCACCTCTCTTGGATTTCAACCGGTACGCGTATATGGGTAGGGTCTTTGTTTTTGTGCATTCTTTGATTATCCTCTCCGCTTGTTGTTGTAGTTTACCGTTAACACTGCTGAAATGCAGTGTCTCTGTTACACTGGCTTTCGCTTCTATAAGGAAGGATACATCGCCTCTTAGAGCTACTAAGTCAAAACCAAATGAGCCAGCTGCGCGAACAACTATGAACGGTTTCTTCCTTATAGATAGATACCTGCTTTTCTCATCCTCTGAGCAACTCCTAGTAACCCTCTCCAAAGTATCCCTGTCACCTTCAAATATCCCCTTTAACTCCCTCTCGTATTGACTACTCATATCATCAATAAGACTACGTAAACGTCAAAAGGTTTTTAATATTTAGGAGGATATAACCATCGGTGAGAAGTATTTAAAAACTAGTTTAAAAAAAACCAAAGAAGAAGAGAGGGTCTCTTTGGAGGGATGACCCATAAAAAATCTAATACTTCTAAGAGGAGGGTGTATGAAGATAAAGGATATAATGGTTAAGGATGTAATAACCGTGGATAAAGATGATAACCTTAAACACATACTTGACCTAATGACTAAGCATAACATCACTAAAATACCTGTACTAGAGAAAAAGAAGCTAATAGGGATAGTCACAGATAATATGATAGCTTATAAACTAGGGTCATGGCGTAAAAGAACCATCTCCACATCCAGGCTTCACGCATCATCAGTTATGGAGAAGGATATACTGACTATGCACCCTGATACGTCCTTGGGTTTAATACTACAAAAAGTAGGAGAACCTGGCCCAACAATGATCCCTGTGGTTGAAAACAACGACTTAGTAGGAGTGATAACAAAAGCTGATCTCCTACCACTAGTTAAAAGCACAGAGGAGATAAAATCAGTGATGAAAACTAACATAATCACTATATCACCTGAGGATAGGGTTATACACGCTCGTCGTGTCATGATCGAGAATAACGTAGCCAGGCTCCCTGTGGTTGACAAAGGGAAACTAGTAGGAGTAATATCTGATTTTGAGATAGCACTAGCGTTTGCTCATGTTAAAAAATCATTCTCACTGGGGAGACAAAAACATAAATTAGATGAGCTACTAGTACAAGACGCTATGAAGACCCCTGTGGTATGGACTACACCGTCAACTAAGATAGCGGAAGCAGCTAGAATAATGACGAAGATGAACGTAGGATTCTTACCTGTGGTTAAGGATGAGGCGCTGACTGGTGTTATAAGTAGAACTGATTTAATAAGAACCATTAATCTATAAAAGATTTTAAGTAATAAAAAAACCATCTGTTGTAATTATATGAGATACTATGTACCATCTGATAATGATGTGGTAAAATCACTTAGGAAAATATTCTCCACGTACAGGGTTATCCAGTCACAACATGAGCTGCAGAGCCTTGTAAAAAAAGATTTAACATCAAAAAAACTATCAGCTGGTGTTAGCGGAGGGAGGATACGCAGTATAGTACTAAGAGAGAGGATCGCTGATATAGAGATCCGTACACGTGAAGGTGACCCGAGGAAGAGCCTTACACGCTGCCCTGTATGCAAGGAACAGCTTAGAAGAGTTAAAAATCAGACTATATGGGGTGGCGAGGTAACCATAGAGTTCAGGTGTTTTAAATGTGGTTACTGGACTGGGAAGAAGAAACGCGTACCTACTAGATACGTTTTCCACAGTAGAAACAAGAAGATGAAATGAATAAGGATGAGTTTAATTCTTTGACTCTTTTATCTCCTGAGTTTAGCCCAGCTGTACCTTCTAAGTTTGGAGGATTCACCAAATCCACATGATGAGCATCTACGTTTCTGCACATGGTAGGATTGCCTACCGCAACGTCTACAGTTTATATGTAAACGTTTCCCTCCTGATTTAGACGGGGTTCCCTTAGTCATACTCTACCTAACACCTCTCTCTTTTTAAAACATAAAATTTTCTTCACGGGGAGATATAGATTATATTATCCCCTCTTAGTATAACTGTTTCATGTTTTGCTCGTACCTCATTGTTAAAAGTCTCATCTGCTTTTTTAAGCACGAGATTCATATGCGGCACATCATAACCATCAAGTATACCACGGTATTCAAGTCCGCCTCTTAGCTCTACTATTACCCTGTTATTTAGACTGTTATGAAGTATCTTCAATGGTTTCTCCATGTGTCATCACTTTGTTTACAGGGGATAGGTTATCAACATAGGATTTATAAGGATTTGGATAAACGCAATGATGACCAGGATCACAAACAATGATCATTACCAAGTGATAAAAAAAAATGATCAAAATAGTTTAAAAAAAACCAGTGCATGTACCATCCAGCCTGAATGTTCATCATCCTAGATAACATGTGAGCAAACATAAGGATCCAGGGTAGGGTTTAAAAAACAGTGAGAAAAGAGTTACTAAAAGGAAAACAAATCACCCTTCTACGTGAAAAAACGCTTATATTATTTATGAACCATGCTTCAAAATAGTGTTAACATGAAAGTTTCTTTATATACTCAACTGAGGTGACACCCTAGTAAAATTAACAACCATTCTGATATCTAAGAAAATCTAATAAACACATACCAGTTACAGGGTTGAGAGGAGTTGTACTTGTCTGAGAAGAAGAACGTTATAATCATGGGTGCAGCAGGTAGAGACTTTCATAACTTCAACGTCTCATTTAGAGATAACCCTAACTATAACGTTGTTGCTTTTACTGCAACTCAGATACCTGATATCGCTGGTAGGAGGTACCCATCAGCGTTAGCTGGTAAACTCTACCCTCAAGGTATCCCTATACACCATGAGAATGAACTACCTGATCTAATCAAGAAGTACAACGTTAGCATGGTTGTATTCGCTTACAGTGATGTACCATACTCCTACGTTATGAGGAGGTCAGCTATAGTTAACGCTGCAGGTGCTGATTTCTACCTCCAAGGTCCTAATAACACGATGCTTAAATCAAATAAACCTGTACTCTCAGTCTGCGCTGTGCGTACAGGCTGCGGTAAATCCCCGGTATCCAGAGCTGTGTTTAATATCCTGAGAAAACATGACTACAAGGTTGTTTCAATCCGTCATCCTATGCCTTATGACCCTGATTTAACCAAGCAAGTGTGCATGCGTTTCGCCTCATACGATGACCTTGATAAATACGACTGCACTATAGAGGAGCGAGAGGAGTTTGAACCCTACATTGACATGGGTGGCGTGGTATACGCTGGTGTTGACTACAAGGTCATACTAAGTGAAGCTGAGAGAGAAGCTGATGTGATCATCTGGGATGGCGGTAATAATGATTTCCCTTTTATAAAACCAGATCTCCATATAACAATAGCTGATCCTCATCGACCAGGTCATGAGGTATCTTATTACCCTGGTGAGGTTAACGCTAGGTTAGCTGATATAATCATAATAAACAAGGTTAACACAGCTAAAAAAGAGGATATAGCGCAAGTGGAGCATAACATCAAAGAGATCAACCCTGATGCAAAGGTGATCAACGGCGTGTTAGACGTGATAGCTGATAAACCTGATCTTATCACTGGTAAAAAAACACTAGTCATAGAGGACGGGCCAACTGTTACACACGGTGAGATGAGTTACGGTGCAGGTATGATAGCTGCGTTGAATGCTAAAGCAAAGGAGATTATTGATCCTAGGCCTTACGCTGTAGGTTCAATTAAAAACACGTTTGAAACGTATCATCATTTGAATACTATACTACCAGCTATGGGTTACAGTAAAAAACAGATAAGGGAGCTGGAGAGAACTATTAACGCTACACCATGCGATGTAGTAGTCAGTGGTACCCCTATAGATCTAAACAGGATCCTGAAGGTTGATAAACCTATTGTACGTGTAAAGTACGATGTTGCTGATTCAACAAGGAAGGATTTAGAGTTGATAGTGGAAGGGTTCATAGAGAAGTATTTAACCTAGATGTTTTTCCTATATGTACTATATGAGCTAGCAGGGTCTCTAACTGTATATGCTCGTTACTCCCTTCAACTATTCTAAACTCGGTTTCACCGGTTTTTTCAATCAAATGGATCTTATACTCATCAGGTATAGTTAAATCAAATATTACACTATGGATCTGTTTTACTACATCCTCACCGCTTAGACCATTATTTATCAGTAGATCGTATAGTATATTCCTAGCGGCCATGAAGTTACCGTTAAAAGCAGTCATGATGAGGTTCTTAACATCATCAATTCTAGCTGTCCCTGTGGCTTCATGCAGCACCTCAGAAGTGATTCTCTTATCTAAGGACGCGCTGATCTGCAGTGTATTTATAGCTCTTCTGAGATCACCTCTGGATATATAGATCAGGGTTTCTAAACCATCAGGTGTTATCTCTATCTTCTCTTTCAAAGCGATCTTTCTTATATACTTCTTTATATCATCTGGTTTAATTGGTTTAAACCTGAACAGAGCGCATCTGGATTGTATAGGCTCGATTATCTTAGAGGAGTAGTTGACTGAGAAGATGAATCTGCATATATGGGTGTAACGCTCCATTGTACGTCTAAGAGCTGACTGCGCGTCTATAGTTAAAGAATCAGCCTCATCAAGGAATACTATCTTAAAAGACGCGGTGCTAATAGGTGCTGTACGCGCATAATCCTTTATCTTCCCTCTTATTATAGCTATACCTCGTTCATCACTAGCATTTAACTCGTGGAAATGCTGCTTGTACTCAGCACCGTATAGCTCCTTAGCTAATGCTATAGCAGAGGTGGTTTTACCTGTACCAGCTGGTCCAGCGAAGATCATATGAGGCACGGTTCTAGTTTTAGCGTATGCTTTTAAACGCTCTACGATAGGATCCTGCCCTACGATATCATCTAATCGTTCAGGTCTGTATTTTTCAATCCATATATCATTCATAGATACATCCTAATTGTAATAGAACAGTATTTGTATATTTTTCTTTTATATCTCAAGGTTGAATATATCATTGTTATATTAGTTTAACCCTAGATGATGAAGGTTAACCCATTGAAGAATCCTAGTGAACACAAAAAAACCTAGCGGAAACTATAAATATAAAGAATTTATTAACAATTGTTAACAAGTGGTTTCTATCTTAGTGATGGTTAAACCTCTTGTGCATAGGAAATAACTGTTATGAGGGGTACAAAACAGGGGGTTTGAATACCTATTTTTCATCCCATCCTTTCTCCTCCTCACCGGAAAACCCTGTGAGTACCCTTCTTAACTATTAATCTTAACTTTTAAAATACCTTTATATTCATAATTCTGTTTCAACTTTTTTGGTGTTAGAGAAAAATGATAGACCTCACAACAAGATTATCATCACTTAAACTAAATAATCCCACTATACTAGCTTCAGGTATAATGGGTGAGGATCACGGTAGTATAGAGAGAATGATGGAGGCAGGAGCAGGGGCTATAGTCACAAAATCTATAGGTGCACAACCCCGGGAGGGTTACCCTAACCCTACAATAGTCGAGGTTGAACACGGTCTCATAAACGCTATGGGTCTACCTAATCCTGGTATAGATGAATTCGTAGAAGAGATAAAATCTGTAAAACGTAGAGACACACCTATTATCGGTAGTGTATACGGTTCAAAAACAGAGGAATTCGTAAAAGTAGCGGAGAGGATGAACGAAGCAGGTTTAGATGCTGTCGAATTAAACCTTAGCTGCCCGCACGCTAAAGGTCTAGGGTTAGAAGTAGGATCAGACCCTGAGAATGTTTACCAGATTGTTAAAAACACCAAAAAAAACATTGACATACCAGTCTTTGTTAAACTATCACCAAACGTTACAAGTATAGTAGAGCTAGCTGAGGCAGCTGAGAGAGCAGAAGCTGATGGTGTAGTAGCTATAAACACGGTTAAAGCAATGAAGATAGATATAGAATTAAAAATACCAGTACTAGCCAATAAGATAGGAGGGTATTCAGGTAAAGCAATCAAACCTATAGGTGTGAGATGCGTATACGAGATATCAGAGCGTATTAACATACCTGTTATAGGCGTAGGAGGCGTAACTAATGGATACGACGTAGTGGAGTATCTAATGGCTGGTGCCTCAGCTGTGCAGATAGGAACAGGGGTGTATTACGAAGGCGCTGAGGTATTCTCCAAGATACGTAACGAGTTAAAGCAATGGATGAAGGACCATGATTATAACAAAATAACTGATATAATAGGAGCTGCTCACATATGAACTACCCTACAGTACTACCTATACTTAAAAGAGTCAGAGAAGCTGAAGATACCTTAACTTTACTATTCCCGCATAGTGAACCTGTAAAACCAGGTCAGTTCTATATGATATGGATACCAAGGGTTGATGAGATACCGATGAGCGTCTCAGTCAATAGAAGAGACTATAAAGGAGTAACGTTCCGTGTCGTAGGTGAAGCAACTGAAGCGTTAGCTAAACTAGATAAAAAAAATAGATTAGGTGTAAGAGGACCATATGGTAACGGCTTCAGCATAACTAATGATGCCTCGATACTATTCGTAGGAGGAGGTACAGGTGTAGCAACACTAGCACCAGCGGTAGAAGAAGCTGTTGATAAAAAATGCAGAGTAACCGTTATAATAGGATTCAAGACTAAGAATGAAGTGTTCTTCGAGGACAGGATAAGGAAGTTAAAAGCTAAAATGTATGTTACAACCAATGATGGATCCTACGGTTATCATGGATACGTGACTGACCTCGCTGAGAGGATACTACAAGAGGAATCATACGATCTTATAGTAACATGTGGACCTGAACCCATGATGAAGAAGATGCTGCAGTTGTCAAAAGGTACACCTATGCAAGCGTCATTAGAACGATACATGAAATGCGCTATAGGTATATGCGGTCAATGCTGCGTAGGTAAAGGCCTCCGTGTATGCAAAGAAGGACCAGTATTTAACGATGAAGTGTTAAATGATTTAGAGGATTTCGGTGTGTACAGGAGAGACGCATCTGGGAGAAGAATCAGATTCTAATTCATTCCATGATAAAAAACCCTGGTATGGTAAAAGATCAAAATCATGAAACAATGAAAGAAACAAGAGGATTATTAAATGATCATACAAACAGATGAAATACACGTATCAACAAAAGGAGAAGGAGACATCATTGATATAACACACGAGGTAGAGGAATCTATACGTAGATCAAATCTAAACAAAGGGTTAATATGCGTCTTCGTACCAGGGTCAACTGGCGCTGTGACAACCATGGAGTATGAATCTGGTTTAAAAAAAGATATACCTGAGATACTGAACCGTATAGCACCTAAGAATATACCGTATCATCATCATGAAACCTGGCATGATGACAATGGATCATCACACGTGAAAGCGAGTTTAATCGGACCTTGTCTAACAGTACCATTCAACAATAAAAAACTCGTATTAGGTAGATGGCAGCAGATAGTATTCTTAGATAGTATTCTTAGAGTTTGATACTAGACCAAGGGAACGTTCGATAACCCTTCAGATGATAGGTGAATAAAAAAAATAATACTATATGATAGGTGATGACGTCACTGTGTTTTTTTAATCCCTTATACCCTTCTCAGTCACTGAGAACACAGCTTCACCTTCAGGTAGATGCGGCGCGTCAATCAACCTACCTATCCTCTTATTAGCTTTACTCTTCCTTAGGTATATACGATACGTAGCTGTATGACCAACTATATGACCACCTATAGGCCTAGTAGGATCACCGAAGAATGTATCTGGTTTAGCTGATACTTGATTAGTCACGCATATAACACCATTGTATAGATCAGCCCATCTTAGCATATCATGCATATGCTTGTTTAACTTCTGCTGACGATCAGCTAAAGCTCCTCTGCCGACGTATTCAGCTCTGAAATGCGCTGTTAAAGAGTCAACGACTAGTAAACGTGCAGGTACTTCTTTTGATAATTCTTTAACCTTATCAATGAGTAGCATCTGATGACTTGAATTATACGCTCTTGCAACATGTATCCTCCCTAATACCTCATCAGGGTCAAGGTCTAAACCCTCAGCCATTTGTATTATACGATCAGGTCTGAAAGTATTCTCAGTGTCAATGAAGAAAGCATGCCCTTCTAAACCACCTTTATCCACTGGTAACTGAACGTTAACGCATAATTGCAGAGCAAGCTGGGTTTTACCTGAGCCGAACTCACCGAAAAGCTCAGTTATCGACTGGGTCTCAAAGCCTCTACCACCTAGTAGATCATCGAAGTTTTTAGAACCAGTGGTTATATAACCAATCTTCTCCCTTCTCTTCAGTAAAGCAGCACCTGACTCAAAGTCGCCTACATCAGCGGCGTTACGCGCTGCTTTTATTATCTTAGCAGCTGTTGATTCACCTATCTCAGCTAGCTCAGCTAACTCCTTAGGTGACGCCACAGCTATACTCATTATGTTATCTAAACCCGCTTCTCTGAGTTTATCAGCTATAGCAGGTCCTACACCTGGTAGAGAGGTTATATCATCATCCATAAGAGAACCCCTAAGTCATGATAAAGTATTATCTATTTAAAGATGTGGTTTGTTTTTGGTTTAATCGCTAACTTCAGGCTACCTTTTTATCATACCTTTTCTACATTATCCTCTCTATCATCTCCAGCACGAATCCGCCATCATCAATAGTATACCTAGCTATACCGATCTTCTTAGCGTAATTCCTCATTTTTTTAACTGATAAGAACCTCTCAAAGACTGATCCTTTCTGTATAACATTTAATTCAAGGACGCAGTCAGCTAGACTCTCCATCTTCTTCTCGAATAACTCCCCGTGTATCCCTTTCGTCATAACTATGAAAAAAGCCCCTCTGTTTTTAAGGTTACTAATCTTAGCAGCGTATATGGTTTTCAATACTTCTTCTTGAGGGTATTGACTAAGGAAGAAATCCAACGAGTTTATAATGATCTTCTCTGATGGTTTTGACTTAACACTGTTTGATACTATAGCGAGGAAATCCTCCTCTCCTTTCTTAGTTGTAGGCACCGCTGTTGACCCTATCTCTATTAACTCTTTTAACTTTAATTTTGATCTCTGCTCGTATATACTAACACGTTTCTGCTCTCCTTTTAGGACGTTCTGATAGTACTGTGATGATATATCAACAAAGGTGATCTGAGGAGTCTCCCAGTGGAATCGCTTCATGGTATCTAGAACCTCATCCTGCGTCTCCTCAGTGGTTAAGTACAACACGTTACCTGTTGTCGCTATTTGTTTAATAAGGATCTCTATACTACTACCAGGAGTACCCAGGATTAACACAGTGAAACCTCTAGGTATACCTCCTTCTAATAGTCTATCCAGCTTCTCAATACCTGTACTAACAAACTCGTCTGTTTTATTGTTCATTGTCTCTCAGAGTACCCTAAATCTAGTTTCTTTTATGTTTGTTTCATTATACTTATAAACGCTGTTTTAACTCGTTCTCTCTCAGTCTTCTCCTCATCTGATGCTTCTGTCTTGAATACAAAACCATTCATTGGTGCTCCATGAGCAGATGAAGTCTTCATGATTACTTCACCATCTGGGAAGGCGCTTAGGAGTAGACCACGGAGCATACCATATGTGAATAAAGAAGTCATTTCAGGTTCATCAGTCTCCTCTTCTAATAAGGATTTGAATACAAGCGACTCGATTTCTTTATCAGTTATCCTAGTGAACGTGACACCTGTGCCAGTAGGGTTCATGACCTCCTCGACGATACTGTTCAACCATTCTTTAATACTCAAGTTCACTGGTTTATCCTTCACGTAATCCGCGTATAAACCACGGCCAAAAGCCTCAGCTGTCTGCATTAACAGCTCCATGTTACCAGTGCTGAGGAATTTACCCTTAGCTATATTGAACGCGTTAGTTACACGTTCTACTATCTCATCACGCTCCTCTGGTTGAGTCATCCATACTACTCTATCAGCTGATCGTATCTCCTTTAACGGTTTCCTCTCCATTCCCTATAACCACCCTTTTTTGATGTTACACGTTTTATATAAATGATTCCTTTACTTTTATGATCTTTTCATTTAGGAATACGATTTTATTCATGTAATCATCTAACTCTTCTTCAATCACGATTGTCACAGTGTGTATATCCTCAGAGCGTGTCTTGTTTATAAGATGCTGGAAGAACTCTTTAACAGTCTCAGGGTTGTTGTATATCATCAACGCGCTGAGTGAGTCAACAACTAGGTACTTCTTAGCATCCTTCTTAGCATCATACGCTATGTGTAGTATCTCTATGATGATCTTCTCCAGTAACACAGGGCTCTCAATGTATACGCAGTTCTTATCAATACGTGATATACCAGCTGCACGTGATATACAGTCAATGAATTTAACATTCCTTTTATCAGCGATGCTCTTATATGATTTAACAATCGTATCATATGATTTAGTAACTGTCAGGTATATCCACAGCTCATCCTTACTGCCGAGTATCTGATCCATTATTGATTCAAATAGATCAGAGTAGTTGTTAACAGGTACTATAACACCTATGGACTGATGAATCTTTATAGCTTTGGAGACACGATCCTTTAAACCCTCTACGATAGCCTCAGTCATAGTTAAATCATCCACCTTCTCTATGATTTAAGAAGAGGCATTAACTCTATACCCCTCTCTGTTGATATATTCATAGCGAACTTAGTCCTACTATGTGAAGTCCCTCTCATTTTTACAATCTGCAATGTTCTTATAAGATCCCCTCTGCGTTCTATGTCACCTAGGAAGATTATACCATCAGATATGAATTCCTCTATCTCATACTGAGAGTACTTAAAAGTCCTAGGTGGAACCTCTGATGTTAACAGGGTCGTGCATTGCATAGCAGCTAATGACGTACCTAATTTAAAGATGAAATCACGTATCATCTCCCTTGTCTGCAACCGGTAGCATAACGCTGTGATCGAGTCTATAACTAGTCTTTTCACGTTCAACTCCTCAGCTATATCCCTTAACACGTCTAAGAGTGCGCTTGCATCCTCAACCGTGTACTTCTCAGAGTCTAAACCTAATCTCTCACTGATTATACGTAGATCAATAAGGTTAACCATACCGGTTTCAACTAGTTTTTTATCGTAGAATCTGAAACCTTCAAGATTCTTAGTCAGTTTAAACAACGGCTCTGTTATAGTGAAAAAAACCCCTCTCTCCCCTCTTTTAGCACCATTCACTAGGTACTGCATACAGAGCGTGGTTTTACCTGACCCGCTGCTACCTACAATGAGTACTGTACTACCTGTTGGTATCCCACCGTTTAACTGCACATCCAGCTCATCTATACCTATACTAACCTTCTGGGTGTCTGAACATAATTGACTTTCAGGCATGCTCTCCTATTCCCCTATCCTTTTTATGAGTATGATATCATGTTATATAATATAAAACTTAAGGTTTTTTG
>Ga0068707_1000144_pt1 | contig 39787 bp, 35 predicted proteins | sample YNPNPMetaG_FD_66600 | JGI IMG/M metagenome (GOLD analysis project Ga0068707, IMG submission 66600) | Anoxygenic and chlorotrophic microbial mat microbial communities from Yellowstone National Park, USA - YNP NP MetaG | ecosystem: Environmental > Aquatic > Thermal springs > Hot (42-90C) >... | reverse complement strand
GCGCCGTTGGGGGGTGTCAAGAAAAAGGGCAGCATCAGGCACCAAAACGGTTACCTCGCCCGCCTTTGTTCATCTAGCTTCCCAAAATGCGCCCGGGAAACGCCTTGGCGTGCCGCACCAATAGATTGCGCGTAAGTCATCACGGGGCGGTGGCGTTTCCCGGAGCGCCTTGCCTGCCTGCCGCCTGTCCGCGTGCAACGCACAGGCAGGCGCCCCCCTTGGCGCAGGCAGGGCGGAGGCGCTTCGATCTTCCAGTCGACCCGGGGGAACCCCTGCCGGCCGAAGCGCAGAGGGATAGACCAGATAGACCAAACAGACGGAATAGACGAGACGGATGGAACACACCAGACAGACGAGATCATGGCGTCAAATGTTGAGACCTGACCCCTCATGCCCGGCGGAGACCACCACAAAGAGGAATGGCCATGGCCGGATACGGTGAAGTTGGAGAACCCGCTTTTGCGCTCTGGGATTGCCCTGGCTGGCGCGAACCATGGGTTGGAGTCGGGGGAAGGGGACAGACGCGACGGGCTGTTGACCGCGGAGGAGGCCCTTGGGCTGAGGCTGAGGGGGACGGACATGGTAGTGCTCTGTGCGTGCAACACGGGCGCGGGCGAGGTCAAGAGCGGAGAGGGGGTGTATGGGCTGAGACGTGCTTTCACCCAGGCGGGTACGAAGAGCTTGGAGATGAGCATGTGGAGCGTGCCGGACCAGGAGACCAAGGAGCCGATGGCGGAGTTCTACCGGAACATCGTCGAAGGGAGGATGAGCCGCTGCCAGGCGTTGCGGCATGCAGAGTTGGAGCAAATGCAGATCGTCAAGGAGCGATATGGCCACACGAACCCCTTCTACTGGGGGGCCTTCGTGTTCATGGGGGAAACGTGAGTCGGTGAAAACGGCCCTACCCAATTTTTGTCATACCTGTTTTGGGTAAGAAGCGCTGGCCAGGGCAAGAAGCCGCATCGCTGGGCGGCTATCTCGTCCTCGGAGACCAATCGGGATTGCACCACCACCCCAAGCGTGCACAGGACCTTGACCCCCACCGGGAAGACCCCACGCATGCTTTTTACCCAATTTCGGTCATACCGCTTTTGGGTAAATTTGCCCAGTTATGGTCATACCTGTTTTGGGTAGCGCCACGTGGGGCACACTTCTGCACCTTCTCACGCTACACTGATATAAGGGAGTTGGACATGAGCCAGTGGGACAAGACCGTGGTGGCAGTGGGAGCTGGATTCGGGGGATTGAGGGCCGTGAGGGCCCTGGCTGGTGCTCCGGCAAGGGTGCTTCTCGTCGATCAGAACAACTACCACCTCTTCCAGCCCCTCCTTTACCAAGTGGCCACGGCAGGCCTGGAGCCAGAGCAGATAGCCAAGCCCGTCAGGTCCATCCTGGGCCGGCAGCGCAATTTCGACTTTCTCATGGCCAGGGTCGAGGCCGTGGACCTGTCAGCCAAGAGCCTCCGGACCACGGGAGGTGATCTGAATTACGATTACCTGATACTGGCGGTTGGGGCACAGAGCTGGTTCCCTGAGATCCCCGGTCTTGCAAGCAACGCGCTGCCCCTCAAGGGCCTCATGGATGCTATCCGCATCCGAAACCATGTCCTCAGATGTTTCGAGCAGGCCAGCACGGCCCGGAGCCGCGAGGCCCGCCAGGCCCTTTTGACCCTGGCTGTGGCAGGGGCAGGTCCGACAGGGGTCGAGATGGCCGGGGCCCTATCCGAGCTGGTCCGGGTGGTCAGGCGGAGGGATTATCCTCGAATGGATCCCGCTGGCTTCAGGGTCCTGCTCGTGGAGATGGCCAGATGTGTGCTCCCCGGCTTTCCGGAGAGGCTCAGCAGGGCAGCGGCCCAGATCCTCGAGCGCAAGGGCGTGGAGCTCAGGCTGGGGACCTCGGTCGAGGGCTTTGACGGTCAGATGCTGCGCCTGGCAGGGGGCGAGGGAATCCCCTGCAAGACCCTCATCTGGGCAGCCGGGGTCAGAGGCACGGGCCTTGTTCAGGAATTGGGGGTCCGGATTTCCCGCCAGGGGAGGCTCCTAGTGGAGCAAACCTTACAAATCCCAGGTCACCCGGAGGCGTATGCCATAGGGGACGCAGCCCACTTCGAGTCCTCGGGCCATCCACTTCCCATGATGGCTCCTGTAGCCATACAGATGGGGGAGCTGGCCGCGGCCAACATAGCCAGACAGCTTCGAGGGGATAGGCCCCTGTCCTTCCGCTATCGGGACCCCGGGCTTCTTGCCACAATAGGCAAGAACGCGGCTGTGGCGAGCATTCACGGGCTCCAAATGAAGGGTTTCGCTGCCTGGGTGGTCTGGCTCCTCGTGCACCTCCTGGCCATAGTCGGGTTTCGCAACAGGCTCATGGTGCTCATCAACTGGGCCTGGGATTACTTGTTCTATGACCGCGAGGACAGGATCATAGTCGATCCTCGCAGGTGACAAGGACGACTCCCGGTCCCCATTTCTCTGTCACCCGCCCATGCGAGCCCCACGAATCCTGCCCCCTCGGTCCCTTTCACGACTCAACGTTCAAACCATTTCAATGCTCCAGGCTCACAAAGCAGATCCCTGAGCCGGATTCTCCCGTTGACAAGCCTTTCGTGGATATAGGATATTGGGCGCGCCTAGAAGAGGCGGCACTGGGTTCGAAGCCCGATTGAGCCGGGTGTTCAGATAACTTCTGTTCTCAGAGCGGCACTCAGAGATGGGCCAACACGCGTGAGAGGCGCATTGGGGCCTTCCAGGCTAGGTGACCCGCTCCAATAGCCGCAAGCTCGGAAGGCGCGGGAGGCGAGCTTCCGAGACAGGTATGAGTGGAAGTGCGTAAAATTACCCAAGACCGGTCTGACCAAGATTGTGCTGACCCATGCCGAGAACTTGAGCGCCACCATGGAGCTCCCAGGGCGATTCAACGGGAGGAGATTTCCCATGAGAAAGTCTCTCGAAAAGACGGGCACAGAACAAGTTTTGGAGGGCCTCACGAGTATTAGTTCGGGAGCTACCGAAGGAGGATGGGTTACCCAAAACGGTATGACCGAAATTGGTAAGTGATCACAAGGTGACGGCGTTTCTCGGAGTGGCTTGGCGGAGGCGCTTCGATCTTCCAGGATTTGGACCTGCGGGAACCCCTCCCGGCCGAAGCGCAGAAGGGTAGACCAGATAGACCTAACAGAGGGAACAAACCAGATAGACAGAATAGACCAGACACACCAGACAGACGAGATCATGGCGTCAAATGTTGAGACCTGACCCCTTCCACCTTCATCAAGAAGTGGTAAGAGAAAGTGTGTGGGGCGAGATGGAGTCCCTGGGGCGGCAGGGGCAAAACCGTGTGGCGGGTAGCGCTGCGGAGGGTCATCCCGGGAGGCGTGGAAATGGCGAGACGATTGGAAGGCGAGGCGGTCATCGTCGTGGTCGCGGGGACCCGCATGGACGGGGGTCTGAGCGTGGCCATGTAGAACGCAGCGCGGTGCGGGAGACCCCTATGGCAGCCGACGGGCCGGTCACAAGGAGCGAGACATGGGCGAGGTATATATCATCGGCGTGGGCATGACAAGGTTCGCCAAGCATCTGGATCGAAGCATCAAGTCCCTGACTCACGAGGCGGTGCGCGCCGCCGCGGATGATGCGGGGATCCAGCTCGAGGCCATCCAGGCCGCCTGGTTCAGCAACTCGAGCTGGGGCTATTTCACCGGGCAGCATTCCATCCGGGGGGAGGTGGCCCTTCGGGAGATGGGCATCCAGAAGATCCCCATCACGAACGTGGAGAACGCCTGCGCCTCCGCCTCCACCGCCCTGAACAATGCGGTCCTTTCCATCCGGGCCGGGGCGTACGAGTGCGTCCTGGCCGTGGGTGCGGAGAAGATGTACAACGAGGACCGGGCGAAGATGTTCGGCGCCTTCTTCATGGGCCTGGATGTGGAGCGCCAGGAGGAGCAGATGGCCCTTTTCGCCGGCTTGGGAAAGGATTTGCCGGTTCCGGAAGAGCTCATGGCCGCGGGCGGGATGGCCGGCCAGGACAAGAGCGTCTTCATGGACGTGTACGGCGGGATGGCGCGGTTTCACATGGCCAGGTACGGGACGACCCAGCGACAGTTGGCGGTCATATCCGCCAAGAATCACTTCCATTCCTCCATGAACCCCTATGCCCAATACCAGAAGGAGATGAGCGTGGAGGAGGTCCTGGCCGGCCGGATGGTCTCCTATCCGCTCACGGTGCCCATGTGCGCGCCCGTGGGGGACGGCGCCGCGGCAGCCATCGTGTGCTCGGGGGAATTCCTGAAGAAGCTGCGCTCGGTCCGGCCCGTCAAGGTCCGGGCGTCGGTCCTGGGCTCCGGATCCGACAGGACCCCAGAGGAGGAGACCCAGGACATCACCTTCCGGCTCTCCGCCAGGGCGTACGAGATGGCCGGGCTCGGGCCGGAGGACGTGGATGTGGCCGAGGTGCACGATGCCACGGCCTTCGGGGAGCTTCACCTGTACGAGGCGCTGCGCTTCTGTCCCCTGGGCCAGGGGGGCCTCTTCGCCGAATCCGGTGCCACGAGGCTCGGGGGCAAACTGCCCGTCAACACCTCGGGCGGGCTGGAATCCCGCGGCCATCCCATCGGCGCCTCCGGCCTGGGTCAGATCCACGAACTGGTCACTCAGCTTCGCGGGGAGGCGGGCCGAAGACAGGTGCCAGGGGCGAGAATCGCCCTGGCCGAAAACGGCGGCGGGGTCATCGGGTACGAGGAAGCGGCCGAGGCGATCCACATCCTGGAGAAGGTCTGAGGCGACGATGCACCATCCGATCGACCCAGGAATGGTCGACGGTATTCAGTAGCTTCAAGAGGTCACAAGATACCTGCCGGTCATCTCGCCTTGTATTTGTTCGTGATGGGTAGCCTTCGTTCCTTTCCGAAGGCCCGAGGGGTGATCTTGATCCCGGGGGGGGACTGGCGCCTCTTGTACTCGTTCTGATCCACCTTGCGGATCACCCCGACCACCGTCTCGCGGTCGAAGCCCCTCCCGACGATCTCTTCCAGCCCGAGCTCTTCCTCCACATAGGCCTGAAGGATGGGGTCCAGCACCTCGTAAGGCGGGAGACTGTCCGTGTCCAGTTGGCCCTCCCGAAGCTCTGCCGTGGGAGCGCGCTCGATGACGCTCTTTGGGATCAACTCGCGCCCGGAGCTAGCGTTCATGTGGTTGGCCAGGCGATAGACCAAGGTCTTGGGGACGTCTTTGATCACCCCGAACCCCCCAACCATGTCACCGTAAAGGGTGCAATACCCCATGGAGTTCTCGCTCTTGTTCCCCGTGGTGAGCACCAGCCATCCGAATTTGTTGGACAGGGCCATGAGGATGTTGCCCCTGATCCTCGCCTGGAGGTTCTCCTCGGTTACATCCGCACCTTTACCTGCGAAGACCCCCGAGAGGGTCTCCAGGTAGGCCTCATGGATCCTCTGTATCGGTATCTCAAGCAGCCGCATGCCCAGGTTGGAGGCGACCTTCCGGGCATCCTCCATGCTCCTCTGGGTCGTGTAAACAGACGGCATGGAGACGCCCACCACCGCCTCGGGCCCCAGGGCCTGGCAGGCCACCGCCGCGGTGAGGGCCGAATCGATTCCCCCGCTAAGGCCGATGACCACCTCTTTGAAACCGTTGTTGATCACATAGGAGCGGGTCCCCAACCGGAGCGCCCTCAGGACCTCCTCCTCCACGCAGAGGCTCTCCCACTGGACAGGAGGGAGCGGGGGGCGCCCCTGGAAGCCGGGGCCTTGAATCCGGACCATTCGAAGAGCTTCTTTGGCGCCCGTATCAAAGACCTTGTCCTTCCTGCGTCTGGGGTCCGCCAGCCTGGCCCTGAAGAGCGGCGAGACCTCTAGGTCGCAAATGATCATGTCCTCTTCGAAGGGCCTGCCCATTGCCATGATCTGCCCGCCGGGGGTGAGGACCATGCTTCGGCCATCGAAGACGAGCTCGTCCTGCGCGCCCACCATGTTAGCATACACGATGAAGACCGCGTTGTCCGAAGCCCTGGTGGCGAGCATGCGCTCCTTGAACGACTGTTTCCCGATATGGTACGGGCTGGAGGAGATGTTCACCAGGACCTCGGCATTGCCGTGTAGCGCCTCCTCGCGGGGCGGGCCGACAGGGTACCAGAGGTCCTCGCAGATGCTCAGGCCCACCCTCACCCCTCGGATGTCCAGCACCAGGGCATCGGTGCCCGGCCTGAAGTACCTGTCTTCGTCGAACACCCCGTAAGTGGGCAGGAAGTGCTTGCGGTAAGTGGCCAGGACCCTTCCTCGGTGAAGCAAGGCCGCGGCGTTGAAGATGTCGTCCTCGCGCTCCACAAAGCCCACCACAGCCACTGTCTCTGCCGTGCGCCGCGCGATATCGTCCAGGGCCTCGAGATTGTCACGAATGAAATCGGGCTTCAACAGCAAGTCCTCCGGGGGGTACCCCGTCACGGCCATCTCAGGGAAACAGACAAGATCGGCCTTCATCTCCTGTGCCTTGTCGATCCACTCGGCGATCTTGCGTGCGTTGCCAGAGATGTCTCCCACCACGGACGCGATTTGTGCTACGGCTACGCGCAACCCCTTCATTTTGCTGGTCCTCCTCCAGATCCTTCTTACGCGTACGGCAACCCCGTGTCAAGCGGGAGAGACCCCAGGTGTCTTTCGCGGGGCAAGGCCCCGGAGCTGTAACCTTTTGGCCTCCGGAAGGCCGAGGGTAGCCCCTTGTCGCAAAGCCGCTCGAGAGGACAGAGGAGCGACCGGGTGAGGGCGAAGGTGCGATGCGGCGGGATATAGGGCCGCCCACCGTAGAGGAGGCGCTGTCCGGACCTCTGTTTTTTTCTTGACATCCTCTTCGCTCGTAACTATAGTGGGCGTCGAGTGGGGAAAAGTGGGGAAAAGTGGAAGGAAGGCCCATGTTCCGAGGCCGTTACACCCATTCCATAGACGCCAAGGGTAGGGTCAGCATCCCATCCAAGTTCAGGGAGGTCATCAATGGCCGGGGCCAGACCACCCTTATGGTCACCAACGACCTCGACCCTTGTCTGGTCGTCTTCCCGATGGAGCAATGGATCGAGGAAGAAAAGAGGATACAGTCGTTGCCCAACTATGTGTCGCAGGCGCTCCAATACAAGAGATTCTATATCTCCGGGGCGCAGGAGTGTCCCCTCGATCGGCAAGGCCGCATCCTGATCCCACCCAGCCTGAGGGAGCATGCCCAGCTGAATCGGGAGGCACTCTTTGTGGGACTTCTGGAGAAGTTCGAGATATGGTCGCCGGATCTGTGGAAGCCGAGGCCTGAGAATGTGGAGGACATCCGCAGGGTACTGCAGCAATACCTGTAGCTGGACCGCCGGCGGTGTCATCCCTTGCGAGATGCAGCATGCGCGACGCAGGGTTCTCGAATGTCGGAATGACTCGTGACACCCGGAAGGGAGGGGAATGGAGCGCTGCTCCCGGATCCCGTTGGGAAGATATCCCCCGCAAATCTCACAGGCCCGTCATGCTGCAGGAGGTCCTGTCCTGGCTCCGGGTCAAGGAAGGACGGCTGTTCGTGGACGGGACCATCGGCGGGGGGGGGCATGCCAAGCGGATACTGGAGCTCTCAGCCCCGAACGGGCGTCTTGTGGGAATCGATTGGGACCCTGAGGCCCTGGATCGGGCGAGGGAGAATCTGAGGGGGTACGGGGACCGACTCTGGCTTCTGCACGGGAATTACAAGGATATGGCGGCGATCCTTCGGCCCTTCGGGATCGTGGAGGTCGACGGCATACTCCTGGACCTCGGTGCCTCGTTGGAACAACTCACCTGCGGGCATAGGGGTTTCTCCCTCATGGCCCCGGGTCCCCTTGACATGCGGTTCAACCCTCTAAACCCTATTACCGCCGAGAGGATAGTCAACCAGTGGCCCCAAGGCAAGCTCGAAGCCCTTTTCAGGTGCTGCGGGGAAGAGCGCTGGGCCGGCAGGATTGCCCGAGCCATAGTGCGCTCCAGGCCTCTTACTTCCACGACGGATCTCGCCGCCTTGGTGGCCAGAGTGGTCCCGGGCCGGAATCGTCGCATACATCCTGCAACAAGGGTCTTCCAAGCCCTCAGGATAGAGGTCAACGGGGAGCTTGAAAACGTGGACCAAGGGATCAGGGAGGCAGCTAGGTGCCTGGCGCCGGGTGGGAGGCTCTGCGTCATATCGTACCACTCCCTGGAGGACCGGTTGGCCAAACGGGTCTTCCGGGAGATGTCTGCGCTGACGGCGGGGCACGCCTTCCAGGTCCTGACCGCCAAGCCCATAAGGCCGAGCGGGGATGAGATCGAGGCCAATCCCAGTGCCAGGGGTGCCAAGCTGCGGGTCCTGCAGCGGGTAGGATGAAGGAGAAGAACGTGCAGGCCACCCTTTTCCCGACGCAAGGAGCGATTCAAGGGCAGGCGGTGCGCCGGGGCCTCGGGTGGCGGATCCGCCCCGTCACCGTCAACGTGCTCCGATGTCTTTTCGTGCTGCTCTCCCTCGTGGCCGGGTGCCTCCTCTACGTGCAGGCCCGCGCCGCAGTCCTCCATGAGCGCTACCTCCTGGAGGAGGCCCAGCGCATGCAACACCGCATCCAGATGGAGAACCGCACCCTGCGTCTCACCTGGGCCACGCTGACCTCTCCCAAACAGCTCGACGACGTGGCCCGAAAGAGATTTCGACTCCACTATCCGAGGCCGAGCGAGGTAGTCCGGTTGCAATGAAACGGGGCCCGAACAGAGACTGGATGCGCTTTCGGTTCTTCCTCTTCATAGCGGCGGTCTCCGGCCTGGTGGGGGCCATCCTGTTCCAGGCCTACCGGATCCAGGTCCACCACGGCGAAGAGCTGCGACGGGAAGTCCAGGGCATGTATCAAAGGGAGATCACCTTGCTGCCGGCCCGCGGGAGCATATTCGATCGCAACGGAGACGACCTTGCCATCAGCATCCCTGTCGATTCCATCTACGCGCGTCCCAGGAAGGTGGAGGACCCCGTCGCCACCGCCCGTAAGCTCGCCCCTTTGTTGGATACTGACCACGCCACCATCTTGAACAAATTGCGCCAAGAGGCGCCTTTTGTGTGGATCAAGCGTCAGGTAGTCCCCACGGTGAGCGCCAGGGTACGGGCCTTGGGGCTCCCTGGGATCGGGGTCCTGCAGGAGACGCGACGCTTTTATCCGAACCTGGAGTTGGCCTGCCACCTCATGGGCTTCGTGGGGGTGGACGGTCAAGGGATGGATGGGCTAGAGTACCAGTACGACAAGCTCCTCAAGGGCGAGAAGAGCCGGATCCTCGTCGACCAGGACGCCTTGGGTCGTCCTCTTGCCTCCCCCGAGGGGCTGATGGTGGCCCGCAAGGATGGCCACCACCTGGTTCTCACCCTTCACAAGGAGATCCAGCACATTGCCGAGCGTAGGCTTCAAGAGGGGGTGGAGGCCTCCCGTTCTCGCAGCGGGATGGCGGTGGTCATGGATCCGCACACGGGGGAGGTCTTGGCCATGGCCGTTGCCCCTCGCTTCAATCCCAATACCTACGCGCAATACCCGAGAGAGGTACTGAGGAATCGGTGCATCACCGACACTTACGAGCCAGGCTCCGCCTTCAAGCCTTTCGTGGTCGCCGCAGCCATAGAGGAGAGGATCTGGAAGCCCACGGATGTGTTCTATTGCGAAAACGGCTCTTACAAGGTCTTCGACAAGGTCATTCACGACGTTCATCGTTACGGGCACCTGACCCTCCACGGGATCATCCAGAAGTCGAGCAACATCGGGGCTGCCAAGGTGGGGCTGTCCATAGGGGCGGAGCGGCTCTATCCTCACATTCTCGGTTTCGGTTTCGGTCGCCCCACCGGCGTGGATCTCCCAGGAGAGGCCTCCGGCCTGGTCAGACCACCCAAATGGGCCCCTGTGGAGCTGGCCAACATCTCCTTCGGCCAAGGTATGTCGGTCAGCGCCCTCCAGCTGACCGCTGCCTTCGCTGCGCTGGGCAACGGCGGGAGGTTGATGAGGCCTTACGTGGTGAGGGAGATCCTCGACGCCCAAGGCAACACCATCGAGCGCAGAGGCCCTCAAGAGGTCGGTCTGGCGGTCTCCCCGGAGACGGCCCGCCAGGTGACCCAGATGCTCAAATCGGTGGTGAGCCCGGAGGGGACCGGCTCGCAGGCGGCCATCGAGGGCTTCCAGGTGGCAGGCAAGACCGGCACGGCGCAGAAACCCGACCTTCGCCACGGCGGTTACATGAGGGGCAAGTACATGGCGTCTTTTGTGGGATTTGTCCCAGCGGAGAACCCGAGGCTCTGTCTCCTGGTAGTCATGGACGAGCCGCAAGGAAACATCTACGGGGGACAGGTGGCGGCCCCGACCTTCCGGGAGATCGCCAGAGACGCCCTGGGGATCCTGGGGGTCTATCCGGGGGAACGTTTCCTGGCCAGGGGACAGGGCCCCACTTTCCGCGATTCGGCTCAGGTCCAGTCGATCCAATGAGCCACCGGGCTACGCGGTCAAGGCGGAGGGCTTTCGAGACGGAGCCGGGATCTCAGCTGATGCTGGGAGATTTGCTCAGGACGACGCAGGTCATCCGAACAGAAGGCCCCGCTGATTCTTCGGTTCGAGGGATAGCGTATCACTCCGGCGCGGTGCGGGAAGGCTTCGTTTTCGTGGCGATACCCGGGACCCACAGGGATGGACGCGATTTCGTCCCGGAGGCGCTGGAGAAGGGGGCGGTGGCAGTAGTGCTCGAGCGTCCTGCGGAGGGGCTTCCCCAGGGTGTCGCTCAGATCCTCGTGCCTAGCGCCCGCAAGGCCTTGGCCGATATGGCTTCGGCCTGGTACGGATACCCGGCTCGCCGGATGACCCTCGTCGGGGTCACGGGTACCAACGGGAAGACAACAACGACCCACATGCTGGAGGCCATATTGGCCGCGGCCGGCCACAGGGCTGGGCTCCTGGGGACGATCCAATACAGGTACGGGGGGAGATCCATGCCGGCCCCCAACACGACCCCGGAGTCTTTGGATCTGCAAAGGATGCTCCGAGAGATGTTGGATAACGGAGTAACCCATTGCATCATGGAGGTGACCTCCCATGCCCTGGACCAGGAGCGGGTGCGCGGGTGCCGTTTTCGGGTGGCCGCATTCACGAACCTCACCAGGGATCACCTCGATTACCACGGGGACACGCCCTCGTACTTGGCCGCCAAGCTTCGGCTCTTCCAGGAGCACCTCGTCCCCGAGGAAGAAGGCGGGGTGGCAGTCCTCAATGCGGAGGACCCGGCATCTCTGGAGATCCAGAGGCGGACCAAAGGCCGGATCGTCTGGTACGGCCAGGCTCCAGGCTCGGACTTCTCGCTGGCTGAATGCTCCGCCGCGCTGGACGGCACGCGCATGCGGATCCGTTATCCCGAGGGCGAAAAGGAGCTCTTCACCCCCCTTCTGGGGATGGTAAATGCGTCCAACGCGTTGGCCGCCTGCGCCTCTGCCTGGGCCCTCGGCATCGGGCCGGAGCAATGGGCCGCCGGCCTCGGATCGATGCCGGTTGTCCCGGGGCGCCTCGAGATCGTATCCACGAGGCGCGGGAGGCCAGACCCCGGGGTGACCGTCCTGGTGGACTACGCCCACACGCCCGACGCCCTGGATCGCGCCCTCTCGTCTGTCCGAGGTCTCGCCAGGGGGAGGCTCATCTGCGTCTTCGGCTGCGGCGGTGATCGGGACCGGGGCAAGAGGCCTTTGATGGGGAAGGCCGCTGCCAGGCACAGCGACCTCCTGGTGGTCACCTCCGACAACCCCAGGGGCGAGGAACCGTCCCGCATCATCGAGCAGATAGTAAGGGGGCTCGAGGAGGTCCCGCTGCGCCCCCTGGGCTCGGACAGGGAGGAAACCGCGGATGCCTTGCCGGCCTATGTGGTGATCCAGGACCGTGCCGAGGCCATACGCTGGGCCGTTTTCCGTGCCCGCCCCGGCGACCTGGTATTCATCGCCGGCAAGGGCCACGAGGCCTATCAGATCATAGGCGACAAGAAGGTCCCCTTCAATGACCGAGATGTGGCCAGAAAGGCCCTGGAGGAGGCCTGGCCATGAGCCCCCGCGACGAGGGGCTGATGACCGTCCGAGAGCTCCTTTCGTGCACGGGGGGGAATCTGTTGGCTGGAGACCCAGGGGCGACGATCTCAGGGATCTCGACGGACACCCGCACCCTGAGCCCGGGCGAGCTTTTCGTGGCATTGAAGGGAGATCGGTTCGACGGGCACGACTTCTTCCCCGAGGCCATAGCACGAGGCGCAAGCGGTGTGCTGGGCCGAAACGGGAGTTTCGCCGTCCGGCCACGAGGCTGGATGGAGCCGGTTGCCCTCATCGAGGTGAAAGACACCCTCTATGCCCTGGGCGAGATCGCTCGTCACTGGCGGACAAGGCACGAAGTGAGAGTGCTGGCGATAACAGGCAGCAACGGGAAGACCACAACCAAGGAGATGACCGCTGCGATCCTCTCGCAGGGCAGATCGGTCCTGAAGACCCAAGGGAACCTCAACAATCGCATCGGCCTCCCCCTGACCCTCATGGGGCTGAGGTCGCACCACGAGGTCGCAGTGGTGGAGATGGGGATGAACGAGCCGGGGGAGATCCGCAGGCTTTGCGAGATCGCCCAACCAGACTTCGGCCTCATCACGCAGATCTCCCCGGCCCACCTCGAGGGATTGGGTTCCATCGAGGCCGTGGCCATGGCCAAAGGAGAGCTCTTTCAGGCCCTCGGGGAGCAGGATACGGCCATAGTCAACCTGGACGACCCGCACGTGGTGACTCTCGCCGGATCCTGCCGGGCGAGGCGTCTGACTTACGGCCGGCAACTGGGGGCTGCAGTGCGAGGCCAGGCCCTGGATCCGTTCCATCCCGAAGGTGCAAGGATGGTCTTGGAGATATCGGGCGAGCGAGCCCCTGTCCGGATGCGTTGCCACGGGCGGCCGTGCCTGCTCAATGCCCTAGCGGCCGCAGCCTCCGCCTGGGCCTTGGGCGCCTCCTTGCAGGAGATCGTGGCGGGCTTGGAGGTGTTTCGCCCTGCCCCCATGCGGCTCTCCGTGGTGGCCCTGGAAGATGGCACTCATCTCATCGACGACACGTACAACGCCAACCCCGCATCGTTGGCAGAGGCCCTGGAGACCTTGAGCCGCATGGCGAGGGGCAGGAAGCTGGCTGTCTTGGGAGACATGCTGGAGCTCGGGGCCTATGCCCGGGAGGCGCACAGGGAGGCGGGCAGGCAGGCGGCCGGTTTCGGGATCGATGTCGTAATAGCCGTGGGACATTGGGCCCAGGAGCTCGTCGAAGGGGCAAGGTGCTCCCCTTTTCCCCCAGGTAGGACCATGGCCGTGGCCTCCTGGCAGGAGGCCCTGGAGGCGCTCATGGCGCAGATGAAGAGCGGGGACTGGATACTCGTCAAGGGCTCGAGAGGGGTCCAAATGGAGCACGTGGTGGAAGGGCTCACCGCACGGCTCGGCCGCCAAGCGCCCAAGGAGAACGACCGCATGGAGAAGGCCAAAGGGGTTTGACGAGGGCTCGAATGCTTTACCATCTCCTCTATCCGTTGGTGGATCTTCACACGTTCTTCAACGTGTTCCGATACATCACCTTCAGGACCATCTATGCGATCCTCACCTCTCTGTTGATCTGCTGGATCCTGGGGCCTTGGGCCATAAGACAGCTCCACCGCTGGTCCTTGGGACAAACCATCCGGCCTGATGGACCGGCCAGCCACTTGGCCAAGGAGGGGACCCCCACCATGGGGGGCATCCTGATCCTCTTCGCCACAGGGCTGGCCACACTCCTGTGGGCGGATTTGACCAACCCTTACATCTGGCTAGTCCTGGGCACAACCTTCGCCTTCGGCGCTGTGGGCTTCTGGGACGACCTTCGGGTGGTCACGAAAAGGACCCACAAGGGCTTGAGCGGAAGGCTTCGACTGGCCCTGGAGTTTGCCATCGCGGCCCTCACGGCCCTGATCCTGGCCGGCCACCCCGGTTTTTCCACACACCTCGGGGTGCCCTTCTTCAAAGAGATCCGTCCGGACCTCGGCCCCCTTTACGTCCCGTTTGCCATCTTCATCATCGTGGGCGCTGCCAATGCCGTCAACCTCACCGACGGCCTGGACGGACTCGCCATCGGCCCTGTGACCATCGCGGCCGGGACCTATCTGCTGTTCTCCTATCTCACGGGGAACATGAAGACCGCCAATTACCTGCAGATCCAGTACATCGCGGGTGTCGGAGAGCTCACGGTATTGTGCGGGGCCATGGTGGGGGCGGGGATGGGCTTTCTCTGGTACAACACCTATCCGGCGGAGATCTTCATGGGGGATGTGGGGTCCCTCTCCCTGGGGGCGGCCCTTGGCACCTTGGCGGTGGTGACCAAGCACGAGATCCTCCTGGCCATCGTGGGGGGGATCTTCGTCGTGGAGGCCCTCTCGGTGATCTTTCAGGTGACCTCCTTCAAGCTGCGGCACAAGAGGATCTTCCGGATGGCGCCGCTCCATCATCACTTCGAGATGAAGGGGTGGGCTGAGCCCAAGATCATCGTGAGGTTCTGGGTCATCTCCATCTTCCTGGGCCTGCTGGCCCTGAGCACCCTGAAGCTGAGATGAACCGAAGGGACAGGAAACGGGGCGACAGAAGGGGCAACAAGGTCCATCCGACGAGATGGTCGGTGCCCCAATGCGGGCGCCAGCTCTCGACTGGCCGGTTGGAAAGGCCTCTTGGCACTAGAGGTCCGAGACACTACCGGCCGCTGACAGCGCACGGTCTTTGCGAGGCCAATTGTCACCGCAGCTCCTGGAGGGGCTGAATGGAGATCCCGTGGCCCTTGGATGGCATGGAGGTGGTCGTGGTCGGCGCTGCGCGCACCGGGGTCGCCGCATCGAGGTTCCTGGCCTCCAGAGGGGCTAGGGTCACATTGGCGGACCGCAAGGCAGAGGAGGCCTTTCCTGGACTGCGCGGGGAACTGGAGCCGATGGGGGTGAGACTCCTTTTTGGACCTCATGGGGAGGAGGAGTTCCGTAGGGCCGATGGGATCGTGTTGAGCCCGGGGGTGGACCCGAACTCGGCTGTGTTCCAGGGGGCCCGACGGAGGGGGACCCCCCTGGTCGCCGAGATCGAGCTGGCCTCCTGGTTCCTCGAGGCCCCCATCCTCGCCATCACGGGCACCAACGGAAAGACCACCTGCACGACCCTCCTCGGGATGTGTTTGGAGGCATGGGGTCGCAGGGTCTTCGTGGGCGGCAACATCGGCAACCCCCTCATCAATGCGGTGGACGCCATACCGCCGTGGGAGATGGCGGTGGTGGAGGTGAGCAGCTTTCAGTTGGAGGCCGTGGAGCGATTCAGGCCCAAGGTGGCCGCTTTGCTCAACCTCACCGAGGACCACCTCGATCGGCACCCGAGCTTCGAGGCTTACGCCCGTGCCAAGGGCCGGCTCTTCCAGAACCAGGGCAAGGGGGATATAGCAGTGGTGAACCTGGATGACCCCGAGGCCTTGCGCATAGTGCCACCCTCGCCCCCTATGGAGCTGTGGGGGTTCACGCTGGCCGACGCGGAGTCGGCACAGGCCGCACGGACCCCGGAGGGGATCCGCTTCCGTGTCGGGGGGCGCTCCTCAAGGTTGGTCGTCGAAAACGAGCACCTCGCGGGGCCCCACGGCATCCAGAACCTGATGGCCGCCAGCCTGTGCGCCATGGCGGTAGGATGCCCCCTGGAGGCCGTGGGCCGAGGCACCAGGGCGTTCTCCGGGTTGGAGCACAGAATGGAGATGGTCGGGGAGATCAACGGGGTCCGTTTCGTCAACGACTCCAAGGCCACCAATGTGGGGGCGGTGGTATCGGCCCTTGCCGCCTGCGATGGGCCTGTGGTCCTCATCGCCGGTGGCAAGGACAAAGGGATCGACTTCGCCCCCCTCAGAGAGGCGGTGAGCGCCAAGGCCAGGGCCGTGATCCTGCTGGGGGAGGCCGCGCCGCGAATGGCCCTGGCCCTGGAAGGGACCGTACCCCTCCACCGGGCGGGAGGTATGGACGATGCGGTCCCCAAGGCGTTGGAGCTGGCATCCCCCGGCGATACGATCCTCCTGTCGCCTGCCTGCTCCAGCTTCGACCAATATGGCGACTACACCGAGAGGGGGAGGCATTTCAAGGAGGCCTTCCGGCGCATGGCCAGAGCCCTTGGCGGACCGTGAGGAGGGGCCTTTGGAACGATTGAGGCAGTATGATTACGGCATATTGATCGCCGTGCTCGCCTTGGTGGGTATAGGGATGGTCATGATCTACAGCTCCAGCTGCATCCTGGCCCAGGAGCGGTTCGGGGACTCGTTCCACTTCCTCAAGCGCCAGGCCCTCTTCGCGGTGGTGGGTATCGTCCTGATGTTGGGAGCCATGAACCTCCCTTACGGGAGCTATCGCCGCGTGGCTTACCCGCTCCTGCTTCTGGCCATGCTGACCCTGGTGGCGGTCCTCGTACCCCCCTTCGGTCACCGGGTAGGGGGGGCGAGCAGGTGGCTGCAGCTGGGACCGATCACTGTGCAGCCTTCCGAAGGGGCCAAGTTGGCCATCGTGATCTACCTGGCTTTCTCCCTCAGTCGCAAAAGGGAGCGTGGTATAGTGAGTCGCTTCTCCACGGGCTTCCTCCCGCACCTCTTGGTGGCGGGACTCATGGCGGCCCTCCTCTTCAAGGAACCCGACCTGGGAAGCGCCGTGATCGTGGGGGCGTTGGCCTTCATCATGATGTTCCTGGCCGGCGTGCCGTGGATCTACCTCCTCCTGACCATGGGATTGGCCATCCCGCTCCTCTACAGACAACTCCAGGGCTATCAATGGGAGCGAATCGGGGTCTTCTTGCAATACCTCTTCGCCCCGTGGGAGGCCCCCCTGAAAGAGGCCTACCACATCAAGCAGGCATGTTACGCCCTGGCCAACGGTGGCCTGGTGGGCATGGGCCTGGGCATGGGCCGACAAAAACTCTTTTACCTCCCCGAACCGCATACGGACTTCATCATCGCCGTCATCGGAGAGGAATGGGGTTTCCTGGGCATAGTCGTGGTCTGTTTCCTGTTCCTGGTCATCCTGGTGGGCGGTGCCAAGATAGCCATGGCCCTCAGGGACCCGTTCGGTTCACTCTTGGCCATGGGCATAGTCGCCATGATCGGCCTCCAGGGATCCGTCAACATGGCCATGGCCGTGGGACTCTTGCCCACCAAGGGGATGGCCTTGCCCTTCCTGAGCTATGGAGGCTCCTCCTTGCTGACCAATCTCACCGCCATCGGGGTGTTGATACAGCTCTCCGGTCAGGCCCAGCAGCGGGAGGGGCCATGAGGTGGATCATCGCCGCCGGGGGCACGGGGGGGCACGTCTTTCCGGCCTTGAGCGTGGCCGAGGCGCTCCGAGAGATGGACCCTGGGGCCCGGATCCTCTTCATCGGGACCAGGTCGGGTCTGGAAAGTCGGGCGGTCCCGGCCAAAGGGTTCGGGCTACGGCTTGTGCATGCCAGGGGTCTGATGGGGCTCGGATGGCTCGCCAAGATCAGGACCCTGGCGGGCCTTCCGCTGACCGCTATCCAGTGCCTCCGCACGCTGGCGGGATTTCGGCCCGATCTGGTCTTGGGGATGGGGGGGTATGTCTCGGGGCCCATGGTGCTCTTGGCGGCCCTATTGGGCATAGAGACGGCCATCGCAGAGCAAAACGCGGTGGCCGGACGCACCAATCGAATCCTAGGCAGGTTCGTCAAGAGGGTGTTCGTGAACCTTCCGCAGGGGGCCTCAGGTTTCAGTCCGGCCAAGGTCTCGGTGACGGGCAACCCGCTGCGTCCTGAACTGGTCCAGGCCGCCATGGCCACGACCCCCGTGAGTTGGGAAGGAAGACAGGGAGAGGAGTTCCACCTCTTCATCTTCGGCGGGAGTCAGGGGGCGTTGGGAATCGACAGGGCCGTGCTCGAGGCCTTGCCGTTGCTCAAGGCCTTGCCCTACCCCCTCAGGGTCCTGCACCAGACCGCCGAGGGCAGGCTCCAGCAACTGAAGGCGGCCTACGCCGCCTCGGGGATCCCTCACGAGGTGGTGCCGTTCGTGCAGGAGATGGATCGGGCTTACATCTGGGCCCATCTCGTGGTCTGCAGGGCGGGGGCCGCGAGCCTATCCGAGATCGCCCTCTTCGGGCGTCCCTCGGTGCTGATCCCGTTTCCCCATGCGGCGGACGACCATCAGACCGAAAACGCCCGGGCCTTCGCATCGGCTGGTGCCTCGGTGCTGCTCGAGCAGGAAACCCTCACGGGCGAGAGACTCGCAGAGGTCATCGGTGCTTTGGCAGCCGACGCGAAGAGGCTCAAAGGGATGGGCGAATCGGCGCGGGCGCTGGCCAGGCCCGAGGCGGGGCGCAGTATCGCCCAGGAGTGTATCAGGATAGTGGGGAAGAGGCGCGGAAGTGGTTAAGAGGTACAGACATGTCCACTTCGTGGGCATCGGCGGTATCGGTATGAGCGGGATCGCCGAGGTGCTGCTCAACCTCGGTTACCGCGTCAGCGGCTCCGACCTGGTCGACTCCGACACCACCCGAAAGCTTCGATCATTGGGGGCCACGATTTACCTCGGACACCAGCCATCGCACCTGGGCCAGGCCGACGTCCTGGTGTACTCGTCCGCCGTTCGCCCCGACAATCCGGAGATCCAGTCGGCGAGGGAGCGAGGGATCCCGGTCATCCCGAGGGCGGAGATGCTGGCCGAGCTGATGCGGCTCAAGTACGGCATCGCCGTGGCAGGTGCCCACGGGAAGACCACCACCACCTCCATGATCGCCACCATCCTGGCACACGCTGGCCTGGACCCCACCGTGGTCATAGGCGGCAAGCTCGACAGCCTGGGCGGCAGCGCCAAGTTGGGGCAAGGGGAGATACTAGTGGCCGAGGCCGATGAGAGCGATGGTTCCTTTCTGAGGCTCTCCCCTACCATTGCCGTTGTAACCAACCTGGACCGGGAGCATCTGGACCACTACCGCGACCTGCAGCACATCCGCCAGACATTCCTGGACTTCGTCAACAAGATCCCTTTCTACGGCCTGGCGGTTCTGTGTCTGGATGACCCCCACATACCCATGCTCCTGCCCCGCATGGAAAAACGGATCCTGACTTACGGGCTCAACGCCCAGGCGGATATCCAGGCTCAAGAGATAAACCTGCACGAGAACACGGCCAGGTTTCGCGTCTTCTCCCACAGGGAACCCCTGGGAGAGCTCCTGCTTAAGCTGCCGGGGGCCCACAACGTCCTCAACGCCCTGGCGGCTGTAGGGGTGGGGCTGGAGTTGGAGATCCCCTTCCATCTCATGCAAGAGGCGCTCGGACGATTCGAGGGCGTGCAGCGGCGCTTCCAGATCAAGGCCACCATCGACGACATCATGGTGGTGGATGACTACGCGCATCATCCCTCCGAGATAAGGGCCACGATCCACGCGGCCAAGGTAGGATGGGGGAGGAGGCTCCTGGTGGTTTTCCAGCCCCACAGATACAGCCGCACGAGATACCTTTGGGAGGACTTCCTCACCGCCTTCCACGAGGCGGATAGCTTGATCCTGCTGGACATATACCCGGCGGGCGAGGACCGGGTGGAGGGCTTGGAGGCGGCCGAGATGTGCCGGCAGATAAGGGCGCGAGGACATCGAGACGCGGCCTATCTGCCCGATCGCTCCAGCGCCGTGGAACGGATCGTCCGGGGTCTCCGCCCTGGGGACATGGTGATGACCTTAGGGGCTGGGGACGTATGGAAGGTGGGAGAAGAAGTCGTGGAGAGGCTACGGAAGGGGGAGTCGCGGCAGGACGAGGGGGGACGGTGAGCGAGGCGCATGGAATGACCCGCTCGTCGAGGGATCTCCTCTGGGCTGAGCTGAGGGGGATCTGTCAGGGGCAAGTCCTCCTGGGGGCGCCGATGAGCCGTCTGACCACCCTTCGCGTGGGGGGGCCCGCAGAGGCCTTGGTCTGCCCCGTCTCGCCGCTGGAGGTGGCTCAGGTGGTGCGGTGGGCCAACCGAAGGGGAGTACCCATTTCGGTAATAGGGGCGGGAAGCAACCTCTTGGTGAGGGACGGAGGTATCCGGGGGGTGGTCATCAGGATCGGCCCCCCCATGGAGGCGTGGGAGGTCAGAGAGGGCGTCGGGACCGTCCAGCTCAAGGCTCAGGCGGGGTTACCCCTTCCCCGCCTGCTTCGGCTGGCTGTCAGGCGGGGATGGGGAGGCATGGAGTTCCTTGTGGGGATCCCCGGGGCTTTGGGTGGGGCCGTGGCCATGAACGCCGGGACCCCCGACGGATGCATGGGGGATCTGGTGGAGCAGGTCACCTGGGTGGATGAATGCGGCTGCATGCTGACCCGGGGGCGCGGCGATCTCGAGTTCGCCTATCGGAGGCTCCGCACGCCACACGGGGTGGCTATCGTGGAGGTCTCTCTCCTCCTTCCCCCCAAGGACCCCGGAGAGATAAGAAGGGAGCTGCATCGGCGCATGATCCTTCGCAGGCAAAGCCAGCCCTACGGGATCCCGAGCGCGGGCTCCGTCTTCAAGAATCCCCCCGGGGATCACGCGGGACGCCTCATAGAGGCGCTGGGCCTCAAGGGGTTGAAGCGGGGAGGGGCCATGATCTCCTTGCGCCATGCCAACTTCATAGTCAATACCGGGGGTGCCACGGCAGGCGATGTCTTGGAGCTCATGGACGAGGTGCGGCAGCGGGTGAAGAGGGCTTACGGGCTCTCTCTGGAGCCGGAGATACAGGTGGTGGGGGAGGAGACGTGAGCACGGGCCGTACAGGGCGCCGCGACTGGGAGGCCACTGCGTGGTTGGGGCCGGTGATCCGGCTGCGGCGATGGAGCAGGCTCCTGGCTGCCGCCAGCGGGGTCCTCCTGGCTATCGTCGGGGGGTGTCAGCTGCTCATCTCCTCCAGCCTCATCTCCTTGACGCGTATCGATGTGACGAGTGACGGACGCCTGGAAAGGGGGGAGATCCTGAGCTGGGCCAAGGTGAGCCCGGGCGAGTCGCTCTTGCTCCTCAGGCTCGGCGAGATCCGCTCCAGGATCGAGTCCCACCCCTGGGTCGAGCGTGCCTGGGTCCGACGGAGGCTGCCCCATACCTTGGAGATCACGGTGGAGGAGAAGAGGCCGGTGGCCAGGATCATGGTGGACAAGGATCTCTTTCTCATGGACCGCAAGGCCTCCATCTTCCCCCCCATGCACCATTCCCTGGAAGGGGCCATCACCTTGGTGGGGCTCAAAGAAGCGGACCTGTGGCGCAGGCCCGAGGCCTGTCAGAGGGTCCTCCAGGAGGCGGTTGAGCTTCTCTTTCTCCTTGCGGACCGGCCGCAATGGAAGGTCAAGGAGGTGGGGGTGGACCCGGACCGAGGCCTCCGCTTGGCCCTGGAAGGCGGGCCTTGGGACATCCGGATCGGCTTCGGCGACCTCAACCAGAGGCTGGAGCGGTTGGAGAAGATCCTGGAGCACCTGGGAAGGGAGGGGAGATACGAACGGACCCAATGGATCGATCTCCGGTACCCGGAGAAGGCCACGGTGAGGTTCAAGGGATGAGGACCCCGGCGTGCAAGACCTTTTCCTCTGGGGCGCGGCAGGCGAAGGCGCTCTGCCCCTGCCGCCGCAGAAACGAGAGCACCGAGGGGCAGCGCCACGGCCCGGCGAGCCGGATGACGAAGGGCCGCAAAAGGCATCGGGAGGTCTGGAGGGCTATGCGGTCATGGCCAAACAAGGCAACTTGGTAGTCGGTCTGGACATAGGGACCACGAAGATCTGCGTGATCGTGGGCGAGGCGACGGACAACGGCCTGGACATCGTGGGCATAGGGACCCACCCCTCCAAGGGCCTCCGCAAAGGGGTGGTAATCAACATAGACAGCACCGTGAGCTCCATTCAGAAGGCGGTGGAAGAGGCCGAGCTGATGGCCGGTTGTCACATCAGCCGGGTCTTCGCCGGGATCGCAGGGGGGCACATCAAGGGATTCAACAGCCATGGGGTCATCGCAGTGAAGGAGGGGGAGGTGTCCGAAAACGACATCAGGCGCGTGATCGACGCGGCCAGGGCCGTGGCCATTCCCCTCGACCGGGAGGTCATCCATGTGATCCCTCAGGAGTTCATCCTGGATGACCAGGACGGGATAATGGACCCGCTGGGCATGTCCGGGGTGCGCCTCGAGGCCAAGGTGCATATCGTCACAGGGGCGGTGGCCTCAGCCCAGAACATCATACGCAGCGCCAATCGCGCCGGTCTGGACGTAGTGGACATAGTCCTCCAGCAGCTCGCGTGCAGCGAGGCCACCCTGAGCCCGGATGAAAAGGAGCTCGGCGTCGCCCTGCTCGATGTCGGGGGCGGCACCACGGATGTCGCTGTATTCCACGGCGGGAGCCTCAAACACACGGCGGTCCTCGGGGTGGGGGGAAACCACATCACCAGCGACATCGCGGTGGGGCTGAGGACCCCGATGGTGGAAGCCGAGAGGATCAAGCGCAGGTACGGCTGTGCCTTGACCAGCAGGATCCAGAACGAGGAGACCATAGAGGTCCCCAGCGTAGGGGGGCGAAAGCCCAGGGTCCTTTCCAGAAAGATCTTGGGGGAGATCGTCGAGCCGCGCGTCCAGGAGATCTTCGAACTCGTGCACAACGAACTGTCGCAGGCAGGCTACGACACCCTCATCGCCTCGGGCATCGTCCTGACTGGGGGGGCAGTGGTCATGGACGGCATGCCCGAGCTGGCCGAGCAGGTCTTCAATCTGCCGGTTCGCCGGGGTACCCCGAGGGGGATCGGCGGCCTGGTGGATGTGGTCAACAGTCCGGTCTACGCCACCGGTGTGGGTCTGGTCCTATACGGCAGTCGCCATCAGTCCGGCGAGGGGAGATTCCGCGTGGGGGATCGCAACATCTTCGCCAAGGTCCTCAAGGTGTTCAAGAGGTGGGTGGAGGACTTCTTCTGAGGGAACAGCGAAGGCCGGTGGCGCATGGCCAGTTGCCAGTCGCCGGGCAGGGAGCGCCTGTGCCCCGAAGCTATGTTCCAACGACCACGGGCAACTGGCCATGCACTCTCAGTGGATCGAGGCGGGAGGTTTCTCGGGAGGTGCCTTCCGCAGAAAACCAAGGGAGGTGAAGCGATGCTAGAGTTCGAGGAAACGAGGGTCCAGAACGCCAGGATCAAGGTCTTGGGGATCGGTGGCGGTGGATGCAACGCCGTGGACAACATGATCCGCTCGGATCTCCAGGGCGTTGAGTTCATCGCCGCCAACACCGATGTTCAGGACCTGAAGGCCTGCCAATCCCCTGTGAAGATCCAGTTGGGGGCGAGGCTCACCAAAGGCCTAGGGGCAGGGGCCAATCCTGAGATCGGCAAGAGCGCGGCCCTGGAGGACATCCAGAGGATCAAGGAGGGGCTGGCGGACACCGACATGCTATTCATCACCGCGGGCATGGGTGGCGGCACCGGCACTGGGGGGGCCCCGGTCATAGCCAAACTCGCCAGGGAGATGGACATCCTGACGGTGGCCGTGGTGACAAGGCCCTTCTTCTTCGAGGGGAGGCGCCGGCAGCTCCAGGCAGAGCAAGGCATAAGGGAGCTGGAGGAGGTTGTCGACACCCTCATCACCATCCCCAATGACAGGCTGTTGAGCATCGCAGGGAAAGAGACCAGGCTCCAGGAGGCCTTCCAGCTGGCCGACGACGTCCTGCTCCAAGCCGTCAAGGGGATATCGGACATCATCACGGTCCACGGGATCATCAACGTCGATTTCGCCGACGTCATGGCCGTCATGTCCGGGATGGGGATGGCCCTCATGGGCACTGGTGTAGCATCCGGGGAGAGCAGGGGCGTGGAGGCGGCGCAACTGGCCGTCTCCAGTCCGTTGCTGGAAGACATCTCCATAGCCGGGGCAACCGGCATCCTCATCAACATCACAGGCTCCAGCAAGAGCCTCACCCTCGACCAGGTCAAGGAGGCCGTTGCGCTCGTCCACAAGGAGGCCCACGAGGAGGCCAACATCATCTTCGGGGCCGTGATCGACGAGGAGATGGGGGAGGACTTGAGGATCACGGTGATCGCCACCGGCTTCCCCAAGCCTGTGGCGATGGAGGAGGCCCAGCCTCTGAGGGCTGTGGCGGGCGGCGCACGGGGAGGACATCTGGGCCTGGAGCTGTCGCAGGGGATGCGCAGGGGGCAGCTCCCCTCCGGCGGGACGAGGACGGCCCCGGCCATGGGTCGACGGAGGGAGCCCTACAGGCTGGATGACCTCGACATACCGACTTTTCTGCGAAAGCAGGCGGACTAGGGCCCGAGATGTGTTAGTATCTCTGTGAGAAGGCCTTGAGCGCAGAGGCCGTGGCGGTCGGGTCTCGGGCTCTGTCGCCTCCGGGGGGCGCCCCTTGCGGTTGCCCTTTCAGTGGGGGAGGCCATGGCCGGCAGAGATCATTGAACGAGGAGCCTCTCTTTCACGCTTCACCTCCCGAGACCGCCGGGGCGTCCGGCGGTCCTGTTGCAAGAAGGACGTTGAGTAACAAGCCCAAGACATTTCGGCATTCGGACATCCTATCCAAGGAGGAGGGCTTCGTCATCAAGGAGTGGGGAGGAAAGATCCCCATTGCCATCGTCTACCCCAATCGCTATGGCGTCGGGATGTCAAACCTCGGTTTCCAGCTCGTCTATCACATGCTGAACCGCGAGCCGGACGTGGTGTGCGAGCGCATCTTCCTCCCTGAGGCGAGCCGTCGCCAAGACCCCCACCCCCTGGAGCCACCTTTGTCCCTCGAGTCCCGGCAACCCTTGAGGAGTTTCGAGATCCTGGCCTTTTCGGTCCCTTTCGAGAACGACTACCCCAATGTCTTGCGGATCCTTGCGGCCTCCGGGATCCCTTTGGAGGCCGGCCGCAGGCTCCCCCCCCATCCCATGGTGTGGATGGGGGGGGTTACCGCCTTCCTCAACCCCGAGCCCATGGCCCCCTTTGTGGACCTGTTCGCCGTAGGCGAGGCCGAAGAGCTGCTCCCTGACCTTCTCAGGGTGTATCGGCGCTGCAGGGCGGAGCGACTCAACAAAGAGGAGTGCCTCGAGGCCCTGAGCCAGGTGGATGGTGCCTACGTCCCCTCCCTGTACGAGGTGAGATACGACGGAAGGGGCCTCATTCGATCCTTTCGGCCTCGAAGATCCGCCCCGCCCGTGGTCTGCCGCCGAATCGCCGAGGATCTCTCCCGAATCGTCCCCGCATCCAGGATCCTGACCCCCTTGACGGAGTTCGAATCCCTCTTCCTGGTGGAGATCGGGAGGGGATGTCTCAGAGGTTGCCGGTTCTGCGCGGGAGGACATGTGTTCAGGCCGGCCAGGCACAGGCCTTTGGAGGTCCTGCTTCCCGTCCTGTCGGAAGGGCTCGAGAGGAAAGGCCGCATCGGCCTCGTCAGCCCTTCTGTGGGGGACCACCCGCAGATCAACGATATCTGCAAGGAGATCCTCTCCAGAGGTGGGGGTGTCTCCGTGGCCTCCCTGAGGATGGACGCCCTGGAAGACCCCTTGTTGGAGGCCCTCGCACGAAGCGGACACAAGACCCTTTCCCTAGCCCCGGAGACGGGCTCTCAGCGCCTACGCGAGATGGTCCACAAGGGCCTGGATGAGGAGCGCATAATGGATGCTGTGGAACGCATCTCCCGGGCCGGCATCCCCTCTTTGCGCCTCTACTTCATGATAGGTCTCCCCCTGGAGACCCAGGACGACGTGGATGCCATAGCGATCCTCACGCGGAAGATCCTCCACCGAGGGAGAAGGGCCGCGGGAGGCCGCGGATTCGAACGGCTCACCCTGAGCGTGAACCCGTTCGTACCGAAACCGGCCACGCCTTTCCAGTGGCATCCCTTTATGGAAGAAGGTCAGTTGAAGGCCAGAATCAAGAACCTCCGACAGCATCTCAAGAAGGAACGCGCCGTCACGCTGACCTACGAGCCCCCCAAGTGGGCCAAGATCCAGGCCCTTCTCGCCAGGGGAGACCGCCGATTGAAGGAGGTCTTGATCAGGGTCTCGCGGGGAACGGGATGGGCCCAGGCCTTCACCGAGGTGAACATCAATCCCGATTTCTACGTCTACCGCGCCAGGGAGGTCGACGAGATCCTGCCATGGGATTTCATAGACCACGGATGGCCCAAGGAAGCCCTGTGGCGCACTTATCGTAGCGCCATGGACAAAGGATCGGTCCCGGAAGTGGGCCCATCCTGATCTTCGCATGTGTCGCCCGATCCGCCCAAAGGCCGAGATCCAGTGGCCTAGAGAGGTCACAGGATCACTGGAGCCCGATTCCTGGCTGGGTGCCGACCTCTTGCGGATTCACGGAAGGTCTTCACCGCTGACAACGTGCCACGGGCGACCGACTCGATGAGACAGCGCGATAGGTCACGGCGAGTTCAGCCCGTAACCGGTGGTTTCTCCTGGTAAGTGATCACAGGTTGACGGCGTTTCTCGGAGCGGCTTGGCGGAGGCGCTTCGATCTTCCAGGATCTGGACCTGGGGCCCTGTCGGCCGAAGCTGCGCTGAGGCCGTCCGAGGGAGGGGGCAAGCATCCCCCGGAAGCCAAATCCCTCGGAAATCGCGTATGGACGGAACAGACCGAATAGACCGAATAGACCGAACAGACGAGACAGTCCCATGCCGTCACCCCCGTGACCAATTACTTCTCCTGGGGGGTTGCGGTGAGAAACGGCGCTACGGCCTCCTCGGCCGACCTTCGGATCTCTTCGGCGGGGTCGGATCGAGCTACCCCCTGCAAGACCCGAAGCGCCCTGGAGGACTGAAGCCTCTCCAGTATCCCGCTCAGGGCCGACACCGCGACGCGACGCACCTCCTCTGTCTCCATCCTGGAGAACAGCCCCTTGCGCGTCAGCAACGCCTCCAGCAACGGAACATCCTCCTCCTGCCCCAGGACCCCCAGGGCCCTCAGCGCCTTGATCCTCACCGCACTGTCCCTGGGACCCAGGCCTGTGGATCGCGCCGCCACAGCCCTCAATCTCTCCCTCGCCTTCGGGCCACCCAAGGCTTGGAGGACTTCCACGGCCCTGGCCCTAACGCCCTCGTCTGGATCGTCGAGGGCCTTCAGGACTCCCTCCTGGGCCCGTGGGGTCGCGATCCTCCCCAGGGCCTGGACCACCTCCCTGCGAACCCGCGCCTCTGGGTGGGCCAGCAGGCCCAGGAAGGATGGCACGGAGCGAGCATCCTTCAGATCCGAGAGGACCTTCACAGCGTTGCGCACCAGGTACCATCTCGGGTCCAGCAGGCTCTTGCGCAGCGGCTCAAGAGCCACCTCCCCCAGCTCCGTCAGGGCCCGAAACAGACGCAGCCTCTTGCTCATCTGGCGTTCCTGGCCGAGGGTCTCCACAACCCTATCCACCCCCCTCCCCCCGACAAGGCGGATGATCTCCAGGGCCCGTTTGAACTCCGCCGGAGTCCCCTCGCTCAGGTCCCTGACCGCCCGATCGACGACGGACTCCCTGGAGAGTTCCTCTCGCACCTTCTCTCTGCGCTCGGCCACGTAGTCCCTGTCGAGATCGCTCACAGCAAGGCTGGAGAGTATCCTGAGGAGGAAATCCACTGCCTCGCCCCCCCCATCTCCCTTCCTGAGCTCTCCCCTCGCCACATCCTCCAGCCCCTCCGCGAGGAGTCTGAAGACCTCTTTGTCGGGCTCACCCAGCATCTTGCGAAGGGCGAAGTCCCGAATCTTTCTCACCGTTGCTTCAGGGGCGTCCGCCCCCTCCAACGCCTGGAACATGCTGCCCACGGTGGAGGCCACCGCCTTGCGCACCTCCCACTCCGGATGGTTCAGGGCATTGAAAAACCGGTGGGCCACCTTCAGGGCCTCCTCCTTCCTCCCCTGAGCCCCCAGCGCGTTTACGAGCTCGGCGGCATAAGTCATGTCGTCCGGCAGCACCAGATGCCCCTTGAGGAACCTATCCAGGCGTTCCTCCACGGAGGGCTCTCCCTCCATCAAGAGCTTGAGGAATTCCTCCTTCGGGACTCCGTACTCCTGAAGTTTTCTCTCCACCTCGGGCAAGAGATCGCGCCTCTTGGCCGCATCAGGGAGCAACCCCCTTACGAATTTGCCCTTCTCGTCGATGCCTCTGGCTGAGGCCAGCTCCTTGGAGACGATCTCAGCCAAGGACTCCCTTGGTAAGGCCTCGGCAAGCCTCTGCGCCTGAAATCTGGTCTCCCCTTCCCGGACGATCGCTTGGCGGAAGAATTCCGCCTGGGTCTCCACCCCGAGGCTTAGGATCAAAGTGGCCAGACGATCCTTGAACAGGTCCCACTCCTGGGGATGGCCTGCCAAGAGCTGCTCCATGAGGACCACCAGCCGCTCCGAGGCCCACCTGGCCCTTTCCTCGTCGTCTCTCCCCTCCGAGACGGCCCTCTCTGAAACTGCCCGGCGTATCCCCTCGGGATCGTTGAAGAGCAAGTCCCTCAGGGCGTCCGAGGCCTCCTCCCCTTGTAGCTGACCCAGGAGAAACCGATCGAGCAGGACGCCGCTGATGCCCCTCTCGTCCCCTAACCCGGTGTCTCTCAAGGGGTGTATCCAGATCCTAGTGACCCCACGCCCCTTGAGGATCTCCTCGTAAGATCCCTCATGCAAGACCTCTTCCGGCCTCCTCGCCAGGATCTCCACCAACGCGGTCAGTTCCGCCCTGGTCACTTCACGGGCGATGCTGATCCCCCTGACTCCCCTCCTGACCAAGTCGTTTGCGAAGCCCTGCGCCACGGGCCCCAAGACAGGCACCCTCTGGTCCACCAGGAGCTGATCCCTCACCACACTGACCGAGAAACGCTCCCTCTCTGCGGTGATGGCCCGAATGGTGTCCACGAGTTGATCCATGGTCCTCAGGAAGGCCGGGTGTTGGGAGGTGTACATCGAGAGGTTGCGCACAGCCACGGTCAAGAGCCGGATCACCTCTTCCGGCGCCCCCACCGCTGTCGGTCGCTGAGGTCGCATCGCCCTTCGCACCGTCCCCCTGTCCCTTGTTTCCTGTCGGCCGTGCGTCTCCTACGACCGGTTCGCTCGAATTATAGACAAGCACGCTCGGGATATCAACCGGCCGCGATCCTAGCCCCGAGCCCGATGTGGTGACCCAGAACGCCTCCCCACGGGGAGCGACCCTCTGGCCCCGGTTTGGATCCTCTGGGGCGTGGGCTCGAGGAGCATCGGTCTCCATTCACATGTAAACCTCCCGTTGCGTTTATGGGTCATAAAAATTTGACAAGATTCGGTATTTTTACTATCCTTGAGGACAATGTCCGAGTCGAGCAAATTGGGTATTTCCAGCCACCTCTGCACCCGTCAAGGACAAGGTCCGCCGGCCTGTGGTATGCTTGGGATATCCGCTGCGTGGGGGAGGGAGATGGTAGTGAACCTCGCGAAAGGGGCTTGGGCCCTCTGTCTTGTCCTTGCGGTGTCCACCGGGTGCACGCTCTTCGACCGACCCGTCCAGCCACCCAAGGGCCGCACAGCCGACCAACTCTACAAGGAGGGATCGGCCCAACTGGAGCAGAGGAACTACCGCGCTGCCATAGAGGCCTTCTACAAGTTGAAATACGACTATCCATCGGACGTGGCGGCCATGCTAGCCGACCTCAAGATCGCTGACGCCCATTACGCGGCCAAGGAGTACCCGCAGGCCATCGAGAGCTACTCCGAATTCAGGAAGATGCATCCAGCGAGCCCTTATATCCCGTATGTGGTCTACATGTTGGGGCTTTGCCACTATCAGGAAATGCTTTCGGTGGACAGGGACCAGACCAATACAGAGAAGGCCCTGAGCGAGTTCCGCTACCTCCTCACCCACTTCCCCAACACCCCTTATGCCTATGACGCCAACGAGAAGGCCCAGGAGTGCATGAAGAGGCTCTCTGACCATGAGGTCTATGTGGGGAGCTTCTATTATCGAATGAAGAAATATCAGGCGGCCATCCAGAGGTTCGAAGCGGCCATATCCAAGTATCCCTCGATCCCCCTCGATGAGGAGACCCTCTTCGCCTTGGCCGAGGCTTATCGGCTGACCCAGCAGCCGGAGAAGCATCTGACCACCCTCAAGGCCCTGGTGCAACAATACCCCAAGGGGAAGTATGCCAAGAAGGCCCAGGCGTTGATCGAGGAGACGCCTTCGGAGGCGAGGCCTGCCATCCTCCCTCAGCCCGCGGCGCCCCCGCCGCAGATCCCACCTCCCCAAGTTGCGGTGGGCAGTGACACAGGGGTGGTCCCGCCTGTACAGGTCACCAAGGCAAAGGAGGAGCGGCCCACTGAGGTGACCGCCCTTCGGAGGGCCGAGACGGATAACCCCCTTGCGAAGGAGCTCGTCCCCGAGGAATCCGGGGAAGCGGACAGCCCAAAGCCCGGCCCGACTGCCCCAGAGGTCCAGACCTCTGCGACCGAGGAAGCCGATGCGCCCCTGGAAAGGCCATCGCCCGGGCCGACTGCGTTCAACCAAGAACCGGGGCCTGTGCCCATGGCTGCACGAGACGCCTCCCCAACGGAGGTGTGGGCAGGGTCTCGTGCTGTTGACGAAGAGAAAGCCATTGCGGCCGCACCTCCTGAGACCCCGGCCCACATCCCTTCTGCCTCGAGGGAGGAGGACAAAGGCGAGCCCCCCAGCGGACCAAACGAGGGCGCCCCCCCTGTCGCACGCACCCCTTCGCCCCCTGCCGAAGGCCAGAAGGGCGGAACATCCAAAGGACTTGAGGAGCGCATGGGTTTCGGCCAATTGAAGGGAGACAGGCCCATCAACATCTCGGCGGACAGGATGGACGCCTTTCAGAGAGAGAACCGAGTGATCTTCGAGGGCAACGTAGTTGTCAATCAGGACGAGACCTATATCTATGCCCAGCGCATCACCGCGGAAATGGCGAGCCAGGAGGCGGGTGGCGGGATCCAGAAGGTGGTCGCCCTCAAGGATGTCCGCATCACCCAGAACGATCGTGTGGCGACCTGTGACCGTGCCGAGTTCGACCACATCTCCCGGACCATCGAGCTTTCGGGAAGACCCAAGGTCTGGCAGGGCAAGGACTGGATCGACGGTGAGAAGGTCCTGGTGAACCTGGATCAGGACAAGATGACCGTGGTGGGTGGCGAGGAGAGACGTGTCTCCGCGGTCTTGTATCCCAAGACCGTCAAGGAGACCACCGAGGCCCAGGCCGGATCCAAAGGGTCCAGGCCCTCCCTCACAGCGCCCTTTGCTCCAGCGGCCAAGGAGGCCGGGCCACCCGAAGCGAAGGGGACGCCGGTGGCCAAGGCCGCCCCGGCCCGCGGCCCTGAAAGGCCGGCGGAGGGGTCTCCTTCGGCCCCCGAGGGGACCCAGGCCCTCGCCCCAGCGATCGCCGCTCACGCACAGGAGGAGGACGCCGCCCGGATCGCCCGAGCCGCGCTGGCCCAGCCTCCCGAGTCGGCGCCTTCGTCGAAGGCCGCTGATCTTCCCAAGCCCGCGGGGCAGGAGTCCGCCGGGCGAACGAGCCCCACCCTCCTGGCCCCTGTCAGGGACTTTGTGGAACAGTGGCGAAAGGCATGGGAATCCAAGGACCTGGATGCCTACATGGCCTGCTACTCCCGAAAGTTTCAATCGGAGAAGCGCGATTGGAAGGCATGGCGCTCCTACAAGGCCGGCTTGAACGAGAAGTACAAGTCCATCCGGATCGAGGTGGAGAAGTTGGAGATCACGCCCCACGAGGGTGGGGTGAAGGCCTCTTTCATTCAACGCTATCGGGCAGACAGTTACCAGGATGTCGGACGCAAGGTCCTGGAGCTGGTCCAGGAGGAAGGGCGTTGGAAGATCATACGGGAGACGTGGCGAACGCTTTGACCGGGCCGGCAAGGGCCCGCCTCTGGAGGCCCATGGGATGACCTTGTCGGGATGGATGCTGGAATTGTTGGGCCTGCCCGGGTCCACGGCTGCGGGCGGGAGGTGGAGTCTGGTGGACCTGATCCGCAGTTCGGGGACCGAGGTATGGACCATCCTGTTGATCCTCCTGGCCTTCTCCGTCATATCGTGGGCGATCATCGTCTCCAAGATCCTCTTGCTGCGAAGGAACAAGAGGGAGTCGGAGCTCTTCTTCCGATCCTACGAACAGCAGCCGACGTTCTCGGCCATATACAAGGACATCGAGGCCCGCGGGATCCAGGGAAACCCCTTCGCCTCCATATTCTTGAAGGGCTACAGGGAGCTCTTGAGGATCTCCACCGCCGGTTCCACCCAGAAGACCCCTGAGGGCACGGTTCGGGAACCGGCCAGGCTGGCGGTGGAGTGGACAGGTCTCGAGAGCGTGGAGAGGGCCGTTCGACAGGAGGGGGCGTTTCAGGTGCATCGGTACGAGAAGGCCCTGAGCTTTCTGGCCACCACAGGGAGCACCGCCCCTTTCGTGGGGCTCTTCGGCACTGTCCTCGGCATCATCCGCTCGTTCCACGAGATAGGGCTGAGAGGCTCCGCCTCCCTGGCCACAGTGGCCCCGGGTATCTCCGAGGCCCTGGTGGCCACGGCCGCCGGACTGGCGGCGGCCATCCCGGCCGTCGTCGCTTACAACTTCTTCGTCCAGAGGATACGGGGCGTTGCCTCTGAGATGGATCAGTTCACTACGGAGTTCCTCAACTTGGTGGAACGCCAAATGAGGCCGGCGAGGTCCCGCAGGGAGCCTGCGCAGACAGATACCGCCAAGAGGCAACAGAGTATGCCGTTCTAGGCGCGGCGTCGCCAAGCGTGAAGCAGGGGCGTGACATCCTGAAGTCGGTGGTGGAGCGAAGCGAACGCCGCGACCATGGGTCGTCAGGCCTCCGGGAGGCCTGGCAACCCCTGTGCTTGCCGGGTGCTCGGCGGCGAGGCGAAATCCCCGTGGAAGGAGCGTAGAGATGCCCGCCCCTCAGCAGCGCATCGGGACCGTGATGTCGGAGATCAACGTGGTCCCGCTGGTGGACGTGGTCTTGGTCTTGCTCATCATCTTCATGATCACAGCACCCATGCTGCAGATGGGGGTGGACGTGGATCTCCCCAAGACCACCACGAAGGCCATGCCAGTGGAGGAAGAGCGTGTCCTGGTGACCCTCACCAAGGACCAGAAGCTCTATATAGATCGCTACGAGGTTCCCCCGGACCAGTTCAGGGACAGGCTCAAGTCCATCCTGGAGCGCAGGGTCAACCGGGAGGTATTCTTTCGGGCTGACCAAGCCTTGCCGTACGGGGTTGTCATGGGTGTGATGGGCCAACTGAGGGAATCCGGAGTGGAAAAACTCGGGATGGTCACGGAGCCTTTGGAGGCTACCAAGAAACCATGACTTGGAGGCCGGTCGGTAATATTGCCCCGGGAAGCGATCAGCCCTCCTGGCACTGGATGGTCATCCTCTCCCTTTTCCTCCACGGGGCCGGGGTCCTCTTGGTCCTCGGGGTGGAACAGTACGCCCCTCGCAGGTCTTTCGACCCGCAGGTCATCTCGGTGCGGCTGGTCGGCCCTGCGGAGGCAGGAGCGATCCGGGCCGTCGGCCAGCCTGCACCCATCGCACCCCAAGACCAGCCCCCCGCGCCCCAGAGCAAGGAACCGACCCCCCAAAAAAGGATCCCGGTTGCGGTTCCCCAGGCCGAGAGGAAGACGGTGAGCATCAATCCTTCCGAGGTGAAGCCCCCCGAGCGCGCTTCGCCGCAGAAGATCGAGCCCCTCCCCCCTCGCCAGGCCCAGCCCGCGTCCCCCGCCAAAGAGGGGGGACAGGCGACGGCGGGCCTCGGCCCAAAGGCGGCAGGCGGCCCTACCGGCGGGGGAGGGGGCGATATGGGCTCGGAGGAGGCAAGGTACCTCCAGATGCTCCAGCAGCGCATCGAGGAGAACTGGAAGGCGTATCTGCCGCCGGAACAGGGGGTCCTCGGAGAGGTGCGCATCCGGATCTCCCCTGACGGAGGCATCAGGGAGTTCTCTTTCCTGAAGGGTTCCGGCAAGTCCCATGTGGACGCATCGATCGTCAGCGCCATCAAGAAGGTGGTCCTGCCTCCGCCTCCTTCGAGCCTGGCGGACAGGCCGTTGGTCTTGCGTTTCTGGCCTTCGGGGCCGCATCCTTAGAGATCCGATAGAAGACGATAGGGAGGCCGTGTGTGCCGATCCCTTGTGAGGAACGACATGAGAAGACGGCGTTTGGCTGTGTCCATCTTTTGGTTGGCCCTCATCGTGCCGGCGGTCGGCTCGGGTCAGGCGGTGATAGATATCTTCGGGCCTTCCATCCCGCGCTTTCCCATATGCGTCTTTCCATTTCCTGCTGGTGGGGGCAGCGGCGGATCCCTTCCCCAGGCAGACGAGCTGCAGCGGATCCTCACCCAGGACCTTCGGGTCTCTGGCTTCTTCGAGATCATCGATCACTCCAAGGCCTTGGCCGACCCCTTTGCGGCCGGGCTGGATCCCCGTGAGATCGACTGGAACGCCCTTCGGCTGCTGGGCGCTGACATAGTCGTGGGAGGTCGAGCGAGGCTGGAGGAACAGGAGTTGAGATGGGAGGCCCGTCTCTACGACCAGCCCCAGCATCGGATGCTATTCGGGAAGGTCTATCGTGGCAGCCCCCAGGACGTGCGGATCATGGCGCACCGATTCGCAGACGAGATCATCCGCTACTTCACCGGTTCTCCTGGCATATTCCAAACACAGATCGCCTTTCTCTCCACTCGGTCCGGCAGCAAGGAGCTTTATGTCATGGACGCGGACGGGGAAAACCACCGCCAGCTGACACAGGATCGAAGCATAGCCTTGTCGCCCCGATGGTCCCCGGACGGCCGGGAGATAGCCTTCATCTCGTATTCAGGCCCCAATGCTCACCTGATCGCCATGGAGCTGGAGGGCCTCAGGAGGCGCGTCCTTTCAGGACGGGAAAACATGAACGGGCCCGCGGCATGGTCCCCGGACGGGAGCCGGCTGGCCCTTACGCTGACCATAGACGGAAACCCGGAGCTCTATCTGATCGACAAGAGGGGCAGCATCATCCAGAGGCTCACGCATCATCCGGGGATAGACGTCTCTCCGAGTTGGTCCCCCGACGGCAGGTCCATCGCCTTTGTGTCCGACAGGGCCGGGGGGCCTCAAGTCTTCATCCTGGATCTCGCATCGGGCCAGGTCAGGCGGCTCACCTATGAGGGGAAATACAATTCCGAGCCGGCCTGGTCACCCAGGGGGGACCGGATCGCCTTCAGCTCGCTCCTGAATGGGAATTACGAGATCTGCACCATCCGCCCAGACGGCAGGGAGCTCCTCCAGATCACCAGCTCCCCCGGAGACGACAACGCCCCGTCGTGGTCTCCGGACGGTCGCTACATCGCCTTCGCCTCCAGCCGGTCCGGGCCGTCACAGATCTTCATCATGCTCTTCAACGGACAGAACCCCATCCAGTTAACTCGCATGTCGGGGGAGCAAAGCTCGCCGAGCTGGTCTCCATGGCCCGCCGAGAAGTGACCCCGAAGGGTCAAGGCGGTCGCTTAATGGCGGCCTTCGAGACGATCACACGGGCCTTTCCAGCGTGCCCGATGCAGAGGGTATCCGCGACTCCCAGTGCGTCGGTCACATCCTCCCCGTCCACCTGGACGCAGGTCTTCCCCGGGAGCCTGATCTCCACATCGCTGGCCCTTTTCCGCCACCATCGGTCTTGGACCCCTAGGGCCGCGAGCCCACGCACCCTCATGGCCATGAGCTCGGCGTAGTGGCGCATGTGACTGTAGACGGTGATCTCCAGGAGGCCGTCCTCCACCCGGGCACCGGGGTCCGTCAGGGCCCCCGCCGCGTAGTAGGGGGTATTGGTCAAGGCCAGGACCCTCGGCCCTGGAAGCAGGATTCGGTGCTCCACCCCTCGCTGGTCTCTCCATGAGAGCCCGACTCCGGGGGGGATGCGATATCGGAGGTTCCCCAGCCAGATCAATATGTAGATGGTGAAATAGACCCCCCTCTTGCCGAACTTGGGATGTCTCTGGATCCATTGGCGGACGCGACAGAAACCCCTCACTACCGAGGCATCGAGACCCAGGCTCATGTAATTGGTGAACACGATCCGACGGTTTATGGACCAGAGATCCACGAAGGCCTCACCGGGGCTGCGGACATAATCCCGGACCTCTTCCATGGTCCAGGGGCGCCCCTTGTAGAGCCCCAGGCTCCTGGCCAGGTCGTTTCCTGTGCCCACGGGTACGATCCCCACAGGGATCTGGAGTCCCAAGGTGAAAAGCGCCTGCATCAGCTCGCTCACCGTCCCGTCCCCACCCACCACCACGATGCGGTCCTTTCCCTCGGCGAGTTCACGAAGCTGTTTCAGGATACAGCCCTGCTCGGTGGGAACCACCATTCCCCGTGCGCCCTGTGGTGAGTCCTCCAAGAGCGCCCTCAGGGTGGGAAACCAGGCCGCCCCAAGGTTGTTGCCTGCCCTCGGATTCACCAGCATCAAGACCTCCATCTCCCTCAACCCTCCCGTTCCCCCAGCATCCGACGCCTCCTCTGGTGGGCGATCTTGCGGAGATCTTCTGCCACATCGGACTCGTCCACGATCTCTTGCCCCAGTATCTCCTCGAAGACGTCCTCCAGGCTCACCACCCCTGCCATCCCCCCGTACTCGTCCACCACTACGAACAGATGCTCCCTGCGCTCTATGAACTGCTGGAGCAACCGGTCGGCCTCGAGCGTCTCGGGCACGATGTGGACCGGGGTCATGATATCCCCCAGGCGCAGATCCGTCTTGTCGTCGGCAAGGGCCGCCAGGACGACCCTCCGTTGCGCTACCCCCACCATGTGATCCCGGTCCCCTTCGAACACCGGCACCCGGCTGTGCGGCCAGGGCCAGATGGGAGAGACCTCCCTCACCTGTGCCAGTGTGAGCTCCTTGGGCAAACTGAAGACCACGGTCCTCGGGGTCATGATATCCCTGGCGCGCACGTCCCTGAGGGCCAGGATGTTTCGGATGACCGTCTCCTCCATGCCCTTGAGGGCCCCGACCCGACGTCCCATCCGTGCCATGACCTGGATCTCTTCGGCCGTTATCCCCACAAGCGAACTCGAGCTGCCGAAGGAGCGGGTCAAGAGCGAGGTGAACCATGTCACGGGCCAGAGCAGCCACTGGAGGAGATAGACGGGCCAGGCCACTATCTGACAGAACCCCTTCGAATGCCTAACCCCGATGGTCTTTGGCAGGATCTCCGAAAGGATCAAGATCCCCAGGGTGAAGCCCGCCGAGAAAATCTCCAGGGACTCCCTCCCGAAGACGGCGACGGCCGCGGCCCCGGCCACCGCCGCGCCGAAGGTATTGGCCACCGTGTTGAGGGTCAAGATGGCCGAGATCGGCCTCTCGACGTTCTCCCTCATCCTCTTGAAGAGGACCGCTGCACGGATACCCTTTCGGGAGCGGGCCTCTATGTAGGAGAAAGGAACGGAGTAGAGGACCGCCTCGCTCAAAGAACACAGGGCAGATATCCCTATGGCCAGGCAGACCGCGATCGCTAGCTCTGTCATGACCTCACTCTCCAGTGGTCTGTGCAAGTCTCCGTCTTTTTCTCTACCATGCCCAACCCGAAAAGCAAAGCCCGGAACCGGCGCCCCTCACCGACCCTGAGGCCTGTGGGGACAGCTATAGGTTGTGGGCTCGATCTGTGGTAAAAGGTATGTGGAGACCCCTGAGAGGAGGGGATCGATGGGCCTGAACGCCGAGCAACTGATCGCGCTGATCGCGGAGCCCCGTTGGGGCATGCCCGTCAGGGACATGGAGGAGCTCTTGAATCTTGGGGGGGATGCGGTCGTCCCCCTCCTGAACCTGTTGGAGGGGAGCCATTTGCCCGATTCGGGCGAGGTGGAGCTCTTGTGGGCGGTGGTCATGCTCGGGGAGCTACGGGACCGCAGGGCCGTACCCGCACTCATGTCCGTCATGAGGCAGGCGCCCGGCTGGGAGCTTCCCGTGGCCGCTGCGGAGGCCCTGGCGAAGATGGGACCCGGGGCCCTGGAGGCCTTGGAGGGGCTCCTGGCCGAGACACCGGATGCCAGAACGCGCATCCTCATCTACGCCGTCCTGGCCCAGATGGGCCTGCCCGTGGCGTGGGGGCTGTTGGAGAGGGCCCTGGAGAGGGACCGCGAGCTGGACTTCGCGGTAGCCCGCGCACTGGCGGAGCGAAACTCCTCGGAGGACCAGTCCCGTGTCTATGGGGTCTATGCCAGGACGGAGCCGTGGAAACGCCCTATCTTGGAGGACACTCTCGAGGGCATGATCGGCCACAGTCCAACTTGGGGCACCCGTCACGGGAACTGGCGCATCGGTTACCGCAGGTCGCCTCGGCAGGGTCTCCAGATCCCTTTCACCTGGCCTGCGGTCATGTTGGCATTGTGGGAGGCGCGCGCGGAGCTGTCGGCAATGATGCAGGGCCCGCCCATCTCATGGGAGCGGATAGTGGACAAGGCCCGACTGCGGGTCCAGCAAGAGAAATGCCCCGACTGCGGGGAGCCCTTTCGGAGCCCAACCGGGATCCCGCTGTGCGGGGAGGTGGAGGTCGATCTTGTCGCGTTCCAGCTGGATCGGATCCAGGATTGGACGGCGGATCGGTGGGAAGATCTCTACGAGGTCCTGGACGAGCTCGATTGCCAGGAGATGGATGCCCTTCACCTGCCCGAGGACACCGAGGAGGCTCGACGCAACAAGTTCGAGGTCCTGGATTCCCTTGAGGTGGTCAAAGACACCGTCTTGTGGATGGTGGAGCAAGGCTGCTCCAGCCTCTCCGAAGGAGAGAAGCTCATCCAGGCGGCCTTGAGCGAGGCCCGCATGAAGGCATCTTGAGGCCCGATGCCTCCTTGACACGGCCCCGGGTCGGCCTTAATTTTCCCACGGTATCCGGTGCGAGACCGTGCTTCGGGCCCCTTGGCAGCGTCCGGACGGGCCCGGGGCAGAGTGGTTCCATCGGCGGGAGGTTTGCTGGATGCCGATCTACGAGTATCTGGCCGTAGAGCCTAGAAGCGGCTGCGAGCGCTGCAGGAGGCCCTTCGAGGTGATGCAGGGGATATACGAAGAACCCCTTGCCGCTTGCCCCTCGTGCGGTGCCGCTGTCTGCCGGAGGATCTCCCTCGTCCGGGTCCTCATCCCCGGCGCCGCCGCCGGCCGGGATCCGGTGGAACAGCAGGTGGCGGAATACGAACGCCAAGGGATGTGGAGCCATGCGGCAGAGCTGGCCGACAAGGAGAGCGAGAAACCCGAGCGCGCCCACCTCAAGGAACGGGCCATGGAGGATTACCGAAGGGCCGGCTACGACGTGTGAGGCCTTGACCCGGCAAATCGCCCTCCTTCACCGAGCCGCGGTCATATCGTGTGCCCGTCCCGCGCGCACAGCCTCCTGGCCGCCTCCGCGTCACCGATGAGTCCGATCTCAGGCGAACGAAATAGAGCGTCCCCACACCCCTTCTCGGCCCCGCGGTGTTGGGAACCACGTGATGGAGCCTCTCGTTGTAACCGTAGATCCAGTGCTCCTCATAATCCTCCCCCTGCCGAAGTTCCCAGGTCAGGTCCCAGTCACCCCCACAGGCGAAGAGCAGTACATCGATGATCAAGGCACCGAGGCCGTTCCCCCTGGGGTCAGATCCGAAAACGGCCCCACATGTGCAGGTCCCGCCCGAGAACTGACTCCCGGGACCTATCCCCCCCTCGGTTGGTGGGCCCAAGATGGCCTTGCAGAACGGGCACTCGGGCGGACGGGTCATACGCTCCCCTCGTAACTGGTCACGGGGGGTGGCGGCATGGGACTGTCTCGTCTGTTCGGTCTATTCGGTCTGTTC
>Ga0068707_1000143_pt1 | contig 39864 bp, 38 predicted proteins | sample YNPNPMetaG_FD_66600 | JGI IMG/M metagenome (GOLD analysis project Ga0068707, IMG submission 66600) | Anoxygenic and chlorotrophic microbial mat microbial communities from Yellowstone National Park, USA - YNP NP MetaG | ecosystem: Environmental > Aquatic > Thermal springs > Hot (42-90C) >... | reverse complement strand
ATTTTGTATTATAAGAGAAACTATGACTTAATGATACTCTTCATCTGTTTACTACTACTGCATCCCGTATCTTATAACCAAATTATAGTATATAAAATTTTGGCGTTTTTTTTCACCTGTTTTCAGTTCTTTAAATATAAGAGCGTTGTACTCCCATAGGGGACTACCCTCATAGGTGTGTCTTCACCTATTATCTTATACGCTTCTTTTAAAGCGTTATCGATAGAATCAGCGGGTATGAACCTATAGATATTTTTAACCTCATCATGTTTAATGGATGATACGAATATAACATTGTAGTTCTCAATCGCTTCAAGATGATAATAAGCTTTATGAGCACCCATGACAAATTCTTTTTGTAACTCTTTTTTGATATCAGATGATGATCTGTATTTTTTAAGCCAATCTAAGTATACGTTGTTACCGGCACCGTTCACGCATTCAGCGGTGAATACGATAACACCGTTTTTATTCACAACAGGTAGAACAGAGTGTAAACCTTTGAATGACTGATACAGGTCCATATCATGAGGGTAACCGCTAGCTGATACAACAACAAGATCAGATGGTTCGTTAACTATTTTTTTATACATCATATCAACTAGTTTCACACCTGCGTCTAACACTAATTCAGGGTTACCAGCCCAAGCGCCTACTATTTGGTTATGAGAGTTCAACACCACGTTCAATACGAAGTCGACACCAGCTAGATGCATCGCTTCATTCATCTCATAATGGATAGGGTTGTTTTTTAGTATACCTGTCCGTGCATTTTTATCAAATAACAATTTATGGTTACTCTGTATACATGAATACGATGACAAACCTGGTAATATACTCTTCCTAGTACCACCATAACCAGCGAAGTAGTGATACTCTATGTCACCTAGTAGGATCTTAACATCTGATTCAACGTAATCCCTCAGGACTTCTATACGGTTACCCTGCTTGGATGTACCTACGTATACATGATCACCTTTGAAACAATCATTTGATTTAACTTGATAACCATTTGCTATCCTTTCACCTAGTATCTCAATTATCTGACTATGAGTAGGGGGTTTATGCGTACCATTAGCTATTAATATGAGTACTTCACTATCGTCAACACCAGCGTCATGTAATCTACTTAGTACTAGCGGTAGGATGACTCGTGTAGGACAGGGTCGAGTGTAATCATCAACTACTATAGCTACCCTATCACCGGGTTTAACTATACTTGATAACGTGTCGCTGCCAAGGGGATTATCCAAAGCGTGATTTATCAGTGACTCCGCCCTTTCACTCTGATGCATCTCAGATGGTTTTATGATATCTAATAATAAACACTCAGATGTATCAAAAGAAATAAAACCCTTACCATATGGTATTTGGATTTGCATTGACGCTACAAACCCTTCATCATTCTTCTTTAGTTAAATATTTTTTAGTCCATCTAACTTTCCTTGGTATTCGATTCAACTTCAGCATGTTCTTCTGGCATTTACTCCTGCAGAAGTATAATACAGTCCCATCTTTACGTACGAAGAGTTTACCTGTACCGGGTTCTATGTCGTTACCACAGAAGGAACAAACCTTTCTCTCTATCATCCTGAATCCGCCTTTTTATTTATCTTTTTTTATCGTGGACCACCTAGTTTTCTTGCTTCACGCTGAGTCTCAGCTAGCATTAGTATATCACCTAGTCTAACAGGCCCCATAACGTTACGTGTTATAATCTTACCTTTATCCCTACCGTCAAGTACACGGACTTTAACCTGTGATGCTTCTCCAGCCATACCGGTTCTATCTAGAACCTCTACAACCTCACAAGGTATTCCTTCAATCATCTTCAACTAACCCTGCTTTTTAATGGTTTCAAGTTTTTTTATGAGATTCTCTAGGCTCTCTTTATCTTTACCAGGGTTTATTATAGCTACTGTTGATGTTCCCACAGTTAAACCAGCTGCTGCTCCAAGCTGCTCTTTACTTGATACATAAGTGTAGGGTATGTTCTTCTCCTCGCATAGTATAGGCATATGAGCTAGGATCTCCTCAGGGTTCACATCCTCAGCCATTATCACTATCTTAGCTTGACCTCGTTCAACTTGTTTAGTAGTCTCGTTTGCACCTTTACTTATCTTACCTGAATCCTTAGCTTTCTCTACCACTTCATAGGCTAAATCCTCTAGCTCCTTGGTTGTTTTAAATCGTACATACATCGGCATTTTTATGTTAGCCTCCTATGGTTTTTTTATCTCATATTGACCTTAATGGGATGTAAAAACCGAATGCTGCTCACCTATAAAAATCTTTTTAGCGTTGGATAGTATACCCTTGTTTTGTTTATGAACGCGTTCGTGTACCATGAGGATTATAATAAATATGATCTCGCTCCAGGTCACCCTCTTATAGGTGATAAACCAAGGAGGACTCTTAGATTCCTAAAGGAGAAGAACCTGTTAGATGATTACTTTGATGTTTTCACTCCGATGAAAGCAGGGATCAAGGATTTATTAAGAGTTCATGCTGAGTCATACGTGGATCATATAATAGAACTAAGTAGAAAAGGCGGTTTTCTATCCTCTGATACACCAGCACCTAAAGGGATATACGAGATCGCTTCTCTAGCTGCTGGAGGATCCATACTTGGCGGGTGTAAACTATTTGAAGGTTATGAATGCTCAGTTAACCCTCTAGGTGGTTTTCATCACGCCAGCAGGGATCATTCCTCTGGTTTCTGCTTCTTTAATGATATAGCGATCACGATCGAGTATCTAAGGGAGAAGCATAATGTTAAACGTTTCGCTGTGATAGATTTAGATGTTCATCATGGTAACGGCACACAGGATATATACGCGTCTGACCCAACAGTGCTGAATATATCATTTCATCAGGATGGTAGAACACTGTACCCTGGAACTGGTTCCCTTGATATGATAGGTGAAGGTGAGGGGAAAGGCTACACAGTTAATCTACCGTTACCACCTGGTACAGTTAGTGCTGATTACATGCATGCTTTTGATGAGATAATCCCTCCTTTAATACTGCAGTTTAAACCTGAGATTATAATCTATCAGTCAGGTGTTGATACGCATCACTCTGACCCGTTAGCTGGTTTGAAATTAATCTATCAAACATATTATCATCTAGCGAGGAGGATTAAAAACCTGTCAGATGAAACATGTAGAAGACTATTAGTCCTACTTGGCGGGGGGTACAGCACTGAAGCATCAGTTATATGTTATTATAATATTATATGTGGCTTGTTAGATTTAGATGTTTTCATCAAAGAGGAAGAAATCCTATCTGATTACGAATACGAGATCTACAAGAATCCTTATGGTTCTGAGATTGAAACACTGATACAAGGTTTAAAGGGATTATTAAAACCATATTGGAAACTATAACAGTAAAACTGAGCTGAATCTCATATTAAAACCAACTACTCCTTTTAGCGATAACCTTATGTATTAATCTTGTTTTTCGTGGTTCTAATCCTTTTCATTTAAAGGGGGAGTAACAAATGGCATCTAACCTAGATAAAATATTCAAACCAAGAAGTATCGCTGTGATAGGAGCAAGCGAAAGGATGGGTTCACCTGGTTACAGGATATTCAGGAATCTTATAGGATCAGGTTACGAGGGCGTAGTCTACCCTGTTAACCCTAAGCATGAAAGCGTACAAGGCGTGCAGGCTTACCCGTCAATCAGAGAAGTCCCTAAAGTAGTGGATCTAGCTATAATAGCTACACCTGCTAGTACAGTAGTTGACATAGTGGAGCAATGCGGTGAGAGAGGAGTAAAAGGTGTTGTTATAATATCAGCTGGTTTCAGAGAGACAGGACGTGAAGGAGCTGCGCTTGAAGATAAGATACTGTGTTTAAAGAGAAAATACGATCTCTGTATTTTAGGTCCAAACTGCGTCGGTTTCATAATGCCTTATCTTAATCTTAATGCTACATTCGCTGGTGCTATGCCTGAGAGAGGTAATATAGCTTTATTCTCACAGAGTGGCGCTGTCTGCGGTGCTATACTAGACTGGGCTGCAGCTGCAAAGGTTGGCTTCAGCGCTTTCGTCTCAGTAGGATCAATGCTTGATATTGACTTTGGTGATCTGATAGATTACTTCGGTATGGATATACACACTAGGAGTATAGTCCTGTATATAGAATCCATAACTGATGCTAGGAAGTTCATGAGCGCTGCTAAAAGCTTCGCTAGAGCTAAACCAATAATAGTTATAAAATCAGGGAGATTCAAAGAAGGAGCAAAAGCTGCAGCGTCACATACAGGGGCTTTAGCTGGTGAAGACGCTGTATATGAAGCTGCTTTTCGTCGTTCAGGTATTGTAAGGGTAAAGGATATAACTGACTTGTTTAACTGCTCATCAATCCTTGCTAAGCAACCTCGTCCTACAGGTCCTAACATAGCTGTTATAACAAACGCAGGGGGACCTGGTGTGTTAACAGCTGACTCTATAATCGAGAAAGGAGGTAAACTAGCTAGGTTGTCAGATGAGACTTTGAATAAGCTCGATAAGGTTCTACCACCGCATTGGAGTCACGGTAACCCTGTTGATATAATCGGTGATGGTGATGAGGATCGATACCAAAAAGCGATAGAGATATGTTTAGATGATAAAAACGTTGATGGTATACTAGTTCTATGTGTACCTCAGGTTATGGCTGATCCTAATAAACTAGCGGAACGCATCATCGATATATCAAGAAGAACAACAAAACCTATACTAACATCCTTTATAGGTGAAGCCAGCGTGTACAATGCTCGTCAACTACTCAACCGGAATAATATACCCTCTTATCCTTCACCTGATGAAGCAGTAGAGTCTTACATGTACCTGTATCACTATGAGCGCCATCTAGCTCAACTATACGAGACACCTGAGGAGTTGAATATTAAAACCTCTGAGCAGAGTAGCATCATTAAGAATATATTCTCAAAAGCTAAGAAGGAGCGTAGAAATATACTAACAGAGGAGGAATCTAAGACATTATTAGAGTTCTACGGTATTGAAACCACTAAAACCCTAGCTGCTGAGTCAGTAGATGAAGCAGTTGAACATGCAGAGAGAATAGGTTACCCTGTTGTGATGAAGATACTGTCACCTGATATAAGCCATAAAACCGATGTAGGTGGTGTTATTCTAGATATAAAAAACACTAAGGAGCTTAAACAAGGATACAAAGAACTCATGGAGAGGGTTAAAGAGAAGAAACCAACCGCTAGGATCAAAGGTGTAACAATACAGAGAATGATAAAAGGATACCCGTATGAACTCATCATAGGATCAAAGAAGGATCCGATATTTGGCTCAGTGATAATATTCGGTTTAGGAGGCATCTACACGGAGTTATTCCAGGATAGAGCTATAGGTTTCCCGCCTTTGAACACGGTACTAGCTGATAGGATAATAGAGAAGACAAAAGCCTATGAGTTATTGAAAGGATTCAGAAATATACCACCAGTTGATATCAAAAAAATCGAGGAGATCCTAGTTAGGTTCTCCCAGCTCATCATTGATCACCCTGAGATAAAAGAATTCGATGTTAACCCGTTAGTCCCGGTTAATGGTGAATTAATCGCTTTGGATGCACGTGTGATAATAGACTATGAGCCATCGAAGCATCCTCATCTGATCATATCACCGTATCCTACTAAGTATATTAAAAATATAAAACTCAAGGATGGAACAGAGGTTAAACTTAGACCTATAAAACCAGAGGATGAGTACCTATGGTTAGACATGTTCAAAACCTTCTCAGAGGAGACTGTTAGATTCAGATTCTTCAGGATAATAAAGGATACTCCTCATGAGGTGAGAACAAGATACTGTAACATCGACTATGACCGTGAGATAGCGATCGTAGCTGAGATAAACGAAGAAGGTAAAAGACGATTAATCGGTGTAGCTAGATTAATAATTGACCCTATAAATAAAAACGAGGCTGAGTTCGCTATTGTTGTGACTGATAAATGGCAGAGATTAGGGTTAGGATCAGAGTTTATAGATTACACCTTCCAGATAGCGTTAGATAAAAACATCAAAAAGATAAAAGGAGTAGTACTAAAGGATAACTACCCGATGATAACCCTATGCAAGGAGAAAGGATTCAAATTTTCAGATGGGGACCCTGGGGAATACAAGATAGAATACGATCTAACCAGTCACATGAATCAGGGTAAGACTTCAAATGATTATAAAAATGAACACGTCAATGACACTGAGGCTTCATACACAGACGCTTCAACTATACTCATCAAGAAAAAACAATAAACACCGAGGAGGGTTCATTTTATTTTAATGGTAACTCGATCCGCTCTACTTCTAATTTATCCTCAGTTGGGTACTCCTCTATTAAATAACACTCATAGCCTTGTTTTTTAACATCATCTGAGATCTCCTCCAGTATCCATCCACCAGTCTCTAATCTCCTCTGGGTCTTATTGAAAAACACGAATCTTTTAGGTATACTATACTCTTTTATCAGTTTAACATGGAGGGAACGCAGCTTCACTATACTCCTATGTATTATAACACCTTTCAGCAGGGTTCCATCATCTGTTATAACATCATACGGTTTAGCTATACTTCTAGCTCTGCGTTTAATCCTGTTTTTTAATTGCACTCCATCCTTAAACGAGACTGAGCAGTAATGACAACCAATTGATAAACCCTTCTCTTTAACTTTTTCTAGTACACGTAGAGCGGTTTCTTCACTCCCTAGAACAGCTGATGATACATCACTCTTCACAGTGTAACCTAAATTAGTTAACCCTTCATTATTCGTCTCTGAGAACTCTAACTCATTCAGATTAACATACTTAACACCGCTCCTCTCGCTCCATATGATCAATGATAATATATCATCCCCCATACTGGGGATGGAGGGGATCTCAATAGTGGTATCAACACCAGTGTCAACTGTTCTCTCGATTACATTTGACAGGTTAGTATCCTTCATCCTGCGCCATTCTGATGGATGAGGATGGAAACGTATCTCATCTAAACCAACATTTACAAGATCAGGTATACGCTCAGTGTTCACAGTACCAGTAGTATACAAGTGAATATGGAATTCATCACCGAAGTTATCCTTCAACAACTGAATATACCTCCTCGTTCTCCTCCATACTATAAGCGGGTCACCGCCTGTTATACCAGCACCAGATGCTTTTATGTACAGCGCTTCTTTTATTATCTTAACAGTGTCGTTTTCATTTTTAAGCATCCATTCATCAGCGTATATTACGTCGCGTAACTTCTTCTTATCACTTAGAGGGCAGTAAACGCATCGCATACTGCATAATCCTGTTACAAACAAGACTAGTTTTGAACCCTTACTACATTGCCTGCACGCAGGTGATAACGAGTTAACATAAGCACTGTTGTTAAGCCATGGTACAATCCTTTTCATTACTCGTACAGTATGCATCCTTAGTTTTTAAAATAATACTATGGATGATACACTGGTTTTCAGCGTTGACAGGCAGCTCCTACTTAGATGCGATGTAAACTAAAAAAACATTACTAAGTGTGAGTCACCTAGATTAAAAATATCCTTTACCACCACCCATTATCTTTAAATTACAATATATTATCATTAATCGTATATTGTTGATCAGATAAACCAATAGAGGCATCCTACTACGTGTATTTGGATTAATCTGAAAAATATATAAAAGACTTGTATGTTCTCTAATAATAAAAAAAATTAGGAGTAGGTGAAATTGACTAATGATGTCACGTTTTATTAAAAGATTAGAGAAGAACATCAAAAGGATAGAAAGGAACATAGAAAAAGAGGAGAGACAGATTGCGCATTATAAAGATAAATGTGAACAAGGTAAAATCACTAAAGCTGATTTCACAATTAAGAAGAACACGATAGAGGAGAGGATAAAAGCATTTAAAGCTCGTATACGCACACTGCAAGGTTTAATCGCCAAAGAGAAAAGGCATTTAGAAGAAAAAGAACTAGAAAAACAAAAAAAACAAGAAGAGAAAGAAAAAAACAAGGAATAAAAAAAACCTGGATTCTTTTTTTAATCATACCTTATAGTGAAATCACTGTAATCCTCCATTGCTTCATCATCTTTCTCTACGTATACTTTTTTAACCTTAGCTAATGATGGGCCTACATGACACCATTTAATCATATCATTTATTTTATCCTCTTCACCTTGGAATACAGCTTCAACAGAGCCGTCATCCATGTTTCTAACCCATCCTTTTAAACCCAGCTCGTCTGCTTTTTGTTTTGTACTTGATCTAAACCATACACCCTGCACACGCCCTGTAACCCTCACCTTCACTCTTGTTTTCACTGTCGAACACCCTTCCTTCTCTTCTTTTTTTAACTCTAACCTATACTATGGTTTAAACCTGAGTATGGTCCTAGGAAACGGTATAGCATCTTTTATGTTATCTAATCCGCATATCCACGCGACAAGCCGCTCCACTCCTAAACCGTAACCTGAATGCGGCACAGACCCGTATCTACGTAGATCAAAATACCATTCGTAATTATCAACATTCTCCCCTGCTTCTTTTAACCTCTTCTTCATATCCTCTATATCCAAGCTTCTCTGTGACCCACCTATGATCTCACCGTAACCCTCAGGTGCTATCATATCGAAGCATAAAGCGGTTTTAGGGTCGTTAGGATCACTTGGTTTGTAGAACGCCATTATATGTAACGGGTAATTCGTTACAACTACAGGTGTTGAGAAGTTATTCATGAGTCGTTCCTCCTCTATTGTACGTAGATCCTTACCCCATTCAACCTCTAAACCCTCTTTCTCCTTTAGAATGTTCAATGCTTCTGTGTAAGTGATCGTTGGGTACTCCTCATAGGCAGCGTGTTCTATTTTTTTAATATCTCTTTTCAGTATTTGAAGCTCTGGTTTATGCTTCTCAAGCACTTGTTGTAGGATATAATGTACCTCATCCTTAGCGATCTGTATGACGTCATGTAGATCCATCCACGCAGCCTCCATTTCAGCCATCCAGAACTCTGATAGATGCCTGGATGTTTTTGATCGTTCAGCACGGAAAGTAGGGCCCATATTGTATATACGCTCTAACGCGAATATACCAGCTTCTGCGTACAACTGCCAGGACTGTGATAGATACGTCTTGTGATCATAGTATTTAACTTCAAATAATGTGGATCCTCCTTCACATTGGTTTGGTTGTAGTACCGGAGCGTCGAACTCGTAGAATCCTCTACTCCTGAAGAACTGATGAATAGCGCCAACAACAGTTGACCTAATCTTAAAAACCGATGTCAGCTTCTGAGACCGTAGCCAAAGATGTCTTTTATCCAGTAGGAACTCTGGGCTCTGATCCTTAACTATAGGGAACGGCTCTGCGAAATGAACAACGTTGAAACGAGTAGCTTGTATCTCGTATCCACCAGGTGCTCTTTTATCCTCTTTAACTACACCTTCTATCTTCACTGATGATTCAATTAATGCTTTCTCAGCGTCTTTAAACTCGTTATCTGGGAGATTACCTTTCTTTACAGTCACCTGGATTACACCTGAAGCGTCACGTACAATAATGAAGACTATGTTACCACTACTACGAGTCCTGTATATCCATCCTCTTACACGAGCTACTCCACCAGTTTTACCCTCTGTTAATATTTCACGTACACTCATCCATTTATCCTCTACCATACAAGACACGCTTCGCTTGATATTTTTTTATCTAGTAATCATCTTTTGATATAAAAAATATTAATATTAGAGAGTAGTATTTTTTTATGGTTCCTAATGCGTATCCTAGTTAGAAATGGACTGAGCGGGATTTGAACCCGCGGCCTCCGCCTTGCGAAGGCGGCGATCTTCCACTGATCTATCAGCCCACCCCTAATTTTATTATAATCCTCCATAAATAAAAAAATATTATGTGATTTTGTTTTTGTACTTATCTATCTCATCTGAATCTTTATTTTCATCTTTATTTATATGCTACTACTGCTCGGTTCTTAGCGTTTTTCAGAGCTTCTATAACAGGTAGTTTAGCACCCATTATATACTTCTCAAGTGCTCCTCCACCTGTACTGATATGTGATAATCTCTCTCTGAGATTTAGCTGCTCTATTGATGCTACAGTGTGACCCCCACCAGCTATAGTAAAAGCATTTGAATTAGCTATAGCTTTAAACACGTTTTCAGTGCCTTTTCTGAATAACGGGTTCTCAAATACACCGCATGGCCCTGAGATGAATATAGTCTTTGCTTTTCTGATCATCTCCGTGTATGCTTGTATAGTCTCTTCGCCTATGTCGAACAAGTTTTCATTAACTGGTAGATCCTTTAGTTTAACCTCTGCTCTTTCACCGTTTTTTTCAACAGCGAAATCCACTGGTAGATGAATTCTACTCTTGTAACGATCATATAGGTTCTTCAGCTCGTTGAATAACTCCGATGTACCCTCCTCAGTGAAAGCCTCCTCGTTTTTCCTACCAAGGTTGTATCCTATTGCTTTTAGGAAAGCATTAGCTGTTAAACCTGTTAGGAGGACCTCGTCAGCTATGTTGGATTTAAGTAGATGCTCTATGGTTACATTTACATCTGAGAATTTAGCACCACCGAACAGGAAGACTGATGGTTTCTCAGGGTTATTAACTGCTTTCTCCAGGGCGTTTAACTCTTTCTCCATGAGACGACCTGCACATGAAGGAAGCACAGTGGTGAAACCTATAAGGGAGCAGTGCGCTCTATGAGCAGCAGCGAACGCGTCGTTAACAAATAATGAGGCTAGAGGGTATAAGTTCTGCACAAGCTCTGATTTAGCATGCTCCTCAGGTGTCTTCTTCTCTGTTTCACCAGGGTATTTACGTACGTTATCCAGCATTAATACTTCTTCTTTTTTAAGGTTTTTTATAGCGTTCTTTGCTTTATCACCGTAAACATCATCGATGAATATCACTGTTTTATCTAATAGTTTACCAAGTGTATCAGCGTGTTTGTTCAATGATGTGAAATCCCAGCTGCCTTGTTTACCTTGGTGTGCTAGTATAACAGTTTTAGCTTTTTTATCTATAAGCTCTTTTATAGTTGGTATCGTTAATCTTATCCTTGTGTCATCGGTTATATCCAGTGTTTTTTTATCAAGCGGCATGTTATAGTCTACTCTTAATAGTACTGTTTTGTTTTTCACATTAAAATCATCTAGAGTGTTGAATGCTTTCATTATAAAAACCTCCACGTTTTAAACAGTATCAGGTTTATTTATATAAACCTTGATGGTTGATCCAGTCTATTTTATCGAATAATAAATAGTCATGTTTTAATACTGGTAATCCATATATATTTTTTTGATGATGAAAATAAAAACAACCCTAGTTTTTGTATGTCTTTTTTGTTACTATGTGTCTCTAACAATGCAGCGTGTAAAAATGATTCAAGTGAAAATGATTATAGTCTCAGATTAGTGGGAAGGGTTTTCCTATGCGGCACAGTCTCTGATCTCAAACAAAATAACACTTCGGTATCATTAAAAGGAGAGTCTTTATTTTCATTGACTATTATGCGTTCACCTATTGGTGGTTTCATCATATGGTCCATCTATAACAAAGGACAGGTTTTTTCATTTAACCTCTCAGGTTTCAAATTTCACGGTGTGATAACTGATCGTATAATAGTAGGGCGTTTTGTTTTAAGAGCAGGGTTAGCAGGTGTTGTAACGTATACTATGCTACTCATAGTAGTATAAAAAAAGAAGCATAGAAGAGAGAGTGTTTTTGGTTATTGGTTATGCTGCGTGGGTATTGGTATCCTCTGATTAGTGAATATGTAGTTAACCAGGTCAACGATCCTGCATGAGTAACCCCATTCGTTATCATACCATGAGAATATCTTAATCAGGTTGCCTTTTTCACCAATGATCCTTGTGTTTAAACCATCTATGATCGCTGAATGCGGGTTACCTATTATATCAGTTGATACGATTGGTTCATCAGTGTACTGCATTATACCTTTTAAGTCGTTCTGTGAAGCGTTTTTTAGAACGTTGTTTACCTCATCCACGGTTACTTCTTTTTTTAATGTACATGTGAAATCAGTTAACGACCCGTCAGGTGTTGGTACACGTAGAGCTATACCATCTATTTTACCTTTTAACTCTGGTATGACTAATGCTACTGCTTTCGCTGCGCCAGTAGTGGTTGGTATTATTGACAAGGCTGCTGCCCGTGCCCGTCTGAAGTCTTTATGCGGGAAGTCTAATAAACGTTGATCACTAGTGTATGAGTGAACAGTAGTCATGAAGCCTTGCTCTATACCGAACTCTGAGTGTATTATCTTAGCTGGTGGTGCTAGGCTATTTGTCGTGCATGACGCCATTGAGATGATATGATGCTTATCAGGATCGTATATGTGCTCATTCACACCTAAAACAATGGTTATATCCGGGTCTTTACCTGGTGCAGAGATTATAACTTTTTTAGCGCCAGCTTCCAGATGCTTAGATGCTCCTTCACGTGACCTGAAAACCCCTGTTGATTCGATAACCACGTCTATGTTTCTCTCCTTCCAAGGTAGTTTCAAAGGGTCAACCTGAGCGAAGAATTCAATGAATTCACCATTCACTTCTATACCATTTGACTTAGCGTTGACTTCACCGTTGAATCTACCGTATATGGAATCGTATTTAAGCAGGTACGCTAGTATATCAGTACTACCCAGATCGTTAACAGCTACTATCTCGAATTTTTTGCCATACTGTGAATGCTGCAGAGCAGATCTTAAAACGTTTCTACCTATTCTACCGAAACCGTTTATCCCTACGCGTATCATCCCTCAAACCACCTTTATCTAAGTGTTATCGTATCTATTCTATATAAGCTTTCCGTAGAGGTAATAAGGTGTGATATCTGTTATTTCAACATCTACGAATGAGCCTAAAGGCACGTTAGTGTTGATAACAACTGGTTTATACGTGTCAGTGCGGCCTACCCATGTGTTCTTTTTTCCTTTTTCAGTGACTAGTACGCGGTATCTCCTGTTAAGGTACTTGTAGTTATTCTCTAATGATATCTCTTGTGTTAACGCTGTTAGTTTAACAGAGCGGTCTTTAACTATACGTGTTGGTACACGTCCTTTCATTTTTTTAGCAGGTGTGTAAGGTCTAGCTGAGTAACGAGTAATGTTTAAAATATCAGGTTTTACCATGAGTACCAGATCCAAGGTTTTTTTGAATTGATAGTCACTCTCCATCGGGAAGCCTACTATGATATCTGTTGAGAGTGTCAATGTAGGGTAAACACTGCGGAATGTGTCAACTATTTTTATGAAATCATCAGTAGTGTAACCCCTGTTCATAGCTGAGAGTATCTCATCGTCACCTGATTGAACAGGTAGATGCAGGAATCGATAAACTTTATCTGATTTGTAAGCTGAGATGATGGATTGTATTCTTTCTTTAACAGTTGAAGGATTCATCATCCCTATACGTATTTTGAAATCATATGGTAAACTTGTTACCTTGCTTAGGAGGTTATTTAAACTAGTGTTTATATCCATACCATAAGAAGCTGTGTCTTGTGCTGTTAACTGTATCTCTCTGCATCCTTTTTTGATAGCTGATTCAACGTCTAATGTTAGCTCATCCTCCGGGTAGCTTCTTAGTTTACCCCTGGTTAATCTGGTTATACAGTACGAGCAGGTGGAGCAGCATCCCTCTGATATGAGTATCGGTGCTATAACACCGTTGTAGACTCTTGGTAGCCTTGTTTTATTATTTATCAACGTGTTTTTTATCTCGTTTTTCTCTACAAGGTCGTTTACATGGTGTATAAATTGAGGTGGAATCATCAATGCTTCTGGAGCTATACTCTTGACTAGATCCTGTTGAAGAGGGATCATGCAGCCGCCTATGATCATCCTTTTATTAGTCCTTCTGAGTTTCCTTATACGGGCGAGCATGCGCTGCTCAGTTGTCCCTATAACCGTGCATGTTAGTATTATTATTACATCAGCGTCATCTACCCTGTCAACTAGAATGTGTCTGTTATCCACTAGTATACCTTTGATTATACTCTCATCAGCCTTGTTAGCCGTGCAGCCGTAACTCTCAATATATACCCTCATAAGTGTTAATATAGAACATGGATCAAAATCTGTCTATTTAACCATGTCAGTTATCCTATTCTTTACAAAGTCTTTATCAAGGTTTGATAAGAAGTACCCTATTCTAGGTCCTTTATCTTTACCTAGTATTATTCTGTATAGGGATTGGAAGCACTCCTGCACTTGCATGTTCTCCTCCTCAGCTATCTGGTACACTGTGTTGTGTATCTCATCCGCTGTCCATTTTATGTTGTCTATCCTCTTGGAAAGGATCAATAGGAATCTATTCTGATTATCAGTTAATTGAGTATCTGGCGGGTTCTTCTGAACTGTGAATTTTACTGATTCAGGAGCGAACCTGTCAAGCCAGTATTTAACATGGTTTACACGTTGACGTATATGCTCTTCGTCTCTCTCTGATAGATCCTCTGGTATCTGCCCTGTTCTTTTTAGTATCTTTTTTATATGACTCCATTCTCCCCCTATTTGTATTAGTGTTACTAGATGACGATAAGGTATCTGATGTGGAGGTTTATCAGGGGTACTGTATGGTTGGGAGAGTTTGTATGTTTTTTCTATGTCTTTTAATCCTTTTGTCTCTGGTTCAACCTTGAAGTATACACGTTCAAACAAGTCGTATTCATCAACTAGATCAAGTATACCTAAACCAGGGTCGAATACTATATGCTTCTCAGGTTGATTACGCATGATCAGGAATCTTAACACCTCAGGTGGGGTTATTTTAAGCATCTCCTCAGCGCTTAGAGCTGTACCCTTAGAGCTGTGCATAGCTCCTTGTCCTTTAAGCATTATAAACTCGTATACTACTAGATCAGGGTGAGGGTAACCGTAAATCTCTTCTGATATCTTAGCTCCTGTTTCTCTTGCTCCTCCTACTGTTGCTAGATCCTTACCGCAGGGTTCAAACGTTACTTTAAGCATCCTCCATCTAGCAGGCCAATCAATCCTCCAAGGTAGTTTACCTATTCCTGAGTCACGTATATCGACCTCGCCTTTGTAGCCGCATGCGCATGTGTACTCGATGTTAGGGTACTCGTATAGTAAAGGCTGGGTGGTTGATAACCGACCGCAGTTCTCGCATTGCACGTTGAATGGTAACCAATCCTTTGGTAGTACGCGTTTAGATATGGTTTCAAGTATGTGTCTGATACGTTTAGTATTATCCAAAGCTATCTGGATGGATTCATTGTACATGCCTTTGTTGTACATTTCACTTGCCCTGTACACCTTGGGTTTAACACCTATCTCATCTAACGCTGATAAAAATGATTGAAGGTAATGATCAGCGTAGCTTTTATGATCACCGCATGGGCAGGGTATCTCGTATATTGGTTTACCGACGTGTTCCTTATACGAGTCTGGGAGGTAAGGGTATACTCGTCTTAACGGGTCGTAGTCATCAGCTACATAGATGAAATCAGCTTCCCCATTTTTTTCTAATAAACAACGGTACACTGCATCTGTTGTTAGTATCTCCCGCATGTTACCTATATGTATAGGGCCAGATGGTGTTATACCTGTGGCTAATACGTGTTCTCTTCTTTTTGATAGCAGTCTATCTGATATAACCTCAGCCCAGTGCATAGTTTCAATGTTCTCTCTTAGTTGTTAAAAAAAATAATAGTAAATATTTTTTATATAGCTCTTGCTCGTATCAATGATCTTAATGGTACACCATCAATATCGTTTCTCTCTCTTTTATTGAGTATGCATACACATAGTAAGGGTTTACCTTTCTCTGATTTAACTGCTTTTATAGCGCTTGATAGTGTCTCACCTGTTCCTACTACATCATCTATTAAAACAACGTTTTTATTATTCACTGTAGCGTAGTTTGAGCAGAATGCGCCTGTCTTCTCATGATGAGGTCTGAATACAGCTAACTCTAAACCCAGGTTATCAGCTATGAAGGTAGCATAGGGTATACCGTTAATAGCTATTCCAACAACTGTGTCAAGGTAGAATTCATTTTTAGATGATTCTTCTATGATTATATCTGTTAAAGCATCAGATATGCAGCTTATTCTAGAGGAGTATACACCTATCGACTTCCAACCTATCTTCAGATCGCCTTCAGGTTTTTTTTCTTTGCCTTTGTTTAGTAACCATATCGCTGTCTCTTTTGAAACGTTTAACTCCTCTGCGATCTCGTAATCTGTGAATCCACTTTGTTTATACTTTAATGCTTTATTTATCAGTGTTTCTATCTCTTTCATAGTGAATTACACCACCAACTATGAATACTTCTGCAATATTTAGATGTTTTCCTTTATATTTATCTGGATCTTGATTGGATATCCTCTTCTGGTTCATCTCATCTTTTTTTAATCTAATCAGGATGAGGTTAGAATGATTGGTTTTTTTGAGGGTTGTACCGTATTGATTGTTATTTTTCTTATAACCAAAATCAAATAAACCTAGAATTAATTACACGTCTCTTGTTAGTATGACTGTCGTGGTGTTTAGCTATAAGGATTTACTAAGTATCTTAGGGTATGATATCTCAAAGGATGAGTTAATCAACAGGTTACCGATGATAGGCGCAGACTGTGTTTTTATTGATGATGATACTATCAGTATGGAGGTTTTCCCTAATAGACCTGATCTCTCATCTGTGGAAGGGGTTGCTAGGGCATCACGTGCTTTCCTAGGTTTTAAAACTGGTTTGTGGTTGTACACTATAAAGAAATCAGATGTATCTATAACGGTTGACTCTTCAGTTAAAATGATCAGGCCTTTTGTATCAACTGCTTTGATAAAGGATGTACATATGAGTGATGAATTGATTAAATCACTCATGGATCTACAGGAGAAACTTCATCTAGGGCTTGGTAGAAACAGACGTAAGGTTGCTATAGGTGTGCATGATTATGATAAGGTTAAACCACCTTTCATGTATAAAGCAGTTGATCCTGATACTGTAGCTTTTACACCTCTTGGTATGAGTGAATCTTTAACGTTAAATGAGATACTTAAACACCATGAGAAAGGAGTAGAGTACTCTTTTATACTAGAAGGGTATGATAAGTATCCCCTTATCGTTGACTCTGAGGATAACGTGTTATCATTCCCACCTGTAATCAATGGTGTATTAACAGAGGTTACTCCTGAGACAACAAACGTGTTCGTGGATGTTACAGGCACTGATTTAAAGACTGTTAGATACGCTTTGAATATTATAACCACTGCTCTAGCGGAGAGAGGCGGTGTTATACATTCAACCATGGTTAATGACAAGGAGGAGCGGTTCGTATCACCTGATCTGACACCATCAAAGAAGCATCTATCAGTTAACACAGTGAATAAGATACTAGGTGTAAGTTTAGATGATGAAACCATTATAGATAGCCTAATGAGGATGGGTCACAACGCGGTTAAAATAAAAGATGATAAGATCAAAGTGGAAGTACCAGCATGGCGATGCGATATACTACATGAGATCGATCTGGTTGAAGATGTTGCTATAGGTTATGGTTATGATAAATTCATATCGACTCTACCGGAGGTGTTAACATTCGGGAAACCATTAAAGAATCAGGGTTTATATGATCTAATGAGGATTGTACTGATAGGTTTAGGGTTCAACGAGGTGACAACGTTCACGATCTCAAATAAAAATGATGAGTTTACTAAATTAGGTTTAGATTCAGGGGAATGCGTTGAAATAGAGAACCCTATAGGGGTGGAGTACTCGTGTCTACGTGTAAGTCTACTACCATCCCTGTTAAGGATATTATCTGAGAATAAGCATCATCCTTTACCTCAACGTATATTCGAAGTAGGTGATATTGTTACAAAGGATGGTAAAAACAAGAGGTATCTATCAGGTGTTATGATTGATGCTAAAGATGCTAACTTCACTTACTCTAAATCTGTAATCGAAGCGGTTATGCGTGAACTCCCAGGAGTTTACGAGATAAAAGAATCATCGCACCCTGCTTTTATACCAGGGCGTTGCGCATGCATCATAAAGAATAAACAGGAAGCTGGTGTATTCGGGGAGATTCACCCTAGGACTATAACAGATTTTGGATTAGAATACCCTGTGATAGGTTTTGAGATCGCACTGGATAGAGTGATATAACACTTAATCTCCTCTCCATCCACCTTTACTCTGTTTTTCATATTTTATTTCAGAGAGGGTGAAACCAATAATCTTTTAATATGCTACTTAATACTTTTTCTTTTTTGGTTTTGAGGTGTCTATGAGTATTCAATGTAGTAAATGCGTTAAACCAGCGGTTACGTATATACGATATAATGGTTCTCATCTATGTAAGGATCATTTTAAGGATTACTTTGAGAGGAGGGTGAAGAAGGATCTTAAAAAACAAGGTAAAACGTTTAACCCTTCTCTTATAGCTATCGCGTTTTCAGGTGGTAAAGACAGTACAGTTACAGTTCATATCCTCAATGAGTTATTTAAGAGTAGACGTCAAGTGGAGATACACGCTATAACAGTGGATGAGGGTATTAGAGGGTACCGTGATGAGAGTTTAAAAACAGCTAAAGAGACTTGCAGGAGGTTGAATATACCTCATCATGTTATCTCATTCAGAGAGGTGGTAGGAGCAACGATGGATGAGATAGCAGCGGTAAAGGATGAGGTTGGGGAATGCAGCTACTGCGGTGTATTTAGAAGACTATGTCTGAATAAAAAAGCAAAGGAGATAGGCGCTGATAAACTAGCTACTGGGCATAACCTTGATGATGTAGCGCAATCCATACTCATGAATTTTGTTAATAATGACTTAGAGAAGCTTGCTAGATTCGGGCCGCATCAGAGGGTTAAACCAGGTCTTATACCACGTATCATGCCTCTTCGTACTATACCTGAGAATGAGGTTATGCTTTACGCTATACTAATGAATCTTGATTTCCATTACGCTGAATGCCCTTATTCTACTCGTGCGTTGAGAGGGGATTTCAGAGGTGTTATAGATTTACTAGAGGAGAAGTACCCTGGGACTCGACATGGTATCCTCAATAGTTATGAACGATTAAAAGGCATGCTGCAGGATCAATATGGTACAGGGTGTTTAAACACTTGTTCTCATTGTGGTGAACCAACATCTCAGAGTACATGCAAAACCTGTGCTTTGTTAAAGCGTGTTAAAAAAATGAAAAACGAGAAGATGAGTAAACAATGAGATTATACTTGTTAGATTTATTTAACATCTACTTTTAATGAGCAGTATCTATCTAAATTTGCTTCTAATATATCACCTTTATGTATCTCACCTACGCCTTTAGGTGTACCGGTTAATATAAGATCACCTCTTTTAAGAGTCATTATCCTTGATAAGTAAGAGACTATGTATTCAACTGGGAATAAGAGTTCGCTAGTGTTAACTCGTTGTTTCTCAACGTTGTTAACCTTTAAAATGATCTCTATTTTATTCGGGTTGATTATACGTTTATTAGGTACTACATCGCTTATCGGCGTGAATGTATCAAAGCTTTTAGCTATACCCCAGGGTAGACCGTGTTTTTTTAGGTTATCTTGTATATCACGAGCGGTTATATCTAAACCGATGAGGTAGCCTAGTATATGCGTTTTTGCTTCATCGGTACTTACGTTAGAAGCTGTAGAATCCAATACCACCCCTAGTTCAACCTCATGGTGTATACACGAGGAGAACGAGGATGGTATCTTTACAGTACCGCCGTTGAAGATTATAGTTGTATCAGGTTTTATGAAAAATAAAGGATCCTCTGGTGGTTTAGAACCCATCTCATACGCGTGATCCTTATATGTTCTGACTAGGCAGATTATCTTACCTATTCTTATCCTCTTATTTGATCCTTGTATCCTGTAGAATGGCATATCATCTTAGACTTATATCTAAATTAGGTTATCTTTTTTTGGTGTGACCCGTAAGATTCTACTTTTCATGGTAACAAGTGTAAAGAATCATGGTAATAGGTGTACAATAAGATGTTTATAAGATGAGTCAGAGAGTAAATAACTAGTGAGGGTGGATTGATAAATATGAAACGGTTGTTTGTTAAAGCATTAAAAAACCTTTTTGACATGGATAAAGAGGATGCTGTAGCTGTTGCTAGAACAATTGAAGAGGCTTTTAACGGTAGAAATGAGATTGAGGATATGAGTATCGATAAGCATGTTAGATCCTTATTCTATGAGCTTCACAGGCAGAAGTTACTCAAGCTAAGACGAGAGGAGATAAAAGAAAAAGGTAAAATAATAAGGAAATTCTACTGGTCATTTGACATGGATGGTATACGCGTAGGCTCTGTTAAGAGTTTCAAAGAAGACCCTTACATTATCTATCAGAAGATACCTCCTAAAGCTTGGGTTAACCATAGATCATACTCCTCTTAGAGAACTATATTTAACTCATTGATCTATATCCTTATTTTATATTTTGTTTGTGTTTTCTTCTTTTTTTACGCGTAACCCATAAAAATTGGTTGCACCCGTATTTTTAGAAAAACATAAAAATAATCAGTGAATAAGAGCGATACATGAAACCAGTCATTGCAGTATGCGGGAGTGACAGGGACGATGAAAACCTGTCAGATTATGCTATTCACGTAGCTGAGCGTGTAGGTTTCCTTATCGCTAAGCATGGTGGTGTACTAATCTGCGGAGGACGTGGTGGCGTAATGGAGGCTGCATGCAGAGGAGCTAAAAACGGTGAAGGTTTAACTGTGGGTATACTACCATACTCTAAGGAGGAAGCGAACAGTTTTGTTGATATTGTTATCCCTACAAACCTTGGTAATATACGTAATTATCTAGTAGTGGGAGCAGCTGACTCTGTTATAGCTATCAGTGGTAGATGGGGTACTCTAAATGAGATAACATACGGAGTGATTACAAAGAAGAGGGTTATACTAGTTCAAGGTACAGGTGGATGCGTGGATCAGATAATATCATCTGGGTTATTAAAGGGTACTCAACCTGGCTACCATATTGTTAGGAGTGCTGAGGAAGCTGTGGATAAGGCTTTTTCATTATAGATAGTAATTATTGTTATTATGTCATTTTGACAAAATAGTTAGAAATATTTATATATAAAATTAAACAAAGTATAACATGAGGATCTGGATTTATTTTTATATCCTTTTTCCTCCATCTCAACTAACCGCCGTCCAGATCCCATTCCCTCCTTCTGACAACGTTTATCAATCAGATGATTCTTTCTTAGAAGATACTATTCGATCCGCTTCAGCTTTAGCCATCCAATCTGAATATCCAATACTAATAAAATGCCAGTAAAGGGCATCCTTGTACAATTCAAGCAGATCATTATTTTCCATTAAAATATACCCCTATATTAATTTATTTATTATTTAATATTTAAATTTTTCTTAAAATAATTTATTATAATAATTTTTATTTATATACTTTTATCGCGTTAACACCTTGTGGTATATTCATGGATTTAGCAATAGGTCGGCATTTAGTTCTTAACATATAAACTATAGGTTTATAGTCAGTCTCTGAGAACGATTCATAGTTGGCCATACCCTTACATATGATCAAATCAGTTTTATCTAAGGCCTCTTTTAATCTTTCAGGTGGTTTATCAAGATCCACACCAACTGCAAATGATCCTGCTGATAGTATCTCATCTACGTAATCCTCAAATGATAACCCCTCAACATCTTTAACAGTAGCGTCGCTGAGTACAGGTTCTCCTTTAGCTACAAGCGAGATATGCATCTCTTCATTGAAGTTTTTCAACTCCCTGCATAATAATCTATCGAATACGACCTCACCGCAATTATCAGTGAAGAATAATACACTACGAGACGATCTTAATAACTCCTTGAAGACGTCGTAATCATCAAATCCTAAACCCTCATTTAATAACCGCTCAAACAAAACATCAAGCTTATCAGGCTCTGATACGCCTCCCTCTATACCAAAATCTAACGTGTTACCGATAATTGCTATGATTATACTGGTTTTAAGCGGATCAGAGGATTTATTAATCAACTGTTCAGCTCTTGGTATTAATCTTCCAGCTATCAAGTTACTACGTCTCTTTAGATTACGATAAGGATCAGGATCATCTAGTATGTCATATACAAGCCTATGGATTCTTGTAGCTATCTTGGCACTGCATACATCTGGATCATATATCATAGAGAGTTCCCTGCACACCGACTTTATCACTTCTTTTATCTTATCCTCATCTTTGGTTGATAGCCCAGCTTCGAATATAACCCTCTTGATTATGCACGGTACGCAATCTGTTGATATCTTCATCTTGATATTCACCTTATTTAAGTAACACAAACAGTATTTAAAGACTTAGTGAAAAGAGAATAGTTGAAGGATTTTTTGGATGGGAAAGCGTGGAGGTGGTGAGGAGAGATGGGAAAAAATAAAGTTTACTTTCACCATCCAAAATCATCCTTCCTATATTATATTATTAATCACAAGTATATAAATCTTATTATATATTTTATATAGTATTTTAAAAATGTTGAATACTACGGTTTTTTATTCATCTTTGAACACGGGTTTACGTTTCCCAAGAAAAGCACTCATACCCTCTTTTTGATCCTTAGTCGAGAAACTCAAGGAGAATAAAGCTGTTTCAAGTCGGCAAGCTGATATAATATCAGTCTCCATACCAGTGTTAACCAGTGATTTTATAAAACTGATCTGAAGGTTAGATTTACTCTTTATCTTATCTGCAAGTGCTAACGCCTTTTCCATGAGCTGATCAGGCTCTACAACTCCGCATACTAGACCCATACTAAAAGCCTCTGAAGCATTCAAATATTCACCTGTAAACAGCATCTCCTTAGCCTTCATTTTACCTATTAATCGAGGTAGACGCTGTGTGCCACCGAAACCAGGCGGTATCCCCAGGTTAATCTCAGGTTGACCTATAACCGCTGTTGTAGAGGCTATAGCGATATCGCATGCCATCATAACCTCACATCCACCACCTAGAGTGTAACCGTTAACAGCTGCGATAAAAGGCAGTCTCGATTTTTCAATTGAACCTATTAACTCCCCTCCTAGCTCTGAGAATGCTTTAGCTTGAACCGGTGTCATATCCTTCATTTCGTTTATATCAGCACCAGCAATGAATGCTTTTCCTTCACCTGTGAGAATCACTACTTTAACTTCTTTATTTTTTTCAAGATTTTTTACCGCTGTTATAAGCTCATTTATCGTCTCAGTGTTAAGAGCATTCATAACCCTTGGTCTATTCACTGTTATTAAAGCTACACCTTCATCCTCCTTTACTATGATGTTCTTGTAAACCATATTTACCTTACTCCTTCTTGTATTCGTAGAATCCTCTACCTGTTTTTCTACCTAGATAACCAGCTTGCACCATCTTCTTCAACAACAAGCAAGGACGGTATTTAGGATCATTATAACCTTCATAGAGTACAGATAGTATATTCAACGCTGTGTCTAAACCTACAAGGTCAGCTATCTCTAATGGACCCATAGGATGATTCATACCTAATTTCATGATATTATCTACTGATTCAACTGAGGCTACGCCTTCTTGCACGCAGAATATAGCCTCATTGATCAACATGAATATAAGACGCGTTGAAACAAAACCTGGTGAATCATTAACTACTATAGGGGTTTTACCCATTTTCACAGATACTTCTCTTATTTTATCTATGGTTTCTTCAGATGTTTTTAAACCTTTCACCACCTCCACTAGGTTTATCATAGGAACCGGGTTCATGAAATGCATACCAATAAAACGATCAGGTCTGTTTGTAACTGATGCTAAATCCGTGATAGGTATAGTAGACGTGTTAGATGCTAATATGGTTTCTTCTTTACAGTTTTTATCGAGTAATCTAAATAAATCTTTTTTCTTTTTAACATCCTCAGTTATAGCTTCTATTACTAAGTCGTCATGATAAACATCCTCGTATCTAGTCGTAGTTTTAATACTAGCTAGAACCTTCTTTTTATCCCCATCAGTCATCTTACCTTTCTCTATGCTTTTATCTAAGAATCTATCTATCTTTGATACTGCTTCTTTAAGGTAATCCTCATTTATATCAACAAGGTTGACTTTATACCCTGATCTAGCCGCTACAATCGCTATCCCATGCCCCATTATACCAGCACCAACTACACCTATATTTTTTATTGTTGCTCCTCTCAATTTTAACTCACCTCTGTTAGTTTCTTTTATAACTCATCTCTCTATTATCATGGAAACCGCGTGGCCTCCACCTAAGCAGATCGTAACTAAACCTCGTTCCTTGTTATACATCCTTAAAGCGTGGATGAGTGTTACCAGTATACGTGAACCACTAGCACCAATTGGATGACCAAGCGCTACAGCTCCACCATGGACGTTATACTTCTCCTTAGGTACACCTAATGTTTTAATAACAGCTACTGACGCTGAAGAGAAAGCCTCATTATGCTCAAAAAGATCGATATCATCAACGGTTAAACCTGCTTTGTCGAGTAAGGCTTTCACACCTAATATCGGCGCCTCCATAACGTACTCTGGTTTAACACCAACAGTGTTATAATCCTTTATAGTGACAAGTGGCTCTAAACCGATCTCTCTTGCTTTTTTCATACTCATTACAACAACAGCTGATGCACCATCAGTTATCTGAGATGCGTTACCAGCTGTTATAACACCATCCTCTTTAAAGAATGGTTTAAGCTTGGAGAGAGACTCGATACTAGTATCCCTGCGTATACCATCATCAGCTGAGAATACAATGTCACCTTCTTTCTTATTTTTGATTTCTATGGGTACTATCTCCTCCTTGAATTTACCATTATCAGTTGCTTTAGCTGCTTTCTGATGACTCCATAAAGCGAACTCGTCGCATTCCATCCTAGTTATTTTGTATTTCTCAGCGATGATTTCACCTGTCATACCCATATGGAAGTCATTATAAACATCCCATAAACCATCATGCACCATAGCGTCTATGATTTTACCATCAAACAATCTGTAACCAAAACGAGCTTTATCAAGCAGATAAGGAGTATTAGTCATGCTCTCCATACCACCTGCGACTACGCATTCCGCATCACCTGATTTAATAACTTGTGCAGCTAGTATAACAGCTTTTAATGATGAACCACAAACCTTGTTTACATGCAAGCATCCAACACTATAAGGGAGACCAGCTTGTATAGCAGCTTGCCTAGCTACATTCTGCCCTAGACCAGCTGATACCACGTTACCCATTATAACCTCATCTACATCCTCCGCTCTGATACATGCTCGTTTTATGGATTCCCTGATCACTATACCACCTAGTTGTTGAGCTGAGAAACCTTTAAGCATACCGTCGAATCTACTCTGAGCTGTACGAACAGCTGAGACTATCACTACCTTCTCCATACAATTTTTAACCTCCCTGTAGTTATTTTTGAGATAGTCATCACATTAATGCTTTAAATTATTTTTTATGATCAGTTACTGCAAACTGCTTACGATTATCTTTTTTCAATTTGAGTGGATATGATCTACATCCATGAATAATAACCGCGCTGGATCACAAAAACTTTTTTATCTGTATGTGCAGTCACGGTAAGATGTAATGCTCGTATTGATTCGCCTTGTATCTCTTTACAAGACTCTTGTAAGTCTCAGCGTTTGACCTGTTCATATCACGGAAACCAGGGTCCTGTTTAACTATTTTACCTGGTACACCCAGTACAAGACTGTTTTCAGGTACCTTCATATCAGCGATCACCAGAGCGTTAGCACCTATTATAGAACCACTACCTATCCGGGCGCCATTTAAAACCGTTGCGTGTATACCTATCAAACAGTCATCCTCGATCACAGCGCCATGTATAACAGCGCTATGCCCCACTGTAACGTTCTTTCCTATCCTCACGCTATGACTAGTATCAACATGTATAACACTGCAATCCTGTATGTTTGTACCATCATCGATTATAATCTTATTTTCATCACCGCGTATAACCGCATGTGGGAATACACCGCAGTCTCTACCTATAGTGACGTCGCCTATTATAACAGCACTAGCTGAAATATAGCTTGACGGGTGAACTGAAGGCATAGATTCTTCAACCCTGTATTCTTCCATTTTTATTTCTTTAGTGTAACCCTAATGAACTCTTCTATATTTTTGTTTTTTTATTTTACTGATTCTTTTGTCTTTTTTCTTTTCACTATTCGACTGAGGAAACTGGTTGATCCTTTTTTGTTTTCACCGCGTTTAGGTATAATCCTTTTAAATAATCCTTTTATCCCTTTGGGTTTTGTCTGTTCTTGTTGCTCTGGTTCAGCTGACTCCTGTTTTTCTTTTTTTCTTGAAAACAGATGGGTTTTACCCTTCTTTTTCTTATCTTTTTCTACCTTAGGGAAACCTACTAAACTCCCTTCATCATCTATCTTTAATACGAAGGTGTATTTCGGTTGTTCAACCCATAATTCACCTAGATTCACTCCATTAAGAGTTCTCTCTCTGAGTTTTAACCCTCTTAGTAGTTTTCTATCTCGTTTTTTAATCGTTAAATCCTTAGGTTTTTTTATCTTTTGTTTACCATGGATCTTGTATTCTTTCACTAGTTTAGGTATCCTTGGTTTTTTTTGCTTCTTTATTTTTTTAATTAAATAACTCTTTTTTTTAACTGGTTCATCAGCTGCTTCTTCATCTACTGATGCTTCTTCTATCTTGTTTTTAACTCCTTCAATCTCAGGTTTAACCTCATGAAGGGTTAACTCTAAATCCCTGAATTTCTCCTCTAACTCCTCAAGTTCTTTGAACATTTTAACGATTTCACTATGGGTTTTTACATCTGGTTCATCCCAGAACTCCCATTCCTCTAATTCATCCATCTCTCATCTCACTTGGGGTTAATATTCAATGTAATGTAAATAGTTAATAATAAAAAAACCTATCCCTCATATACACACTGAGGATAATACCCAGTAGAAATAAACGTTTTATATTGTTTAAATCATTACATGTTGATGAGATATTCCAGTTTTTACTTAAAGGAGGGTAATAAATGGGTAAAACAATAATAGAGAAGATATTCGAGAAGCACTCAGATGATAAAGTTGAAGTGGATGAGATCATAGATCTTGATATAGATGTGCGTGTAGCCCGTGATTTCGGAGGAGCGAATGTTATAAAAAACCTAGAGGATCATGGTCTCTCTGTTAGTGATCCTAAAAAGACTTTTTTCACTTTTGATTGTAACCCTGGAGGATGCGATCAGAAGTACGCTATGAATCAGCACCTCTGCCGTTTATTCGCAAGGAGGAACAATATAAGAGTCTTTGATATTGACAGAGGGATAGGTACACATATTGTATTAGAAGAAGGTTTAGTAAAACCAGGGTGCACTTTCGTATCAACAGATTCACATGCTAACATACTAGGCGCTATCGGGGTTTTCGGTCAAGGTATGGGTGATATAGACATCGCTCATGCTTTTGCTTATGGTAAAGTATGGTTCAGGGTTCCACCCACCGTTAAGATCATCCTGAAAGGTAAACCATCAGCACAGGCATCAGCTAAGGATATAGTGCTGAGGATGCTACGTGAACTAGGAGCTAACGGTTTATTAGGGTACTCAGCTGAGGTTTACGGCGACATCGTTGATGATTTAACAGTTGATCAAAGAATCACTATAGCATCCATGGCTACTGAGATGGGTGGTATCATCATGTTCTTCCCTCCGAATAAACACGTTGAAGAATTCTACAAGACGAATTTTAATAATACCATACAACCTGTACACGCTGATTATGATGCTTACTACGAGAAGACCGTTGAGGTTGATATTGATAATCTTAAACCGCAGATCTCTAAACCTGGTCACCCTGAGGATGTTGTAGATGTAGATGAGGTATCAGGTACTATCATAGACTCTGGTTTTATAGGTTCATGCACTAACGGCCGTTTTGAAGACATGAAGGCTGCTGCATGTGTACTAAGAGGTAAACGTGTTGCCGACGGTAGAGTACTAAAAATTGTGCCTGCGACTGATCGTGTATGGAGAGCATGTTTAGATGAGGGTTTATTAAAAACATTTAAAGAAGCTGATGCTTTGATTGGTTCAGCTGGCTGCGCTGGTTGCGCTGCTGGCCAGATAGGTCAAACCGGAGCAGGGGAGGTAACCATCTCAACTGGTAACAGGAATTTCACAGGTAAACAAGGTAAAGGTGATATATTCCTAGCTTCACCTGAGACTGTCGCAGCGTCTATAGTATCAGGATGTATAACAACAGCTGACCGCATAAAACACAGATGCAAAGAATTCCCAGTAGTTAAAACAAATATAAAAATAAAAGAAGATAAGAGTAAACCATCATTCAACGTGGCTTTAAGTGTTGAGGGTAGAGCATGGGTGATAAAAAAGGATAATATAGACACTGATATGATATATCATAACCGGTACTTGTCAGTTACTGATATAAAGGAGATGGGTCAGTACGCATTCAGTAACCTTAAGGGTTATGAGCATTTCGCTAAGGAGATGAAACCTGGTGATATCATAGTAGCTGGTAGGAATTTCGGTTGCGGTAGCAGCAGACAGCAGGCTGTAGATTGCTTCAAATCACTGGGATTAGGTGCTATAGTCGCTGAGTCATTCGGTGCTATATATGAACGTAACGCTATAAACAGCGCTTTACCTATAATAACAGCAGAGGACATAACAAGTAGTATAGATAATTTCGATATCGTGCATGTTGATTTTAAAACAGGTAGGATAACTGATAAGACACAGGGTAAAATATATCAAGCTAAACCCTTCTCTAAGGTTCAAATGAATATATACCTTAAAGGTGGTTTATTAGGGAGGTGAAGTATTATAGGGGCAACATTCGCTGAGAAGATATTAGCAATATACAGCAACAAGAAAGAAGTTGAAGTCGGGCAGATAGTCACTGTTAAACCTGATCATGTACTAATGCATGACAACGCTGCAGCTATCATAAAGAAGATCCAACCTGAGCTTAATGAGTACGGGGTGTACAATACTGATCTACCTGTTATAGTATTGGATCATGTTATACCAGCATCTGATGAGAAGACTGCTTTGAATCATAAGATCATAAGGGAATTCGTCTCAAAATATAAGATAAAGAATTTTTTTGATATAGGTGCCGGTGTATGCCATCAAATAATGATAGAGAAAGGATTAGCGCTACCAGGTAAGCTTATACTAGGGAGTGATTCTCATACCTGCTCTTATGGCGCTGTAGGAGCGTTCTCCACTGGTATCGACCGTACAGAGGCTGCTGCTCTCCTATTAACCGGTGAGACATGGTTAAAAATACCTCACAGTATAAAGATCACGTTAAAAGGTAGATTAACAGAAGGAGTATACGCTAAGGATCTCATATTAACCATTATAGGTGAAATATCAGCCTCAGGTGCTGATTACTGCTCAGTGGAGTTCCATGGTGATGTTAATCAACTAACAGTGGATGATCGTTTCACCGTAGCTAACATGGGTGTTGAGATGGGTGCTAAAAACGCTGTGTTCCCACCTGATGAAATCACTGAGAAGTACTTATCATCTATTGGTGTTAAAAAACAATCATACAAAAAGATTATACCTGATGAGGATGCTGAGTATGTAAAGGAGTTTAATTATAATTTAGATGATGTTGAACCTGTTGTATCCACGCCTCATAGTGTTGACAATGTTAAACCTGTATCAAAGGTTGAAGGTGTTGAAATCCACCAATGCCTTATAGGTACTTGTACCAATGGTAGACTCTCTGATTTCAGGGTAGCAGCTAGCATACTTAAAGGTAAGAAGATACATCCTAATGTTCGTTTGTTGATTCTGCCTTCCTCGCAGTATGTTATGCGTGAGTCTATTAGAGAAGGTTTGATGGATGTATTCCTCTCAGCAGGAGCGGTTATACTACCACCTGGATGCGGACCCTGCTTAGGCGCGCATCAAGGAGTATTAGCACCTGGTGAACGATGCTTGAGTACATCTAACCGTAACTTCAAGGGTCGTATGGGTTGTAAGGATGCTGAGATATACCTTGGTAGCCCTGCTACAGTTGCTGCTTCTGCTTTGAAAGGTGTGATCACTGATCCGAGGAGTGTGATGAAATGAGGATATGGAGATATGGTGACGATATAAACACAGATATGTTGTTCCCTGGGAAATATACTTATACTTGTAGTACACCTGAGGAGATTAAACCTCATCTTTTGGAAGATCTTGACCCTTCTTTCGCTAAACAGGTTAACAAAGGTGATATCATAGTAGCTGGTAGGAATTTCGGTTGCGGTAGCAGCAGGGAGCAGCCTGTTGTTGGTCTCGCTGCTGTTGGTATACAAGCTGTTATCGCTGAGAGTTTTGCGCGTATATTCTTCCGTGCAGCTATAAATCAGGGTCTCCTCTTGATAGAATGCCCTGAGGCCGTACATGCTTACAGGGAAGGCGATGAGATATCTATAGACGTGGATAAGAGCGTTATAAAAGTAGGTGACAGGGTTTTTAAATTCCCTAAGCTACCAGATGAGATCCTAGCGATAAGAGAAGCAGGTGGTTTATTACCCTATACACGTTTAAAACTAAAGAAGAATAAAAACAAGAGATGATCTATCAGGGTATCTAATGGTTAAAACACGTTGTATATATCTAATGTTTCAAAGAATTCTTTTTTGAAGTAGTACCCATACTCTGTTTTTTCGATTAACCCTTTCTTCACGCATAACTCGATTAGTTCATCAACAGTTATATCCTCGTTTTTAACCTTGGATTCATATCCTTTTTTCCGATACGTTCTCTTATTATATTTATTTTTCATTTTTTACCACCTCGTTCCATTACATGTTATTTGTTGTTATTGTTCATGGTATAGTTTGACATTATTTGTATTTAAATTTAATTTGTTAAAAAGTCAAAACGGCTAAACGACGAGGGTAACTCCACAGGTATAAATAGAGGTGAATCCTTTAGAAGAGAACAACTCATATAAAAAAAAAGAGAAAAAAATGAATTAAAGATTCATATGGGCGTTAGTGGTTTTTTCACCCATTTAGTCACATCTCTTGATATGCCCATTGTCCCTATGATTTTTCCTTCTTTGTTGTATCTTGGTATCTTAGTTACTGATACCCATCGTTCAGCTCCATCTGGTCCTGTTATCTTCTCTATTTTATCTATTATTGGTTCACCTGTTTTTAGTACATGGTTGTCGTCGTTGTATGCTTGTTCTGCTTCTTCTTTTGGTAGGAAGTCGTAGTCTGTTTTCCCTATCATTTGTTCTGGTGTTGTATGCCAGTGTTCTGCTTTAGCTTTGTTTACCAGTATGAATTTGTTTTGTTCATCCTTGAAGTATATAGAGTCAGGGATGTTATCCATGAGTGTCTTCAGCAACTCATGCGTCTTTTTTGACTCCTCCTCTAAAAACTTACTCTTTGATATATCATTTATTATGATCACAGAGCCTATGTAACCATCATTAGGTGTTGACAGTTTCTTAATTGATATAACAACATCCACAATTCGTTTATCCCTCCGTTGTATCTTAGTTTCATAGCATTGAACCCCTTCTGCTTCACTCCCAAGCAGTGACCGTATTTTATCCCATTCATACGGAGCGTATATGCTATCAACTGGTTTAAGGTATATATCAGCATAGCCACCTTGACACAGCACTTCAAATAGATTATTCCATGATATTATCCTATCCTGCTCATCTGTTATCACGATAGCTAATGATGAATTCTCAAATACAGCTTTATAACGTGCTTCTGATTTCTGAAGATCAATCTTCATCTGCTCGTATAATGTTATATCACGTGATATACCCATAGTACCTATTATCTCACCGTCTGAGTTGAATCTTGGTATCTTAGTAACAGACACCCATTTCTCAGACCCATCAGGGTATACTATATGCTCCACTTTGTTTATAATAGGTTGACCAGATCGAAGTATAGCTTCTTCTTCAGCGAACAGTTTCTCAGCTTGCTCTTTAGGTAGGAAGTCATAATCTGTTTTACCTATCATCTCCGCAGGTGTTACATTTGAATGCATGGCTTTTGCTTTATTCACAAGTATGAAACGGTTACGCTCGTCTTTAAAATATATAGAGTCTGGGATGTACTCCATCAAAGTCTGTAGTAGCTCATGCTCCATCTCTCTCCGTTTTTCAGCCTCATTTTTCTCAGTGTAATCCCTGAATATTAAAACGAAGTTATCCACCTCGCCATCTTTTATAAGGAAAAACGAGCTTATATCAACATCGAGTATCTTACCAGTCTTGTTTCGTATCTCTGTCTTGTAACTTTTAGCTGTACGCTCCCTTAGTAACTGTTCAAACTGCTGCAGTACAACAGGATATGAACTTGAAGTGAACACCTCCAGGTTGAACATGTTTTTACCTATAAGCTCATCCTTTTTCACATCCAGCAGCTCACATATCCTCATATTAGCGTCTAGTATATCACCTCTAGCGTTCAACACGAGAATACCATCAGTCGTGTATTCAAATAAACCACGGTACTTCTTCTCACTCTCTCTCAGCTTCTGTTCTGCTCTACGGCGATCTGTTATATCCCAGATTAAAACAAACATGACAGGTGTACTGTTCATCCTGAAAAGAGAGATGCTAACCTCCACTGCAACATAGCTCCCATCTTTACATATGCACTCTGTTTCTATATGTAAACCACCATGTGCTGCCACATCCTCCATGAATTGATGCCAGTTAATCTCTTTTGGTAGAAAATCTTTTAATGACAAGCGGAATATCTCATCCCAGCTGTAACCAAAAAGCTCACATGATTTCTGGTTAGCTTCTAATATATGACCGTCAAGTGAGGTGAGAAACGCTGCAGCGTTAACCTGTTCGAAAAGTGTTTTGTAACGTGCATCATCCATATAGGTATGAGGAGGTACAGCTCCTTTGAATTCATTATCCTGGTGTATCCCGCTCATACGTACTGCATCCCATCTTAACTATTGTTTCATTTTTTAATAAAGACTACATAAGTTAATTATTATTTAAAGTATATGCTTAAAAGTTACTGTGCAGAGGGGATAAGATGCTTGTTAAAAAAACTAGTGTTTTTTAACCTGCAGATACCAGCCTGCGTTAACGCCTTAATCACTTACTCCTAGTCTAAGATATGCTAACGTCTCAAAAATTAATAAGATCAAATTAATTTATTTTTGTAGAAAAATATATAAAGAGCGTAGGAGAAATACATTTAAGGGAGAATTTGAAGAAAAATTTATTTATGCTTCGGATACTTGCAGTACTCCTAATTTCAGGGTTTCTACTTACTTTATCGTATAAAGTTAATGGTTTATATTTTAATAAAAGCGATGACTTTATTACCCTTGTATACAGCTTTGATGAACCAGTAGTAGAAAAAATAGACGGCTATGATCACATAACAATAAATGGTTTATATGGATCAGGTGCTCCTGGTGAACCTTATCTCCCATCTAAAGGTATAAGCGTGGTTTTACCGCTTCATACAAAACTGAAAGATATAACAGTTAGAGGCGAATCCTATACCCTAGGTTATGGTTTTAAACCAATGATAGTCGATGAATCCCAACCTGTATCTAACTATGTTATTGAATCTGATAGTATAATAATGAATAGTGAATCCGCTTCCTCTGATGGAGTTTATCCAGGTGTACTCTTCTCTAATAATGGCGTGTATAGTTTTCGTGGTTTCTCTATACTAGTTATGACTCTTTATCCGGTTCAGTACGTCGCTTCAACAGGTGAGATCAGGTATTATACTCGTTTAACTGTCACTATAAGTCTTGAATCAGATCACAGGTTTAACCCTCTGCTAAGAGGTTTAAGAGAGGATACACAGGTTTTATATCAGCGTGGTTACTATAATAATCTTTATCCTCTAAATGATGATGAATCACCATCTAGTACTCTATCAGATACTTATGATCTTCTTATTATCACTGATGACTCGCTCAGAGAATCTTTTTTACCATTAGCTGAGAAGCATAATGAAACAGGTGTACGCACTATTATAAAAACATTAAGTGAGATTGGTAGCACCGCTGAGGAGATAAGAGACTTCATTAGGAATGAGTATGTGAATCATGGTATCGATTACGTGCTACTGGGTGGGGATACTCAAATTATACCAGCTAAACAGTTGTATTTCGGAAGAGGCGATACCGGCGAGGATGTTTACGGTCCATCTGATCTATATTACAGCTGCCTTGATGGTGATTTTGATGGTAACGGTAACGGTATACTAGGGGAACCTGATGATGATGTTGATATGTTAGCTGAGGTGTATGTTGGTCGTGCACCAGTGGATGATCAATACGAGACTGAGATCTTCGTTTATAAAACCATAAGGTACATTGACTCTGGTATCTTATCTAATAATACTTATATCGGTAGGGTTTTGCTTGTCGGTGAAAAACTGCAGTCTAACCCTGACACTTATGGTGATGACTCAATGGAGGAGCTGGTTGATGGTTCGAGTAATAATGGTTACACGACTAGGGGTGTACCGTCTAATAGATTCCAGATATATAGATTATATGAACGGGTTTTTCAATGGTCAGAAGATGATATAGTTAATATGATTAACAAGGGTGTATACCTAGTTTCTCATCTTGGCCATGGTAATTATTACAATGTCATGAAGCTTACTAATAGTAGTATATATTCTCTGGTTAACAGTAAAACATTTCTTTTATACTCACAGGCTTGTAATGCTGGTGGATTCGATAAATCTGATTGTATAATTGAATATCTCACTGTTAAAACACCTTACGGTGCTTTTGCAGCTATCGCTAATAGCAGAGAAGGATGGTACACTCCAGGTGGTACTAATGGTCCTTCGCAACGCTATAATAGAGAATTCTACGACGCGTTATTCAATGAGAGCATCACTGATCCTTCAATGAGGAGGATAAGTATAGCATTCCAGGATTCAAAAGAGGATAACCTACATGTGATAAATCTTGATAGGATGCGATGGTGCTACTATTCACTTAATCTTTTCGGTGACCCTGCATTGTTGTTATATGATCCAGCGCCTCAACCAGTTATAAACATTAAAAATGTTGACAACAGGGTAGGTTTCATACAAGCGGTTATAGAGAACAGCGGGGTTAACATTGCCTCTGAGATTGAATGGAGTATACAAGTTAAAGGTGGATTCTTAAAATTTATAAATAAAACAAGGAACGGGGTTATAGATAAACTAGAATCAGAGGAGAATATCACAGTCAATTCTCGTTTATTATTTGGTATGGGGCGTGTAACAATCATAGTGTCAGTAAATATAAAAAATGAGCCTTCGATCATGGTTAAGAGGAACATGCTTATACTAGGTTTTTTAATTATAGATCCCTTAGATCACCCGTATATCTTCAGGAGACAAAAATAATACAAGGTATGAAGCAGGAATGATGCTTTTAATTTATTTTATTACGATCATTGATTGTGTATTAAAAGATATTTTTTACTATAATACTATAATGATGAAAGGGGTTTAAACATATGAAAAAAAAGAATTCAATACTTATTCAAAAAATAATATGACTCATAAGGTATGATGCATCTAGTCTCATTTTTAACATGTTGGTTTACCATCAAAACATTAAAATAAGATATATAAGATATTTTAGTTAGTAAAATATAAATATTAATAAATATAAATATATTAAAAATAGTTACAGATTCTGTGGTTGTATGGTAGATAATAACTTTGTGCATAGGATTTTATCATCTGCGGAGATAATATTGATTATATTACTGCTGTTTTATACGTTTATAATACTATTTTTCCCTTCATTTATATTTTAAATTACCAAAATACTTTTTTATCATATTTTAGTAATAAGTGTATATGTTGTTTATTGTTTTATTATGAGGATTGATTCCTTTATAGGGTTGAGAACACAGATAAGGGTTATTTTTATTCTATGTATATAGCGGGTCTTAATGGTGACGCGTGTTTAGCCTTGTTAGATGGGTCGTATCGTTTCTGGTCATCAGCGTCTAGTATGCTCACCTCAGCTGTGAATACCTTTTCTAGGAATGATTTAGCGTTTTCAAGGTATTCCTTTTCGTTTATATCTACTAGTAATCGCTCCCTATCAGTGTCGTTCATCTTTTTAATATCAGATACCAGCTTCTGAGCGTATTGCGCTATCTCCTGCTTGTTTAACAATGAGAAGTTTTTATCGTTCATGATGTTTCTCATGAGTAGACTCATATCTAATGATCCTTGTATGTGTAGATCAAGTGCTGTTCTTGTTATCTTTTGTTTCCATGATGGGGTAGTGTAAACGTAGATCCTACTAGGTTTGATTGAAGTAACCTTTATTATCTCATTTATATCATCCATGATCCTTGATATGATGTATTCCCCTATCTCTGTCTCCTTGTTTATCATTTTTTGATCATAGGTGGGGTAAGGATCGTTAGATACGTATGGTTCACCACCGAGGAGGCTGTGCATCTCCTCCGCTAGGTGAGGTGTGAACGGGCACATTAACCTTATCCATTTCTCCAATACTTCTCTCAAGATTTTTTTGTTGCAGCCGTCTCTCTTAAGGTACCATTGCATATCATTGAAAAACTCGAAGAAAATATCATTAGCTGCTGATCTTATATCATAGTTTTCAAATGCCTTATTTACTCTTAGTACACACCTGTTGAGCGTGCTTTGCAGCCATGAGTCTATATGAGTGTTGACTCTATGAGTCTTATAGTTTTTTATTTGTTTAATAAGAGAGTATATATGGGTTAATCTATTTTTATATTTCACGACGACTTCTGGGTCCCATTCAACATCAACAAAAGGTGAACCTACATGCGCGTAGTAGAGTCTCATAGCGTCAACGCCGTACATAGTCGCTGCTGATACTATAGGTTCTGCTCCTCCTTTTGATTTACTGATCTTCTCCTTGCCTTTTTGCGTGACCCACCAGTGTACAAATATGCCTTTTGGCCATGCGTCCTCAGGTAGTATAGCGACGTGATTCATTAAAAAAACAGGGAAATGAACTGTTTTATGTTCTTTGCCACCTAGATTTATATCAACAGGGTAATAGTACCTGTAATCCTCCCTTATTCTTTTCCATATGGGTTTCATTGGTTCCCCTTTACCCAGGAATACGTAGTCGAAGAATTCTAATGTTAGATCCTCTGGTTTTATCAGTTTTTTATTTATGTAGTATGATATGATATAGTACATAGGGTAGAGTGTTGAATCTGATATAGGTTCTATGATCCATCCTTCTTTGAACGGGAACTCTGTACCTAGCCAGGAGCCTTTCCGTATAACAGCACGGTCGCCGAACCATTCTAGTACCTTAGGTATCTCTGATTTATACTCATCAGGGTATATATTCATTCTCTGTGAGTGACCCACTGCTTTTTTGGTTAGATCAGGGTCACTGTATTTAATGAACCATTGATCAGGTATTTGTTTGATGATGACGCGTTCACCGCAGCGACATATAACCTCCTCTGAGAACTCTCTCATAATAGCCGCGTTTTTTTGTTGTATTAAATCGTTTTTAACAGTGTCCTTGATATCTGATATCTTTATTCCTGAGTACATTAAGCATTTATCATTTAAGTAGCCTGTATGGAATTCCTTCTTGTATAGTATCTCTGTTGCTTCATTTAGTTTTTCTTTTTCATTTTGGCTTTTTATCCCTAATTGCTCGCATATGGTTTTAGCAGGATTAGATGTTAAACCTTCTCCTGTGATTATGGTTACAGGCTCGATTTTTTCACCGGATTCTATTAGCGCGATATAGTCATATGGTGCATGCGCAGGTACTGACATTACTATACCTGTCGCTATGTTAGGATCAACGAATACACCTGGTAGTATGGGTGCTTCTCGATTTACAAGGGGTATAACACAGGTTTTCCCTACTAACGTTGATCCTGGTATTCTCTCTTCTAGGATTTGAACGTTGCTGAACTGTGCTTGTAGTTTCACTCTGCATTCACTTGAGCATACCCAGACCTCGTCATCTAATTTTATCTTCTCATATACAACCTCAGGGTGAACCCATAGGTTTGTCACGCCGAATATAGTCTCCGGTCTGAGTGTAGCTGCTGGTAGTATGACTCCATCTTTTAATCTGAATTTTATAACTGTGAACTCTAGGATCTCAGCTGATCCTCCTTTTGATACATCGGTTTCTGATTTATCAACTGCTACCGGCCCGCAGTTAGGGCAGAATGGAGCGTAATGAGGTTTCTGTATCAGAAGGTTTTTTTCATTTAGTTTATGGAACTGCCATGTTATGAATTTTTTGTATCCTTCTGATATTGTATTCATTAGTCTATCATAGTCAATTAGGAATCCGAATCGTTTCCAGTAATCCTTAACGTATATTTTACTGAAGTATCGCACTACTTCTAACGGGTTTTTTAGTTTCTCTATTTCTTCATCTGTGCATCCGTTCTCTTTGAGTATTTTTATCGTATCTGCGTCTCCTCGCTGTATCTTTTTAGCGAAACCGATAGAGGGTATACCTGAAGCGTGGAAGCCAGCTGGAAATAACACATCGTAACCAGTCATTCTCTTGTACCTAGCTATTATATCGCAGTATGTGAACCCTCTCATATGGCCTACGTGTAGATAGCCTGATACACCAGGGTAGGCGAAATGGATGAAGAATTTTCTCTTTTTCTCTTTTTTAGTCTCGTATAATTTATCCTTATACCATTTATTTTGCCATTTCTTTTCAATTTTTATGTAGTTGTAGTCCTTGTTCATGGTTTTTTCCATTTGATTGAGAAACAGGATTTTATTTAAAATATTTCTTATGATCCTGTGAGTACATGTTGGTTTTGTTATTTTCTCTTTTTTAGCCTTATTCATTTTGCCATAAAGACACGACATATTTATATATTAAAAAAACTAAAGTATAACATTGAGGAGTTGTTTGGTGTATGATGATGGAACGTAAAATGATGCTGGTGACTGAGATATCAACCAAACAAGAATTCGACGAGATGAAAGAAATCATGGAGATATTCGCGGTTAGAGGATGGGTAATGCAGATAGCAACTCCTCTTAAAAGAATATAGGATACTTTTAAGGTTATAACCTTTTAGCTATCTCCAGCAGGATGCGTTGTTTTGAGTATTTTTTATCAACTAGGACACGCCCTTCTTTACGCCATGCACGGGAAGGATGCATAGCATTCTTCTCTACCACAGGGTGCAGACCAAGGGATTTAGCAGCGTTACTTATATCCTCAACAGATGGAGACTTATCAAGTACGTACTGCTTCCTGATTCTTCTACCTTTATGCCTGCTTAATGACCCATCAAAATAAAGAGGCCATATCACTATCTTACTCTCATCCTTAGAAACCATAAATCCTCATTGAATCTACTCTAATAAAACAGCGTGTATACTACCACATTGACCTGGACGTGATGTAACACGTGCTTTACCAAGCTTCGTATTTATCACAGCGCCTTTTGTAATAATGTTACGTCTCACATAGTGGATATTAGTAGGGTTTTCAACCACGGTTATAATCTCTGTCTTCTGCGTCTTATTAGTCTTAGGGTCAGTAACATAAGCTACATCTGATGATAACACCCTGGTTTTTTGGTTGTTACCCCTAGTTCTAATCTTTTTTAACTTAACCTTTCCTATAGTAGTAAGGGTTGTTTCCCGCCCTATCTCAAATTTTCTTTTACCACGGTGGTATCGTATTCTTCTACCGGTTTTACTCCTTCTTGATTTCCCTTGCCACAGAGCCATGGAAAATCGGAATAACGTTCATCTATTTAAAGAATACGCCCTGTT
>Ga0068707_1000139_pt1 | contig 40063 bp, 32 predicted proteins | sample YNPNPMetaG_FD_66600 | JGI IMG/M metagenome (GOLD analysis project Ga0068707, IMG submission 66600) | Anoxygenic and chlorotrophic microbial mat microbial communities from Yellowstone National Park, USA - YNP NP MetaG | ecosystem: Environmental > Aquatic > Thermal springs > Hot (42-90C) >... | reverse complement strand
GGGCGGAGGGGGCGGAGATATTGCTCCTGACCATGGGCGCCCTAGGGGAGACGGCAAGCGAGGCAGTTGATCGCATGAGGGACAAGGGCAGGGCCGTAGGCGCCGTCAAGCTCAGGCTGTGGAGGCCGTTCCCTTTTGAAGCCTTGAGGAATGCCGTGGCCGGGGCCAGTCTCCTGGTGGTCTTCGACAGGGCCATCTCCTTCGGGGGCACGGGCGGACCTGTCTCGGCGGAGGTGAGGGCCGCCCTCTACGGCGAGCCGCGCAGGCCCAAGGTGGTCGACTTCATCGGAGGTCTCGCAGGCCGAGATGTCTCACCGGAGGACTTCGAGAATATGCTGGATCTGGCATTGGCGAAGGCAGCGGCCGACCGCCAAGAGGGGTACGAGATTTACGGCGTGCGCGCGTAACGCGCGTCAGCAGTGCGTAGCCGGTTGGTTGTTGTAATCAATCACAGGGTGATGGCGTTTCTCGCAGCGGCTTGGCGGAGGCGCTTTGATTTTGCAGGATTTGGACCTTGGGGGAAGCCCTCTCGGCCGAAGCCGAGCTGAGGGCGACCGAGGGAGGGGGCAAGCATCCCCCGGAGGCCAAATCCTTTGGAAAATCAACCGCCGAAGACTTGAAGCGAAGAGAAATGCCATCACCCCCGTGACCAACTACTCCTGTTGCTCTCTGCGTTTGCAATGACCGCTGGCAAGGGGCAGGAAGAATCCCTTGTGGGCTGCAAGACGAACGAGGAGTTGAAATGACCGACATCATCGCATACGGACCCAAGAACGTCCCTCTCGAAGAGTATCTCGCCCCGGGTCATCGTGCCTGTCAGGGGTGCGCGGAGGTCCTTGCCCTTCGTCTGGCCTTGAAGGCCCTGGGACCTGATACGGTGGTCACCAACGCAACCGGGTGCATGGAGATCGTCTCCTCCCCCCTCCCGACCACGTCATGGGTCGTGCCGTACATCCACGTCGCCTTCGAGAACGCGGCGGCGGTCTGCTCAGGGACGGAGGCGGGTCTCAAGGCCCTCATGAGGAAGGGCAGGCTGGCAAGAAAGCAGATCCATTGCGTGGCCGTGGCGGGCGACGGGGGCACGGCCGACATCGGCCTTCAGGCCCTCTCCGGGGCGCTGGAGAGGGGCCACGACATGGTCTATATCTGCCTGGACAACGAGGCCTATATGAACACAGGGATCCAGAGATCCAGCTCCACACCCTTCGGGGCCATGACCACCACCTCGCCGCCTGGCCGTCTCTCCTCCGGACAGGCCACGTGGAAGAAGAACATGCCCGAGATCGCGGCGGCCCACGACATCCCTTACGTCGCCACGGCCTGCCCCAGTTACCCCTGGGACCTCCTGAGGAAGGTGCAGAAGGCCGCCCTGGTGGAAGGCCCTGCTTACGTCCATATCCTCTCCGTATGCCCCACCGGCTGGAGGAGCCAGCCCGAGGAGAGCATCGAGCTGGGAAAGCTGGCCGTGCAAACGCGCATCTTCCCCCTTTACGAGGTGGAGAGGGGGCGGTACCGGCTGGTACCGAAGCCCCCGAAGCAGAAGCCTGTTGCGGAGTACCTGAAGAGGCAGGGGCGATTCCGCCACCTCAACGACGAGACCATCGCCGAGATCCAGCGGCGCATAGACGACGATTTCCGCCGCCTGGAGGCCAAGGTTAGGTTGACGCAGGAGACGGCGCCGGAAGAAGCGGGAAAGGAGGGAGCCGACACGGAATGATGGGGGTCGGCTCTGGCCGGTCCCGCCTTCCGGCTCGAGGCCCTGGTCAGGTCGGACGGCCACAGCCCCGAGTCGGCAAGCGCGCCAGGTCAACTTCTCGAGTCATGGTTTCCCTGACACCGTCGAACTCCATCGCCGGGCGCGGCCGGTCCTCCTGCGCGCACGGCAAGCAGAAGGGGAGCGAGACGCAAACTTCCTCACGGAGATGGGGGGGGGCCTGCGGTCGGAGCGGACATCCCAGGGGACCAGAAGGAGGGAGATCTCATGTCGAGTGCTGTAGAGATTTGGGTGGAGGAACAGGCGAGGCTCACCAAACCTGACAAGGTCCATTGGGTTCGAGGCGAGCGCCATGAGATCGAGGAGCTCGTGGAGCGCGGGATCAAGGAAGAGAAGACGGGGCCCCACAACACCTTTCGGGAGCTGAACCCGAAGTTCTTTCCCAACTCCTTTCTCCACAGGAGCCACCCTTTGGACGTGGCGCGCACCGAGCAACAGACCTTTGTGTGCCTCCCGAACAAGGAGGACGCAGGGCCCAACAACAACTGGATGGAGCCCAAGGAGGCCAAGGAGATGCTCCGCGGCCTCTTCGACGGCTGCATGCGCGGCAGGACGCTCTACGTCATCCCTTACATGATGGGGCACCCGCAATCACCCTACGCCAAGCCGTGCATCCAGATCACCGACTCCATTTACGTGGTCGTGAGCATGTGCATCATGACCAGGGCTGGGGAGCAAACACTGAAGAGGATAGGTTCTTCCGAGGAGTTCGTCAGGGGACTGCACTCCATAGGGGAGCTGGACCCCCAGAAGAGGTTCATCATGCACTTCCCTCAGGACAACCTCGTCATGAGCATAGGATCCGGTTACGGCGGAAACGCCCTCTTGGGCAAGAAGTGCTTTTCCCTGAGGATCGCATCTTATCTGGGACGCCGGGAGGGGTGGCTCGCCGAGCACATGATCATAATGGGGATCGAGGACCCTGAAGGTGACGTAACCTATATCCTGGGCGCCTTCCCCTCTGCATGTGGAAAGACCAATTTGGCCATGATCGAGCCCGTCCTGGAAGGTTACAAGGTCCACACCCTAGGGGACGACATCGCCTGGATCAACATCGGCCCGGACGGGAGGCTCTATGCCATAAATCCGGAGTCGGGCTTCTTCGGGGTGGCCCCTGGCACCTCCTACAAGACCAACCCCAACATGATGAGGACCCTGGAAAACGATCGCTGGTACCCTACCCTCTTCACCAACACGGGACTCGATCTGGATACCAACGCCCCTTGGTGGGAGGGACTGAGCGACGAGCCACCCGCCAAGGTCCTTGACTGGCAGGGAAACCCGTTCGATCCCGCGACCAGCAAGTTCGTGGCCCATCCCAATTCCCGGTTCACCGTCTCCCTGTACAACTGCCCCACGCTCTCGAAGGAATTCGACAACCCCGCCGGGGTCCCGGTCTCCGCCATCATCTTCGGTGGAAGGAGATCCGACACCATCCCGTTGGTGTGCGAGGCCTTCGACTGGGAGCATGGGGTGTTCAAGGCCTCGACGAACGGATCCGAGACGACCACAGCGGCCATAGGGCAGGTGGGCGTAGTGAGGCGGGACCCCATGGCCATGCTCCCCTTCACGGGCTACAACATGGCCGACTATTTCTCTCACTGGCTGAGCATAGGTAAGCGGCTCTCCAATCCACCCAAGATATTCTCGGTGAACTGGTTCAAGAAGGACTCGGCCGGTAGGTTCCTGTGGCCGGGCTTCAGGGAGAACTCCCGGGTGGTCAAGTGGATGGTCGATAGGGTCAAGGACCGGGTCCCGGCCAGGGAGACCCCCATCGGGCTCCTCCCCCGTATCCAGGACATGGACCTGCACGGGCTCTCCCTCTCCAGGGAGGCGATGGAGAGCCTCTTCGAGATAGATGCAGAGCAATGGAAGACGGAGATCGAGGAGGTCGAAGGATTCTACGCCAGGTTCGGGGACAGGCTCCCTGCGGAGCTGCGAGCGCACTTCGAGAGATTGAGGGCCTCTTTGGCGAAATGAACGTTGAAGAGGCCGTCTCTTGACGGCCCTGTGGCTCGTCATCCCCTGGCAGCGGCGAGGCAAGGCCGACACCTTGTCCCTGGAGGCGGCGCCGATCAGGGGAGGAGGCCCACCGATGATCATCCTCTGGGTTACCATTGCCTTCGATTATCTGATGAAGGCGGCCTTGGTCGGCCTGGCCTCCTTCGCCTTTTTCGGCCCCAGGATCCAACATTCGCGGAGCAACAAGAACTCTAACTGGCCACGGGGGGGTGGCGGCATTTTTCTTTGCTTCAAGTCTTCGGCGCTCGATTTTCCGAAGGATTTGGCCTCAGGGGGATGCTTGCCCCCTGCCTCGGTCGGCCTCAGCTCAGCTTCGGCCGAGAAGGCTTCCCCCGGGTGCAAATCCTGGAGAATCGAAGCGCCTCCGCCAAGCCGCTCCGAGAAACGCCGCCACCCTGTGATCACTTACGAAAAACTTCTATGTCCTGTTCGGGATCTTCGCCTTCCTGGGGGTCTACGGGCTTCCGGCTATCCTTTCGCTGGATGCCACTATAACCGTCCGCAACAGGGAGATCGCGGAGTTCTTCCGGATCGAGAAAGACGCCCATCTGTCGGAACTCTACGAGATCGAATGGTTCGACATCGTGGTGTGGCTCCTGGAGCCCCCGTTGGTGAGCCTGGTTGGAGAGAGGTTGCACAGAAAGATTTGGGGGCCCAAGCCTTGCACGCAAGACGCAGGAGGATAGCCGATGAGGGCGATATCTCTTTTTCCATGGTCCGGTAGGTTATGGGCGGCGGGGTTGGCGGTGGGCGGCCTGTGCCTGATCGGCTGCGCCCTTGCGCCCAGTGCCGGACACACGCAGGGGCCGGCCGAGAGGGCTCGAGCCGAAGCACCAGGCTGCCTGGCGCACCGGGGCATAGTCATCCTCGTCGACTTCCCAGATGTCCGGCCCAAGGTGGAAAGGAGGTATGCGCAGAGGAGGTTCTTCGTTGAGCTGGACGAATACGTCCGGGAGATGTCCTACGGTCGGGCCTGCATTCGAGGAGACATCACCGCGGGATGGCATACGCTTCCCCATCCCGTGTCGCACTACAGGATATCCCCCCGCAATCTCGAGGTGGATCGGTCACGTGTCCTGAGTCTGATACGCGATGCCCTCGATGCGGCGGACAACGAGATCGATCTGTCCAAGTACTCCTTTGTGGCCCTTTTCCTGAGCGCCTCGCGGGAGGAGTACGGGATGATCGGCCTTTGCGGATACCCGGGCATGCTGGGGTGGGCCTTCAAGGAGTCCCTGAAGACCCGAAGCGGCCAGACCGTGCAGGGAGGGGTGGCCATATTCTCCTACCAGGCCCACCTGGGCACCCTCTTCCACGATGTGGCCCATATCTTAGGTGGCGTCAGGGAAGGCAAGAGGGTGATGCCGTGCCTCTACGACCACGACCTCCAGGCTAGGCCGGGTCCCCTTCGGGAGGTGTTTCTTGGGGCCATCGTCAACATGGGCTTCTGGGACCCCATGTCATGTCACTACAACAAGTGGCACGATCCCCCTCCAGGGATGTGCGCTTGGACCAGAATGAGGATGAACTGGATAGATGCCTCCAAGATCCGGGTGATCCAGCCTGGAGAGACCAAGGAGGTGACCCTGGGTCCCTTGGGGGATCGGTCACCGGAGGTCCTCGTGGTGAAGATACCCCTCTCTGCCACGACCTACTACCTGGTCGAGAACCGCCAGCCCGTGGGATTCGACAGGTACCTCCCGGGGAGCGGGGTGCTGATCTCTTATGCCGACGACAGCGTTGCCGAATGCCGCAGAGGCGAGGCACCGGTCAGGCTCGTGAACGCGGACCCCAACGTCCCTCGCCTCGAAGGCGCTGCCTTCGACATCGGCAAGAGGAGCGTGTTCGTGGACCGGGAACATCGGTTGAAGATACAGCTTCGGGAAAAGGTGGGCGGCTCCTACAGGGTCCTCGTGGGCCCGGAGTCGGAGTAACAGGCTGTGGAGCCAGCCTCCGGGCTCTCCGGCTGGGCCGCGGGGATTGCGAGACCGGGTGTGCAAGGGGAGGGAGATGCTCTTTGCGCACGAGCGCGAGTTCCGTGTGAGATCTTACGAGTGCGACGCCTACGGGCATGCGAACAACGCCACCTACCTCATGTGGATGCAGGAGGTGGACCTGGATGCCTTGGCGAATGCCGGAGAAGACCTGGGCATGCGCCTCGCAGGCGGTGGCCGCATTTCATGGCGCGAGGTTGATATCGAGTACTTGCAGCCCCTGAGGCACGGGGACACCTTTGTCCTCAAGACCTGGCTGGAGGGCATAGAAGGCGGGGTATTGCGGCGTGTCTACGAGTTCAGGAGGAAAGGACCCGACGAGACAGTGGCAATGGCCAGCTCGGATTCCGTGCTCCTCGAAGGGGCCAGCGGCCGGCCTTGCTCCCTCCCGGCAGGACTGGCCGCCGCCTCTTTGCCCGCGGCGCATCGTGGGACGACCCTTAGGGCCCGCCGGTTCCCTCCCCCCCCACCCCCCCCGGTCGGGGTATTCAGGATGAGAAGAAAGGTCATGTGGCAGGAGATCGATCCGTCCCGGCAGGTGAACGTCGCCACCTTGCTAGGCTATGCCACGGATTGCGGCATGGAGGTATCGGCAGCGCACCGCTGGCCGGAGGCAAGGATGATGGAACATGGCTTCGGCATCATCTCCAGGAGGCACCATATCTTGTGCGGTCAAGCGGCGATGATGAGCGACGAGCTGGAGATCTCCACTTGGGCATACGCCCCCACGCGCGCAACCTGCATGCGCACATACGTTATATCGCGACCTAGGGACGACGCCATGGTGATGCAGCTAATCTCCCTGTACGTGTGGGTGGACATGGCCACCAGGCAGCCGGTGAGGATCCCCGCACAGCTCCTCGCGGACTTCGCGCCCAACATCGTCGGCCTGGAGACAAAGAAGACGGGCGGCACGATCGAGGGGGGCCGCCAGTGAAGACGACCCCTGGTGCCCGAATGAGCCCCAGGGAATGGGCGCGCTTCCTCCTCAGGGTATTCCTCCCTTTCGCCATGGGTTACTTCCTTAGCTACCTGTTTCGCTCCATCAACGCCCTGATCGCCCCGGATCTGACCAGGGAGATGGGTCTGCGCGCTGCGGACCTGGGACTCCTCACCGCGGCCTACTTCCTCTCCTTCTCGGCCTTCCAGTTGCCCCTGGGGGTGCTCCTGGATCGCTTCGGGCCGCGGCGGGTTCAGGGTCTCTTGCTCCTGGCGGCCTCGGCTGGCTCTGTCGTCTTCGCCACAGGCCACGATCTCATGAGCCTTGCCCTGGGACGTGCCCTCATCGGGGTCGGGGTCTCCGGCGGGCTGATGGCCTCCTTCACGGCCATAACACTGTGGGTCCCCGCCCCGCGATGGCCCCTGGTAAACGGCTGCTTCATGACCATGGGGGGACTGGGTGCCCTATCAGCGACCGCCCCGGCCGAGGCCTTGCTCCATGTGACGGACTGGCGGGGCCTTTTTTTCGGCCTCATGGCGGCCTCGGCAACCGCATCGGCCATGATCCTCCTGGTCACCCCTGAACGCCATTCCGGGGTCCCCCACGTCTCGTTCAGGGCATCGGTGGCGGGACTCAAGCGGATCTTCCTCGACGGCCTTTTCTGGCGCCTCGCCCCCTTGGCCATCACGGGCTTCGGGACCGGTATGTCCATCCAGGGGCTTTGGGCCGGGCCGTGGCTCAGGGATGTGGCTGGCTTCGGTCGGGCAGAAGTGGCCAGCGGCCTCATGACCATAGCCGGGGCGATGACAGTGGGTTTCGTGGCCACAGGGCTCTCGGCGGATCTGCTCTCGCGCGTCAGGGTCAAACCCATGGTGGTCATGGCCGCCGGGACGCTGATATTCATCTTCGCGCAGCTTTTGATGGTCCTGCGGGTCGCCCCTGGGGCCTGGTGGTCCTTGGCCCTCTTCGGCCTCTTCTCCAACTTCCACGCCCTTTGTTACCCGATCCTCTCGGACCATTTCCCGAGGGGATACGCCGGCCGTGCCAATACGGGCCTCAACCTACTGGTGTTCCTCGGTGCCTTCTCCTGCCAGTACGCCATGGGCGGGGCCCTCGACATCTGGCCTGGGAACGACCCCGGGACGTACGCCCCTCAGGGTTATCAGGCGGCCTTCGGCGGGGGACTCGCACTGCAGATCGCAGCGTGGATCTGGTTTGTCTGGCCTCGTCGCGGCGCCACCGGGGCCGTCCGTCAGGATGTCCGCCGGGGGTGACTTGCCAGCCTTTCGTCGCGGGCCCCGAGGCGACGCGAGGTGCCGGAGACCGGGGGGTATACACACGGTACCGTTCGAAGTCCGGGCGGGGCGCGGGGGGCGGTGGCTCTGGCCGGCAGCTCCGCCTTCGGCCTATCCCTGGGGGGGGGAGGTGCTCCCCTCCCGGGACTGCGGCATCGCCTGCGGAACTCAATCCGTCCCCAGGAGCCGCCGGATGAAGTTGCGGATCCGCTCGCGATCCCCGTGGGAGATCTCCACGAACTTGAGCCCCATCCCCAGTCCTTCCTGGGTGTAGACCACCTGGGCCTTGGCGGAGATGGTGTGATCGTCCCGGAGCAAGCGGAAACGCACGTCCAGGATGGAGCCCACCGTGTAAGGTTCGTCCGTTGCCACGAACATCCCCTGCTCGCTCAGGTCTACCAGGGGGCGACTGGCCCTGGAATCGAAATAGAGGTCCTGGATCACAGTGACCCGCTGCCAGGAACGCCTCTCCACGTCTGCCCTCTCTGCCACGCCGGCACCTCCTCTCGGGTGAACGCGCCTTGCGCCTTCGCCCCAAAACCTAGAGAAAGCCCGAGGCCAAGTCAAGGGGATCGGGCCATCCGTCGCGCGGTCCCCTGCCCCCTCGCCCTTGACAGGTTGGGGACCTGAAAGGTAGGATCCGGAGACGTGAAACTCGGGGCAGCGGGGGGTCCTGCGGCCCCGGATCGAGGGGCGCCTGGCCTGGTCTCGAGTGGGAAGAAAAGTTGCGGAAACGCACCTGGACATCTGGTTCGAGAAAGGGGGGAGTGACATGGGGGATCGTGTGGCTGTTGTAGCGGTGTCTCAGACCCTGTACGAACGCAGCAAGGATACCCAGCGGCCCCAGGAGATGCTTCTCGAGGTCGTCATGGATGTCAGGAGGCAGACGGGGCTCGGTTACGGGCACGAGGGGCTCTGCATCCATGGGGCGATCACATGCTCTGACGACTTCTGGGATACCAGGACCATATCCAATGCCGCCATAGGGGATGTCGTTGGCGCGCACAGGCGTTCGGAGGAAAAGGTTGCCCAGACCGGGACACAGGCCGTCCTCTACGCCATGGCGTGCATCCTGTCGGGCCATTATGAGATCATGCTCGTGGCAGGGCACCTCAAGGAGTCGCTCCCCGCATCGAGGAACCTGGTCACGCATCACGCCTTCGACCCTTATCTGCACCGTCCGGTGGGGCTGGATTTCCTCTCCTGTGCGGCCTTGCAGGCGAGGGTTTACGAGGAGGCTTGGGATGTGGGGCCGGTACAATGGGCCGAGGCGGTGGTCAAGAGCCATCGAAACGGGCGCAAGAACCCGAAGGTCACCGGCGCGCGGGAGCTGAAGGTGGAGGATGTCTTGAGCTCCGCCCCTGTGGCCGAGCCGTTGCGGGAGCTGGACATCTATCCCCGGACTGACGGGGCTGTGGCCATGATCCTGGCGAGCGAGCAGTGGGCCACTAAGATAACGGATCGCCCGGTGTGGATAATGGGGGCGGGGAATTGCTACGACACCTACTTCCTCGGTGATCGCGATCTGGCGAGGGCACCTGCCCTGACCAAGGCAGCCAAGAAGGCCTATGGCATGGCGGGGATCCAGGACCCCACGAGGGAGATCCATGTGGCAGAGCTTTCCACCCATTACTCCTACGAGGAGTTCCTCTTCACCGAGGCCCTGGGGTTCTGCCCCGAAGGACAAGGCCTGAAGCTCCTGGAAAAAGGGGTAACGGACCTCGACGGTGCGCTGCCGGTGAACCCATCGGGGGGGCCTCTCGTCGGGTTCCCGACCCAGGTCTCGGGACTGACGGCCGTGGCCGAGTGCGTCTTGCAACTTCGAGGGGAGGCCGGTGGGCATCAGGTGGAAGGGGCCAGGGTGGCCCTCGCCCACGGGGCTCTGGGTCCGTGCGCACAATATCACTCAGTGATGATCCTTGGTAAGGCATGAGGAGGGCGAGGATGAGGCGAAGGCGCAATGTGGGAATCATCGGTATCGGGCAGACCTACCACAAGGCCCACCGTCGGGACGTCAACGAGGTGGAGATGGTCAACGAGGCGGTGAGGGCCTGCCTGGAGGACGCGGAGTTGAGCCCCGAGGAGATCGATTGCTTCGTCCACGGCAACATGGAGCTCTTCGAGGGCAATTACCAGCCTGATCTTTGGCACGTGGAGGGATTCGGTGGGGTGATGCGCTCGGGCTTCCGGGTCACCACAGGGGGAACCACGGGTTCGACCTTGGCGTGCGCCGCGGACCATTTGGTCGCCTCGGGTCTGTACGAAGTCGTCATGGCCGTGGGGTTCGAGAAGCAGGAGCTGGGGAGCACCACCACGGCCATCACCGCCATGGCGGATCCACTCTGGGCCAGGAACATCCAGACAGGGGCCATCTCCGGAACCACGGGTGCGGTCCTCATAGACCGCTTCGGGGAGCGGGCGGACATAGCGGCAGCAAGATTGAGGGTCATAGCAGCGGACAATGCCAGGCTGAACCCTTACGCCCACCTCAAGCTGAACCTCACCATCGAAGACGTCAGGAACTCTTACGTGCTTGCCTGGCCCTTGAGGCTGTATCATATGTGCCCTGAATCCAACGGGGCCTGCGCGGTCATCTTCGCCTCCGAGGATTTCATCAAACGGAGGAGGCTCAAACACAAGCCTGTCTTCATCCGGGACAGCATCACCGTCCACAGGGAGGAATCCTTCTCCCTCTACCCTGAGGGGGGCGCCGAGTTCGTCGATGTCAGCCATGCCTACGCCTCCAAGACCCTCCTCAGTCGAAACGGTTTCAAGAACCCGGTCCAGGAGATCGACGTCTTCGAAATGTACGACCCCTCTTCCTGGTGGGCCCTGGACTGGATGACCCCCTTTCTATGGCTGGAACCGGGGGAGAACATAGAATTGGTGGAGCAGGGGGCCACCGAGATCACCGGGGAGATCCCCATCGGCCCGTCGGGCGGAGTCGTATCCACCAACCCCATAGGGGCCACGGCCCTCATACGGGTGGCCGAGGCGGCCTTGCAGGTCCGCGGCACCGCAGGGCCCCACCAGGTCCCCAAACGGGTCAAGTGGGCCCTCGCGTCGGGATTCGGCGGGACCTTCTGGACGGTCCTGCACCTGTTGACGGACGAGGCGTGAAGAAAAGGGGACTCCAGGGTTGGCCGCTTGTGCGGAATCCCGGGATGAGCTACAGCTCCGAATACAGGATACGAGACCCACTCTGTGGGGAAAAGGATCAGGCAATGGTTATGGCACCCAGGATCTCGGATGGCTCACAAAGGGTGACCCGTTGAGGCCTGTTTGGAGAGACAGGAGGATTGATTGACCTTGGTGGGAGGATTCCGATGAGCGAGGAGACCAAGAAGGAACGGGAGGAATTTCTGGAGTTCCCTTACACGATGGTGATCCCCACCCGCTTCGCCACCGGCCCTTGCATGGGCAAGTTCTTGAGCGAGCTCAGGGACAACAAGCGGATCCTGGGGAACGTGTGTCCCCAATGCAGGCGCACAATGCTCCCCCCTCGCATCATTTGCGCCGAGTGTCACTGCGAGGTAGGGGCCGACTTCGTCGAGCTCGGGCCCCGGGGCACGGTCATAACGTATGACGTAGTGTTCGTTCCGTTCATCAACCCCCTGACGGGGAAGCCGAGGGAGGTGCCTTATACCACGGCGTTCATCCTCCTGGACGGCGGCAATACTACATTCTTCCACTTCCTGCAGGAAACGGACCCTGCCAAGCTGCATGTCGGCATGAGGGTGGAGGCGGTATTCCGCGAGGAGCGCCGAGGGGACGCCACGGACATCCTTTACTTCAAGACGGTCGAGGAGTGAGCAGGATCACAACGGACACACTGGCGCAAGGCTGGTTGCATCCCGCAGGAGGATCACGATCATGGAGCCGTACAAAGAGGAATGGGCGTACGTGGTGGAGGGAAAGCTGGAACTCCCTTACCGTTATTATCCGGGCCGTTTCTGGGGGCACTTCCTGAAGACCTTGCGGGACAAGAAGGTGATACTGGGGATTCGCTGCCCCAAATGCAACAAGGTCCTCGTGCCGCCCAGGCCGACCTGTGGGACCTGTTTCGGAAAGCTGGAGCAATGGGTCGAGCTGCCACCGGAGGGGGTCCTCGTCAGCTTCACTCGGCTCCATTACAAGGAGCCTTATCACCCGAGAGATGAGATGATCTTGGGCTTGGTCCGTCTGGACGGTGCCGACACGGCCATTTGCCACCTGATCGCTGGGTCGGACCCCGGGAAGATCCGCATCGGGGCCCGTGTCCGGGCCGTCTTCGCAGCGCAAAGAGAGGCAAAGATGACGGACATCGAGTACTTCCAGCCGGCTTAGGGTGGCCAGGGGCTGGGCGAGGGACTCGTCTGGGCCTGCGTCGCAGGGCCGGACGGGGTCTCACCGATCCACGATGCGGAGGGCGGTTCAGGCCATCGAGGAGGGTTTCGTGCGGAGTCGTTCGTGTGCAGGGGGCGCCGGCGAGGCAGTGGCGATCCCATTGGTGGGCGTGTTGTGTTCCCTCCTTTGCCTCATCTGGGTCTCCACCGCCGCCGCCCAGGTTCGCGCAGGTTCCGTCGGGGTCATCGCGGCCTTGGAGGGGGAGGTCTGGGTCTCTGTGCAAGGCCGTGTGGCTCCGGCCCGTCTCTACCAAGAGCTCTTCCAGGGGGACCGGGTGGGCACGGGCGAGCGAGGAAAGGCAAAGATACTCTTTATCGACGACAGCATGGCGGATCTGGGCACGATGAGCGAGCTCGAGATAACCGACTACCATTACAGACCCGATGTCAAGGAGAGGAGATCCCTGCTTTGGCTCTCCCAAGGAAGGCTGCGCTTCTTGGTGACCAAGTTCTTCGTGGAAAGGAAGGCGGATTTCCGCCTCCAGACACCCAGCGCCGTGGTCGGCGTCAGGGGGACGGAGGGGATCCTCCACGTTCAGAATCCCACCATGGTCTTTTGCCTGAGCGGGCTCCTGGAGGTGTTGAACCCCTCTACCGGCGAGTCGGTAGACCTGGGCCCCCTCACCAAGGCCCTCGTCGAGAGAGACAGGCCCATGACCGTCGAGTCCATAGATCCCAAGGAGGTGCCTGGGCTCCGGATCGAATTCCAGATTTCAGGGCGCCCCTCCGGGACCGGCCCGGCCGGCCCGCCAGTCGAGCCCACTGGAAGGACGATCGGACCCTCCCAGGACATGATCCAGGAGATAACCCCCAGGGAACCCGGGCCACCGGAGCGCCCCCCGGAACACCACCATTGAGACGGTGCAGTAAGTGATCGCAGGGTCGCGGCGTTTCTCGGAGCGGCTTGGCGGAGGCGCTTCGATCTTCCAGGATTTGGACCTGGGGCAAGCCCTCTCGGCCGAAGCGGAGCTGAGGCCGACCGGATCTCGTTGAGACCAAACAGACCAAATAGACGAAACAGACGGAATAGACCGGACAGACCAGATAGACCGGACAGACGAGACAGACCAATCCCGCCACCCCCCGTGACCGGTTACACGGTGCAAAGGGATGGTTACGTGGAGCCCAATAGGTCCCTCAGCGCCTGGTCCACCCTCGGATAACGAAAGGAGAAACCGCTCTCCAGCAACCTCCTGGGAAGGACCCTCTGCCCCTTGAGAATGACGGAGCCGAACTCCCCCAGCACCAGCCTCATCATGAAGCCAGGGGCAGGCAACCAGGAAGGACGCCCCAGGACGCGACCAAGCTCCTTGGAAAAATCCCTGTTCCGCACCGGGTAGGGCGAGGTGAGGTTATAAGGACCTGAGGCTTCGGGTAGGGCCAGCAGGTGCAAGATGGCCGCGACCAGGTCCTCCACGTGTATCCATGAGAGCCACTGAAGCCCATCCCCAAGGGGGCCGCCCACGAACCACTTGAAAGGGGTGATCATCTGCCGGAGCGCCCCCCCTCCCCTTCCCAGGACGATGCCGAAACGGGTGATCACCACTCGGGCCCCTCTTTCCCCGGCCTTGAGGGCCTCGGCCTCCCAGTCGGCCGCGAGGGTGGCCAGGAAGTCTCGGCCCGGGCCCGCCGATTCGTCCAGCTCCTCATCCCCGTGGAAGCCATAATAACCCGCCCCCGACGCACTGAGGAGCAGGAGTTCGGCCCCCGACGGGATGGCCTCGACGAGGTGGCGGGTGGTCAGGAGGCGGCTCTCCCTGAGGGATCTCTTGTACTCGTCGTTCCACCGCCCGAAGATGGATGTGCCTGCAAGGTTCACGAGGACTTGGTGGTCGGCCACGGCCTCCTGCCAAGGGCCCTCCTTGGTGGGATCCCCCTTGAGGAACCTCGGATTCGCCTCGGGTGAGGAGCCATCCCGTCCTCCTCGTGTCAGGACGGTCACCCGGTGCCCCTCCGACACCAGACGCCTGGTGAGGTCGCTTCCCACGAATCCCGTCCCGCCTGTTACGAGTACCTTCATGGCACCACCTCCTCTGAGGGGGGATTCCCTTCAGGGCCCGTTCGGGCCCTGGGGGTCGACCATAACCTCATGGGCAAGGGGGATGCTGGAAGGGCAGACCCGTTACCTGGTATGTCCTGGGAGCGTCAAAGTCCCGCAGGAACCGGTGGGACAAGAGCGGGTGGTGGCCTCATAGGCCTCCTCTCCGCCAGCTCCGTCTCCCTTGGTCCTCGCCACCCGGCTCAAGACACGCTCCAGGGATTCGCCTCCGCACTGGGGGCATCTCATCTCCTCTGCGCCCCCGGCGGACATGGAAAGGATCTCGAAGAGCTCCCCGCAGCCCAGACATCGAAACTCGTAGATCGGCACCTCTCCTCCCTCCAGGCCCCTCTTTCGCCTTGCACTGCCCCAGGCAGTGACCCCTTCCTCGCATTATAGGCCCCTTCGGACGCCAGTCAATGCTGCTCGACACGGAAACAAGCCCCCTCACTGTTCCATCCTAAGAAGAGGGGGCCAGGAATTGGTAACGGGGGGTGGCGGCATTTCTCTCCGCTTCAAGTCTTCGGCGCTTGATTTTCCGAAGGATTTGGCCTCCGGGGGATCCTTGCCCCCTCCCTCGGTCGGCCTCAGCTGCGCTTCGGCCGAGAGGGCTTCCCCCAGGTCCAAATCCTGGAAGATCGAAGCGCCTCCGCCCTGCCTGCGCCAAGCGGGGCGCGGCAGGCAGGCAAGCCGCTCCGAGAAACGCCGCCATCCTGCGATCACTTACGATGCGTGCAATGACTGGGCCATGGGCCAAGCTGGGGCAGGACCTTGACATTTCCAGCGCCCGATGGAAAATTCCTTCACGTAATGCTCCTTTTTGGGGGTGGGCGCGACATGCTACAGATCAATCCTCTTGTGTTCAGGGAGTACGACATCCGGGGGATCGCGGGCCGGGATCTCACGGAGACCTTCGTCTACGACTTGGGACGAGCCATCGGCACCTATTTCCATGAGCACAGCGCCCGGCGGGTGGCGGTGGGGCGGGACTGCAGGTCGAGCTCCCCAGCGTTCCGGGATGCCTTGGTCAAGGGCCTCCTCGAGACCGGACGACAAGTGGTGGATCTGGGGATGGTGCCGACGCCTCTGGTCTATTTCGCCACCTTCACCCTGGACGTCCAAGGGGCGGTGCAGATAACCGGGAGCCACAACCCTCCGGATGAAAACGGGTTCAAGATATGTCTCGGCAAAGGGACGATCTTCGGAGAGGAGATACAGCGGGTTCGCGCCCTGATGGAGGCCGGACTCTTCGCCTCCGGGTCGGGCAGGACAGAGGAGGTCTCCATCGTCCCGGCCTACGTGAAGCACGTCCTCGGTTCCCTAGAGCCGGGAAGGAACCGGCGCAAGGTGGTGGTGGACTCGGGCAACGGGACCGCAGGGCTCGTGGCCCCATCGTTGTACCGCGCCATGGGGGTGGAGGTCGTGGAGCTCTACAGCGAGCCAGACGGCCGTTTCCCCAACCATCACCCCGACCCCACGGTTCTGGAGAACATATCGGGGCTCATGGACACGGTGAAGGCCCGAGGTGCCGATCTCGGCATCGCCTTCGACGGCGACGCGGATCGCATAGGGGTGGTGGACGAGGTGGGCAGGATCCTGTGGGGGGATCAACTCCTGGTCCTTTTCTCCAGGGAGATCCTGAAGGAGAGGCCTGGGGCCATGGTGATAGGGGAGGTCAAGTGTTCCCAGCTCCTCTTCGATGATGTGGCGAGCCACGGCGGTGTCCCCCTCATGTGGAAGGTCGGTCACTCCCTCATCAAGGCCAAGATGCGGGAGGAGGGGGCGGTGCTGGCAGGCGAGATGAGCGGCCACCTCTTCTTCGCCGATAGATACTTCGGTTACGACGATGCCATCTACGCGGGGGCCAGGCTCCTGGAGATCCTCACCCGAAGGGAAGGGACCCTTTCTAGTTTCCTGTCGGACCTCCCCGCTATGGTCAACACCCCCGAGATCCGCGTTCCTTGCGAGGACGGGCGCAAGTTCGAGGTCGTGGCGCAGCTGGTGAAATCGCTCCAGCGGGATCATCGAGTGATCGACGTGGACGGTGCCAGGATCTTGTTTCCGGATGGCTGGGGCCTTGTCCGCGCCTCCAACACCCAACCGGTCCTGGTCATGCGTTTCGAGGCCAGAAGCCACGAGGCCTTGGGTCGTATCAGGGCGGAAGTCGAGAAGAGGCTGAGGGAGATAACGGCAGAGACAGGCTAGGATGTAGGGCCATGCCGTGACCCCGCCCGGATCCCTCCGGTGCACCGATGAGACCGCAGCCCGGGCCCCTTGGCCCCCGGCCGGGCACACCCGCAAGGCATGCCGAAAGCAAGTGCTGTCGGGTCCTGTTTCTCCCACATGATCGTCTCGCAAAGAGCGCTCCTCACTTCGGATCCCGAATCGAGCCGGGGACGGTCCGAGTATCTCGTGACGCTTCGAGATCGCTGGATGCGTGCTTCAGGCGAGGTGACACACGATGAGATTTTCCGGCTCTTAAGAGACCCTCAATGATTCGCACATGACCCGAAAGGACTTCTCAGTTGACCGCAGGCGCCGCTTCTGATGAGGACTTGGGCTTCCCCCTTCGCCCCCGCTTTTTCCTCTTCCCTGAAGTCATCTGGGGTAACGGAGGGGACGGCACTTCCGCCGTCGAGGCCTCAGACCCTGCCTCCTTTGCCCTCATCTCTTTCTCGGCTCTTTCCGGCCTGCGATGTTGAGGCCTGCGCCCTGCTCGCCTTCCCTCCCCCCTTTCGCCGCTATGGCGGCGCTGCCTGACAAAGCCTGGGGCGGAGTCCTTCTCCAGCCACCCGTCATCGAACCAGACGACGGGGATCTTCTTGCCGATGAACTGCTCGATAGGCTCCAGGTACCAGACCCATTTCTCGTCTGCAAGGGTGATGGCCTTGCCGCTCTTCCCTGCCCTGGCGGTCCGGCCTATCCTGTGGACATAGTCCTCCTTGTCCTGCGGGACATCGTAGTTGACCACATGGGTTATGTCTTCCACATGGATCCCCCGCGAGGCCACGTCGGTGGCCACGAGGATCTTGAGCTCACCCGATTTGAACCGTTCCATGAGGCGGAGCCTCCGCCTCTGAGGCAGATCGCCCGTGATCCCCTCTGCAGGGTGCCCGTTCCCCCGCAGCTTGGCGGCCAGAAAGTCCACGCCGGCCTTCGTGTTGCAGAAGATGAGCATCCTCTCCCACGGCTCCCTCTTCAGGATCCCCAGCAGCAGGGAGAGCTTCTGCTCCGTGCCGACGTGGAAGACGCATTGCTCCACCGTGTCGACCGTTCGCTCCTGGGGCTCGATGTAAATCTCCTTGGGAGAGTTCATGTACTCGTATGCGAGTTCCAGGACCCTGTAACTCAGGGTGGCCGAGAAGAGCATGGACTGCCGCCTGTGGTAAGGTGGAAGGCGCCTGAGGATGTACCTCAAGTCCCGGATGAACCCCATATCGAACATCCGGTCCGCCTCGTCGATCACCAGGATCCTGACCCGCTTGGTGACGAGTACCCCCTGTTTCATGTAATCTATGATCCGACCAGGGGTCCCGATCACTATGTCGCTCCCTTCCATCAAGGCCCTGGCCTGTTTCTCGTAGTCCACACCTCCGAAGGCCACGGCCATGCGCAACCCTGTGTGCCCCCCTAGGACCAAGGCATCCTGGTGGATCTGGAGGGCCAGCTCCCGGGTGGGTGCTATGATCAAGGCCGAGGGAGACTTGGGGTCCCGGTCCTCCAGACGGACCAGTCGATCCAGCACGGTAATCAGGAAGGCCGCCGTCTTGCCGGTTCCGGTCTGGGCCTGTCCCGCCACATCCAGCCCCCGAAGGCTCAGCGGGAGACAGCGGTCCTGGATCGGCATGCACCGCTCGAACCCGGCGTCCCTTATCCCCCTCATTATGGAATCGGGGAGATCGAACTCATCGAAGGGACGGCCTGTGGGGGAGGTCAGGGAGCTGCGCCTCCCAGGGGCGTCCATCGCCCCATCGGCGATGGCAATATCTTTAGCCTCATGGGTTTCCAGAGCGGAGGTACGACCGTCTCTCAGGGAGCGGAACCAGTGGACGACGCGTTGAACCAGACCCGATTTCTGGCGCTGCGAACCGCGGTTGAGCCCGATCATTACAGCCTCGGCATTCTATTGAAATTACTATATCCAATCCACCGCAAAAAGACAACCAAACCTGAGGCCGCCCTGAACTGCATCGGTTGGATTCGCTGAGGTCAGGGCCTGAGTCCTCCCAGCGCCCTCCAACGAAAAAAGGCTCGGGGCAACTCCCAAGCCTTCCAAGATCACTGGTGGTCCCAACGGGACTCGAACCCGTGTCACCGGCGTGAGAGGCCGACATCCTAGGCCACTAGACGATGGGACCCCTGTCGTTATTCGTATTGTAGAGATAAGGGGCGTAGGCGTCAAGCGGTTCTCGGCGCCCCAATCGAGACCGCGACCCCGAGCTCTAGCTGCTCGGCCGGCCGAACGAGATCAGTCCTGCCCTAGCCAATCCCAGCCTCCTGGACACGAAACGATCATCGGTGCTATACAAGGACAATGTCTCGCGAGTACCCACAGCGGCCCATCCTCGCCGTAGGCGCCGTGGTGATGAGGGGCGAAGAGGTCCTCCTCGTCAAAAGGGGAAGGGAGCCCAGTGCAGGCATCTGGAGCATCCCTGGGGGGGTAGTACGGCTCGGCGAGCCTCTGGAGGAGGCGGTTCGCCGCGAGGTCATGGAGGAGACCGGGATCCGGGTGAGGCCCGTTTGTCCCCTCAAGACCGTGGAGCGGATCCTCCCGGACGGGGGGAGGATCAAGTTCCATTACATCATCGTCGATTATGCGTGTTTGGTGGAATCGGGCGCCATCGAGGCGGGAAGCGATGCGGCGCAGGCGGTCTGGGCCCACTGGAACGACCTCGATCGATTCCACCTCTCCCAGGAGACCCTGGACGTCCTGGCCTTGGGCAGAGAGGTGCTGCTTAGGGGCCGTAACCCCTGAGACCCTTCGAACCCACCCCATGGTTGGTGCTTCAGCAATGCAACTGGTCTGTTGCCAGTGGCTCGTTGTCAGTGGCCGGTCGTAGGATGCGACCTGTATAACACGGAAGCGTCCGGCAATTCACCTTTTCACCAGCGATTGGTAAACCCGCATGGTCTCCTCGCTGACACCCTGCCAATCCTTGGACGCCGACCAGTGGGAGAGCACCCGGTCCCTCATCTCCTGGACCTCCTGAGGGGAATCCAACAGTCGCTGCATCTGAAGTGCCAGGTCCACAGGGTCATTGGCCCTGAAGGTGAACCCTAGCCCGCCCAAGGCCTCCTGGTTCTCAGGGGTGTCGCTGACCAGGAGGCAGTTGCCGTAGCTCAGGGCCTCGAGCAGGGCTATGGAGAGACCCTCCATCTCGGAGGGGTGAACCACCAGGTAGGCGTTGGAGTAGAGCTCTCGGAGGAGTTCCTTTGCTGCAAATCCCACGAATCGGACCCCTTCCAGGCCCCGGGCCCTCTCCATCAGCTCCATCTGGTATCGCCTCTCGTGTGATGCCCGCCCGGCGATGACCAGCCTCTTCTGAGTCCGCACCCTGGCGAAGGCCTCCAGGAGGAGATGGCAACCCTTCTCCGGGACCAGCCTGCCCACGAACAAGAGATAGCCGTCCTTCTCCAGCCCCCACTCCTTGATGCGTTCGGGTGCCTTGCGGTCAGGTGGGTCGAAACCGTTGGGTATGTAGACCACTTCTTTTGGGTAACGCCTCCTGTAGTGCTGCTCCAAAGAGCGAGATACCACGATGGTCCGATGAGGCACCCGCGCCGATGTCCACTCCCCGAACTTGAGATAGCGCCTGGCGATGGGACCCCATTTGGAACGCTGCCAGTCCAGGCCCTGGACTGTCACCACCACCTTGCGGCCGAAGATCCTGGGGATCCACGCCAAGGTGGAAGGCCCCATGGCGTGGTAGTGGATGATCTCTTCCTCCTTGAGCAGGGCGTGGAGGGTCGCCAGGAACGTGTTGCTGATGGTCTCCAGGTGCTTTGTCCTTATGGCCGGGACGAACCTCAGCTCCATGCCCCTGAAGGCCCCTCGCGCCGTGACGTATCTCCTGTGGCAGTATACAGCCACCTGGACCCCTTTTGCAGCGATATGGGCCCCCACCTCCTCCACGTACCTCTCAACCCCCCCGTAATTGGCCGGGACCCCTCGGGAACCTATCATGGCCACGCCAAAGGGAGACAGGGCCACATCCCGAGTCACGCGGCTGTAGAAGAGCTCCCTCTCCTCATCGGTGAGCCTCTCGAGGATCGCCCCCTCGTACCACTCGAAGTCCTGGGGGAGAGCCCGCCACGTAAAAGATGCCCCCTCCTCGGAGAACAAGAGCCAGGGGAGCGATGGGTCCACTTCGCCCCTCTGTGCGAGCCAGACCACGTCCGCCCCCTCCCGGGCCAGAGCGGCCGCCAGGTCCTCTGCCCCTCCCGTGCCACCCCCCTCCCCTGCTCCATCCACCGTCCCCACCACCACCTCGCCGAGCCAAGGGTTCTCCACTATCAACTCCCTGAGGCGCCTCGCCCCAGGCCCCTCCCCCACTATGAAGGCACGGCGGAGCCAGAGGCCCTTCCTGTACAGGGCGGCAAGGATCCGGCCTGCCATCCACCTGACCCCTGCAAGCCCCACCAGCAGGCCTGTCCAGAGAAAGACCGCGAAGAACCTCGACGGGGTCAGGACGAGCCCCTTTTGGACCGCCCCGAGCCTGAGAAGAAAGAGGAGTGTCACAGCGAGGGGGACGGCCAGGAGGAGGGCCTCGGTGACAGCAGGCAAGGCCTCGTTGCCCTTCCAACGCTTGGGCACACGATAGGCCCCGGAGACGGCCAGGGATGGGAAGAGCGTCAGGTGCGTCAGGCCCAGAAACCCTAGGACCGAGTGCCACGGCGGTTGAGCCCCTGGGTACCAGAAGAGCTCGCTCTCGAATCTGAGGTAAATGGCCGCCGCAGCGAGGAGGTTGAGGCAGAGGAGGTCCCCGAGAAAGAGCATGAGCACGATCCTGCCATCCCTGGGGTGCCGCATCAGCTCACCAGGCCCTGGTAAAGGGAAACGATCCTGTGGTAATGGGACTCATCGTCGAACCCGCATTCCAATACCCTTCGACGCCCCCTCTCCCCCATATCCCTCGCCTCCCCCGGATGGTGCCATAGCCTCCGGATGCACCCGGCCAGCTCCTCCGCCGCCCCCGGCGCGAAGAGCAGGCCCCCTGCATCGGGGCCGTCTCCCACCACCTCCCCTATCCCGCCGATCCTCGCCGCCACCACCGGTTTGCCTGCCGCGAAGGACTCCAGGATAGACTGGCCGAATACCTCGTACCACTCCGACGGAAGGACCGTGAACCTGGCGCCGGCCAGGAGCCGCCGGAGTTCCATCCCGCCCAGATGACCCATGAAGGACACATTCCGAAGCGCCGACTCCTCCACGGATTTCTCCAAGGAGGGCCGCATGACCCCTTCCCCGACGATCCTCAGTGGGACCTCGGGCACTTGCCGCATGGCCCGCAACAAGGTCTCGAGGCCCTTCTCGCGGGAGAGCCTCCCCATGTAAGCGATGTAGCCCTCGTCCCCCCGGGTGACCTCGTATTCCCGAGGAAACAGGAAGTAGGGGATGTGCGTGGAGTTACCCTGTGGGAGGCCGAAGGACTCCACCATCTCTTTCACGAAGAGACTAGGGGCTATGAAGATCGCCACGTGGCGCTCGTAGACTCGCCAGGCCTTGTGCAAGCTCATCTCCAGTGCCGCCAGCAGGCTCCATGAGGGCGATCCGTGGAGACAGCGGTGCCAGAAGGCCTGCAGATAACCCCCCCTGCGGCAGCGGGTGCAAGGGGCGCCTCGGGTATAAAGCAGGTAGTTGGGACAGATCAGCTTGTAATCGTTGAGGGTCTGGGCCACAGGGATCCCGCGCCGCCCGATGGAAAGTAGGATCGAGGGGGAGATGTGGTGGTAGATGTTGAGGATGTGGACCATGTCAGGTCTGAACTCATCGAGCACACTGGCGATTCTCCTTGCGGCGCCAGGGTCCCATATCACCCTCCTTGCCGCCTCCACAAACCCCTCGGGCCGGATGGCGTGGAAATCCATGTATGGCACGAACCAGCGGGAATAGGTCGCAGGCTCGTTCAGGGGGTGGTCCATGGCGAAGACCTCCACGCGGTGCCCCCTGGACTCCAGGAGTCTCTTGAGATTGAAGAGATACCTCTCGGTGCCGGATCTCAGATGATGATACTTGTTGACCAGCAGGACCCTCATGATCCAACTTTCCTCGAGAGCCGGCTCCAGTTGCCGTGGAGGATGCCGGCCATGGTCCCCATGTGAATGGCCAAGAGGACCATGGGGACCCGCAGGTAGGTCTTCCAGGAAGGGATGTCGAAGCAACCCTGCCTGGCCTTGGCACCGAGATAGCACCCTGCCAGGCATGCCAGAAGGGCCCACGGCAGCCAGTGAGCAAGGCAGAGGCCGAGGCAGAGAAGAGAGAGCCCTGCCGCGGAAAGCGCCACAGTGCGGGAATGAAACTTCAGGCTGAGGCCTCCCCTGGCCATGCCATCCGCGTAATGGTAGAACTGCGCGACCACCTCCCTGTAACCGGATCGAGGGCGCCAGCTCACCACAGCCAGGGGCTCGAATCGCACCGTCACCCCGGAGCGAAGCGCCTTGACCAGAAACGCCGCGTCCTCACCGAAGTCCAATTGCTCCGGGAACCCCCCCGACATCTCCCAGACGCTGCGCCGGAACGCCATGGAACGGGCCGTAGGCAGGAAGGCCGCATCCCCGACCTTCATCTTGAACGCCAGGGAGCAGCGGCCTATGCACTCCTCCAGGTGATTCGCGGGCCGAGGGACCACAGAGCCGCTCACAACTCCGACCTGAGGATCCTCCTCGAACACGGCCGCAAGCCTCTGCAGCCAGTCCCGAGCCGGGATGCACCCCGCATCCGTCACCGCGATCAAGGGACTGTCCGAGATCCTGATCCCGTGGTTGCGCCCTTGGGAGATGTTGGACCCCGGGGCCTCCAGGAGCTTCAGCCCGGAAAGTCCCTCCCCGGCGACGCGGGCGGCCTCCAGGCTTCCGTCCGTGGAGCCGCCGTCCACCAAGATGACCTCCTCGGGGCAGAGCTCTTGCGACCTGAGGGCCTCCATCAGGGCGCCTATGCTTCGCGCCTCCTTGAGCATGGTCACCACCACGGCGATCTTCACCTGTCGCCCCACAACCGGATGTAGGTCTGGGCCAGCCGATCCCAACTGTGCTCTGCCGCGAACCAATATGCCCTCTCCAGTCTTGCTTCGGGATCGTCACGTCCCGAGAGCAGACCCGCCAGTTGCTCGGCCAGCTCCTCAGGGCCGGAGGCCACCTTGAACATCGCCTCCGCCCCCGGGGCCATACGGAGGTAGTCGGACTTGACCGGGTTTCCGGACACCGCGAAGACCGGTATGCGCCGGGCCATGGCCTCGAGCATGGCCAGATAACTCGAGGCAAAGGCGATGGTCGCCCCCCGGAGGTGGGGAACAGGGTCACGGACCCATCCCAGGAACTCGGCCTCTATGCCCTCTGTCTTGGCCATCTGCTCCATCTCGCCCCGCAGGGGTCCGTCGCCGCACACCTTGAGCGGTAGGACGAGATGGTGATCCCGCTTCAACGCGCCCAGCCCCTGCAGGTAGATCTCCGGGCTCATGTCCCTGGCGAGCCTTCCCAGGAAGACCGCCGCGGGTCTCTCGGCCGCCGGGGGTCCTTCCTCCGGGAGGGTGACCGCGCCGTAGGTGACGGCCTCGGGGTGCAGGCGGAACCACCTGATCAGGTAATGCCCCACACAGATGCTCCCACGGACCGACAGCGAGGCCAGCTTCCTGTAGAGCTTGGCCCGGAGGGGGACGGGGTGGAGCATCTCGTAACCGTGGAATGTAACGTAGAACGGCCTGTCCAAGCACAGGAGCCGGGCCGGGCCGAACCAGTGAAAGAGGGCGTACACGTCGTGGAAATGAATCACATCCGCCTCTTTGAGCAACCCAAGATGCCCCAGCCACCAGGACCAGGCCTGGAGATAATCCGGCCCGCGCCTGCCGGTCCGGGGAAGCCTCAGAAGGTGCGCACCGTCGACCTCCTCCTCCTCGGGCAGGCCGCGGGCGTGTGCCGGCGCCACCAGGGTCACCTCGTGCCCCCTCTTCACGAGTTCCATCGTGAGTCCTGCCACGTGTCGCTCGACCCCCCCTATGGCCGGGGCCAGTCGTTCTGCCACCATCAAGACGTGCACGGTCTACCTTCTCCTCGCCTCTCTCCAGAGGGCGATGTAATCTCGGACATCGGTCAGGTAGAATGCCTCGGCATACTGCACCCTCGATGAAAGAGGACCGGAGCGCCAGCGGGCGAAGCCGGTCAGGATTCCCGGGTAATCCATGTAACTCATCTGGGATTGGTGCTCCCGCACGGCGAGGAGCTTAGCCTCCATCTGGCCGCTTATGTCCACAAGGACGTTGGCAGGGATAGGTGTGCTCGCCTCGTAGGCGGCACACATGAACCTCAGGGAAGACCCTTGCAAGGCCATCTCCAGCAGTGGGGTGACCGTCCTGTGGTCCGGGTGGAACTCGAGGAAGGAGGGGAGATACACGAGGTCTGGCTGCATCTCCTGCAAAGCCTCTCGAAGTCTGGCGGCGTTTTCGTCGTTTGCGGCCAGGGCCCCGTCCGGCTCGTCCCAGAATATGAGCCGTTCTACCCCCAGGTGAAGGGCAGCGGCCTCGGTCTCGGCCCTTCGCGTCCTTCTCACCTCCAGGGGATCGCCCCCGGGGACGCCCGCCGCCCCATCGGTCAGGACCAGGGTGGTCAGGGAGCAACCGGCCTGGTGGTGCTTGACGAGGGTCCCCCCCAAGGCCATGGCGTCGTCGTCGGGGTGGGGACTGAGTATCAAGACCGTCTCGCCGCCGGGAAGGTCGATCAAACTCGGGAATTGAAATCGCGTCAGATACAGTCGCCAGCAGCTGCTCAGCCTCAAGAAGCTGGTGCGGGTCAGTCGCTCGCGTATGAGCCGGGGCAGATCCAAAGGAGAGCCCACTATCCCCTCCGTCTCGTCCTCCTCAGATGCCGTCACCATCCCCCAAGGTGAGGTACCATCCTGTGGCGTCTATCGGGGCATCGGGCCTCCCTTCAGGGGTCACCAGACGGGCCCTCCACCCCACTGCGAGAGGCCGGGGCAGGAAGCCAAGGTCTCTCAATACGGCCCTGGCACGGTACGGCCCCGGCATCCAGCAACGGACCGCGTCCGCTTCGTCCCTCCGACAGTCGGACAGCGCCGCTTTGGCGAGGAGCCGAAGGGTGGATGTGTCGTCCGACCGCGCCAACATGTCCACCAGATAGCCTATCCTCCAACCCCCTTCCTCTCGGACCCTGACCATCGCATAGCCCAGCAGTCCCCCCTCGCCTTCCCTCACGTGCAGCCGATATGGATGGAGCCGCAACCCTTCCCCTGGCCCGCCGGCGGGACTCATGAACCTCCAGCGGAGGTAATCGGAGTCTCTGATCATTATCATACGGTACCCCTCGTTCACAAGGCGCCACAGCCGGTCAAAGCGCCCGTCGAACCCCTCCGCTTCATGCACTCCAGCTGGCCTCCTCAGGAGGAATCCGGGGCTCCAGAGCCTCCGGCCCAGTCGGAGCAGACCCGTTCCAGGAGGACGGCGCACCAGATAGAGGGGATTGAGGGGCTTGACCATCTGAGGGAGGTCCATCACCTTCGGGGCCCCCGTCACGGGATGGTCTGCCATCCATAGGGAGAACCGGTTGGGCGCATAGAAGATGAAGTCATAACCGAATCCGAAGGCCATGGATCTGAGCGTACACAAGAGGCGGTAACTCAAGCGTTCGGGCCCCCGGCCCCCCCGGTGGTCGGAGCGGACCATCAGGTGGCAGTGCTGCGCCCCGATCTTCGAGACGCCGTCCACCATGAAGCGGGCGGGTTGGTAGGAGCAGTGGCCCACGATCTCGCCCCCGGACTCGGCCACCACGATGGCCGGCTGGCCGGCGGGGTTGTGTCGAAAACGCCATCGCCATTTGGCCATATCCAGCCCCTCGCCAAAGCACTGATTGAACAGCCTGACGATCCCCTCCTCGTCACCTGGCCCGTACGGCCTTATTGTCACACCCCTTTTCAAGGGCCCGCCCCCTGTCCTTCGAGACTGGCAATCGGTCACGGGGGGGTCGCGGCAGGCAGGCAAGCCGCTCCGAGAAACGCCACCACCCCCTGATCACTTGCCGAGATTGTGCTGCCGCCGAGAGGATACATGGGTCCCGAAACGACCCGTCTGTCCCTGGCCATTCACACCCGCCACCCGCCAGAAAAGGCGACCCCCGTGTGCCATGCGGGAAAGACCCTCGGACAATCTGCACTCGGGTCTCTCGGGCCCGGCCGCAGCCGCGTAGAGAAAAATCGGATCCCGGGCCACTTCCACCCAGTAGGAGACGGCCCAAGGAAGGGCTGGCCAGCTCAGGGTGACTTCCGAGCCCTTCTCCTCAGCCCCTCGCGGCAGCGACCTTCTCCGGTGTCCTGCCGCCCGCTTCACCCTCCGCCCCTGGAGCAGATCCCAGAGTATCAGGGTAAATGGATCCCCGTGCCTCTCGAGATAACGCCGACCGCTCTCCGATAAGTGACGTTCCACCACATCGCCTGGGAGGGAGCGGATGCTGGCCCCGGCTCGATGTATCGCCCCGCTTTCAGGGACGATGTAAAGCGCCGAGCCGGCCTGGCGAAGACGGGCGCACAAATCCACGTCCTCGAAGAAGAGGAAGTAATGCCCGTCCATCCCCTGGATGGCCTGGAGAGATGATCTTCTCAGCAGCATGCACGCCCCTGATACAAAGGGCACGGCCTGGGGCGCCTCTGCGCGCCAGACCGCGCGGTTGAGCTCCCAACGGCGGACCAACGTGGGCGGCCTGATGCCGACCCTCCAGAGGCCGGGGAGAGAGGCCAGGATGATGGCCCAGTGGGGCGGCCATGGGATCGCGCTGAACTGCCAGAATCCATCCGCATCCACCCACTGGCGCGGGGCGGCGCAGGCGGCCTCCGGGTGTCCCTCCAGGAACTCCAAGAGCCTCCCCAACGCCCCGGGAAGGAGGACCACGTCCGGGTTCAAGAGGAGGACGAATTCCCCCCTGGCCACGCCCAGCCCTCGATTGACGGCCGAGGCGAAGCCCAGATTCCTCTCGTTGACCATGATCCTAGCCTGAGGGAAGCGATCGCGCACAAGGTCGGGCCCGCCGTCGGTGGATGCGTTATCCACCACGATGAGCTCTGCACCCACATCCCGCTCTTGGAGCACAGACGCCAGGCAATCCGGCAGCTGGCCTCGGCTCTGATGGCTCACCACCACCACAGACACCAGTGGCATCCTTCATCCCTTTGCCATGTTCAGCCCTGCAGCCATCGGGAAAGGTCCCTCCCGATCAACTTCTCCAACTCCTTGATGTCCTCCTCGTAGAGCCCGATCCACTCCCTCCTCGCCTCCATTGGGAGGGCCGGCTTCACCAGGTTCCAGTTCCTCAGCCGTGATACAGCCCTCCTCAGAGGACTGGGGAGCAGAGGCCTGATCGAGGCCCTGAGCGCGAGACTTTCTGTCGCCCTCTTGAGTAACTCGTCGAGGGCCCTGCTTCTCGGCAGGCCCGTCACCCCGTACCTCATGGAGGTATCGGCTCTGAAGGACTCGTCCACCCCCAGGAAGGCGTAGATCTGTCGAAGAGAGCCCTGGATGTCGCCCATCAGCTCATCGAAGAGGTGCACCTGGATCCGGTCCTTGCCGAAGAGTTCCATGTACCGCTTGAGGTGAACAGAGTGGAACCCCCCCTCTATGAAGCGGAATTCACCGTCAACCGCGTTATGCTCATTGCCCTTGTACATGCGCGGGATCTCCGAGAACAGCCCCACTGGCCATCCCCGAGCGCGGGCCGCGCTGATGAACGCGGAGAAGGCCCTGTCCACCGGGTTTCGAAGGACGGCGATGAACTTCGCCTCCGGCACGTAGTGTCTTATGCCCTTTGCTGCCCTCTGGCTCCTGAAATATGTAGGACAGGCCTCACCGATGGCCTTTTCCCCCTTTACCCCGTCGAAGAGACGGCGGTAGGTCTCGATGTCCGCGACCTTGGCCTGGTAGGGCCGTGCTGCGATGATTCGCCCCAGTTCCTCCGGATCGAGGCCTTTCTTCCCTTCCTCCAGCGCGAAGAAGTGGGTCTCCTTGACGGGACACATGTAGATCTCGGGGTGCTGGTCCAGCAGGCGATGGAGGGTGGTGGTCCCGGATCTCGCCGGGGCGATCACGAAGAAATCAGGAAGGGGCATCCCCGCCTCCTCGATGCGCTCGGAGTCTCATCCAAGCTCGTCACGTACCTCCCGGTACAGGTCCACGATCTCCCTCGCCGTCATCTCAATCGATACCTGGATTTCTGGATCGTGCATCCTAGGGGGTTTGGGCCATTCTCGCCCCTCGAAGAGAGATCGAAGCAAGTTCGTGAAATAGGTTGAGCAGGCGGCGTTGCTTCTCACCAGCACTTCGTCCGCCCCAACCGTGGAATGACGATCCTTCCTCTTGGTCATCCACACTGCCCATGCGGCCGCATCTCTCAGGCGTCGCTTCATCCGCGCGAGCAACCTGGAATGGGGCAAGAGCCCTTGTCTATAAGCAGCAAGGACGCTGAAACCCCCTATGTGCCGCAAAGAAGCCGATTCCACTAGGCAGAGCCTCTCCCCCATTGCTTGTAGCAGCAGGTTGAGCACCTTGCCTGTGTCGTAGGACATCCTTCGCAGCCCCATTTCGGATATCCGGCTCTGCCATCGGGGTTCTAAGTCGACCCACCGAAACGCCCTGAAGTCGACGCCTGTCCCCTGGACAAAACGGCTGAGGAGCCGATTGTCGTAGACCGCGAAATGAGTGCTCCCCAAACATATCCCTGTATCGGTCATCAAGTACCGACTCGGCACCATGGTCAAGCCTTCCGGCAGGATCTGATCCCTCCTCTTGCACCAGATGTCTGAGCCCGAGAACAGGCCGGCATAATGCCCCAGATAAGAACCCAATTCCCTCGAGAAGTCACCGGTTGCCAAGACGTCTGAATCGATCAAAGAGAAGTAATCTGAGTCTTCCGCGGCCTGTAGGTAATTAAGGGCCTGGTGGTGAGGCACCATCTCCTTCCAGGGTGGGACCATCAGATGGAGCCGGCTGTTGCCGGCGCAGAGCCTTCGTAGCAGCCCCACTTCCTCTTGAGAGCAACCGTTGGGCATCAACCTGAAGGAACAGTCCGACCATTTGAGCAAACTGAAAAGGAGAAGTCGGAGGTACTTGACTGTCCCAGGGGTATAGATGATGTTGAACCGAAGGTTCATCTGTCTCCCATGGGGGGACCGAGGTCGATAACTGCCGAACCCTACACCTCTACGGGAAAGCCCAGCTCCCGGACAGCGTCCAGCTGAGACCGGGAAAAAATGCCGCGTCCTCGCTTCTGATGGCGGCCGACGGAATCCGGAGTAACGGGGATCTTCGCAAGCCGATCTACGTCCACCTTCTCCACATCCAGTCCCAGGAACGCCGACAGTCTGGTGATCTCCGGCTTGGGGCAGGAACAGAGCTCTTCGAATCGCAGGAGATGGAATCTCTCGGGTCCGATCCGCTCCCCGATGGCGATGGCCCTCCTATTCGCTTTGATCCAATACTCGAGATAGACCGCGGGAAGTGACTCGCTGGAATCGGGTGACCTCAACTCAAACAATGGGCCCCAAGCGTAGAGCTGGTTCTTGTTCCTGCTGTAAGCCATGTCCAAACCATGCCTGATGACCAGGATGAACCGCAGATCCTCGAACTTTTCCGCCAAGAAGTCCAGGTATATATGTGAATTCGGCTCCTTCCATCCCCAACCCACGTAGTCCAGGAAGTTCACTCTCTCAGAACAGACCGTCTTCAAAACGGAATGGACGCTTCTTATGAATCCTTTGGCCATCCCTGGCCTTGCCCTCGCAGAGTCGATGGCAGCGCGCGCGATGAAACGAATCTCGGACGGGCTGGGCACAAAAGGCCCCGTCATGGCCCTCGTCAGTATGTCCAGCCCTTGGAAAACGAGTCTTCTGTCCCTTCTGGCCGTCTCCAGGAACCACCTCGGCCTTCTCAGTAGCAAAGTGAAGACAAGGTTGTCATAGGATGGATTCAAGTGGTTGCCCAGATAGAACCCCATAGCCATGACCAACCGAGCTACGACCCTCGTCCCGCTTCCCCCCAGCCCGCCGATCACCGCCGGCCCGAAAAGCGGCATGTCGCGAGGCGGTCCCATGCACTCACGGGCCAGTTTGACAAGGCCCCGCGGAAGTAGAGGAGCCACGGGACGCAGTCCCTTTCTGACCCCAGTCCTAGACCCTCTTGCCAATCGGGGAGGGGGTGGTCCCAGCGGCTCGCTATGCCGCCCTGCGCCACACACGTGGTGAAGGCTGGGGAGAAAGTGATCCAGAACCCGCGTGTCCCTGATCAGGGAACCATTGAGAAGCCCCTTCTCGATCCTCGAAGAAGAAAAGGACCTTCGCCGATAGTGATTAGGGAGTCCCCCTTTTTTGTACAATCGGTACAACTTGGCCCTTCCCTTTCCTATTCCTGCCAGGACTTCGGCGTCCGGGTCCTGTTCCAGGGCACTTCCGAACTCTAAGATTCTTCTCTTGAACTGCCCGTACGACCTGATGGGAAAATGCAAGATCTCTATGGGGCCTTCAAGCACGGAAACCGTATCGATCCCGTCAACAGTGTGGCTCCCAGGGCCCACTGACACGTTCGGATCTCCCCTGTGGCATACTTTGGGCGGCAGGTGGAGTCCGAAAGGGTTCACCGACGCCACTTCCCTGTAGATCATAGTCTCATAGAACGGGCCGCGTTCATCCCTGACCGGTACGAAGTTGTATCTCTTTGCTCTCAGCACGTTGTATTGGGGAGGGACCGCAGATAGCGTAGTGCGCAGGTCGCCTGCCAGAGCACACCAGAACTCATCCGCGTCGTTGTTGATCACCCAGTCGGCCTGGTAGTCGCACCACGCCATTCGTGCCATCCGCGTGACCCAGGCCGCCTGATTCAGCCTTCCTTCCTCGCGCATATAATGCAAGAGCCCCCTTTTCTCATATTCCCTCAACACGTCGGCTGTCCCATCCTCGGACAGGTGATCGGTGACGATGAAGAAATCGACGCCGTGGCATCGGTGGAACTCCACGTTTTCGCGGATTATATCCACCTCGTTTCGGACCAACAGGGTCATCACGACTCTCATAGAGCCCACCAAGAATCCCGGTATCCGTGAAGGCCCTTATCTGTACCTATCCAAGCGCCTGAGCCACTTCCTGCCCAGCCGGATTGCAGAGGCAGGCAAAACCGGTGCCATCTGCCTCAACGCCCGCCTCAGCGGGTCAGGTGACCAAACCCAGCCCCTGTACTCTTTGCGAGCAGCCTCCAGCCGTGCATCAAGCTCCTCGTCCGACAAATCAGACTGGTAGCGGTTTTGACGAAGGTATTCATAGACCTCCTGGAGTCTGACAGGCACAGGCCCCGCCAACGACTTGCTATGGTCCAGCTCTGGGGCCACGAATTGCCTCAACAAGGTCATATCCGGGCTGAGTCCCCATGTGAGGGCTACTGAGGCGACATTCTTGCAGTATGCCTCGGGATCCGACAGGTCGAACTCTATGAGGGGAAATCCGTAGGCCTTGTGCCATCGCACGAGTCGAATATTGTATGCGAGCCACAAATCAAAGATCTTCTCTTCAGAGAGCAGGCCGCGACCCTTGGATAGAGATCTCACCACGGCGTTGGGATGACGGAATGTTCCCACCAGACTGTATGAGTCCACTGCCTCGGTCCAGGTTTCCAGCAGGAAGACCATCATCGGGCTCTTGATCCCGCATGGCACATGAGAAGAAAGCTTTGTGGAGATCCTGTATAGCTCTCTCTTGGTTTTCGCATCCACAGCTATCTGCGCCGGCGGTCTGTGCCAGGACCCGCCGTTGGCCGCCAGGATCTTCTTGTGCACTCTCGTCACTTCCTCCAGCTCATACAGGTAACCCCTGGGAGTCCGCTGAGCGCGCCAACTGGCAGCCCCAAGATAAAGGCCGCAGCGCTCCAGGCTACCGGTCAAGCAACTCGTTCCGCTTCGGTGCATGCCGAGAATAAAGATGTAATTCGGCCTTTCTGACGGATTCTTCATTCAACGAACTCCGCGGTCGGGACGGTCTTCCTCCAGGCTCTGAGCCTCCACGAGCCGCCAGTAGTGTCCCCGCCCTCGCACCAAGTCCTTATGAGTGCCCTGCTCCACCACTTCCCCGTCCTTGAGCACCACGATGTTGTCAGCATGCCTTATGGTGGAGAGGCGGTGGGCCACGGTGAGCACGGTCCTCCCCCGGCTGATCCGCTCGATCTCGTCCTGGATGGATCGCTCCGTCTCCGAGTCGAGCTGGCTTGTGGCCTCATCCAGGATGAGCAGGTCAGGGTCCCTGAGCACCGCCCTGGCTATGGCTATACGCTGCTGCTCGCCGCCGGACAGGCGCACCCCCCTGTCACCCAGGACGGTCTCATACCCCTTGGGGAGCCCCACGATGAATTCGTGGGCATTGGCCAGCCTTGCGGCCCGGTATACCTCCTGCTCCGTCGCGTCTTCCTTGGCGAATCCGAGATTGGCCATGACCGTGTCGTTGAAGATGAAGGTGTCCTGGCTCACCACCGCGATACGGGCGTGCCAGCTCGCCAGTTCGAGGTCCCGCAGATCGATGCCGTCCACCACGATCCGTCCTGTATCGCAGTCGTAAAGCCTGGCGATGAGATTGACCAGGGTGGTCTTGCCCGCCCCCGAGGGACCCACGATGGCCGTGGTCTTCCCCTTGGGGATCTCCAAGGTGATCTCCTTGAGCACGAGAGGCTCGTCGGGGGAATAACGAAAACCCACCCCTTCCAGGGTCACGCCCCTCTCGAGCCGTGTGAAATAGACATGGCCGTCCCGGAGATAGGGCTTGTCTTTGGGGTCCAGGAAATCCAGAACCGTTCGCAAGGCCGGGTGCAGCCCGATCACCCTCATGCGAAGATCGTTCAAGGCCGCCGCCGGCCCCATGAGGCGAAACACCATCACCAAGAAGGCCGCCATGAGCCCGATCCAGGCCCCCTCATGTCCTTCCAGAAACAGCGTGCCGCCAAGGAGCAGAAGACTGAGGATGATGACATTGGCCGTGGTGAAGAGGGGACGGGTGAGGCTCGTGAGGCTGCCCCTGCGAATCATGTGCCTCTGGTATTCATTCAGGGCCCTGCGAAACCTGGTGAGGCTTCGGCCCTCCTGGGAAAACACGCGGATGAGTTTCGTCGCGGATAGGGCCTCGAGGCCTATGGAATTGACATCTGCGATGGCCTTGTTCAGCTCTCTTGCGCTCTGTCTGACCTGCGCTCGAAGCCGGCCCCTGGCAAGCCACGACATGGCGAGGAGGAGCGCCACCGCCACAACGGTGAGCCGCCAGGAGACGAAGAGCATCAAGACAGCATAGACGGCTATTGTGAAGACATTGACGATCCCGTCGGTTACCCCCAGAATCACCCTACCTGACTGCTGGGGATAATCGTTGAGCACGGTGAAGAGCCTGCCCACTCGCTCTCGCTGGATGAACCTGAGCTCCACCGCCAGGAGCTGTTTGAACACCGCCTCCCGCAGCTCGCGCTCCACTTTAGTCTGCAACTGCACGGACAAGAGCTGACTCGCATAGAGGAACGCCCCCCTTACCAGGACGATCCCGGCCAGGGCCACGGCGGCCAGTCGCATCCTGTGGAAGAGATCCATTTGGGCTATCGCATCCCCGAGGAAGCCAAGCCCCGGTATCCTCCTCAGGAGACTGATGCCGGCATGAGCATCCTGGAGCAGGGATATGGCGGCCCCCACCCCAACGCCCTCGGTGAGGGATGGCAAGAGAGAGACGACCACGAGGCTCCCGAGCAGAACCGGGTAACGCGCAAGGAGGCCGAAGATATCACGGTATGCGGATATCTCGGATACGATCCCAGGCGAAAAACGCCCTCCTCCTGCGGACCCCCCATAGGATCCTCCCGAAACGCTCAACGCCATATCCTGATCCTCGCCTCGGCCCGTCACATTTCCTTCGCGGCAATGGGAGACTTATTCATGATCATGGCAGATCGAAGCTCCTCCAGACCCACGGTTCGGCCCCTTTGGACCTGCCTCCTCTTGCGCATGGTGTCCGGCATGCGCCAGAAGGCCTCCAGCACCCGAGCATCACCGCCCCCCTTGACGCACCATCAACGCCGCGATTCTAACAACCCCAGGGGGTGGGCGCAAGGGAGGTGCTTCCTTGTTGACCCGCGCCCCCCTCTGTAGGATCCTTATGACCGGGTCTCGATTCTCGCTGGAGGGAGGAAGACCTCCGAGGGTCCGTCCATGGGCAAGCGGAAAAGGAAAGAGCGATCTCCAAGGTTCCCCTCCGTGCCGATGGAAAGCAATACCTCGTTGCTCTCCGCGACCCTGCCTCATCTGGCACTCTTCTATGCCATAGCCCTGGTCGCCATCCCTTCGAGTTACCATCTCAACACCCTGAAGTTCGGCATGGCAGCCATCTGGGTGCCGGTCCTGGCAGCGGCGCGTCTCTTTCGTCCCTTCGAGGAGGAGGGGGAGAAGGTCTGTTGCGTGAACGCGGTCCTCTTCGGGGGTCTGCTCCTCTTCTACGGTTATCAGTTCGTGGTCAGCCTGCTTCCGGTTTCCTTGAACTACGAACACGAGTTCTATGTCAGCTCCTTCGCGCTGATGATCGCATGGTCGCTCCTGGTGTCGCTCAGCTTCAGGACCGAGAGGCACTTGAAGGTGGCCCTCTATCTCGTGCCGCTCCTCCTGCTCGCCCTGGGTGTCATGGGGGTCTTGGAGTACCTCCATACAGGAAAGGCTATCAAGCTCGGCTTCGGGCACAAGAACTATCTGGGGGGCTTCCTGGTCGGGACGATCCTCCTCGCCTCCCCCGCCCTCGTCATTTCGCTGGCCAGGAGCCCCAAGAGGGCGTTGGACTGGGCCATGGCCGGACTCTTCGCCACATGCCTGGCCGGTGGATTGGTGTGCCTGGGGTTGGCCAATGCAAGGGGCTCCTTTGCAGCGACAGCCGTGGCGGCCTCTATCTATGTTTTTATATTGGCCTACATCCTGATCCTCGAGCCACGAAGGGGACGCGGAAGGCGCTTTGTCGTCGGTTTCTGGGTGGCCCTGGCCGGTCTCTGTCTCGCGGGGCTGGCCCTCCTCGCTGGGCTCGTCCACTTCGGCTTCCCCCAACTCGAAAAGAGGTTGCTCGATGCGATCCAGGCACCTGCTTGGGCCCTGGGCCCGCGCACCATAGCCTGGAAGGTCTCATGGGACCTCTGGGGCCGGAGTCCCATCTTCGGCAACGGGTTGGGCTCCCTTTATCCCCACTCCTTCACATGGATGCCCGTCTATTTCCGGGTGCATTGTTTCACCCCGGGCTTCAAACACGCCCACAACGATTACCTGGAGATCCTTCAGGACTCCGGCCTCTTGGGGCTGGGGTTCTATCTCTTCCTCATGGTCTTCACCCTCGGCAGGCTCCTGAAGGTCGTCTCCGACAAGGGGCGCCCGCTTTCCCTCCGGGTGACCGCCGGGGCCGTGTTCTCGGGTCTCCTCGGGATGATGGCCAACGCAGCCATAGACGTGGCCCCGAGGATGGCCGTGACCCAGGCGGCCTTCTTCTTCCTCTTGGGGCTGGCCTCTGCGTTGATCCTCATGGAGCCGCGCGGTAACGCTCATGCCCAAAACGGTTGCCTCTGGAACAAAGGCGCCATAGGCGTGGGTCGAAAAGGGATGAGGCTCCTGGCGGGCGGCCTCTTGTGCATCTGCATCTTGCCCTCGGCCCTCTATATCCTGACGATCTATTGGCCATCCGAGTACTACATGTACAAGGCGGTGGTCACCACGGACCCGGGGCAGAGGCTCGCCTTTTTGGACAAGGCCGTGGAGAAGAACGAGAAGAACATATACGCCAGGTACCAGCGCATGAAGGAGTATCTCGCCCTGCTGGGGGACAAGATCTCCTTCGAGCGATTCCTGGGGGAGGCCTCCCGCATAGAGGAGATCGCGCCGGGATACTACCGGACGCCCATGTACATGGCCATGGGTCACCTCAAAAAGGGGGACATCCGTCAGGCGGTCACGGAGTTGGAGAGGCAGTTGTCGCAGGATTACTATTTCGTCCCCCCGTATTACTACATGCTGAGGGTCTATTATCTGACCAGGGACGAGGCCATGTTCCGCAAGACTCTCAAGAGGGTGGTGGAGAGGGACCTCCGCTTCTGGCTCGCCGCGGAGAACAAGATATTCAGCGAGGACATACAGATCCGTTGGGAGCGAAAAGACGCGTCGCAATGCCGGGTGGAGATCGCCCGGCGCAGGTCGGCGAGCGTGGAGGTGCCGCTCCCTCTCCTCCATCGGACGGTGAAGTCCATATTCAGCCAGGGAAAGGGGGACTTGGCCCTCCTCTACCGCGATGCGATGGAACATTTCTACGATGAATGCGCCGTCCCACCCAGCATCAAGCGCAAGATCATGGCCCAGTCCTCTCGCCAAGGCAGGATCCTGAAGACCGCCTCGTGAGGCGCTGGCAACCCCCTTGGTTGTCCGGGCCACATGCGTTAATCTACTCGGGGCGGTTTCGCGGCCTTGGGACTGCGTCCCAGATCCCATGGAGGGACTCTCTTGGAACAGAAGCTACCGTACAGCGACTGGTGTTATGTCTGCGGCAAGGACAACCCCGTGGGTTTTCGGGTGGTGTTCTCCCTCGAGGACGGCCGGGTCCGCGCCAGATATACCCCTCGGAGAGATCAGCAGGGATACCTTGGCAAGACCCATGGCGGGGTGCTGTGCACACTGCTGGACGAGACCATGGGATGGGCACCCTCCGTGGTCACGGGCCGTTTCTACGTCACGGCCGAGCTCACGGTGCGGTACCTCCGCCCCTTCCCTGTGGAGAAGACCATGATCGTGGAGGCCTGGCCGGAGAAGGTGGCAAGGCGCATGGCCACCGCGGTGGGGGAGGTGAGGGACGAGGATGGGACCACCTATGCCACGGCACACGGCAAGTTCCTCCCCATAAGCGAGGAGGAGACCCGCCGTGTGAACGAGCTCCTCATCTACGATGAGGACACACTGAGGGTGTTCGAGAAGGGGGGGAGACCGAATGGATAGGGCGTGGACCGGGCCTTCACCGTGTCGGCGTCTCGAGTCGCGGGGCATCACTGGGTGGTGGTTTTTCCCGTAGCGCCTTGCCTGCCCGCCGCCTGTCTGCGTGCAACGCACAGGCAGGCGCCCCCCTCGGCGCAGGCAGGGCGGAGACGCTTTGATTTTCCAGGATCGCGAGATTTGGACGTGAGGGAAGCCCTCTCGGCCGAAGCAAGGCTGAGGCCGACCGGCTCTTGTTGAGACCAAACGGACCGAATAGACGAGACAGACCAATGCCCGCCGTGACCGATTGCCTCGAACCAGTCCAACGGATCCGTGACCGGAGGATAGTTTGCAGGAGGCGCAGATGGAGGATTTCATAGAGGAGTACCAACGGAGGACCCCCACCTCCCGCCGGCTCCACCAGGAAGCCCAGAAAGTAATGGCGGGAGGTGTGAGCCATGGGGTCCGTTACTTTCCGCCTTACCCCCTTTACATAAAGAAGGTCTCTGGAGCGCGCATCTGGGATGTGGACGGCAACGAATACATCGACCTCTGGATGGGGCACTTTGCCATGATCCTGGGGCACCGGTCGGAGTTATTGACAAAGGCCCTCCACGAGGCGGTGGACCTGGGGTCCCACTGGGGCATCGTCCATGAACACCAGGTCGCCCTGGCTCGTCTCATCTGCGATATGGTCCCTTGTGCCGAACAGGTGCGATTCTGCGTCTCGGGGACCGAGGCCACCATGTACGCGGCAAGGCTGGCCAGGGGTTTCACGGGGCGAAGGCTTATCGTCAAGATGGAAGGGGGTTGGCACGGGGCGAACACGGACTTGTGCGTGGCCATCAGGCCGCCGTTCGACGTGCCCGACAGTGCCGGTATCCCGCCGGAGACGGCCCAGCTCACCAGGGCGATCCCCTTCAACGACGTCGAGGCAGCGCTCCGGGCCTTGAATGCCTGGGGCTCCGACCTGGCTGGGGTGATCGTGGAGCCAGTGATGGGGGCGGCGGGGATCATCCCTGCGGAGAGGGGATTCTTGGAGGTCCTGAGGGAGGAGACGGCGCGACTGGGGGCGCTCCTGATCTTCGACGAGGTGATTACGGGGTTCCGCCTGGCCCCGGGGGGTGCACAGCAGCACTACGGCGTGGTCCCGGACTTGGTGACCTTGGGGAAGATCGCCGGAGGTGGGGGCAACATAGGGGCGGTGGCCGGCCGTTCGGATGTCCTGGCGCGGTCGGACCCCACTGTCCCCAGGAGAAAGGGCGAGGCGGTGATGATCGGCGGCGGGACCTTCTCCTGCTCGCCCATGAGCATGATCTCGGGACTTGCGGTCTTGCGATATCTTCGAGACCATGCGGAAGAGGTCTACCCGAGGCTGAACCGCTTGGGTCAGAGGCTTCGGAAGGGGATGGAGGATGCCTTCAGGGAGGCCGGACTCCCAGGCCGGGCCATAGGAGTGGGTTCCCTGTGCGGGGCATACCTGCCCTTGGATCCCGACACCGTGGTCCGCAACGCCGCGGACATGTTTTTGCGCACGGATCTCAAGCGCATGGAACACGAGTTCAGGATCCGGATGCTCAATCAGGGGGTGTACACCATGCACGGCGCAGGGGCCATCTCCACTGCCCACGGGGAGGAGGAGGTGGATCACGTGATCCGCGCTACGCGGCTCGTGGCCGAGCAGATGGCCTTCCGCTCCAGGTCCTGGTCCTAGAGGTTCGTCTCCGCTGGGGCGACAAAGCTCATGCCCCAGGTCGGTGATCACGGGGTGCCGGCGTTTCTCGGAGGGGCTTGGCGGAGGCGCTTCGATTTTCCAGGATTCGGACCCGGGGGTAGCCCTCTCGGCCGAAGCGAAGCTGAGGCCGACCGGATCTTTTTGAGACCAAACGCACCAAATAGACGAAACAGACGGAATAGACCGGATAGACGGAACAGACCGGATAGACGAGATAGACCAACGCCCCCCGTGACCAATCGCCCAGGTCTTGCCCACGGACGGCCATCCACTGGCCACCATCCAATGGTGATCCATTGCCGGCCTTGATGTCAGCGGGGAGACGTGTTATTTAGGGGAAGCGACGTGAACATCTGCGCACAAGGAGGAGGTGGATCATGGAGAGCAAGCTCATGGCGTTCTTCAACAAGCAGCCCAGGATAGGGGTCCTGGCCACCGCAGCCAGGGACGGGAAGGTCAATGCGGCCCACTTCGGTTCTCCTTTCATGACTGACGAGAAGACAGTGGTCATGGGTCTCATGGAGAACCGCACCCTCAAGAACCTCCAGGAGAATCCGAACGCGGTCTACATCATAGTGGAACCCGGCGAGAGCATGCCCAAGTGGAAGGGGCTCCGGGTCTATCTCAGGATGGAGCGCTGCGACAGACAGGGCCAACTCCTCGAGGATATCAGGTCCC
>Ga0068707_1000136_pt1 | contig 40430 bp, 33 predicted proteins | sample YNPNPMetaG_FD_66600 | JGI IMG/M metagenome (GOLD analysis project Ga0068707, IMG submission 66600) | Anoxygenic and chlorotrophic microbial mat microbial communities from Yellowstone National Park, USA - YNP NP MetaG | ecosystem: Environmental > Aquatic > Thermal springs > Hot (42-90C) >... | reverse complement strand
CGGTAAGCAACATAGGCCGGAACCGCACCGCCCCTGCATCCACAACGGCACGCTCGATTGGCATCCCCTGGCGTCTGCGCAGCTCAATGAAATCTACAAGTATAATCGAGTTCCTCACTATGATGCCGGCGCCGGCAATGAACCCGATCATAGAAGTAGCCGTAAAGAAAGCGTGGAATAGGCCGTGAGCCGGCAAAATGCCCACGAGCGTAAGCGGTATTGGCGCCATTATAACAAAGGGCGTTCTGAACGACCTGAACCACGCAACCACAAGAAAATAAATAAGTATGAGCACAGCCGCGAATGCAATTCCCATGTCGCGAAATACTTCGTAGGTAATGTGCCATTCTCCATCCCACTTCACACCTGGGCGCAAAATGTTATCAGGAGCCTTTGTGGTCAGTGTTTTGATTTTGTAACCGTCCGGCGTCCTGAGCGTAGCAATCTTCCGGCTCATCTGCGTAATAGCATATACAGGACTTTCCAAGCTACCCGCTACATCACCTGTGACATAAACGACCGGTTTAAGGTTCTTATGGTAAATGTATTTGTCCTGGGTAGTTTTTTGGACATGTACTAGCTCGCCCAACGGAACTGTATTACCTGAAGCTCCAAACAACTGCATTCCGAGAACATCCTGAATCCTACTACGTTGCTCGGGGGGAAGTCTAAGATAAATCGGCACATCTTCAGGAGCATTTGGAATATGAGCAATTTCAACTCCAGCCCCACCAGTGGCAAGCGCCACGTTTTGGGCTATTTGTTCCGTCGATATCCCGCTGAGCGCGGCTTTTTCTCGGTCCGGGATAAGTCGAACCTTGGGTTGGTCATCCTCGACATACCAATCGACATCTACAACTCCCTCTGTTGTTTCAAAAATGTGTTTGATCTTCCGCGCTATGTCTAGCCGGATCTGTTCATTAGGTCCATAGACTTCAGCCACGAGTGTTTGAAGCACAGGAGGTCCGGGAGGTACCTCAGCCACCTTTGCATTTGCTCCGTAAAGCCTGGCAATTCTCTGAATCTGGGGCCGTACAGACTTTGCAATTTCGTGGCTCTGTCGTTTTCTATCGTGTTTGCCAACTAGGTTGACTTGTATATCGGCGACGTTACAACCACGTCTCAAAAAGTAATGCCTAACGAGTCCGTTGAAGTTGTAAGGCCCGGCTGTGCCAACATAACTGACCACATCGGTTACCTCGGGTACGCCTCTGAGATAGTCGGCCATCGCTTTTGTCACGGATGCGGTTTGCTCAAGAGGTGTGCCCTCTGGCATATCGATAATCACTTGAAATTCGCTCTTGTTATCGAAAGGCAACATCTTCACTACGACCAACTTCAAAGGCAAAAGCGCAACCGCTACAACGAGCAGCAGACCTACCAATGCCAGGAATCGAAGTCGCTTTGCCCTGCTTTCGATGAGAGGGCTCATTACTCTGCGATAAACGCGAGTGGTCCACCCTTCATCACCGTGCTCGAGCGTGGAATGTGCGGACGTATGTCTTGATGCCTCGCCTCGTAGGAAGCGATACGACGCCCATGGAGATATGATGAATGCAATCAGCAGCGAGAAAATCATCGCCGCACTCGCTCCAATTGGAATTGGTCTCATATAAGGGCCCATCAAGCCACCTACAAATGCTAGCGGCAAGATAGCGGCGATTACAGCAAAGGTCGCAAGAATTGTCGGGTTACCTACTTCGTCTACCGCCTCGGCGGCCACTTCCATTAGATTGCGATCTTTGTTAGAAGGCATTCTAAAGTGGCGAACGATGTTTTCGACCACCACAATAGCATCGTCCACAAGGATACCGATGGAGAATATCAATGCGAAGAGTGTAATCCGGTTAAGCGTGTAACCATAGAGGTAAAAAACCAGTATGGTAAGTGCGAGTGTAACCGGTACCGCAATCGCCACGACCAGCGACTCCCGTTTTCCCAGGGCAAAAGCAATTAGAAGCGTAACCGAAACAACTGCAATGAGCATGTGAAAAAGAAGCTCGTTGGACTTTTCATTCGCGGTCTCGCCGTAGTTGCGCGTGGTGGTCCACCGTAGATCGGACGGAATTAACTTGCCCTTGAGCGATTCCACCTTGGCCATCACGGCCTCGCATACCTTGATCGCGTTCTTTCCCTTGCGCTTGGCAACAGCGAGCGTTACGGCATGATAATGGCCTGCGAGGCTCCTCTCATTGCGTCCGTGCTCACTTCTTCCAAATGAGAATCCTACGTAGTTATGAGGCTCCTCAGGTCCATCCGCAATATCAGCCACGTCTTCTAAGAATACGGGGTGCCCTGCATATGATGCGACGACCACTTTTTTTACGTCCTTGGGTGTAGAAAGCAACTCGCCGGATTCCAGTAGGATCGCTTGGTTGTTGTTCTCAACTGCTCCAGCAGGTAGCCGACGGTTCGCGTTTGATATTGCTTGCTGCACCTGAGCAGGTGTCAGGTTGTAGGCGGAGAGGCGGGCTGAATCCAGCGTTACCTTAATCTGTCGCCTCCGACCGCCGATAATGGTAGTCTCAGAGACGTCGGGTACTGTTTTCACGTGATCATCTATGCGAGAAACCAGTTGGCGAAGCTGGTAGCTGTCGTAACCCTTGCCCCAGAACGTAAGCGCCAGTACTGGAACGTCGTCGATTGAACGTGGCTTAACTAGAGGCTTGCTTGCACCTGGTGGAATCTTGTCGAAATTTGAATAAAGCTTGTTGTAGACTTTTAGAATACTGTCCTCGATGTCTTGTCCTACGTAGAATCTCACAACTGCCATAGATTGACCCGGGCTGGTCGTGGAATAGACGTATTCGACCCCAGGTATCTCATACAACAGCTTCTCCATAGGCAGCGTAACTCGCTGCTCTACCTCCTTGGCACTTGCGCTAGGCATCTCGACGAACACGTCAATCATCGGCACTATTATCTGTGGCTCCTCCTCACGCGGTGTCGCAGCAATCGCGAACAGGCCGAGCAGAACCGAGGAAATGACAATCAGCACCGTGAGCTTGGAGTCTATGAAGTAGTGGGCTATTCTGCCTGCAACTCCAAAATGCCTGTTCATAGCTCAGCTCCTTTCCAAAGAAACGGGCGTATCGTCCTCGAGAGGTCGCGCAGACCAGGTTATGACCCTGTCACCGGGCATAAGTCCCGTGATGATCTCGACACCCGTACCAATCTCGTGACCCGTGCGGACTAATCTCATATCAGCCCTGTTATTCCGTCCGACAACAAAAACAGTAAGAATTCCTCCATTATCGTGAACGGCCGACTTTGGCACTATAATCGCACGGGTATAGCCAACGGCGAACCCGGCTCGTCCGAAATCGCCGGTCATGGGGCTTAATGACCTCGGTAAATCAACTTTAACGATAAACTTTCTGCTGGTTGGATCACTTGCAGGAGTAACTACGCTGACCACGCCGTTGCCACGTCGCTTGCTCTTTCCAAGTTCCACGCAAACGCCGGAGCCTTTTCTAATGAAAACCGCATCGCCTACGGGTACTGCGGCCTCCAGCCGGAACAAGGAGTCGTCCTCGATAGTAACCACCGGCATACCTGGCGAGACTATCTCACCGGGATCAACGTGGCGGGCTGTGACGACACCCGAGAACGGAGCGGTAAGTGTGGCATATCCTACCTGCACATAAGCTGCTCGCGCACCTGCCAAAGCTTGAACTGCCATTGCGGCCGCAGCTTGGGCTTCCCGTCGAGCCATCTGATCCTGCACAGCGGCCGCCTTCGCTAGCCTTAAACTAGCTTCCGCTTGCCTAACTCGCTCTCTGGCGGCACGAATTTCCTGGCTTCTGGTGCCTTCTTCCATCACCTCGGCCTGCTCTTGGGCGATGCCGTACTGAGCTTTGGCCACGTCGTATTGGGTTTGAGCTCCCTCAAGCCTTTGCTTAGGCACGACGCCTTGTTCGTAAAGCCGCTTCATTCGAGCGAGCTCTGTTTCGGCGTTTTTGAACTGAGCCTCCGCTTGCATCACTGCTAGCCTTGCCTGCGACTTCTCCTGTTTTCGAGGTCCCTCGATCAATAGTGCCATCTGTTCTTTAGCCACTTTTAGCGCGGCTTCGGCGTTGGCAATTGCGGCATTCGTCTGCGCACGCTGCAGAGCCATCGCTGTGCGCGCCTTGTCGGCCATCGATCTGGCAGCAGCCGAGGCAGCAGCGGCCGAAGCTGCTTGGGCAGCCAGGTCGCGTGCTTCGATCGTCAGCAACACCTGGCCCTTACGCACGCGATCTCCCTCCTTGACCAGCACTTCCGTGACTTCGCCCATTATCTTCGGTGAGATGGTTGCTTCCTGTATGGGCCGCACGGTTCCAGATGCCCATAGTTCGTCCGGAACATGTTGAGTCCTGGCAGTGATCGTCCTTACACGGACCAACGACGGAGTCGCCCGACTAATGTTTTTTTCGTCGATTCCTCTCAACAGCAACCACATTCCTGCTGCACCAACAATCGCCACCGCGACGATCAGCTTGGCCGCTTTGGATTCCCGGTTTTCAATCCCTCTCATCTTCAAACCTCCGATCCGAAAGCCGCACTCACAATCAATCCCGCATCCCTAGAGCGCGGAGCATCGACATCATAGGGCACCAATTCGTGAAGGCCGACTGGAACAGGTTCAAACCCACAAATGCGGTGAAGAACAGCCAGTTGAGATTGACGAAATAGGCCAATGCTACGCTCAACATCGTAAACAAACCGGCAATTAGGCGCAAAGCCTGCTCGACTCTCATCTCGATCCTCCTTTCACCAGCAAATCTGCTTGCCCTAGGGCAAGCAGGAGATTGGTTTGAGCAACCTTGAGATCGTATTCAGCAGTGAGCTTGTAGCCCTTGGCGGCAGTCAACATCGACTCGGCTGAGAGCAAGTCGGTAAGGACGTTTATGCCTTCCTTGTAGCCTGTCTCTATCACTCTAAAGCTTTCCTCGGCGGACCTTACCTGAGCTGACATTGCCTCCGTTCTCGCCCTCGCAGAGGCAACGGCCAGCTTCGCAGCTTCGACTTGTAGTTCGATCGAACGCTTGACGTGTTCGAGTTCAGCCCGGGTCTTAGCCAAACTAGCCCTAGCTTCTTCAATCGCGGCCTTGTTTCGCCCGCCTTCAAAGAGATCGAACCTGGCCATCAATCCGATTTGGAAAGTGTTATTCAACCTCGGGAATTGTGCTCCCACCGGCTGATTCTGGAAATCGGCTACCAGTAGGACAGCGGGCTTCGCCGCTCCTTGCGCGGCCTTGAGCTGCGAATCCGCCGCCATCACCGCAGCCTCCGCCGCCTGTAACTCCGTCCTGGAGCGGGCGGGCAGATCGACATACGCGGATAAGTCGTCACCTGAGGTTTCGGAAGCTAGTGCTACGTTAATTGCCTGTGGCAGACCTATGGCGGTCTTTAGCGAGGCGATGGCAGTAGCGAAGTCGTTCGCGGCCCGAATGGACTGCTCCTTCGCAATCGCGAGCGCAACTTCGGCGCGGAGTACGTCTGACTTTGTGACGACTCCCGCGTCGAATAGCTTTTGGGCCGCGTTGTAACTCGACTCAAGGTGAGTCACACTGGACTGCGCGATTGACACGGCTTCCTGGGCCTGCCTTGCTCGAAAGTAAGCAATAGCGGCGTTGACAAGCACCTCATCCGCAATCGCGGATCGGGTATGTAATTTCGTGCGATACCCCCATTTTGCTGCCTCCACCATAGCCTGCGCGCGCCCGCCAGTGTAGATGGCTTGTTCCAGCTCGACACGGTTGATGACGGTGTTGTTTTCCAATATAGGCGTAGTGCCGAAAAGTGTGGCCTTGTTCAAATAACCGTAGCTGCTTCTCAAACCGACCGATGGCAACAACGAACTCCGGTAACTCTTTACCGACGCTACCGACTGTGCGACAGCAGCGTCGGCGCTCGCTATGGATGGGTTCCTCGCCAGCGCCAGACTGCACACAGTCTTGAGGTCGAGTGCAGTAAAGCCTGTCCCGTCAGCAACCGACACAACCCGCGCCATACCAAGAAAAACAATGACTATGAAAAGCAATCTAGCCCACATCGCCTTCACCTTAAATCCCCCGCTTTGCCATTCTCAGAAGCAGCCCAACGGCATCATCCACCATTTTCTGGGAAGTTGCCTCTCCGTCGGCACTTTTTTGTAGGCAGTTCTTGATACCCTGGCTAACGACCATCAGGCCGACTTTGTCAAGCGCGCTGCTGGCAGCGAGTACCTGCGCAATAACTTCGTTGCACGCTCTTTCCTCGGCAATCATTCTCTGAATGCCCCTGATCTGACCTTCTACTTTACGGAGTCTGGAGATCATCTCGTCTTTCTCCTGCATCGGCTTGCCTCACTACTATACCCGGGTATGGTATTATTATGCCATGTTAATAAGGCTGAGTCAACGCCCAAACGCAATGGAAGCAGATCTTTTTCGCATAAAGAAATGGGAGGCTAGTCCAGCTTGGGACCTAGGTGTACGCGGCGTCCGGACCTAAGGCTCCAGCGTTCGCTCACGCCATCGATCCAAATATCAACGGCCTCGTAGACAGCCCAGAGGAAAAGGCCAACTACCACAATGAACGCCGCCAAGTGGGGGCGTGACACTATGTCGAAGAGTGCCTGCGTCACCCGCTGCGGCCTAAGAAACACATCCCAACTGTTGGCGCGCCGGATCAGACCCAAATACAAACCGATGGCCATTGCTACGAAGAAAGGAAGGCCCCATACATACAGTGGCATCTTGTGTCTTGTGGCAATGTTCTCGATGGGCCTGATAGCCAATGCATACGTCACAACACCAAAGCCACTGTATAGCAGATAGAAGATGGACATTGCAAACAACGGTACGATCAGCTTGTCGTGCACGTCGGCCTGTATGAATAGATCTTTTACGTCAACCATATACATGTAGTGCCGCCACTCAGTGAGAAGATAGCAAGTGTTGGGCAGGAACAGAAACCAGAGGACGACTAATGGCGCTATCAACAGCGGGCGCAACTTTCCAAGGCCCTTTGTTGCATAGCACCATAGTATGGCATATGACAACACAACCGGTGTCAACGCCAATGCACCGTTAATCAGAACTTGTCTTAGAAGCAGCCAATAAGCCATATTCAAGAAATACCCGCGCCTAGGCGAACGTGTTCCCACTCGATGAATACATTACGCTAGAGCGCGATCATTATGCTTACACTCTCCGCAGCACTGCGACTCCATAATCGTCAAGCTCGAGCAACCCGTCAACAACTGAGCCGCCGACAAGTCCCTCGTAAGGGTAGGGGAGGCGAACGCTGCACGGGTAATCGTTGTGATTCACAAGAAACAGCAGTTCCCCATTCGAACCGGTGCGAACCGAGGCTTCCACTCCGGCCGGAGTATCTATGCTGAAACGAATGCCTGACTGAATGGCAATTTGTTCCATTAGAGCGCTGCAGAACTCTTGAGACGGGTGTGTTCCAATGTAATATGCCGTTCCTGCTCCGAACTTGTTTCTCGTGATAGCAACGCTGCCCGGCGCAAAACCGGCCTCGTAGCGCGCCAGCGCCTCAGCAGTTGTAAGGTCCATCACGTCCAGCCACACCTTCGCTTCGCTGATAATCCCGTGCGTTGCACCTTCAATGCCCCCGATTGCGTTCTCTTCGTCTGGTTGGGGCGAGTGGTACTCAGCAACAACCGCGCCAAATACCTCCTGCAGCAACCCTGGAAGCGGTTCATTGAATATGAGGCCTGTTACGTCCTTTACGGCGCTTCTATAAGTCATCACTAGATGTCCACCGGCCTCCACATAGTTCCTCAGAATACGAGCCCTCTCCTCTGTGAGAACAAAGTGGGATGGCGCAACGACCAGTTTGTAGTTGGATAGATCCCAGTCGCGCGAGAGTATGTCCACGGCGACGTTGCGATCATAAAGGCCACGGTACAACGAAATAAGTAGGCCAACATAGGAAAATGCGTGGTTGCTCTTTTGATACTGAAACGCAAAGCGGCTATCGTAATCGTTAATAAAGGCTAGCTCAGCTTTGACGGTAGAACCTTCCAGATATGGCTCAATACGAGCGAGTTCCTCGCGAATTGATTTGATCTCTGCATAGCGGCGATTTGTTGTTCCATCGTGATTGAGAATACCATGCCAGTACTGCTCGGTGCCGTAGCGACATACTCGCCAACGAAAGTAGCTGATAGCGTCTGCGCCACGGCCAACGGCTTGGAATGTCCACTCCCGAATTCGGCCTGGTTTCGGCGTCGGCGCCATCTCTCCCCAGCCGCCAGGACCACTCATCTGCTCCATCACCCAAAAGTTCTGTTTCTTGTAGCCACGCATGGTGTCGTGGCTAGCAGCTACCGTCGCAGGGTCAGTGTTGCCGAATGGGTAGTTATCCCAGGAAACGAAGTCCAACTGGTCCGCAAGTTGTTGATAATTGAGTACCTCTGGCCATAAGCCCATAAAATTATGGGTAATAGGCTTTGGTGAATGCTTGCGGATTATGTCGATCTGCATCTGCTGATATTCGGCGTAGCAATCTGCAAAAAAGCGACGGAAATCCAATGCAAGGCTAGGGTTAGGAGTTCCAGTAGTCGCCCACGGCAACGGAATCTGAAGCCAATCGGTATAGGTCTGACTCCAAAATATCGTTCCCCACGCCGCCTCGAGCGCTTCGAGACTATGGTACTTGGCCTTAAGCCACTCTTGGAACTTGCGTTGGCACAACTCGCAGTAGCACAACGGGCCAAACTCGTTGTCGATTTGCCAACCATACACCGCTTCGTCGTTGCCGACCGCTTTTGCAAGCGCATCGACGATGATTTTGCTGTGTTCTCTGTACTCGGGCTGGTTGATGCACGACTGCTGTCGGTTGCCAAACGTGACTTGACGGCGCTGTTCATCCACGCGCATAATAGCCGGCTTACTAGTGCATAACCAGGCGGGTGGCGTGGCGGTAGGGGTGCCAATTACCGCCTGTATGCCGTGGCTGTGCAAAACGCGCAGTGCCTTAGTGAGCCATTCAAAATCAAAACGTCCGGGCTCCGGCTCCATCTTGACCCAGGCAAACTCGGCAAGTCTTACTATGTTAAAACCAGCCTTCTGCATCAGGCCAGCATCTACTTCCCAGCGCTCCTCAGGCCAGTGCTCCGGGTAGTAATCTGCTCCAAAAAGCACGATCTGTGTCCTCCTAAATGTGTAACAGTAGGTTACTTAAACTCATATGCCTGCTCTTCCTTCCATTGCGACAGCGGCTTCTTGACTCGATGCCGAAGGGTATGTAAACTCTTCCTTGACATCGTACGGAGGTTAAGAGCGCATGGTAAAGCGACTCTTTGCAACTAAGCCACTTAATCTTTTGCTTGATGAGATGGAGGGTGACCATAGGCTCAGGCGGGTACTTGGCCCGGTGGCACTAACCAGTCTTGGGGTTGGCTGTACAATAGGCACCGGCATATTCGTGTTGACAGGCATAGCAGCACACGACAAAGCAGGACCGGCGTTGAGTCTTTCGTTCGTGGTTGCAGGCATCGCCTGCATCTTTGCGGCGCTTTGCTATGCGGAGTTCGCTTCCATTGCGCCTGTAGCGGGGTCCGCATATACATACGCCTATGCAACGCTTGGTGAGCTCTTCGCTTGGATCATCGGTTGGGACCTGGTGCTGGAGTACACAGTAGCATCAGGGACTGTGGCCCACGGCTGGTCCAAGTATTTCCAAGACATTATCGAAAGTTACAATTGGCATATACCTAAGCTGTTCAGTAACGCGCCGTTCGATTTTGATCCTGTTGCGGCCAGGTTCTTCTCGACCGGCTCTTATGTTGACTTGCCGGCGGTAATCATCGCTGCCCTTGTGACCATGGTATTGGTAAAAGGCATCCGAGAAAGTGCGGGCTTCAACGCGGCGGTTGTGGCGCTTAAGGTAGGAGTTGTGCTGTTTGTGATTGCTGTAGGTGCGTTTTTCGTCGATCCGCGCAATTGGCACCCGTTTGCTCCCTTTGGCTACAGCGGCCTAAGCTTCTTTGGACATCCAATTTTGGGACCCTGCCGCAACGGGGAACCCGTCGGTATGCTGGCTGGCGCGGCGGTTATCTTCTTTGCCTATATTGGCTTCGACTCCGTTTCTACGCATGCCGAGGAGGCTCGCAATCCCCAGCGAGACGTGCCGATCGGAATCATCGCTTCATTGGTTATCTGCACGATACTTTATATTGGGGTGACGTTGGTGCTGACGGGAATGGTTCCGAGCAATAGGATCGACATCGACGCGCCCGTCGCCAACGCATTCAAGCAAGTTGGTCTCGAGTGGGCACGGCGTCTAATAGGTTTTGGAGCCGTTGCCGGGATCACTTCGGTACTTCTGGTACTTATGCTAAGCCAACCGCGAGTTCTGCTGGCGATGGCCAGAGACGGTTTGATTCCACGTAATTTCTTCGGCGCCGTGCACGAGAAGTTCCGAACTCCCTGGAAGTCAACGATACTCACCGGGCTACTTGTTGCTTTGATGGGTGGGTTTCTTCCTCTGACCGTGCTGGCAGAGCTGGTAAACATCGGCACTCTTTTGGCGTTTGTGATCGTATGTATGGCAGTCCTGATTTTGCGCAAAACCCACCCGGATGCGAGGCGGCCTTTCCGCTGCCCAGGGGTACCCTATGTTCCGATTCTAGGAATGCTGATGTGCCTGATGCTGATGCTCTCACTAAGGTCGGAGAATTGGTGGCGATTGATCGTATGGTTGGAACTCGGGCTTCTGATCTATCTATCGTACGGGCAAAGTCGGAGCGTTATGGAGAGGCAGCGCGCTGAGGAAACTGGAAAGACTGTGCGCATATCAAAGCTCCCGCTTGTGTTGGGTATTCTGGTCGGGATAGCATATGCGACATTCTTTGCGCTTCGCGGCGGGGCGCACCTAAACAACTATATGCAGGCATTCCTAGCTGCAGCGGTAGGCCACGCAATAGGCTACTTGATACTGTGGATTAAAAGCAGAGGCGTGCCCCAACACTTATAATCGACAAGCCTATAGATTTGGCCCATTGCTGCCGAATACGCATTAGGTAGGGCTGTCAGATCCATCTTCGAAATGACGTGTAACCGAAAAACTGAAACGCCTCGTGGCACGCGTGAGGTTTGACGGGGTGGGTGAGCCGTGTTATACTGACACAGATGGTAATGCTGAGGAGGTTCCAGGGTGGCCAAAAAGATCCTTGCGGTGGACGACGAGAAGCACATCGTGCGATTAGTTCAGGTTAATCTTGAACGCGCCGGGTACGAGGTGGTCACCGCTAATGACGGAAAAGAGGCTCTCGAGAAGGTCCAACAAGAGAACCCCGACCTTGTTGTGCTGGATGTTATGATGCCATACATGGATGGTTTCGAGGTGCTGCAAAACCTGCGCCGGAATCCGTCCACTCGCGACATCCCCGTCATAATGCTCACCGCTAAGGCGCAAGATGCCGATGTCTTCAAGGGCTGGCAATCAGGAGTTGACTGCTATCTCACCAAGCCGTTCAACCCAATGGAGCTACTCTCATTCGTAAAGCGCATCTTCGATTCGATGGACAGCAGCGGCGGTGATAAGCGCTACGAGATCAACCTCTAGGAGATACGAACACCGTGACGGACAAGAGATCACTTGCCATCATCTTGGGTACAGCAGTTGGAATAGCAGCGGTAGCGGTTACAGTTGGAATCTACGTCTCGCAGCATAACAGGCAGCCCGTAACTAAGGATGTCAATGAGATTCTGGAGGATGCCCGCGAGACTGTGGAAAGGCTTAACAAGGCGGTGGAACAACTCAGAAGGCCAGCCTAACAGAATAATAAAGCTCTGGTGCGGTGGGGCACACTGTGGTCCTGCCGTATTTGTTGCTATGATGTATGCACGATAATATATGTTATGTTAACTCGCGCACTTCCCACACTCCCACCCCCTCCTTCCCTACATCCGAATATTAAGCCAGGTATGATCACGGAAACACCTGCCATTATTGTCGATTCCCACTGGTCGGACGCTATATCGGCGTCTTTCGACCGCCAATGCGCCGCATGTCGGGCAATACGTGTTCTCCCCGTGTTCAGTTTGAACGTTGCCCAAATAAACATAGTGCAGTCCAGCGTTTCGGCCAATAGCAACCGCGTGTTGAAGTGTTTCCAGCGGCGTTGGCGGCAGATGTGACAATGCGCCATACGGGAAGAATCGCGTAACGTGCCAGGGGGTATCTGGCCCGAGAGACGAGCATATCCATTCGGCGGTCCTGCGCAAATTGTATTCGGAATCGTTCCAGTTTGGAATGATGTTAGTAACGCACTCAACGTGCATCGACCATTGCTTCTTGGCTCTCACAGCGACGTCTAGTATTCCCGATGGTGAGGGTACCTTGATAAGCTTCTTATAGAACGTGTCCTCCATACTCTTAAGGTCAACACGATAGACATCCAAATACGGCCCGATCACGTCTAGGGCCTCTGGAGTCGCGTAGCCGTTGGTAACATAAACAGTGTAAAGTCCGGCTTTCTTGCAAAGCTTGGCACAATCTAGAATATAGTTGAGCCAGATAGCGGGCTCATTGTATGTCCAAGCAACTCCCTGGCAGGATCTGTCCAGAGCTAAGCGGACCAAGTTATCCGGCGTAACACCTGTGTTGCAAGTAAAGATGGTAGACTCAACGGCATCCACGTAGGCAATCTGCCAGTTTTGACAGAAAACGCAACGAAAATTACAGCCAAGTGTACCAACCGAGAAGCATGACGACCCAGGCTTGTAATGAAACACGGGCTTTTTCTCAATGGGGTCAGCGGCTGCAGAGGAGATTACCCCGTAGATGGTATCGTAGAGAACATCCTCGTAGTTAATCTTTGTGCGGCAGTATCCTACCCCACCCTGCTCAATCACACATCTACGCTGGCAAATGTTACATCTCACGCAGCCTGATCCAAGCCGTTCTGCCAACAGTGCCTCAACCAGCGCCCCTGCAGCCCTGAGTTTCGAAATCTGTGGATCGCTTATTGATGCCATATTCCGCCCTTCAAAGAACAGTGGCAGTAATGTAACACCGCTGTTGATACCATCTTGACCATACCTAAATAAGGTTTGACAGCTATCCGATAATACCTCTGTCAGCGCGTGCTTTGCCGCACCAAAATGCGTTCAGAGGATTCCCTGGTCTTATGTATTATAACGTTCTCGAAGTATTGGGATCACTGCCATTATTGCCTCTACTTCCTCTTATTTTTGGTTTATTGCAGATTGCCCGCGCTGTTACAGGCGATGAAGCACATTCCTCTCCGTCCGTTGCGGCGCAGGATCAACTACGGCGGCATCTGCAAAGCGTCATCGAAGTAGCAGAGATTATTTCTCGCATAGGACCACAAGCAGAGATCGGCGACATCAAAAAGGCCATCGTTGGTACCTGCTGTCGTGCGCTCGACACTGCTATGGTTGCTCTCTATACAATCGACGCAGCTTCGGGAGTCATCGAATGTGAGTGCAGCGATGCGATTCCCGAGGAGGTAAGCTATGCATTCCTCACGGCGTTCAATGACGAAATTATCGACCGTGAGCGATTCGCCGCTTGGGTGGCAACCAGAGACACATTGAGAAGTATCGACGAAGACGTCTTGGCGGCATTCCTTAAGCACGGCGTTTGTACTGTCGCAGCCGCGCCTATTAGAACAGGCGTGGGAGTCTCCGGTGCGCTTGCGGCATTCTACAGTTCCGAGCAACTTCCAGACTGCTGCGACTTACTGATTCAGGCCATCGCGGCTCAGACGGCCGCCGCCATCTCGCACGCTCTCACGATCGACCAGTTGCGTATCGTTCTTGACGACTTTGCCGGTGAGAACCAGGAGCTGACTGAGCAAGCCTCGTGCGATCCCCTAACTGGACTCCCTAATCGCCGTGCGCTGCAATCCACGCTTACAGATCTGTCGAGGCGCGTATCGCGCAACGGTGAGGCTGTGTTCAGCTTGGTTATGGTCGACGTCGACCACTTCAAGTTGTTCAACGACACCCACGGACATCAGCAAGGCGATGCAATCCTCAAAACAGTGGCACAGGTGATGTCGTCGAGCCTTAGGCACGGTGACACGGCTGCCCGCTATGGCGGAGAAGAGTTCTCAATCGTCCTTCCTGGCATCGGCAAAGCGAAGGCAGCCGCCGTCGCCGATCGAATCCGGCGACAGATCGCAGAGCAGTCACACAGCCTTTCCAAAATCACGGTTAGCATGGGCGTGGCTGAATTCCCAGGTGATGGCGAAAGCCCTGCACAGGTAATCAAAGCTGCCGACGACGCGCTATATAAGGCCAAGCGCACCGGTCGCAACCGCGTGGTATTGGCGGGGGAGGACGTACCCGTTGTAGAGGCCGTGGAATTGGCTTCGCACACTGAGAACTGTGACCGCTCAGTTCTGATAGTCGACCTCTCGGGTGGCACACACGCCATCTCCAAAGCCGCCGGTTCGGCCTTTTTCAGACGTGTCAGTGTTACGCACACTGACTCCGTGGCGCATGACATAAGGCGCGAGAACTATGACGCAGTTTTGATCGATACTGAAACACTTGATGCCAACTGCTTGCACGCGGTAAATCAGATTGTTGGATTACGACCCCACCTCCCGATCGTAGTGTTTGTGACCGAGTGCACCATGGTGCAGACCAACCGACTGCTCAGAGCAGGTGTGGCCGATGTGCTCGTCAAACCATGCAAACCAGAGGAACTACCGTTCGTGGTCGAGCGAAACATCGAACGTAAACACGTTGAGCACAATCTAGTAACTCAGCAATGCAACAGCGTTCTGTTCCAGGCTATCGACGCCCTTGCCTCAGTTGTTGAAGCCAGAGATCCACACACGGTTGGTCATAGCCAGCGCGTCGCTGCAATCGCAACAGCCATAGCCCAGGAGCTTGGCATCGACGAGGATGATCGGCAAGCGCTAGAACTGGCTGCAAAACTACACGACGTTGGAAAGATAGCGCTTCCAGACAGCGCGATCAACAAGGACTCCGCGCTTACTGGTGCGGAATGGCAGGCGGTGCGGGAGCATCCTGTTATCGGTGAGCGCATAGTGAGCGCTATTGAGTCGCTAGCTTATGTGGGCACCGTGATAAGACACCACCACGAGCGCCTTGACGGATCCGGATACCCCGATGGGATCGCAGGCGCAGCTATTCCGTATCTTGCGCGGATTCTGGCTGTTGCCGACGTCTACGAGGCTATGACCTCTGACCGTGCTCACCGCAAGTCGCGTAGCCACGAGGATGCAGTTAATGAACTACAGCAATGCGCCGGCAAGTTCTTTGCCGAGGAAGTGGTCGCGGCGCTTGTCAAATGCCTCCATCAGTCAGAGAACAACCGGTCTATCCGCAAGTTAGCTTAAATCGCCTGCATCACCTTCCACCCATAGCAAGAACTACCTTTGACAACGCTTGAGTACCTTCGTCAGCCCATCCCAACGTTTTTGCTGCACTAAACAGTTGTCCCGCAAGCGCCGTTGCGACCAGTGGAGCCCCATTCTCTGCTGCCCACTGCAGAGCCAGCCTTAGGTCTTTTTCCTGAAGTGCAATTCGAAACCCCGGCGACCAGTCCTCTGCCACTATTTTGGGCGCCAAATTCGTCAGCATCCAGGAAGAAGCTGCCCCTTCGGAAATTGCATCCAAAAGCAGTTCTAAGTCAATGCCTGAAGCACGCGCCAATGCAAGTCCCTCACAAACGGCCAATATGTTCAGACCACAGACGACCTGGTTGCAAAGCTTTGCGATCTGACCTGAGCCTGTAGGTCCCATCAGCGTAATCTTATTGCCCATCGCCTCCAGAACGGGCCTTACCCTCTCCAGCACACACTGACGACCACCAACCAGTATCGACAAAGTGCCCGCGATCGCTCCCGACTGACCACCAGTGACGGGAGCATCCAGGAAATCCACGCCATTTGCCTCACAAGTCGAAGCGATCTCACGGGTAACCAAAGGAGATATAGTGCTCATATCAACAATCACGCTGCCCCTCCGCGCGCCCGCCAATATGCCATCATCTCGTAGGATTACTTCCTTTACGTCAGGCGAATCCGATAACATGGTTATCGTAACATCTGCGGCTCTTGCCACCTCAGAAGGCGAATCGACGCGCTCAGCGCCAGCGGCTACCAGAGACTCCGTCTTAAAAATCGTCCTGTTGTATACGCGCAACGCAAATCCTGCCTTGAGCAAATTCCCCGCCATCGGCCTACCCATCGTGCCAAGACCAACGAACCCAACTTTCAAGGTTTCACCTCCAGACCATAGCAAAAAGGACCCTCACACGAGGGCCCTTTACAGGCATCCTGTTTACGCCGCTTCACCGCAACACTACTCCTCCCGTACAGATGCTTTTTGAAGCACGCTCTCAGCCATAAATATCGGTGCTTTAGCCCGAAGCGCCAGTGCAATCGCGTCGCTCGGACGACTATCGAACTCTATAGTTTTATCAGCCGTCGAAACGGTAATCTTGGCGTAATACTTGTTGTTCCAGAGATCGTCTATCAGTATCCGCTCGACGACACCACCCATACGGGCAATCACATTGTTGAGCAGATCATGGGTTAGGGGTCGCCCCGCAGATGCCCCTTCTATGGCAAGCGATATCGCCATAGCCTCGAACTTGCCAATGAGAATTAGCACGCTGCGCTGGTTCTTGTCTCGGAGCAGCACCACGAACTCGGAGGGTTGCATGCCCCCTGGATCGCGCGACTCGTAGACATTTACAACCTCGACTTCCTTCTCGTCCAGGTCGCCGATCCCGCGTTCGGGTGACTCTTCACTGATTTCCCTGAAGAGATCGTCCGGGAGTTCATCGTCGGGATCGAACTGGAATTCGTCCAACTTCACGAGCCTTTCCGCGACCGTCTCCCCCAGAATGATTACCACCTGGGGACTGGCGCTAGTCGATATCGTTACTCTTTATTGTCTTATCTACGATCTGTAGAAACTCCTTGTTGCTCTTTGTGTGCCTCAGTCGATCGTTGAGAAGCTCAGTCGCTTCTACCGTATCAAGAGCAGCCAAGAGCCTGTGGAGATGCCAGACCCTCTTCAACGTGTCTTCATCGAAGAGTAACTCATCATGCCGGGTGCCAGACCTTTTGATGTCTATTGCCGGAAAGATACGTCGCTCGGCCAGGTTGCGGTCGAGCACCAGTTCCATGTTGCCGGTCGCCTTAAACTCCTCGAAAATAGCGTCATCCATCCGGCTACCGGTTTCCACAAGACACGTAGCAATAACTGTCAGGCTTCCTCCCTCTTCTATATTACGAGCGGCACCGATGAATCGTTTCGGCCTATAGAGGGCGCTTGGGTCCAAACCTCCCGACAGAGTACGTCCACTAGGATTCACCGTGAGGTTTGATGCTCGCGAAAGCCTAGTAATACTATCCAGCAGCACGACGACGTCCTTGCCCGCTTCAACCAAACGCTTGCTCATCTCAAGAGTAAGATCGGCAACTCGCATGTGGTTCTCGGGCAATTCGTCGAACGTCGAGCTTATTACCATCCCGTTGACCGATCGCCGAATATCGGTGACCTCCTCGGGACGCTCATCAATGAGTAGCACGATTAGCATTACTTCCGGATAATTGGTCGTAATGCTGTTGGCAATTGTTTTTAGCAGCGTGGTCTTACCGGCTTTCGGTGGAGCTACGATCAGACCACGCTGTCCCTTACCGATTGGCGCGATTAGATCAATGAATCGGGCCGCGTAGTTGTCCGCGCCCGTTTCCAAAACGAGCTGCTCGTTGGGATAGATCGGGACCAGGTCGTCGAAGTGCTTACGATTCTTCGCAAGTTCCGGATCTTGTCCGTTCACCGCCTGGACCCGCAGAAGGCTATAGTATTTCTCGGTGTCCTTTGGCTCGCGAATCTGACCGGAGATCAGATCACCCGTCTTTAGGGCGAATCGCTTGATTTGGGATTGTGAGACGTAGACATCGCTTTGTGTCGGCGCGAAGTTCGAGTGGCGAAGGAAGCCCCAGCCGTCCGGGAGGATTTCGAGTGCGCCTTGATCGAATATGAGGCCGCTTTTCTCTGTGACCGCCTTGAGGATGTGCATGATGAGGTCCTGCCGTTTCGAGTAACCGTCTTCAACCCCCAATGAGGCAGCGATCTCCTCAAGTTCTTCTATTGTTTTCTTTTCAAGCTCGGAGAGTTCAAGTTGCTCCAATGGTTTCACCTCTTTGGGAATCAACCTCTCGTTCGGCAACGACGTATTGTCGTATAATGCGGAGGCGTATGACGGGACATAGTTATATAGCGCTCACGACGTTTTGCGTTGGAATAGCGAAAGATGGGATGCTTCCTTGACTCGAGTTAAAAACGCACCAATGAGGGCTGATGTGTCACTAACATCATTATAGGCGTTTTACCAACATTTGTCCAGTCCTAAACGCGACGGTTGTAAACTAAATATTGGTCACGCACAACCTTCAGTTTCAAACCAGCCACGACCTCAGATCATCACCTTGTCTCGCGCTAACCGCCAAATCTAACAGCCTGCTGCATTTTGTTAAATGTGTCCCGGTAGCTATCGAAGCTACCCTTCCTAACAGACTCCACAATCACAATTCGAGTCGGCGAATCCACGCCGACAATCCTCAGCATGTGCCCACCGCGCTTGACGGCTAGCCAGTAGGCATCGAAGCCGCCAACTTTATCGTGTCCCTGTTGCATAATAGCGCCACCCCTGGCCACACTATCTAAGGCAGAAAGCGCTATTGCCTCGGCAGAGCGTGCCCTCGGGTCCGGAGCAAGGACCTCGAAACGTCCATTGCCATCGCTGAACACAGCAACGTCGTTCGCAACAACGGGGACGATCTTCCAGTTCTTTGGAAAGACAATGGTTACAGCATTAAACACCTTGATGGCGTTCATTCCACTTTGCTCGGTCACCGCGCTTTTTTCCGACGTGGAAGCCGACGACGGCGCGGGTGCCCCTGGCGTGGCCGATGGAGGAGACGTAGTCATTGGCTGGGACGGAGAGACAGGTGCTGGTGGAGGCGCAGGCGATGGAGACGCCGGCGGCGTTGACGCCGCGCCATCTGCGGACAGAGGAGGACCTCCACCAGGACTTTGGCCTGGCGACATCTCCGGCACAAATGCACCGCTTTCAGACTCAGGCGAAAAGATTACACGATATGCGAAGAACAAGGCGGTCAATATGACTGCCACCAGCACCACTATAACGATTATGTTCTTCTTCTCGTTTCCCGGGCCGCTGCCCAGATTGGCCAACTGAAGCTTCATTGTCGCCTACTCCTATCGCCCGATATCAGTAGTTCTGGCTAGCCGGTTTGCGCCATGCCAGTATTTCGCTCCACTCCAATCCGAACTCCCATATCTGCCTATGCATCTTTCGAACCCGCTCAGGTTCTTTCGATGCAAGGTTGTTGAGTTCCATAGGATCATCAACTAGATTAAAAAGTTCCAATTCCTTTTGCCCGCGATTGTCGATCAGCTTCCACTCTTTGTCCCGCACGGAAGCTCTCACTTGGAAAGCACCGGAGTGCGCGACCTCTCGAACCTCATTGACCTTACCATCCAGAATCGGTTTCACACTCACACCGTTCATCTTGTGAGCTTCTATACCCAGGCGATCGAGAAGCGTTGGGGCGAAATCCACGTTTTGTACCAACGCCTCTACGCGACGCCCCTCTGGCTCCAAGGGGTCGCGCCATATCAACAAGGCTTTAGTCAACTCGTCGTATACCGGGACATCGAACTTGCGAATTGTGCCGTGTTCCCCAAACGGCTCGCCGTGATCGGAAAGAACAACCACCAACGTGTCGTCCCACAAGTTAAGCCGCTCCAGAGCTGCGCGTAATTTCCCAAGCTGTTCATCTGCCTGTGTAATGCACCCGTCGTAGAGCGCTATTACGTGACGCAATTCCTCATCCGACAAGTAATGCGGCGACATAGACGGCATAGGTATGAAACGACCTTTGTAGTCAGGATCGTAAAGATCGCAGTATGGCCTAGGAGGTTCCCAAGGCTCGTGGGGTTCAAAGTAGTCCAGCCATAGAAAAAATGGCCCACCTTTCCAGTTCTCAAGCCAGTCGATGGCGGCTCGAGTGGTTATATCAGGGAAATACATACCTTCGCGCTCTGTAAGCTCAGCGCGATTGGATAATGTCTGCCGGCACAGGTCGATATCGATTTGACTCTGCTCCGGTGAAAATGTAATCCCACTCATATCTATCTTCCGATCCGGATTCACACAAGGCGCACACTTTCCTCCGGGCAACCAGTAGAACTCGCAAAAGCCTCGGTCCATCTTCGGGCCTTTGTTGAACGGCGAATCCGTAAAGCAGCACGTATGGTAGCCGGCCTCGGTGAGACGCTGGGCGATAGTAACATCCGTATCCCGCAGCGGCATCCAAGGTCGGTTCGTGAATGTGTAGTTGCCTGTGATCAGTGCCGTCCGCGAGGGGATGGTAATTGGAAACTCGACCACGAAATTGCTGAACAAGGCAGATTCATTCGCTAATTTATCCAAGTTTGGCGTCTTTACGTAGGGATGGCCATTCGCGCCGAGGTGATCTGGCCGCAGGCTATCGAACATAATAACCAAAACATTCATTATGAGAGCACCTTTCGTATCTGGACCATCGTGCGATCCGCGAGTTCTGCGATTTCGGGCAGTGGGAAACCGATAACGGTGGTTTGAAGTCTGCCGCCGAGAGGTTTGCTCCACTTCTCAGGCACAGCGTCCGCGCCAAACGCCGCGCCAACGATGCTCCCGGCTGTAGCCCCGTTGCAGTCCGTATCCATTCCTTGCATAACGGATATGCAAATAACGTCCTCGAAGCTCGGCCATCCGTATAATAACGCGATGAGCACTATCGCAAGGTTGTTGTTGGTATGAACCCAGTTGTACTTCCCATAGTAGGTATCTAACATAGAATCGAATGCGTCCGCCCAAGTCGCGCACTCCTTGCGCCACCTGAGGCAGTCCCTTATTGTCTCGGCAAGCCGGCTGGTCGTCGGAATCTCATTTGCTGCTGCCGCAATAATCTCGTAGATATCATTGGTAGCGAAAGCCGCGCTGATAGCCGCTGCACAGAACATCTCTCCATAAATGCCGTTCTTTACGTGCGAGAGGGCTGCATCCCGATATGCCATATCTGCGGCCTTTTCCGGAAGTCCCGGAGCGCAGTATCCGAAGAAATCGGCTCTAATCTGTGCGCCTATCCACTCCCGATACGGGTTGATGTAGGTGGAAACAAGCTCTATTGGCACTTCGTTAACCAAGTTTAAATAGGCCTGCCGCTCTGCTGTACAGACGGCAAAGTAAGGCAGGTCCTGAAGCCAGAGCCGGCCGACGTCAGCCGTTGTAAAACCCGGTCCAAGTTGCTCAATTATCTTGAGGCCGAGGACTGTGTAGTTGGTATCGTCGTCAACCATCGCATGCGACCACTGTCCGCGGCTCATTCCAGGGTGCGTGGCCTTAGTCACCCCACTGGGCAACGGATCCGGTGTTGGTGGAATGTAATCACGCAGTGGATACTCTCCTACTGAGCGCAGAAACGTACATATCTGCTCTTTCGACCATCCTTCGACAGGCTTTCCCAGATTGCACCCGGCGATCCTACCTAGCCAAGCACCCATCACCTTACTGCGCAGAGCGTCGTCCACTTTCACATCCCAGCAATGTGAGCTGGTTTGTTTCAAGGCCTTGATGCCTGCCAAATGCGACGGCTCCACGTACGGGAAATCTGGCCGAATGGGGAGTTTGCTGAGATCATCGTAGATAAGCATCAACTCAGAATCCGAGACAGCCTGCTCCCAACGCTCTTGGAAACCGTGCGTGTCGCAGCCCTCCTCGGTGCGCTGGATTATCTCTTCACGAACCAGCTCACGAAGTTTTTGCCATCCTGCCATTTTGGAAAAAGCCTCCAACCTGGATCGTCGCTTGGACGTAGCCAGCCATCACTACCGCTTGTATAACCCACACATTCTCTCAGCGCTAGACCGGTATCATTATCTCAAAAACGAGCTTTTCCGCGCAATAGCGGAGCATCGGCGGATCAGTTCGGGCTCACAGTAGTCTGAGTTATTAAGGTCCGACAAGACGGTGCTATTCCCGGCACGTCAAGGGACAACTACTCTTCGATACACCTGCTTGTTTGCGGGAACGCTTTGTATTTCTGCTTGGACACTTGGAGATCTGGGTGGGCCGACGCCCAGGCCGGCCCACAGGGGAATAACACTACATCATATCGGTCATTTCGCCACCAGACATGGGCGCGGGCTGCTTCTTTTCGGGCTTCTCTGTCACAATAGCTTCGGTTGTAAGCACCATCGAGCCGATGCTCGCAGCGTTCTCCAGCGCAGTGCGCGTGACCTTCGCGGGATCCACGATACCAGATTTTATCATATCCTCAAAGGCGCATGTGACCGCGTTGAAGCCCAGATGTTTTTCCTTTGACGCCTTGATCTTCTCGACGATCACCGAACCTTCACCACCTGCGTTCGCGGCTATGCGGCGAGTAGGCTCTTCGAGAGCCTTGCGCACTATTCGTACGCCCACGGCCTCGTCTTCAGGCAATTTTAGATTGTCCAGCGCGGGAATTGCGTTTAACAGCGTAACACCACCGCCAGGCACGATTCCCTCTTCGACTGCCGCACGGGTTGCAGCAACGGCATCTTCTATACGAGCTTTCTTCTCCTTAAGCTCTGTCTCGGTGGCCGCGCCGACTTGGATGACAGCTACGCCGCCCGAAAGCTTCGCCAGCCGCTCACGCAACTTCTCTCGGTCGTAGTTGGAATCGGTCTTCTCGATCTCGGCTTTGATCTGCGCCACCCTACCCTTCACGGCCTCATGACTTCCGGCTCCTTCGATCAGGGTAGTGTTCTCTTTGGTAACGACCACTTTTTTCGCCTGGCCGAGCATATCCAGTTCGACGTTTTCGAGCTTAATGCCGAGATCCTCGCTAATAAAAGTACCGCCAGTGAGGATGGCTATATCTTGCATCATCGCCTTGCGGCGCTCTCCGAACCCCGGGGCCTTTACAGCGGCAGCGCTAAGCGTTCCGCGTAGCTTGTTGACCACAATCGTAGCTAGCGCCTCTCCTTCGACGTCCTCAGCAATTATTAAAAGTGGCCTGTCGACTTGGATTATCTTTTCGAGCAGCTTAACCAAGTCCTGGATGCTGGAGATCTTCTTCTCGAAGAGCAGGATGTAAGGCTTCTCGAAAACCACTTCCATCCGCTCCGCATCGGTAACCATATAGGGCGATATGTAGCCCTTGTCAAACTGGAGCCCTTCGACCCACTCCAGGTTGGTCTCGGTGCCCTTTGACTCCTCGACAGTGATCACGCCGTCCTTTCCTACGCGCTCCATCGCATCTGCAATCAGATTGCCGATCTCCGATGAGTTGGCCGATATGCTGGCTACCTGAGCCATATCGCTCTTGTCGCGCACAGGAATACTGATTTTCCTGATCTCCTGCACGGCAGCCTCCACGGCCTTGTCTATACCGCGCTTGACGGCCATCGGATTTGCGCCTGCCGCGACGTTCATCAGACCTTCCCGTATAATTGCCTGGGCGAGTACAGTAGCGGTCGTGGTGCCGTCGCCTGCAACGTCATTGGTTTTGGAAGCAACTTCTCTCAAGAGTTGAGCGCCGACGTTCTGGAATCTGTCCTCAACCTCAATTTCCTTCGCAATCGTAACGCCATCACTTATAATGGACGGGCTGCCGAACTTCTTTTCAATCACGACGTTTCGGCCTCTGGGACCCAGCGTCACGCTGACCGCATCGGCTAACACGTTGACCCCTCGTTCCATTGCACGACGGGCGTCTTCATTGAACTTAAGTTCCTTAGCTGCCACGTCAGTAGCCCCCTATTTGTTTTCTTTGGCCAGTATCGCCAGCACGTCTTCTTGCCGCAGTATGATATACTCCTCGGCGCCCAGCTTGACTTCGGTACCCGCATACTTTCCATAGATGACACGGTCGCCGACCTTCACATCCATCGGCGTCTTCTTCCCCGAGTCCAGGATGCTCCCAGGGCCAACCGCGATAACCTCTGCCTCCTGTGGCTTCTCCTTCGCGCTGTCGGGCAGCACGATTCCGCCAGCGGTCATATCCCCGGCGGATACTGCCTTGGCAATGATCCTGTCACCAAGCGGTTTGAGCATTTCGATCAGCACCTCCTCATCTTGATGCGACTTGGTATTATTAGCACTCGGTGGCATTGAGTGCTAGCGCAGGCATTTTACACCGATTACGGGTGGATTTTCAAGACCATACCCAAGGATTCAAGCGAAAAAAACAGCCAGCGGCACACAAAAAGACCGCGCACCGCTTCTCCACACACCCGACTTGATTACTTAAAGCTACAAAAGAACCTACTCATGCTACAAATAAACCCGCGATACTACTCCCCAAACGTCATTTGCCGCTGTCCCTGCAGAAACGCTTCAACATCCTTCGTTGGTAACGTAAGGCCCAGCATTGTTGCGAACATCTTGGCATTCCGAGCTGACTTTCCACGATAGTGGTTGTTAAAGAACACATACGTTGTTTTGGCGGAGTGGCTGATTTCCCTTACTCTGGGAATCCATTCTGCCAATTCTTCTGGTGGATATAGGTAATCATATCGCTCGTTAGCACTCTCGTGCTTCCACCATTTCTTCGCGTTCCGCCCGTGGAAGCGTACATAACCCACATCGGCGGTCACAGCCGCGATCGGCGGCATCAAGCCCTTAAGGTGCGGCTCGTCCACACAGCAGAATCCAAGGTTTAACTCGCGCAGCAGCGCGAAGGTCTCGTCGTTTACCCAGCCAGCGTTGCGGAACTCGACTACCGTCGGCACGTCCCCCACTATGTCTTTCATATCTCGCAGTCTGTCTATGTTGCGATCGCCATACTTGAACGACCACGGAAACTGAGCCAAAACGCACCCCAACTTCTCAGACGCTTTAATTGGCTCAATTGCCTGGAAAAATCGTTTAAAAGCGGTCGGGTCGGGACATTCGGCGTGCGTCATGTCCTTGTGCGCCTTCACAGCGAACTTGAAGCCAGGCGGGGTCTTGCGGTCCATGCCAACGAAGCTGGACAGACTAGGGATCGTGTAGTATGTGGAATTGATCTCAACGCAATCGAAACTTTGGGCGTAGTATGTTAGCATATCCTTCTTCGTGATCTTTTCGGGGTAGAAGTGGCCTTTCCAGTCGTCGTAGCTGAACCCAGATGTCCCGATGCAGATCATACACTCCCCTCTCTGCCGATCTTTGATTGTACGCCCTCCGAATGATCTCCTATCGTTTGGCGATTTCCGGCCTGCAGTTCACAATGTGTAAGAGAATGATCTCAAGAATCCGGGCCGAAGAACGCCTCAGTTCCGTCACGCACATCGCCGACTTATGCGCCGTCACCCCAGATGCCAGAAAACTACCACAATTGCGAATCGCATCTCATTGCGCCGCCACTAAAAAAACACCAGCTCCACATTTGGGAGAGGTGTCTATACGTTTAGTATCATCTGTACGACTGTCGCGGGTGCTTAGGCTCATATCCCAGGGACGGAATGCATTCTGAGATCCCCAAGACGAAATCCAGTGCACTCATCGCCAGCACTAAGTAGGCGATTATTCTCACTGACAAACGAGCACGTGAAGGGCGGTAGTCGCCGACACGAGCGAGTACCTCGCGCGCTGCCTCCGCGTCCTCTCGCGCGACAAAGATTCGGGGCGGACCGGTGATATAGTTAAACCCCGTGCCCAGTCGCCCCAAGCCAAAGTAGTCCTGAACCACATCGCCAGTTATCGTGAAGGAGAACCCCGCGCTGTCCAGCAGGGACCGGGAAAGCATCAAGCTCTCTCGGTCCCATGCCGCATACACCTCCACGCATCCTGGCGGCTCGCGCCGCATTCTCAGCCGTGCCAAGAAACTCACGACTTCGCAGATTTCACAATCGCAGCGAAGCTCTCGGCCTTAAGCGACGCCCCGCCGACGAGAGCACCATCAATATTCGGTTTTGCTAACAACTCGGCGGCGTTTTTCTCGTTCACGCTGCCGCCATACTGAATACGCACGGCCTCGGCTATGTCCGAACCATACATCTCCGCGACGATTCCCCGGATCATCCCACAAACCCTATCAGCCTCATCGGGGTCGCATACCTGGCCGGTGCCGATCGCCCAAACCGGCTCATACGCGATCACCATTTGCGCGGCCTGCTCTTTCGTGAAACCGGCCAGGTCTATCTTCATTTGCGATGCAATGACCTCATCGGTCCTACCCGCCTCGCGCTCAGAGAGCAACTCACCGCAAGCGATTATCGGGAGAAGTCCCGCAGCGAACGCCGCCTTGGCCTTCAGGTTAACGGTCTCGTCGCACTCGCCGAAGTAAGACAGCAGCCTTGCTAGTTCGTCGTCCACAGTTCCAAATCGGCCTCGGGTTTCCGAATGACCGATAATTACCCACTTGCAGCCAGCATCAGCCAACATACTGGGTGCGACTTGGCTGGTCCACGCACCGCTTTCTTTCCAAAAACAGCACTGCCCTCCTATCGCAATGTTGGTACCAGCCAAAACTTTGCCTACTTCGGATATCGAGACGAACGTAGGACACACGGCAATGTCTACCCCCGTCACGTCAGCAACTAGGGGCTTCAGAGCCTCCCCAAGAGCCTTGCTTTCGGCAATAGTGTTGTTCATTTTCCAGTTGCCAGCGACAAACGGTCTTCTTGACATTACTCCTCCTCTTAATAAAACAGGTTACAGGAACACCTGTAACCTGTCACGTGTTCTCTGCTAGACTTGGCGTTACTTATCCTGAAGCGCAACCACGCCCGGGAGCTCGATGCCCTCCAGGAACTCCAGAGACGCTCCACCGCCGGTCGAGACGTGGCTCACCTTGTCAGCGTAGCCCATCTGCTCGACCGCCGCAGCCGAGTCGCCCCCACCTATGATAGTCGTCCCAGAACACTCGGCCATCGCTTCGGCAATGCCAAGCGTTCCCTTCGCAAACCGCGGATCCTCGAAGACACCCATGGGACCGTTCCACACGACAGTCTTTGCCGACTTGATTCTCTCGCTGTAGAGTTTGATGGTCTCAGGGCCAATATCTAGTCCCCTATAGCCATTGAGCATTCCGCTCGTCGGGGCGACTCGAATGTCTACATCCGCTGTAACTCCCGACGGTATATCGAAATCGGCCGGCAGCTTTACTTCCACAGTGTCAACCGGCAACATCAGGTCAACTCCCCTGCTCCGGGCCTTTTCCAAAGCCTGCGCGGCCAGTTCAATCCCAGGTTCATCCACCATAGAATTGCCCACCTTGAGACCCTGCGCGACGAGGAACGTATATGTCATCGCGCCACCAATCAGCAGCGCGTCGACCTTATTGAGCAGGTTGTCGATCACCTTGATCTTGTCTGAAACCTTGACCCCGCCAAGCACCGCCACAAACGGCCTCTCTGGGTCGCTGACAGCCTTACCCAGGTAATCAAGCTCCTTCTCCATCAGGAAGCCGGCAACGCCAGGCATATATTTCGTAACGCCTTCGGTGGATGCGTGCGCCCTGTGAGCGGTGCCGAACGCGTCGTTGACATATACTTCTCCTAGCGACGCAAGCTCCTTTGCAAACTCTGGGTCATTCTTGGTTTCCTGCTTGTAAAACCGCACATTCTCCAGCAAGAGCACGTCCCCGTCCGCCAGCGCCATTGCCGCTCGCTTTGGCTCCTCACCAATGCAATCGCCAACCTTCTTGACCGGCTTGCCGAGGATCTCCGACAACCGCTTTGCAACCGGTTCGAGGTTGTATTTCGCTGCTGATTCCGGCAGAACCTTGCCATGCTCATCGACCTCTGGCCTGCCTAGGTGGCTCATCAGGATCACCCTCGCACCATTGTCGATCAGATATTTGATAGTCGGAAGCGCGGCAACAATGCGCCGGTCGTCGGTGATGTTGCGGCCCGAATCCAGCGGCACGTTGAAGTCAACCCGCACCAGGACGCGCTTGCCTTTGACGTCGATGTCCCTGACGGTTTTCTTATTCATCTCAGAGGCCCTTCTTGACCACATAGTCTATGAGATCGGCCACCCTCTCGGAGTAAGCCCACTCGTTGTCATACCATGACAGCACCTTAGCAAACTTGTCACCAAGGGTCATCGTGCAACCTGCGTCGAATATCGAGCTGTGAGAATCGCCCTTGAAGTCGACCGAGACAACCGGGTCCTCGGTGTAGCCGAGAATGCCCTTCATAGAACCTTCAGATGCGTTCTTCATCGCGTTGTTGATCTCCTCAGCCGTTGCAGCCTTTGACAGGATGACGCTAAGGTCGACACAGGAGACGGTAGTAGTCGGCACGCGCAAAGCGTAGCCATGCATTTTGCCCTTCAGCTCGGGGATAACCAACGAGATCGCCTTCGCAGCACCAGTAGTAGTCGGAATGATATTCGCTGCAGCGGCGCGGGCCCTGCGAAGGTCTTTATGGGCCTGGTCCGCAGTCTTCTGGTCATTAGTATAGGCGTGCACAGTTGTCATAAAACCGCTCTCGATGCCAAAAGCATCCTGAAGTACCTTGGCTATCGGTGCGAGGCAGTTTGTAGTGCAGCTTGCGTTCGAGATAATGTTGCAAGTCTTCGGATCGTAGATGTCTTCATTAACACCCATCACGATGGTTGCATCTTCATTCTTGGCTGGAGCGGAGATGACCACTTTTTTCACGCTGTCGTGCAGATGCGCGCTCGCACCCGGCTTACCCTTTTCAGGGTCGCCTTTTGCATCCGTGAATATGCCGGTGCTCTCGATCACGATCTCGATACCATGGTCTTGCCACGGGATATTGGCCGGATCTTTCTCCGCGTAGACAGCAATCCTCTTGCCATCGATCACAATCGAGTTTTCCTCAGCATTCACTTCGCCCGGCCACGGACCATAGTTGGTGTCGTACTTGAACAGATGTGCATTAGTCTTCGGGTCGAAGAGATCGTTGATCGCAAGAACCTCTATGTCCTTGGGATACTTCTGCAGGATGGCGCGCAGGGAAAGGCGGCCAATTCTGCCAAATCCGTTGATGCCCACTTTGACTGCCATAGTGATTGGTACTCCTCCTCAGCTACTTTGGACTCAATATGTGGGGCGTTGACAGTGCTTACCGACTGGCTCTATCACCGCGCCGTCACACTCAATAAAACAGCCCGGGGCCTATGTCCAGCCACCGAGCAAGGCAAGCCCATTTATTGTATAAATCCAAAAGGTGTCTGTCAACCGTCCGCGCCAGGCTCGCGCCAACGTCGCCTGCGCGCCGCCACCTCGGCCCTTGTGAACATTCTTCTTAGCCCGCCCACAATGACGATGACTTCACACGACGACTCAGCGAATCGCTCCAAGCGCCGAACGCATTTCAATGCCGGGCCAGTCGGAGGCCGGCGGTAGCCTCTCACGGTATTACGGTCAAAGGTGTTCAGCCGACTGATGACCGACGACACCGCTTCGATGTACTCTGCAGATTCCAACTGGCCCGAAAGCTCACTCCAGACTAAATCGAAATAGTCAGGCCACATCGATAAAGCCTTAAAGAAAGCCGGTACGGTTCCTCGCCAGCGCGTGCCTAAAGGGTGATTGTCTGGCAGTTCCACGCGTTCGATTGTTCCCGCAGGGAGCACATACAGTGGCTGTAGGCGGACACATCCAGTAACCGGAATTGTTCGCTCGCCGCAAAGCTGGGATATTATGCAACGAGTTGCCGCTAGGGCGATCGGCTCCGCTATGTAGAAGCTCTCGACGACGTACCTGATCTGCCTCTGCTGCTCGCGGGAAAAACCCCGTTCTTCCAACCAGGCCAAGTGGTCCGAGAAGTGTAAGGTCGAGGCCGTAACAGTGTGGACAAGATCGTGGGCGAAAATCTTGACACTAGCCATCGCGGCATTAGTATTTGCCCAAGTCCGCAATTTTGCCGCCTCGCCACACAATTTGTCCACAATCGGCAAAATGTCCGCCCTTTCGGTTAGGCCAAGCGAGGCGGCAAACCAATCGGGGTAACTAGGCTCAGGTAACCGTAATCGACACAGGCCAACACTCATTAAATCTGCTTCCTCCAGCTTAGCTGGAAGACGCCTGCCCGTCACCAGTCATTAATTGGCCCGTAGTCGTGCCAGCTGAGTAAGTGCCGGCCTGGTTACATATAGCCACAGGCAATCAGTTCCAAACCATGTAGAGATACCAAACTTCTTGAAACTCCCTGCTACATCGCCTGCCGGATGGCCCCGCGTCTAGCCCTCCACTTTGTGGCAGTCACCTCGCGAGCCCTGCGTTTGGCACGCCACGCAGCATCACCGTTCTTCGCGTGCGTATGAAATCTGCTTTTCGGCGCGAACAGCACGCCAGCTGCTCCGCCCACCAATGAGCCGATAGCCAACCCCGCAAGAAAGGCCTTGACGGTCATAAGCTCGCTCCTTGTATGCCGAATTACAGGGCAATAACGAGCTTACCCACCATCAGAGGCTTTCTATCCCCTCCTCGCAGACCACATACCGCACGTGTGTTGTCTTACCGGAACGCACCCAGATATAGTCATCGCCGGCCGAGCAGCGGTTCGGGCTAATGTAGTCCTCCGGTGGGTCCGTCTCTTGCCTACGCAACCATTCGACGTACGGGTCGCGCTCGTGCCCATTGCGCCAGATCACGTTGTCCCAACCGTAGGTCTTGCGGACCCGTCTTGTCGGCGTTTCAGGTGATAGATCTATCTCTTCAATCTTCGGACTGCGCATTCCTTTTACCGGCAGCCCGACAGTAAACCCGCAAGGGGCATCAATCTCGATGGAAAACGCGCCGTTTTCCACTATCCACTCAACATCCACCCTGCCACCCTTGGTCACGATGCTGCCCTTTGCCCACTGGAGATCCCCCACGCGAGGCTGGATTGCCACGGAATCCGAATCGCTTGACAACGGCTTCACGCCCAGCATTTCAGCCGGGAGAAAATACGTGGGCGCTCCGGACCACGCGTGACACAGACTGTCAGGGCATAGCTGCCCCTCGGGCCAATTGGGATCGAAAGTCTCCCACCATACCGTCGCGCCCCTTTCGAGCATTCCGCCCCAAACGCGGCGAATTCGTTGCAGCGCATCGCGTTCCCGCCCTAGCTTAGCCAGCATCTGTAGAACGTAAAAGTCGAAATACGGACCCGACGACTCGACCCTCGGCGCGTCCGAATCTAGGTAGTTCATAGCCCTCTGCGTGCGCAACTCGTCAGACAAACCAAACAAAATTGCGAGAGTATTCGTCTGCACGCTAATGGTCGTGCTTTGGACACCTTCCACGAAGCAATCCACATACGCCCCTAGCTCCTCATTCCAGAAACGTTCGTTGAACCGGTCTCGAACGTTCTTTGCGCGCTCGTTCCACTTTTTCAGGTCATCATACTGGTGCAGTAAGGCAGCAATGCTTGCTGCGTCACGTAGCGCTTTGTAGTAGAAAGCATTATAGGCAGCAACCTCACCCCGCTTGTCTAGGGGCGCATGATCGATGAAAAGCCACCATTCGTGCATTGGAACCGACGGATCAGCGTAATAACTGAGCAAACCGCTCTCGCTTTCCTGTGAACGCATCCAATTTTCAAGCAGCAAGTGCACGTTCGCATATAAATGCTCGGGAACAGATCTATCGCCAGTATAGAGCAGATAGTCGTGTAGCATCATAACCCAGACTAAGTTGTAGTCTGGCAAAACGTGGTTTGTGCTAGACGGCCATAACGCGTTGAACAACCCATTGCTGCGTTGCGATTGCAGGAATTGCCGAAGCGCTTTCGCCGGAAGCCGCGAGTCGAAGAAGCAGTAGTATTGCATCAACGCTTGCACTCGCGCATCCCCGGGATACTGTCCGTGCTCCCGCAGTGGGCAATCCTCGAACGCATCTTGCATGCATACGCTAAGAGTATCAACCCCTACTCGCCATATACGATTTAGTAGATCGTCCGAGCATTCGAAGTTTGAGACTTGTTCCACCGGATAGCCCACTCGATCAATGGAAACTGATTCGATATGCACAGGTTGGCCGATTCCGCGGAAGGTAATCTGAAGATATCTAAACGCCCGTCTTCCAAATGTCTGCCACTCCTGCCTACCGCCGTGCGTTACAAGCCTGTCAGCCTGAAGGATGCTCTGCCGAGTGGGATTCACGCGACCTCGATCGTCAAGCGCTTCGCTGTAGCCTATATCCAGAGTTGCTACACCGCCATCGCGAACGCGCACTATCGGGTAGCCAACCACTTCCTTACCGAAATCAACAACAACATACGCATCCGTCCCAGGCATCACAACGCACGATTCTTTGTTGTTGGAAAGCAATTCCCCAACATACGAAAACCGATCCGAGTTAGGCACAAGTTCGTCGGCATACAACTGGCTTGCCACGTCAGACTTAGCTTCGGCAGGAATAACGGTTCCGCAATCAATGATACGCTCGGGGAGAACTTCGTACTCCCGTAGATGAGGTATCTCGCGTGGAATTAGACGTGTCCACGGAGAGACGTGTGCGTCGCCAATTACCTCAGGCTGTTCCCAAGTCGAATCGTCAAAGCCGACGACGTTCCAACCCACCGGCTTAAGCCGGGAATCGTAAACCTCTTGATAGCCGATGGTCCAGAACATCCGGTTGGAGTTGGGATCCCACTCAGGAGCGCGCATCACTTTCCAGTGCTCGTCGGTTTGTAGCACCGTCCTAGACCTCCCGCCATTGTCGACGAAGCGAAGTTGTAGCAACAATCCGCCAGGCATCTTAGGGCGACAATGAGTGCCGACGCCGTAGTTGTAGCAGAGGGCGGCCACAACATTTGCGCCAGGTCGCAGGAACCGGCTGACGTCGTAAGTATCATAGTATTGGTGAGAAGGAGGGCACGGATTGGGGCCCCGGCCAACGTACCGTCCATTCAAGTAAAGCTTGTACTCACTCGCACACGTTACATCGATCTCCGCATTGCACGGCGAGCTTATGTCCAGCTCACGGCGAGCATAGACGTAACAGTTTGGAACCTCTGAACATCCCTTCGCCCATATCCACTTGGCTGTCCAATCCATTAGCTCAAAGTCTCCTAAGAATGTCCCAGTAGGCCCCACGTGCGCCATCTCGAATAGCATTCACCAATATGGGATTGTCGTTGTAGTTGTAGTTCTCCAAAGCCACTTCGTTGCTTGGCAGAAAGAAACGCTTGTCGCCGCCGACAAGGTCACGCAAGTAATCAACAATCCCAGCGCCAACCGTGGGCGAGACGTAAAACACCGGCTTAAGAAAGTGTGGATTATCGAACTTGGACACGTAAAGATTTGGGTTGGAGGCCATATCGCCCTCGGATAGAACCTGCCTTGCCAACGCGGTCCCTTCGTAGATCCGCACTCCCATCGCCACGCCCACGCAGTCTGCGTCGATGCGTCGCATTAGATCAATTGTCTCACGTATTGTCTCGCGAGTTTCCCCAGGGCCGCCGATAAGCAAATCGCACATGAATGGGATGCGATGCTTTCGACATAACCGAGCCGTCTCCTCCAGGTCGACAGCCCTAAAATGTCGTCCGAGCGATTGCAGTACGGCGTCGCATCCACTATCTGCGCCAAAGTCAACACCGGCGCATCCAGATTCCTTGAACAACCCGGCCATTTCGTCATCAAAAGGAGTAACCGAACAGTACGCATACCACCGAATTTTATCGCCTAATCCTGCGTCAATCACCGCTCGACATACGTCTTTTGCGTGCTCTGCCGGCAGGTTGAACTCAGAGTCGCAGGTATGAAAGTGATCGATCCCCTGATCAAGCAACACCCTTATCTCCCTTACCACCATTTCCGCTGGCAACAGCCGAGTGAGCCTGCCCTTGGCAACCGGATCGGCACAATAAATGCACTTCATCGCACAGCCCCGCTTGGTCTCAAACCCCGCCTGGCCGCCCTCCCTGAAGTAACGTGCGTTGTCCACCAATGACCGCGACCGCAGAGGTAGCTTATTTAAGTCCGCAAACTGCCGTCTAGTCTGGACGAGTCCCCCATTTGCCTTGCAAATCAGATTGGGCACTTCACCCCAATCGAGCAACCCGCAAAGCGCACGCAAGAGAAGGGGGAACGAAATCTCACCTTCGCCGGCGATACCATAATCCACCCCCAAAAAATCCATCACGGCCCACGGCGATACGGAGAACCCCACCCCTCCAAGCACAATCGGGGCGGATGTCGATTGGCGCAGGCGGTTGGTGAATTGCTTGATTTCTGGTAAGAAGAACGCCTGGCCGCTAAAGTAGCAGTCATCCGTGTTGCGCACGCTCACGCCCACGACCTCAGGATCGAACGAGGCGATGGATTCGTCTATGTCTCTCAGCGCGTCCTCAGAGAAGCACAGGTCAAGTAAACATACCTCGTGTCCTTCGGCCAAGAGTACATCGTACAGGTAGTCCAGGCCGATCGGCGCTATTGCCGGCTTCATACGATTGGTGTTAACCAGTAAAACACGCATTTTGGCAATCAATACCGGGACCGATCACGTCTTGCCGCTTCCGAAGCGGTTTGTGTGCACGCGACCGTCGGGCAGACATGGAATATGCGGACCTGGTTTTCGAGCGGGCCAACCCAGCGAAGCTATGCCGACAACACCGAGATATTCGGGCAGACCACACACTTCGCGCACAATTTTTTCTGCTTCCTTGCCATCCTCCACTACTCCGCGAATCCCGATCCAGCAGCTTCCTAGACCAAGCGCAGTGGCTTGGATCAGCACATTCTCCATAAACGCTGAACCATCCTCAATCCAGAAGTGATCGAAACCGGTCCGGTCGACGCAGACAACAATCGCCACCGGCGCGCGCGCAATGAACCGCGTCCACTTGTGGATCGATGCCAACTTCTCACGAAGCACCTGGTCTCGAACGACCACCGCGTGCCACGGCGCCGCACCGTGGGCCGAGGGCGCACAAAATCCCGCTTCGAGCACCTCGCGTACCAACTCGTCGCCAATCGCTTCTTCACGGTAAAACCTTATGCTACGCCTGCACAATATCGGTTCAATCACCATTTGTTTTCTCACCCTCATAGGCGGCGTTCAGTGCGTTAACGATGTGCTGAACGTGCGTCCCGCGCCAGTAGATTCGATCACAACCAGAGCAATAGCCGTAATCTGCCTGGGTCTGAAATACATACGGCGGTACTCTGCCCTCCACCTGCGATTTCTCAAGAGAAGCGATCTCGCCGTTGCAAACTGTGCACCGCGTAAACAACGAATCACGGTCAAACCGCAATCCAACCGCCCGTATTACTTGCTTTAGCTGCGCCGATGTAGGTCCCCAATCCACAAACACGCACCGCTTGCGAACCATTCGGCGACCGCAGAGTGTCCGGTCGCGCGTTAATAGGAACCTATCCTCGCGAACTGCTATTCTGACCAGCTCGTCGTCATCAGCACCTGGTAAATAAACTGTATCGTAGCCAAGCAGTCGCAGCCACTTGGCCAGCTTGCCCAACATGCAGTCGGCTACAAATCTCATAGATGCGTCAAGTAGCGCTGTCCGTCCGTCCAGCGGTGGCCATACTAGATCCCTCTCGATCACCAAGTCTAACCTTGGCCGTCTCTGTGAAGTATTCCTCCGGAGCCACCTCATAACTCGCCGGCAGAGGAGGCACAGCTCGATTATAGCACCACCACACACTGGATCGTGTGGCATTGACGGACAAGTGGGAACGCGGCATCATATTTGCGTCGTCTACTAAACTGATTAGCAAGCTACCCGGAGGCAATATGAGGTACTCTGTAGTCGCGATTGTTGCATTGATATTGGTAAGTAACTGTAAGGCAGACACATTCCAGGTCCGACGTGATCTCACCTACAAACAGGGCGATGGTTATGTAGACGTTCTATTGGGCGAGAAGATGGTTGCTCGATACGTCTACAAGAATACGCCCAAGCCTTACATTTATCCCCTGCTGACCGCAAGCGGAGAACACATAACCGCTGCCCCAATCGAAACCGACACGTCCGCTCATCACCGATCCTGCTGGGTAGGGTTTGCGAATGTAAATGGCGTCGACTTCTGGACCGAGGGCGACAAATCCGGCAAGATTGTTCAGACCAACATTGCCTTTGACTCTGCTTCTATAGGCTACTGGAGCATTCACACTCTCAACGACTGGATTGGACCGAACGGGAAAAAAATTGCACAGGACGAACGCCGCATTACGTTTTTGGCCTGTGACAAGGGCCTAATTATATCTACGCTGATCGAACTTCAGGCCGGTTTCAGCGAACTCAAGTTCGGCGACAACAAAGGTGGGTTCTTCGCACTTCGATTTGCCGATTGGCTAAACCTCAAATCCGGTGGTCACGCGCTTAACTCAGAAAGCCTGAAGGACGCCGGGTGCTCGGGCAAGCGGGCCCGCTGGTGTGACTTCTCGGGCAAGATCAACGGCAACGTTTGTGGTATTACTATATTCGATTCGCCGGAAAACCACAACTATCCCACATACTGGTTTGTCTCTGACGACGGACTCATCTGTGCAAACCCATTCTGCGGAGAAAGCTTGACCGACGACGAAAAGAACAACTCTTCGCTCACCATCCCAGCCAAAGGCACCACGAAGTTCCTTTACATCGTCCTAATTCACGATGGCGAGCTCGACGCAAAGGCCATTAACGATATCGCTGAACAATTGGTTCCCAAGGGAAGTCGCAACCAACGAGGCGTTTTTATTCCGCCTTATATTGCGAAATAGCACACCTTTCGGTGGAATCCAGGGCTCTCAATGAGCTACGTACTTTACCAATCAGCCCATTTATGATATCCTCACAGCGAAACCACGCTATGGCCTGCCAGCGTGGACAATTGGTGCGGAGGCACGCCTGTGAGAGTCCTGCTCGTTCATCCACCAGCCGGATCCGACATGCCAGCGAACTACGTCGGGGAAAGTCTGGGGCTAGGCTACCTGACGGCGGTGTTGCGCAGAGATGGCCACGAAGTGCAGATACTCGACGCTGCCATCCAGCGTATCAGCGGCAAAGAAGCAATTTCGAAGATACTCAACTCTGACTTCGACTGCCTCGGAATCACGGCTTTGCACGAAGACAAGGACTTTCTTGTCGCTGCCGCCAGGGCTGTGAAGGCCAATCGCAAGAATGCAATCGTCTGTGCTGGTGGGTACTTACCATCTCTTTCCACAGAGCCGCTTCTCACGGAATGCCCGGAGCTGGATTTTGTGATACGCGGAGAGGGCGAGCATTCCACTCGCGAGGTATTTAGACGCATTGCTGCCAACCAAAACTGGCTCGACGCGCCAGGCGTGGCGTGTAGGCAGAACGGTAGGGTTGTGATGAACGCGCCGCCGCCGCTAATAGATGATCTAGATTCTCTACCATTTCCCGCAAGAGATGTCCTGAGTCAGGCCAGAAACCGTGATTTGCTCTTTGCAGTTGCTTCCAGCAGCCGCGGCTGTTATCACAGATGTTCCTTTTGTTGCGTCCACCACTTCTACGGCCTCTCGGGGGGCAAGGCGCCGAGGTTTAGAAGCCCCAGCAACTTCGTGGACGAGCTTGAACACGTCATTGCCACCACTGGTGTTCGCGACTTTGCGTTCATCTCCGAAGACTTCCTTGGCCCAGGCAAGGCGGCCGAAAATGGCTTGGCCATCGGGCAGGAGATCATAAACCGCAAGCTCGACATCAAATTTACCATCGAAGCACGCGCCGACAGCGTTTCGGAAGACCGCATTAATTTCCTCAAAAAAGCAGGGCTTGTTGGTGTGTTTATGGGAATCGAATCCGGTTGCCAACGACAGTTGGATACTTACAACAAGGCGATCACCGTCGAGAAAAATAAGCTAGGTATCGAAATTGTGAGACGCTGCGGAGTGGAGGTTCAGCCTGGCTTTATTATGTTTGATCCCTACGTCACTCCTGACGAACTACAAGAGAACCTGCAGTTCGTAAAGGAAACTAAGCTCTATGCAGGCCGAGCGCCACTTCTCAAATGTCGCATTTACCACGGGGTCGCGCTTGCGGAGAAGGTGCGACAGGACGGGTTGCTGATCGAAAAAGGTACGCATCTGGATTACGAGTTCGCTGACCCGCGGACCCGTAAGATGTGGCGAATGGTGACGCTGGTTCAACGTATGTCGAAACTCAAAAACAAATTAGCCAGAACGCTCGGCCGCAAGATCGACAAGCATTACGCCGAGTAGGACCGCCTTCGCAGGAGCCTTCCTTTCTACTAACCACACGAGTAATGCCGCCGCGCTGCACGGTTTAGGTACGGTGGTCGCTTCACCCGTGTTCGTTACAAAGTTGGCTTCACATTAGCCCAACGTCTTGGCAGTGCTTCCGCTTGGTCCATAAAGATCGCCTCGACAGACATAATTGCGCACGCAATAGGGCAATTGCAGTCCCGACTCGATATCATTATCATTGGCCAAGACTTCTCCACCCTCTCTCGTAGGAGTACTGACACTCCCACGCAGCCCAAGCCGCAAAACGCTGCTACTGGGATGGGAAGCCGGGGTCGTTAAGCACGTCCCCCATTCCCCTTGCGAAACATTCTTTGAAGATGTAACACTCGGTCTTCGGCTGGTGGCCTTCCCTGGTTTGATGGAAATAGCGTCGGACGTTCCACGGTGCTTGTTCCCCTATTCGCCCGACATTGACTTTGGTATCGACTTAACAGCCCCCGCAATACGAATCACCTAACTGTCTATGATCTCCACCCCTTGACAGTTCGTGATCTGCTCGACCTCCGCACGGTATCATAAGACACGCTGCTTCTCGCCCATATCCGCTCTCAACAGTGGATAACACCAGCAAATTTCTTCTAAAAATAGCAATAAACCATTCTGATGGCGGATCACGGACGAACAGGCGTAGCTAAGTTCTTGCGAAGGTAGCCCCACAGTTGATAGAATCATAAAGTCAGCTAATCCCCACCACGAGGAAAGCTCTTGAGCGCAACCAGCAAGACAAAGGACAGAGGCATAACGCTACGCGCGATTCTCATATCCCTGTTCCTTATACTCGTCAATAACTACTGGATCACCGTAATAGAGGTTCGGTGGTACGCGCTGGACGGCACGTGCCTGCCCATCTTCATCACTCCGGTGTTCATTCTCTTTATACTTGCGGCGCTAAATCTGGGCGTCAAGTCCCTAGCTCCTGCGTATACTCTTAGAAGCGGCGAATTGATCACGATCTATATGATGGTTGTAATGGGAGCGACACTCGCGTCGCACGACCTGATCCAGAACCTTTTCGGTGCGATCGGCCACGCCAACTACTTCAATACAGATGGTCGCTACAGTAGCTTCCTCTCCAGCTATCTGCCGAGCCAGCTATTTGTAAGCGATCCTGCAGCCCTCAAGGGTTTTTATCGCGGCGGAGTCGACCCATGGAATTGGTCGATTTTACAATTCTGGCTGATACCGCTGCTGAGCTGGGGCGGGCTGATGGCGGTCTTGATCGGCATGATGATGTGCCTGAGCATTCTCATTCGGAGACAGTGGACCGAGCACGAAAAGCTAGTATTTCCCTTGATTCAGCTTCCAATAGAAATGGCCGCCGAGGATTCAGGCAGACGTCTCTACGCCAATAAATTGATGTGGGCCGGCTTCGGAATCGCGTTTGCGATTGGCGTGATCAACGGCTTGCACGTGATTTACCCAACTATGCCCTTTATTCAGGGAGTTAAGCAGTTTGATCTGGCCTCAGGACTAACGGAAAGGCCTTGGAATGCCATTGCGCGCGGCGGAAACGGGTTCAAGATTGCCGCGTACCCGTTCGGGATTGGACTGGCCTACTTTATTCCCTTAGATTTATCGTTTTCCTGCTGGTTCTTTTATCTTCTACGTAAACTCTGGCAGGTAGTGGGCGCAGCAATGGGATGGGATTCTGCTGGCAGTGGATTTCCTTACTACGAATCTCAATCCTCGGGTGCGTGGTTAGCCCTGGCAGTCCTCATTATTGCCGGCAGCATGCCGCACCTCAAATCTGTGTGGAAGAAAGCGTGGAGCGCCGACGGCAGCGCAGAAGATTTGGCGGAGGGAGCTCTATATCGTAAATGCTTTGTCGGCCTGATCGTAGGAACGCTACTGTTATTCGTGTTTGCCAGATGGATTGGTATGGCGGGCTGGGTCGCTTTGCTCTTCTTTGGCATCTACTTTCTGATCGCGATTGCGCTCACGCGTGTCCGAGCGGAGCTTGGCACCCCACACGAGATTTACTTCGTGAATCCGCAACAAATAATGGTGAGTGTATTGGGCTACAACGTTTTGGGACCCGCGAACTTGACCTTGATATCGGTGGCCTGCCCCCATTCTTTGGACCAGTCATAGAGTGACAGTCCCTTCCGCCCCGCAGGGCCCCCCGGCAGGGATCACGGCCTCCGGCGCGGGCGGCCTCTGGCCCAGCGCCGAGTGCGGGCGAACCTTGTTGTAATGCTTCACCCACTCGCACACGATCACCTTCGCCTCCAGGAGAGTG